>Ga0070673_100000206_pt1 | contig 29264 bp, 27 predicted proteins | sample KBSM23metaG_FD_65342 | JGI IMG/M metagenome (GOLD analysis project Ga0070673, IMG submission 65342) | Miscanthus rhizosphere microbial communities from Kellogg Biological Station, Michigan, USA - KBS M2-3 metaG | ecosystem: Host-associated > Plants > Roots > Rhizosphere > Soil ... | reverse complement strand
CCGATACGATCTGGCGCTGCCTACCCCGCACGTCACCTGAACGCAGCGCCGAGCAGCGCAAACACGAATGCTCCCGCAAAGCTCAAGATAATCAGCGCCGGGATCGATGCAATGGCCCACTTGAGCATGAACGCAACCATCGAGCCGATTGGCATGTTGATGTCCACGACGCGCACTCGGACGGGGGAAGCTGAGCCGCCTTAGCGGCCAGCATGCGCTCGTATTCCAACTGCGCGGGCGAGGTGGGGCGGGAGCGTCGGGCGTTTGGCTGTCGGTGGTCATCGCGGTCCTTCGTCGCAGCCCAACTATAGTGGGTGTCCGGGCACGGATTGACTTCACAGCTCGAACGCTCGAATCACCGGTTCGAGTGTGTCGGCGCTGCCCTCATGTTTCTGTCTCGACAACGTCCACGAATCCCTTGCTAATCGCCCTGGCTCTCCAGTTGCTCGCCATCGTGCGTGCCGCGTCGATCTCGGTCACCAGTTCTGATCGAATCAGGTCGCGTGGATACCACGCGCAGACTTCGACGCGTCCCGCGACACCACGATAGAGACCGCACTCACTGTGTTGCCAGTGGATCTACGGAGCGGATCGCCGCGTCTCCCAGTCTGAGCTAGAATCCGTCTCGCACATCGTCGGAAGAGCTGCCAAATGAACAATCTGCGAGTTGTCTCGCTGCTCACTGTGCTCCTTTCAGGCTCCCTTCCAGCACACGCTCAGTGGCTTAAGCATCCGACCGTTGGCATCCCGCGCACAGCAGATGGAAAGCCGGATCTAAACGCGCCGGCTCCGAAATTTCCGGATGGCACCCCCGATTTGTCCGGGTTCTGGAATCAGCCACTCGAGCCCGCATACGGTGTGGACATCACTGCTGACCTCCGTCCAGAGGACGTCAAGCCTGCCGCATCGAGGCTCTACGATCAACGATTCAGGGAATTTGGCAAGGACGATCCGGGAAATGTTGGGTGCCTACCATCCGGAACCCGGCACATCCTCGGCGGTCTGACCGCCGGTCGCGTTCGCATCGTGCAAACACCACTCTTGATCGCCATGCTGTTCGAGGATCTTGCTCACCGGCAGATTCACTTGGACGGCCGACAGTTACCCGACGATCCCAACCCCAGTTTCATGGGTATTCCGTTGGCCGCTGGGAGGGTGACACGCTCGTCGTCGAGACAAGCGGCTTCAACGGACGGACGTGGCTGGACCTTGGAGGACACCTCATACTGAACAACTGAAGGTCATCGAACGGTTTCGGCGCGTCAACTTCGGTCGCATCGAAAGGCAGGTCACGCTCGTTGATGAAGAGTTCTACAGGCAGCCGATTGTCGTGAACTCTCAGATGAACTTCGCTGCGGATACCGACACGCTGGAATACGTCTGCAACGAGAATCCCAAAGAGTCGTCCGCATTTGGTGGGTCGGACGAAACGGGAGCGGAGCGTGGTCGTGCCGCCCGACGTTCTGCGGCGTTACGTCGGGACATATGAAGACGTGAACGGGCTTAACATCCATGAGTTCACCGTTTCACTGGAGAACGGGCAACTGTTCCTGGCATTTAACGGCAAAGGTCGTGTCCAGATGGTGCCGATGTCAGAAACCACATTCAGTGCTCATTTTCCCGGGACGGTTCAATTCGTGTCGGATGCGTCCGGCAACGTGACGCACCTTCTTTCAATGAGCGCAGAAAACACCCGCCGCTTCGACCGGGGCGATGAGCGCCCGGCACATGAATGCACTGCGGAAATCGCCGGAGCGTGGCGCAAGGTCCGCAGCCAAGGGGATCAGCTCGGCTCGATCTCGAGATGGAATGCTTTCGGATGGCGCTATTGCAGGTGAGCGAAATACGGACGATTCACAATCACTGAAAGCGATCCGAGTGGCCGACCGACGGCCAGTGGCTACTAGAGAGTCGGTGCGGCTTGTGACGATGGAGGTTGCACGCGCGTTCCGAATAGGCTTGACTCATCGTGTCCGCCGTCGTTTCAGTGCTCTACTCACTGCGGTTCTTGGTTAGTTCACGCGCGTCGCTGCACCTGGAGATCGTCGTCCTTCGACACCAGCTCGCCGCGTACGACATCATGCGCGATGGGCGCACGGACGACGAACTTGGGGCGGACTACTTTGACAAACGCCGCCGAGCGCGCCGTCCGTCGGCATGTCCGGCAACTCGAGGCTTGAGGGTTCCTGGTCACCATCGAAAAAGCGGCGTAGCTGATTACGCGGCAAATTTCTGAGCAGGACAGGGTGTACGGCGCGTATCGGTTCAGCGTTAGTCCTGTAAGGAGCGCGCGTCCACCAAGCTGCTAGTTCGCGCGCCACACCCGTCGAGCTGTGGCTGCGATTTCAGCTGTCAACTTCGCTGCCGTGTTCTTGTTTGGGAGCGAGTGCCATGCGCGAGAAATCATCGGTAATCTTGTACGCCGTTGGTTTGATCGCATGCGGACTGAGTGCCGTTGCCTACGCTGAGCCGACCGCGCGGTCTCGACGTGTCGCGGCGATGATCTGCATGACGCCCCTCTGCGGTAGTGCCGTCACCGACGGTTCTCCTATGAGTCTGAATAGAACGCGTACTGCGGAGGACCGAAGCACCCTCACGTCAAGCCTATCAGCTGCCTCGACGTTCGGCGCACCGAGCGCCGTGGTCGCGGCGGGTCTCAGTCGACCTGCGCCAAGGACCGCATTCGCTTTCGTCGGCGCGCAGACGACTGACGTCTTGACGATCGACTCTCCTCCATGGACTGGCACCGTTGGTTTCATTTCGCTCAACTACAAGATGAATGGCTCGATCGGCGAATCCGGAATCGTCAACAAGCGTGCCGCGCGTGCGGCGGCGCCGATGAAGCCAGGCGGGCTGCGCACAACCGGGCCAGCTTTCGATTCCCCACCGGTCCAGGGCACGGCCAGGCCCATATCAGCCCGCCTCGGGCAGGAGTTCGACGTTCGCATCGGCGAGACGGCGGCCATTGCCGACGAACCACTGACTGTCACCTTTGAGCAGGTCGTCGAGGATTCGCGGTGTCCTGCGAATACGACGTGCGTTTGGGCCGGCACCGCGGTTATACGCCTGGGACTTCGCGTCGGGGAGACCGCCCGCGGGACGGTGAACCTCCAGACGCTATCGGAGGCCGAGGCAGAGGCTGTGTTCCAGAAGTACCGATTGCGCCTGGTCAGGCTGGCACCGACACCCAGAGACAGCAGCCGTATTCCGGCCGAGCAATATGTGTTGACGTTAACGGTCCGCAGACTTGAGTAGAGGTTGTCATGAGGACTGACTCTCGCCCTCCGCGATCTCGTGATGTCCGTCGGTTCGTCTTTGTCACGCTGTTGATTACCGTCGCTGTCGTCGATTTCGATCTTGGGGCGCAACGCGCTGATCAACCGGCGCCACCTGACTTTGACGTGCGGACGACGAGGGATGCAGTCGCCTCGGCATACATAACGCGCTTCGCAGTTCTTCAGACGTCCAGGAGCGTTGCCGATCTGAGCGGGACACAGGCCGCGGGTTTGGCGCGGCTGCAGTCCGACATCGGAGCAGTCGAAGTGGTGACCAACGCTGAGTTGGGAATACCAGAAGTCGTGAGCAGGACGCCTGGCGGCGGGTTTCTCACGGCACCGTCCGCCGATCGTGCCGGTGCCATGCGCGCGTTTCTCTCGGCGTACGCCGACGCGTATGGCCTTCTGCCGGGACAGGCGGAGAGCCTGGAGCTCGTTGCCGACTATGCGAACCCAGCTGGGAACATGGCGTGGGTCGAATTCGAGCAGCGGTTCAACGGATTGCCAGTTTTCGGTGGCCGGATTCGGGGCGGCTTCACGGCACGGGGCGAGCTCGCGCGGACGACGGGCGTACTCGCCGCAGGCCTCGACGCGGCACAGCTCGCCACCGTGCCCACTCTGACGGCCGCGCAGGCGGTGTCGCGGGCCGCCGCGAACGTTGGCTGGAGCGTTGCAGCGGATGCGCTCGTGCAGACGGCCAGCGACGACGGCCGCGTGACGTTCGCCCGCGCGTCGATGTCGGATGACGCAAAGGCGTGGCTCCTGTACTTCCCTCTCGCGTCAGGCGCGGCTCGCTTGGCGTGGGCCACCGAAATCTGGGGCGACCCCGACGTTTTTCTGATCCTGCTCGACGCTGAGGACGGATCGGTGCTGTTCCGCAAGAACCTCACGAATTATCAGACGCAACCAGCGACCTACCGCGTCTACGCAGCCGACAGCCCGGCACCGCTGTCGCCAACCCCGGTGCTGCCCGGCGAAGGCACCCAGGCACCGTTCATCGCACCGACGGTCCAGACGCTCGTCGGCAACGAATCACCGAACACGTTCAACAACCTGGGATGGATGACCGATGGCACCTCCCTCACGGATGGCAACAACGTGGAGGCTGGCATCGATCGCGATGGGACTGACGGGGTCGACGGACCGTTCATCTGCACGCCCTTCTTCAGCCGCGTCTGCGATGTTCAGTTCGACCCCCGGACCGATGAACCACTCACAATGCCCTATCAGAATGGCGAAGTGGTGGACACGTTTTACTGGACGAATCTCTACCATGACCGTCTCTATCGGCTGGGGTTTACGGAGGCAGCGGGCAATTTTCAGAACAACAACTTCGCACGTGGCGGGAGAAGTGGCGATCGGATCAGGGCCGAAGCGCAGGACTCCTCGTCAATCAATAACGCCAACTTCGTCACGCCGCCCGACGGCGGGCGAGGCCGCATGCAGATGTACATTTTCCCCGGCCCTGCGCCGGATCGATCCTCGGGCCTGGATCACGACGTACTCCTCCACGAGTTGACGCACGGCACCTCCAACCGCCTCCACAACAACGCAGCCGGGCTCACGACGGCAATGTCCGCCGGCATGGGCGAAGGATGGTCCGACTTTTACGCACGAGCGCTGCTCTCGACCGCCGACGAGGATCCCGACGCGGTCTATACGACGGGCGGCTGGGTCACCTACCAGCTCGCGACGGGTTACACCGACAACTACTACTACGGGATCCGGCGCTTTCCCTATGCCAGCATCAGCAACCTCGGCGCGAACGGGCGACCGCACAACCCGCTCACCCTCGCCGATATCGATGCCGCGCAAATCAACACCACTGACGGAGCGTATCCGCGCAACCCGCTCATCCCCAATACGGCTCTCGAAGTGCACAACGTCGGAGAGGTCTGGGCCAGCGCGCTCTTCGAGGTGCGGGCGCGCTTCATCAGGCGCCTGGGTTGGGCCGCCGGCAACGAGCGGATACTCCAGTTTGTGACCGACGGCATGAAGCTCGATCCGATCAACCCGACGCTGTTGCAGGGCCGCGATGCGATCCTCGCGGCGGCCGATGCTGGCGGCGGCACCGCCGCAGACAGGGTCGACATCTGGTCTGGCTTTGCCGCGCGCGGCATGGGCGCCAGCGCCCAGATTCTCAACGCGACCGTTGGCCAGGTGGTGCAGGCCTTCGACATGCCGGGCATTACCCGCGCCGGCGCGACGCTCGTGTCGGAATCCATCCCGAACGGGAGACTGGATCCCTACGAGATGGTGTCGATGGCGCTCTGCGTGACCAACGCCGGCGTGGCGACCAGCGGCAGCGTAACCGGGACGTTGCTGGCAACGGGCGGCGTGCGGTCGCCATCTGGCCCGCAGTCGTACGGGGCAATCGCGCCGGGCGAGACGGTGTGTCGCACGTACACGTTGACTGTGGCCGCCGCATGCGGTGCCTCACTGACGGCAACGCTGCAGACGCAGGAGACGGATGGGGCGACGCGAAACCTCAACTACCCGTTCCAGGTCAGCGTAGCGTCCTACTTCAGCCAGGACTTTGACGCCGTGACACCGCCGGCGCTGCCGAGCGAGTGGACCACGAGCACACTGAGCGGCGCCGCGAACCCATGGGTGATCACCCCCGGAGCATCGGACTCGCCGTTCAATCATGCGTTTGTCGCCGATCCCGTCGGCATCACCGACAATGTGCTGGTCAGCCCGACGATCGCGGTCCCGCCCGGTGTGTCGCGGTTGACCTTCCGGCACCTGTTCGCCCTGGACACCTTGTTCGACGGCGGTGTCCTGGAGATTGCTATCGGCGGCGGACCGTTCCAGGACATCCTCGCTGCTGGGGGCACTTTCACGTCCGGAGGGTATTCGGCAACACTCAACGGTGTCGAGGGTAACCCTCTCGGTACCCGGCCGGCATGGACGGGGAGCTCGGGCTTCGCCTATCTGACGACCGCCGTCACGATGCCGGCAGCTGCGGCGGGACAGAACGTCGTCCTGCGCTGGCGCATGGGCACCGGTTTGACCGTCGCCGGCACGGGTTGGTCTGTCGATTCCATCGTCCTATCCAGCTTCGCATGTATCGTCCCGCCGTCCGGCGATATAGATGGAGACCGCAAGAGCGAGATCACCGTGTACCGGCCGGGGACCGGTGAGTGGCTGACACGGTACTCGTCGACGGGATATGACGCGTCTGACGTGTTTCAGTGGGGCCTCGCCGATGACGTGCCAGTCAGCGGCGACTTTGATGGTGATGGAAAGCTGGATCTGACCGCTTTCCGACCAGTGACCGGTGAGTGGTATATCCGCTACTCCTCGTCGGGATATGGCGCGTCTGCGGTGTTTCAGTGGGGTCTCGTCGATGACGTGCCGATCATCGCCGACTTCGATGGCGATGGCAGAGCCGATCTCACTGTCTTTCGTCCCGCGACCGGCGAGTGGTTCATCCGGTACTCGTCGACCGGGTATTCACTCACCACGTCGGCCCGGTATGAGTGGGGGCTCACCGGCGATGTGCCGATCAGCGGTGACTTCGACGGGGATGGCCGGACGGACCTTACTGCGTTTCGTCCGGCGACCGGCGAGTGGTTCATCCGGTACTCGTCGACCGGGTATGCGATCGACAGTGCCTTTGGTCGATATGAGTGGGGGCTCGTCGGTGACATTCCGCTGGTGGAGGACTTCGATGGCGACGGCCAGACGGAGCTGACCGTCTTTCGGCCGACGACCGGCGAATGGTGGATTCGCTACTCGTCGTTGGGCTATAACCCCGTGACCTTCGGCCTCTACCGATGGGGGTTAGAGGGCGATACGCCGATTCCGTAGCCCGCAGCGGTGTCGCTGTGTTTTCACCGACCGCCTTAGTGTCGTGTCCCTGAAGTTCGTTGGCAGAATCGCCTGACCTTGTCCAAGATGACGGCCGGGGCCGTGTCCAGCGTTGCTGCTTCTGTACGCGCAGTGCCTGAGTGAAGTGGGGGTGTGGCTACCGAGAACTTCAAACGTGTTGCGTCGATTGAGATTGCGAGCACTCTCCGATAGCCTGCAGGCGTGTCCTGTGCCTGCCAAAAACGCGGTACGCCTTGTGACGATTGAGGTTGTGAGCTGCTCGGAATAGGCTCGATCCATCGTGTCCGTCGTCGTTTCGTTCCTCCACTGGCTCCGGTTGTTGGTCCGTTCATCCGCGGCTCTGCACCTGGAGATCCTCGCGCTTCGACATCAGCTGGCAATTGCAATCGCTCCCGCCGTCCACGACTTCGCTTTACCCTGTTGATCGTCTGCTGTGGGCATGGCTGTCGCACCGATGGCCCGGTTGGCGCGCGGCACTCCATGCGGTGCAGCCAGCGACGGTTCTGTCCTGGCATCGTCGCGGCTTTCGCCTCTTCTGGACGTGGAAGAGCCAACATCGCACCAGACGGCCGGGCGTTCCAGCCGATGTCCGCGCATTGATTCGCGAGATGTCCACGGCCAACCCCCTTTGGGGCGAACCTCGCATTCACGGAGAGCTCCAGAAGTTGGGAATCTCAGTGACTCCGTCGACCGTTGCCAAATACATGCGCAGGCCGCGACGGCCGCCATCGCAATCGGGGCGGACCTTCCTCACCAATCACGCGAGCCAGATCATGGCCGCGGACCTGTTCGTCGTGCACACGGCCACCTTTCGGCTGCTCTTTGTCCTCGTGATCCTCGCATACGACCGTCGACGGATCGTCCATGTCGCGGTAACCGATCATCCGACTGCCGCATGGACGGCTCAACAGCTTCGCAATGCCTTTTCAGAGAACGACGCACCCAAGTATTTACTCCACGATCGCGTTCAGTCTTTGCAGACGTGGCGACCACCATCGCCGGAATGAACACGGCCGCCGTTCGCACGGCGCCGCGCTCGCCGTGGCAGAACGCGTATGTCGAGCGCGTCATTGGTCGATCCGGCGCGAGTGCCTAGACCACGTGATCGTGTTCAACGCGGCGGGGCTTCACAGTGGTCGCCGCGTACATTGCGTACTACATGCGCTCGCGAACCCATCTCGCGATTGGCAAGGACACGCCGAACCCACGCCCGGTCACACCGCTATCAGCCGGTGGCATCGTCGCCATCCCAGAAGCCGGCGGACTACACCACCGCTACGATCGCATCGCCGCGTAGCCGTCGCACGCCGTCGATCCCAGACACTGCCGGCCGTAATACCGTTCGTTCAACACGTCCGCCTTGCGCTGAATGACTGCCCATGTCGGCTGTTTCGCGAGCAGCGTTATGGTACGGCGAGGACTAACACGCAGGTGGCTGGCTTCGAAATGGAGTGCCCTGACCTCGTTTCGATTTTTCGATAATCACAGCCGCGGCGAATGCCCTATGGAGTGCGCCCTGGATTCATGGGGAGCTTCAGAAAGCGAGGAATCTCTGTGAGTCAATCGACGGTTGCCAATTACATGGCAACGGCATCCGCGTCCACCGTCACAAACGTGGCGGACGTTCCTCACCAATTCATGCGAGCTAGATCATGGCTGCCGACCTGTTCGTGGTGCCGACCGTCACCTTCCGGCTGCTCTTCGTCCTCGTCCTCCTCGCCCACGACCGTCGACGGATCATCCACGTGGCGGTCACCGAACATCCGACAGCAGCCTGGACCGCACAGCAACTGCTCAATGCCTTTTCGGACCACGATCGCGATTCGGTCTCTTACAGACGTGACGACCACCATCGCCGTCAATCATCCGAGCATCGCCGTGAACTAGTGGCCCGCGTCACATCCCTCTAGTCCTTTCAGTTCGCCCACGATCCGCTGATAGCCCTACCGCGGATTCTCGCGCGCGATCCGCAGAATCACCTCTCGCACCTCGCGGCTCATCGGCCTGCGGCAGCGCCGTCGCCGATACGTCCAACGCCGGGCGACCAGCTGCAGACGCGTTGGAGCACAACGTAACCAGGCGGACAAGAGCACGACGCCTCCAGAAGAGAAGCGGCTTCTACGCAAACCGAATTTCTGCACCCCACACGTTACAAAGTCGATCGCTGTCCACGCCCTCGCCCGACGACGCTTGATCGCGGGCGATGGAATGGCACGGCGGCAGACGCTTCTCGAGGAGGACGATCTGTCTCCGCCTTCTGAACGCAATTGTGAAATCGCAGGGCGGCGGGAACCTGCCCAAAGACCTCCGCTCTAGCAGACTCGCCGTCAATCACTCGGTCTCGAAATTGCCGGGAAAATCGAGCGAATCCGCCACCGGAAGGGGGAACTGTTGGCCCACGTTCGGGTGCGCAGATGGAGAAATATTGGAGGCGGCGGGAACGGCAGGAGAAAACGCGCAAATTGTCGAACGAATTCGAACGTGTTGGTGGAGGCGGCGGGAGTCGGTCCGCCGCGGTATGCAAATTCTCGAATGTTTTCGAGAACACGAAAGGCTCAATCGGCAAGAAACGACGGAAAGCCGCCGTGCAGGTACAAAACAGGTACAGCGGATCCGCCGTCGTCAACTTCCATTCATGGTAGCAGCGGTTCCTCCTTCGCAAACTGGAGGACATAGGGCTGGGACGCTTCAAGCCGACACGGATCCCAAGACCTCTTGCGAAGCTCGCGCCTTCTGATCGAGACAGTACGTACGCCCGTCTGGTTGGAGAAATCACGCAGATACTTCTGCGGCAGGCCATCGGGCTCCGCCACCTGAGACTCAGCGCCACCTTAGCGGCCGGGATACAGCTTGCGAACGAAGGCGATGTCGCCGGGCGACAGCTGGTCGCCGGGATTGAAGGTCTTACCAGAGTTCATGATCCTCGACCATCTTCACCATTCGCTGGAACTCCGGATCCTGTTGAACGGTGCTGTTGCGCCTGCCCGGCAAGCCCGCGTAATAGCCCAGGATCAGAACGAGGCCAACCAGACCAGCCATCCCTCCGAGGAGCCAGGGCGACAACACCGACCGCGACGTGCGAGCCTTCGGCACTGGATTTACGCTGTGAGTCCTGTCTTCTGTCGGACGCAGTGTGAGAGCGCCGCGAATCCATGCGACGAGATCGTCTTCATCCTCGGGCGAGCGAAACGTGTGGATCGAACCGATTTCTGCGGGAAGGGCGACGGAGGATTGCTCGCTGAACGCGAGCGCGCGGTACTTGCTGGTGATCCCGCGAGACTGATACAGCTCGTGGTAGATTGCGCGTGCCTCCCACGCGGCGCTCGTCCACCCGTGGGCTCGAGGTCGTCGGCGAGCATGGACTCGATGTGCCCCGGTGTGAGGACCATGACGACTCGGAGTGGCGTGGCGTACCTGATTGGCCGACCACTTCGCCCATCCTTGATCAGGCCCACCAGCCGGCTGGAATTGATCGAGAATCACGGAGATGTCGGCCGCCGCCAGGCTGGCTCAGGCGATCGCTAGCGCACGCACGCGTTCGGAGTGCTCGTCGCTCTCCTGACGGTAACTCAGAAACACCGTGGCAGTCATGTCCGTGGCAGATGAAGTCTACCGAAGAACGGGACGATAGCGACTCGCACACGATTCGCGAGGGTTTGCGGAGATCCGTTATACGGCCGGCCACGCCTTCGGAGTGCCACCGCCCTAACCCGAGGTGTATCGGGAGTGACGAGCGTGGCGATCTCGCGCAACCGCTGACGGCCCAAACGGTACGCCCCGTACGGCCAGCCGACGCCGGGTCGTCATCGCTCAGCTGCAATCGTCTGCCTGTCCCTACCTGTCCCTACCAGAAAGCTGGTACCGCGGATTCATCGAGGTTTCCAGCACCGTCGAATAGCTTTCGATCGGTGATGCCCATCGTTCGTCTCCGTACTCCTGTCGCTACGCTCGCTGGTTCGCTCGCGCGCCGCGCTACACCTCGAACGTATCTGGACCGAGTGGAGACTATCGCTCGTCCTCATGCAGCCGGCCACCATCGTCGCGTGGCACAGACAGCACGCGGTTCCGGCAGGGGTTCATCGCTCGATTGACTCACGGTCACGTCTGACGAGCGCACCACCGGTCGCCTGCACACTCCTCATGGGCAGAAGCAGCAGAGCCACCAGGAACAAAACGAGTGTCGCGAGCGCGAGGTAGCCAGTCACAGAATGTTGAGGCGGCTGGAGAAGGGCTCCGAGCGTCACGCCTTCCAGCAGTGTCTGCAGTACCTGTTTGAGGCGGCCGCCGCCCGGCGCCGAGAGCTGTGCGAGAACGACGAACTTCAGGACGAAGAGGGCGCCAAAGGTCACGGCGAGGCTTCGCAGCAGCCGCGTGCGATCCGGTGCGGTCGCCGCGGTGTTAGCGAGCAGGATCAGCAGAAACACCGCAAAGACGATCCGTGGCAGGCCCGATTCAGGAATCAGCAGCGCGATCACCTGCGCGGCCGCGAGCCACAACCCGATGACCGCCACTACGCCGTTGGTGTTGGCCAACGCGGATCGCGACGAAGCGAGCAGTTGCTCCGGAGCGAGCGTGCCGCTCTGCACGACGATGCGCATGAAAAGCAGACCAAGTACCAGGGCGTACACGGAAGGCGGCGCGAGGACCGTCGTCTCCGCAACTCGCACGCTTCCCAGCAGAAGCACGGTCAGGAAGGCGATCGGCAGGACGATCGCTTCGCGCGCGGCGCTGGTCATTTCCGTTCCCTAAAGATGCGCATCGGGTTCAGGTCCGAGGCGTCGCGCCGACGTCCCGCCTCCAATTCGGCTTTGAGCTCCTCCACGGTATGGATCCGCAGGTCCCCATCGTCAATCGACAATCGCCCATCTGGCGCCAATGCCACCGTCCGTTCGATCGCCTCAAGTCCTTCCGCATAGAGCGCGTCGTCGTGATAGAGACGTCCCCAGCCCTGCCGGTAGTAGCTGTAGGCGACATAGAACTGGGTTCGGGCGTCGCGCAACGCGGGATCGGCGCGGCCAAAAGCCATCCGCGCCTCGACGAACTGATCGTTACGGAAAAACCTGAGGCCGTCGGCAAAGGCCTGTTCGTTGACAGTGTAGCCACCAATCGTCGCCGCCAGTCCGCCGGTGATCTGCGAGACCGTCTGCGGCTGGTTCGAGAAGAGCCACGCGACCAGCACGGCATACGCGATCGTGACGGTTAGCCCGCCGAATCGCGTGATGACTTCGCGTCGCGCAGCACCGTTACGCCCGTCCGCGCTCATCGTGATCTGATGGTGCCACACGGCGGGCGCCAGATGGCACGGCCATGGCAGCTACCTCGATCCCGAGGTCCGGCCGCAGCGCGCTGACAACTTGGCGGGCATCGCGCTCGTCCTTTTCTCTCGATTCGTGGAATGACTCGCAAAACAACGCGCCCGCATCTTATTGAACGAGCGACTTATATGGTGGAGGCGGCGGGAGTCGAACTAGAGAACGCTGGTTCCGGCAACGTCTTGACGACGCACGACTTCTGATGACATGTCGTTGCCGGACCGTTGTTTACGACCCTTCGGCGTCTCCACCGCCATCTACTGGAGCTCACTCAGCTCGACCCGATTAATGGAGGCATTGTGGAGGCGGCGGGCATCCCTGCCCGCCGCCCGTCAACCTTCGGCCAACGAACCATCGCGGTGACTCACAGGTGGAGGTTTTGCAGGTTCGCCGCGGTTCCCCATCTTGTTGGCTGGCCTCGTCTTCTCGTATCCAATTCTGGGACAGCACGAGAACACGTTGGCAGGCCCGCACGGGTCCGGGTATCAGATCACCGGTAGGCTCTTTCCTCGATTTCACCTCCTAAGAGTCGACCCGGCAGAAGATCGAGTCCGATTATCTGACCACCACGTTCGACTCTGATCTCGCGGCGCCGGTCGCCTTTGAAGAGCTCGAATCTGTTCGCGAATTGATACGTCGTTTCGACCAGTTCGCCATCGTAGGCGACTATTACGTCTCCGGCCCGCAACCCGGCGTCGGCTGTGACGGAGCCGTCGATGACCTTGTCTACGACGACCTTGAACGCCAGCGAACGGCCGGCGACGTCGAGCAGCCGGCGTCCAGTCTCACGGCCATACTCGTCGTACTCGTAACGGATAGTCGAGTACCCGTACGCGTTCATCATCGGCCTGCCAGTCGTGTCGTATTCCGACCGTTCAATGGTCCTGCCGAGCGCATCGTACCTCCATCGTCGGCGACCGCTGCCCGGCCGCTTGCTGACGACAGGCATCGCACGTTCGTCGAAGTAAGCGATTTCGAGGAGCTTTCCATCGGAACCACGCTTGCGTCGCGCCGACGCATATCCGTCGATGGAATTGACCGGATGGTCTTTCTCGTCGAGGAAGGTGGAGTTGGTGACGTAACCACGATCATCGTACTCATAGGCGATCGCCGCATAGCCTTCCCTGTTCCGTACCGCTTTCCCTTCCACAGAACGGAACGACGTTCGCACCTCGCGACTCTTGCCGTCGAAGTCCGACCGCCTCACCGCATACCCACCGGCACCCGCGATTGGACGGCTCGCCTCGTCCCAATAAGCCTCCTCGACCCGGTTACCATTTCGGTCGTACGCAAACGTAGCACTCGCTAAGCCAGACCGTGTTTTCCGCGCGATACCGCTCGCATCCAGAAACGTTTCTTTCGAGATCTTGCCGAACTCTTTGTATTCCCGACGGACCGATGTATACAGGTCGCTCTGGTTACCTGGTTTGCCCTGCGGATCAAACCGCTCAATCGTGACGGGATTGCCGCGCTCGTCGTATGTGGAACGCAGGATTGACCAGCCGTCAATCGAATACGTGAGCTGACGCTGTTCGTTCAGGCACCGGTACTCGGTGTTGTTTCCGAATGCGTCGTATGCCAGCTGGATTGTCGAACAGCCGTTCTCTATGCGCGTCGGCTCGCCCTTGCTGTCGCGAAAGGATTCCTCCACGGCGAGCCCTCTTTCATCGAACGTATCCAGAACCTCGAACGCCAATCCTAATACCGGCGTGGGATTGAACTTCGGGTCCAAGAACCGGGTTAATACGCGCGTCGGCGTAAGCCATTGCAAGGTCTTCCTGGCGAAGCGTTGCGAACCACGAACTGGCTGCTGATCGGCGCCGAAGAGGGTCACTTTGGTAAGCCGACCGTGTTCGCCGTACTCGAATTCAATTCTGGCGCCTCCGATACCTGCCGCCGGCACGGGCTCTCCATTCGAGTCGTAGAACGTCAGCTGCGTGAGATTTCCTTCCTTATCGTACTGGTAGCGCCCGAGCGCGATGCCAAGGAGGTCGGTCACTCGTGCGCCCTGTTGATCGAGGCGTAGTTCCTCGGTGAGGTCGCCGAGCTCGGAGTGGGACAGTACGACCTTGAAGACACCATTGTTACTGGGTCGGTCCTCTCCCTGCGGTCCGAGCGGGAAACTCTCACGAGCCACCCCCCGCTCGTCACGTGTGACGCGGACTCCATATGCGCCGCTCTCAGCTGGCTGCGGCTGCTGCATCGCGTCCAGGTAAAACACTTTCTCGACGAGACCTGCGTTCGGTCCTGCTTCCACACGTCCGAATCGCAGGTATGCGATACCTGATGCCCGAATCGAGCGTGTGAATCCGTGGATCTTGTACTCGGCCGTGTCGCGAGTTGCGTAACGCAAGGTGTAAACGAGCCGGCCTGCAGCGGTGAACCCGTTCTGCTCGAGAATCCCTCCGGCAGCATCGCGAGTAAACGTTACTCGCGTTACAGTCATCATCTCCGATGTCAAAGGGTTCGCAGGGTCGAACGACTCCAACGGATTGAGGCTGCTCAATGACGTAGTCGGAACGTACGTAGTGACGGCCGGCGGATTGCCACTGGAGTTGACCAGACCTACTTCGTCGACAGGATTGCGTCGCCCGTGTTTGATCAGCGCCAGGCTCGTGTTGCGACGCGAGAACTGCGCGTCATCGAGAGGACCGTAACCTTCCGGCAGTCCATAGCGAATCTGGACATTTGCGAAATGCCCCACCTGGACTCGGTAATACGCGTCCCAATACCACACACTGCCTGCGGCGCCCGCGGCCACTAGCGCTGTGAGCATTAACGCCGCGGACGTGACGGGCCGGAAGATCTTGGACCGCTCGCTATGTTCGTCCGTTCGCGTCGTTGATGTCGGGCTTGGCTCGTCGACGGAAGGAATGAGTACGTGAATTGCAGCGGCAAGCGTGGTGAACTCGGCAGCGGAGGAAGTCCCATCCCACGACGTCAAGTCAACAGCTTGGCGGAGTTTGAACCCGAACGGCGGCTCGACATGGTCGATGAGGGCCGGGATGAGGGTATTACGCTGCTTGGCGTCGGAGGCCTCTTCGCGCACCCATTCGGAAACAACTGAGTGCCGCGACCAGAGGACCAGAACCGCGCCGGCGGCCCGGAGCCGATTCCCGATTCGTTCGTCGAACGTTTTGCCGGGGGCGATCTCGCGGTCCCACCAGACTCGCCAACCGAGCGACGTGAGCGCACGAACCACTCGTTCAGCAACAACACGATCTTCATCGGCATAGCTCACAAAAACGTACGTGCCGGCGCTCGCCTCCGAGTTCCCCAGGCCGCTGTTTTGCTTAGTCCACATCGATCGTCTTTGACATCGTCATGGGTGCCGGATCGAGTTTTCATTACCCACAGCGTGCGGAGTCAGTTACCCCCGATCACTAGTAAAGAAATGGATGAATGATCCCACCGGGGTTCGAGTCGCTGCGTAGCGGGCCCGATCGGGCGCCGGACGGGTCGTGCAGGTAGTAGTCGCCGTCGTATTTACTATCGTCGAGCCACCCGTACACCGTCTCGACGCCCGTGTTGCCCTGCAGCGCGACCGCACCCGCAACAGGTGCAACGAGGACCTGGGCCAGTTTCGTACAGAAGGCTCGGCCGGTCTGCCCCTTGGCCACCTGACAGGCGTGAATGTCCACCGAATCGAAATACGGGCTGAGCGTAGCCAGCTTCGTGACGTTACTGAGATCAAGGCCTTCCTGGCAGATCTGCAGGTACCCGGGTGCGCCGTGACAATAGATCATCAGATAGCGCCCGCTGCCGGCGTGTGCCGCCCATTTCGCGCTATCGGCGACCATTTCGGCAAGCGGGATCTTCGGGCCCACGAGCATCACGGTCGTGTCATCCCACGGGGCGATGTCGTCGGCATTGAGCCGGCTGTCTTTCCAGATCAGGACCCTCGACATCGAAACCTCCACTGGCCCAGAGGCCGTTCAGAAAATGCTCACCCGCGTGGGCGTAATTTGTTGCCCTTAGCTGAAGTGAACTTCAGTCCGTTCATCCTCACAAACGTGTTCGCCGCAGGATCTGAACACGTCACCCATTCGCCTCACGGAACTCTGACATGCGGGAGACGGTCTCGAAAAAACAGGGAATTGGCTAATTCCCTCAGGAAATGTGGTGGAGCCGGCGGGAGTCGACCATGTTTGGCCAGCCCGCAGGGCGAAGCCAACTTGGCTGGCTACGCCGCCGACATAGACCGAGCGTGGTCGATCGGTTTCGTCAACAGCCCGGCGGTTGCCTCACACGTCTGCCGCCTCCGCGCCGTGGCTCATTGATACCGGAATTTACTGGGACAACCGGCAAGCAGCCGTTTTGCTCGCATCAACGCACGGCATGTGCGCCGCCGTCGTCGTTGGTGTCGGGCGAGTATATATTCACTCTCGCAGCCAATGCCGCCTCGACCAAAAAGAGAATCGTTCTGAACGGGATCGCGGTACTCGTAGTGTCCGTCCTGGTGTACGAGTGGTGGACAGGGTCCCCTCCGTCAGCACCGGTGAGGCACGTCATTGCCGGGGGGAGCTACGACACGCTCACGTCGGCGCAGCGGCGATTGGTGGACGATTGGGCGTATGTCACCCACTATATGCAGTCACGCACGCACTTGGCCCTGCAGAAGGATTCGACGATCTCGCGCCTGGTCATGGCGGCGGCGGTCGGGCGGATCGTCGTGACGCCGCACGTCGGCGGGCTCCACCACCGCTACGATCGCGCGGCCGCCTAAACGGTCGCTCGACGTCCAGTCACAGCCATCCCTGGCCGTCATCTACATCGGCCCACACACGCTTGCTCATCGCGTAGTGTCGTGAACGTTCGCACTCTTCGTGGGTGATCGAGGCGGATCGAACGGCGACACGGGACCGACGAGTTCACACAACACGCGCGAAATCTGGCACGGATCGACTTTGTGATAGCCAGAATTCCGCCAGTCCACGCGCGCCTTGGTCGATGAGGCGGAGGGCGTGACGTTGAGCAGCAGTTGAGTGGCCGTGCCGGATCGGTGCTGTCACACTCACCAGCGCGTGTCAGGAGGACCATTATCGTTAAGGCCGGCGAATCCTAGCGTCCGCGCGTACTGTCGCTGGTTGGACGCATGACGCTAGAATCACCGACGCCGAGCCGGGCTGACGATCATGGACCCTCGACGATGGCAGCAACTGAACGATCTATTCCACGACGCGGTCGGTCGCATTCCTGGCGAGCGACAGGCGTGGATCGTGAGTGCATGCGGCGGTGACGAGGAACTGGCCGCAGAGCTCGGGCGACTCCTTCGTGCGCACGAGCGGGCCGGCAGCCTGATCGATACGGCTAGTGCGCCGACTACGACTCGATTCGATACCGCGCCATCCGGATCGCCCATCGGCCCCCGGTTTTCCGGCTCGGAGCGATTCGTGTTGCGGCGCGTCCTGGGCCTCGGAGGCACGGGAGTCGTCTACGAGGCGTACGATCGGGCGCGCGGCGAAGTCGTCGCGCTCAAGACACTCCTCCGCGCCGAACCAGCTGCGATCTACCGGCTGAAGCGTGAGTTCCGCAGCCTCGCGGACGTGGCGCACAAGAATCTCGTTGCGTTGTACGAGCTCTTTGTCGAGGGCGAGCTCGGTTTCTTCACGATGGAGCTCGTCAACGGCCACAACTTCGTCGAGGCAATTCGGCCCAGAGGTGCGACCGATGCAACCGCCGACAGCGATGGGCAGCTCACGGAATCCGTTGACGCGGATCGGCTCCGCCTCCTGTTGCCGCAACTCGTCAGCGGTCTCGAGCATCTGCATCGACACAGGAAGCTCCACCGGGACATCAAGCCATCCAACGTGCTGGTGACGCCGGAAGACCGCGTCGTCATTCTCGACTTCGGACTCATCGCCGAGATGATGGGTCCCGTCACCGGGCAGGACGAGCGCATCGCCGGCACGCCCGCGTACATGTCACCGGAGCAGTCGAGAGGCGCCGGTGCGTCCGAGGCGAGCGATTGGTATGCCGTCGGCGCCACGCTGTACGAGGCGCTCACCGGCCACCTGCCTTTCGCGGGCAGCGTCAGCGACGTCCTCACCCGCAAGCTCGAACAGGATCCGCTGTCGCCGTCGGAAGTTGTCACGGGCGTCCCCGAGGATCTCAACGCTGTTTGTATGGGACTTCTGTGCCGCGACCCGAGCCACCGGTTATCGGGCCGCGATGCGATCGCACGAATCGGTGGTCAGCATGCGGACCCACGTGGCTTGCTCACCTCGTCGCCCGCGGCGGACATCACCTTTGTCGGTCGCGACTGGCATTTGAAGATCCTCCGCGAATCCTTCGAGGAGACACGACGAGGCCGCACGAAGTCGGTGTACGTGTGCGGTCAATCCGGGATTGGCAAGAGCGCGCTCGTGCGCACCTTCCTTGATCGCTTGCGCGTCTCCGACGGCGACGTCGTGGTCCTTTCGGGCCGCTGCTATGAGAGTGAATCGGTTCCGTACAAGGCGCTGGACGGCATCGTTGATAGCGTCGGTCACTACCTCGCCTCTCAGCCGCCAGCGCTGATCGACAAATTGATTCCACCTGACGTCTCGGCACTGACACGTCTGTTTCCAGTGCTGGGTCGCGTGCCAGGCGCCGTCTCTTCAGCTGTCTTACCGGAGGCGGATCCCGTTCATGTGCGGCGCCGAGGATTCGCAGCCTTGCGGGAACTGCTATCGAGAATGGCCGCCCTTCACCCTGTGGTCATCTTCATCGATGATCTGCACTGGGCCGACGTTGACAGCGCGGTCTTGCTGGACGAACTGCTCCGTCCACCGGCATCACCACCGGTGCTGCTGTTGGCCTGCCTCCGCACTGAAGAGATCGCCGCGAAGCCGTTTCTCAGCGCGCTGCTCGAGAAACGTACGAACACCATCGCACTCCCACTCTCGCCGCTGAATGACGACGAGGCCCGAACGCTCGTGGCATCGGTACTTCCAACCAACGGCTTTGTGAGCGCCGCGGACACCATACGGATTGTCCGCGAAGGAGAAGGCAGTCCATTCTTCCTCGAGCAACTGGCGCAGTACATCCTCGCCCACCGCAGTGACACGCCCACCGAGGGACCAACATTGGCCGAGATGATCGACGTGCGACTGCACGACCTCGCGCCGGGCGCGCGCGAGTTTCTCGAGACGCTGGCGATCTGCGGGCGACCGATGGACTCTGTTCTGGTCCGTGACGCGTGCGGCCTGACAGGCGATGAGCGGCCGCTGGTGCGGATGCTACGCTCGGCACACCTCATTCGAAGCAGCGGATCGGGCGATCGCATCGAGATGTACCACGACCGAATTCGCGAAGCATTGACCTCTCGGGTGGATGTTCACGGCACTCGACGTGTGCATCTGCAAATGATTCACGCGTTGGCGACCCGCGCGATTGACGACCCGGAAGCGCTCTTCGAACACTATCGAGCAGCCGGGGAACAGCAGCACGCATCCGTCCAGGCGGCGCAGGCGGCGGACAAAGCCGCGCGAGCGCTGGCCTTCGATCGCGCTGCCGAGTTCTACCGTCACGCTCTCACGCACGCGCCTGATAAGGAGTCTCACCTTGCGTGGAGAGAGGGTCTGGCGACGGCGCTCGCCAACGCGGGACGTCCGGCCGATTCGGCGCAGGCATACCTCGACGCCGCCGCGTATGCGGACGTGTCGAATCGCCGCGAACTTCTACGCCGTGGCGCGGATCAGTTCTTGATCGGCGGACACATCGATCGTGGCATCGGCGTCATGCGGACCGTGCTCGACGCCGAGGGACTGAGTTTTCCGAAGTCTGTGCGCGGCGCCTTCGTCTCATTGCTGGTGCGAAGGGGCCAGCTTCGATGGCGGGGCTTGAAATTCGTCGAACGCCCCGGCGATGCCATCGCGCTAGAAGATCTCAGTCGAATCGACACCTGCTGGTCGGTGACAACGGGTATTGCCATGGTGGATATCGTGAGGGCGTTGGACTTCCAGACGCGGCATCTGCTGCTCGCGCTCGACGCTGGGGAACCGTATCGGGTCGCTCGTGGCATGGCGGCGGAAGCCGCCTTCTACGCCACGCGGGGCGGCTCAGCGCGACAGCAGTGGGCGGCCCACGAACGGCTCGCGTCAGAGATCTCCGAGCGCGTCGGACATCCGCATGCCATCGCCTTCACGAGACTCATGTCGGGACTGGCGGCGATTTCGTTCGGTGAGTGGAAGAAAGCGTCGCAGGAACTCGACCAGGCGCTCACGCTGTTCCGCAACACCTGTGTTGGTGTGACGTGGGAACTCAGTAACGCGCACACCTTCCTGGTGGGATCCCTCCTCTATCAAGGTGAGTTCCGCGAAGCCGAGGCCCGGCTCGGAGACGCCATCGAGACCGCGCGACAGCGCGGCAATCTCTATCACGAGGCCGAGCTTCGCACGCGCATCTACAGCCTGCTGCTGCTCGTGGCCGACAAGCCTGATGAGGCCGAGCGACAAACACATGAAGTGATGCGGCGCTGGGGGAGCAGCGGGTTCTCGCGGCAGCATTACAGCCACCTGCTCGGGTGCACGGTCACAGCGCTCTACCGTGGCGACGGCGACCGCGCGTGGCGCCTGATCGTGGAGAACGACCGCGCGTTGAGGCGTACTTTGCTGACACGCATTCAGCTGGTGCGAATCGAGACCGCCTTCTTGCGCGGCCGCTGCGCGCTTGCGGCGCTTACTGCCGACCGAGCCACGCCGCTTGCCAACGCCGAGCGCCAGCGCCTCGTCTCGATCGCACAGAGGGAAGCGAGTCGCATCAGCCGCGAACACATGCCGTGGTCCGACGGGTTCGCGCTGCTCCTCGACGCGGCCGTCGCGTATCAGAACGGCGGCGCCGAACTCGCTGAGCAACGGCTTGCCGAAGCCGGTGACGCATTCGATCGCGTGGACATGAAGCTGTACTGGGCGGGTGCGCGCCGGCGACTGGGGCTGCTGCAAGGCGAACTCGGTCACGACCTCGTTCAGAGCGCCGAGGCGTGGATGGCCTCGCAGGCCATCAGGAATCCGCAGGCGATGACGCGGATGGTCGCCCCTGGATTCCCTGACGCATAAACCAGGCGAGAGCCTCCTTTTGTCTATCGCTTACTGTCCGAGAACTCCGCTGCCGTCCAGCCTTTACGCGGCTGTGCGCATCAGAAACACTATACGCGTTGCATCCATTGATGTTACGTGTGGTCTTGAATAGCCTCGACGAGTGACCTTCGTCGTCTCGCCGCTCCACTCTCTTCGCTTCGCGCTCGCGTCGCGCGCGTCTGCATCTCGAAATCCTCGCGCTCCGACACCAGCTCGCCGTGGTCCATCGATCGCGCCGCTCACGACTTCGTTTGACTTCGGCAGACCGGATGCTGTGGGCGTGGCTCTCGCGAGCCTGGCGCCCCTGGCGGTCGGCGCTTCATGTCGTCAAGCCGGAGACCGTCGTCACCTGGCATCGACGTGACTTTCGCCTGTTCTGGACCCGGAAAAGCCGCCGACGCACCGGGCGACCAGGTGTGCCAGCAGACGTTCGCGCTCTGATCCGCGAACGGTCGACCGCGAATCCAGGGGAGCGCCTCGGATTCACGGCGAGCTGCAGAAATTAGACCGTTTTTCATAAGTCTGTAGCGAGGCGGTAGCCGCAATGCCGCACGAAGTTGCGGCATTCCCGCGGCGTGAGCAGCTGAAGCGCCCGGGCGACGAGGTCGACGATCTGGTCGAAGGTGCGCGGTCGAGCGGCGCGCAGGAAGGCTCTCAGCTTCGCAAACGCGAGCTCGATCGGATTGAAATCCGGACTGTAGGGCGGGAGAAAGCGCAGCCGGGCGCCGACGCGTTCGATGGCGACTTGCACCGCCGGCTGCTTGTGCATGGCCAAGTTGTCGAGCACGACGACGTCGCCCGGCTGGAGCGTCGGCACCAGGACTTTGTTCGACGTAGGCGAGCAACGTCGGATTGTCGAGTGTGCGGTCGAACACCGCCGGCGCGTGCAGACCGTCGATGCGCAAGGCCGCGATGACGTCTGCTGTGCCTATTGGAAACTCGTATTGTGACGAGTAAGGTGCGGACGTTTTTCCAATTGCCTCGACTCGTCGAGGCGGTCGTCATTTCGCCGTTTCACTCGGCGCGCTTTCTCGTAGGCTCCTGCGCATAGTCGCATCTGGGAGACTGGCGTCCCTCGACACCAACTCGCCGTAGTGAATCGATCGCGTCGTCAGCCTGTTCGCTTGACGTCCGCAGGTCGGATGCTGTGGACGTGGCTGTCGCAGCGATAGTGCGGCGGCGAGTCCGCTTCTCCGCGTCGTGCAGCCAGCGACCGTGCTCGCGGGCCATCGGCGCCGCTTTCGCCTGTTCTGGACATGGAAGAGTCGACATCGGACGGGTCGTCTAAGAGTTGGACCCAGTTCGCGCATTATTTCGCGAGATGTCAATACGAACCGATCTGGGGCGCACCTCCATCCACGGAGCGATCCAGAAGTTGGGAATCTCAGTCATCAACCGGTTCGCAGAGACATTGGAGGCGGCGGGAACTCGCCCAAGGACCTCCGCTCCAGCAGACACGCCGTCAATCACTCGTTGTCGAAATTGCTAGGAAAATCGATCGACTCCCCTACGGGAGCCGTGTCTATTGGCCCACGTTCGGGTGCGCAAATGGAGAAATATTGGAGGCGGCGGGAACGGCAGGTGAAAACGCGCAAATTGTCTAACGAATTTGCAGATCTTGGTGGAGGCGGCGGGAGTCGAACTAGAGAGCGCAGATTCCGGCAATGTCTTGACGACGCACGACTTCTGAAGAAATACCCTTGCCGGACTGTGGTTTACGACCCTTCGGAGTCTCCACCGCAATCCACTGGGATTCACTCAGCTCGACCCGGTTCATGGAGGCATTGTGGAGGCGGCGGGCATCCATGCCCGCCGCCAGTCAACCTTCGGCCACGCTACTACAACCATCACGGTGACTGACGAGGTGGAGGTTTCGCAGATTTCGCCAGGCTCTAGCTGGTTGATTCGTCTTGCTCTCTCGTCTCTGGTGTTCCTCGGTTTTCGGTGGTGCGTGGGCGTTCGGGGACTGAAGTTTGACTGAACTCTCGCCTCATCGATCCTATTCGGCGATGGCCTTTCGTGGACGCCCGCCAAAACGCCCATTCGCTCGAGAGCTCGCGGCCTTGCGTGCGCTGCTGCGGCGCCAACCAACGCCGCAGCGGTCACCAAGTTCACCTGAGGCTTGGCGTCGACGCGTCTCGCAATCCGCACTTTGGCGACGCGCACCTCGGCTCGCGGCTGCTCTCTCGGATGGGCCTCGAGATACGCGCGCAACGTCCGAACGATCGCCGTCGTCGCCTTATGTGTGTCGAACCTTGTGCATAGACCGGCACGCCAGCCACGCAGGCACTGACCACGCCAATCTTCTCGTTCGAATACGACAGGAAAATGCGTTGCCATCATTCCACTCCAGCATCCCTGAGGATGCGATTCGCAAGCCGGCCGGCATCATGTTCATGCATGGTGACCCAGACTTCCTTGCCGCTCTCAGGATGGACGAACAGCACGTGGCTCCCTTTGCCCGTGCGCTTTTCGACGAAGCCCGCCGTCTTTAATTTGCGGATGACCTCTTCGTCGCGCCCTGTCGTTGGTAGGAGGGTACGAGTGACTCGACACAACCTGACATTCCCGTTGCCTCTATTCGATGCCGGCTATTTGCTCATTTACTCAGGCGATCTGGCCGCCGCACCTGGAAGCTCATACTCAGAGACTCCCTGGTCATCCGCTAAGATGGGTACCGTTGGGGAGGCTCATCGCTTGGCGTTTGGCGCGATCCGACGTAACTCGTCGAAGAAATTGAAGATGAAGACGACTTTGTTCAGCTTCGGCATCGTCTGAGCTTCCGATACGGCCGCTACAGCGAACCGGTCGCCGTCCGGGTGCAGGTCGACGTTGACTTGTCTGGGGCGCCGCATGAAGCGCGCCGGCGACCAGAGCCGCGGTTTCTCGGCGGCGAAGACGTCATCGTCCACGATGTACGGGACGACCATGATCCGGCCGTCGGGCGTACTGTAGAACAGCTCGTTTCGAGTTCGTGACCAAGTTGGATGAAGCAGAGGCACAACGCCGCCCGCAGTTGCTCCTTCTGTCGAGATTTGCCACTTTCCACCGGTATCGGGAAAGGGCCTCACGTACAATTCGTTGTGGCCAGACTCGTCGGAGGCGTACGCCACCCAGCGCCCGTCCGGCGAGAACATCGGATAGGTCTCGGAGGCGGGGCTGTTGAGGAAGGCGTAAGGCTTCCCGGGCGTCCATATCGATCTTTCGTTTTTCTCCATTGGCAGGATCATCACGTCATTGCCACTCTGCGGGCTGGCCTCGACGAACATCAAGAACTTGCCACTCGAATGCCACGAAGCGGGATACTGGGTGTTCTTGCTGTGCGTCAAACGCTGCGCCTCGCCTGCTCCATCGGAACGCTGCCAATACAGGTTGAATGCCGACTTGGTGTCCCGCGTTGAGCCGAACACGATCCGTCGCCCGTCTGGCGTCCACACCGGTTCCCGGTCGTCGCTTGGATCGAACGTCAGCCGGGCGAGTGCGTCACGCATCCAGTCGTAGATCCAGACGTTGACTTGTTTGCCATCGGAGATGTCCATCGCGAGGCGATGGCCGTCGGGAGCGAAAGAAGGATTGCTCCAATTCGCAGGTGTCGCTCGCAATTGCGTCGTCTTTCCCGTCCTGTCCATCCACGAGATCGGCATGTCATCGCTGACAGCCTGTCGCGGTAGATATACCAGCGTGCCACTGTCTGCGACCGCAAACTGAGCACCGGACGCGAGGTCGGCCGCGACTCCTTCCAGAACAGGCACAGGCTGACCGACGAGTTCGAGCCGATCGGAGTCGAACACGGCGGCGAAAAGCGTCCCCTCGTGCATGTAAATCAAATGACCGCTTGGGACGTACCGGCCGTGAAAATAACCGCCGCGGAGTAGTACCTTGCGCTCGCCTTTCGGCAGCCGTTGGACGACGATGTTCGCGCTCGCGAAACGGCCGGCTTGACTGGTGTAAAGGATGGCTTTGCCGCCAGATAGCACTTGCGGCCACCGGTGAATAGTCTCGCCTTCGACCTCGGTGACTGTTGTCAGCTGTTCCGGTTTGCCTCCTGCGGACGATACTCGCCACAAGCTCGTCCCGGAGCTAGGGTTGGGCGAGAATGTGATGGTGCCGTCGCTGGTCCATGTGCCGCCGCCAAGACCGTTCAGGGCATCAGCGACCGTGACGGCGTCGCCTCCATTCACCGAAATCTTCTTCAGCTTGCCGCCAGCGAAGAACGCGATTGACTGCCCGTCGGGAGAGAAGAACGGATTTCGCGCCGCATCGGTTCCGGGCAACGCCGTCGCCTGCAATTGCTCGAGCCTCCGGATGTAAAGCTGCGAATTTCCGCCGGCACTCTTTTGCGCTACGAATGCGAGGACTGTCCCATCAGGTGAGAGGACCGCAGCAGTCCCCTGGTCGGTGACCAGAGAAGCCTCGGCGCCCAAATCGACGCTCAGGCGCAACGGCACGTCAGATTGAATACTCGGCCACCGCGCGTAAAGGGCCATTGTTATCGCGACGGCTGCCGCAGCGACGGTCCACGGCAAGGCGCGAACCGAGACTCTTGCGGGGTGCGCTGACTTTATTCCGTCCACTGCGCCGGGATCGGCCGATGATCGGGTCAGCGCTTCGTCGAGTTCGAGCCGTGCGTCAGCGATATCCGCGAGACGACGTTTGCGATCTTTCTCGAGGCATCGGCGCAACAGCTTCCGGATCGACGCGGGTGTTTCAGCCGGCAGCGCATGCCAATCGGGTTCGCGATCGAAGACTGCTGCGATCGTGGCGGACGTCGTGTCTCCCCGAAATGGGCAGGCACTAGTCAGCATCTCGTACATTACACACCCGAACGACCACATGTCGGTCCGCTTGTCGACGGCCTGACCACGCGCTTGTTCGGGACTCATATATGCGGGCGTTCCCAGGATGACGCCGACGGTGGAAATCGACGCCGGCACCCGGGCATGTTCGGAGGTAGGGGCCAAAGCTTTCGCCAGCCCGAAATCGAGCACCTTGACTCGTCCGTCCGACGTGACCTTGATGTTGGCCGGCTTGAGATCCCGGTGAATCACCGCTTTCTCGTGTGCGGCTTCGAGCGCTTCGGTGATTTGCAGCGCTAGCTTGAGCGAGTCCTCGAGTGGGATCGGACCGCGCTCGAGACATTCCGCCAGCGTGCGCCCTTCGACGAGCTCGAGTATGAGAAAGCGCGTACCTTGATGTTCCTCGAGTCCATAAATCGCCGCGATATTGGGATGATTCAGCGAGGCCAGTAAGGTCGCTTCGCGGTCGAGTCTTGCCAGGCGATCGGCGTCGTGCCCCAACTCTTCCGGCAACATCTTGATCGCGACTTCACGTTGTAGAGTGGTGTCGTGCGCTTTCCAGACCTCACCCATTCCACCCTTGCCGATGGCAGAACGAATCTCGTAGTGTCCGAGCCGACCGCCCCGGCGAAGCCGGTAATCGGCCGACGTTCCCTCCCGAAGCGCGCCGGCAGCGGAAGGCGCCAACGCCTCGATCGCCGGCCCCTGTACAAAGCCCCCCGCGGCGGCGTGGGCCGAGAGCAGCGATTCCACCTCGCTCCGCAGCTCGCGATCGTCGCCGCACGCACCGCGGACGAACCGCTCGCGCTCCTCGACAGGCCGTTCGAGGGCGTCCTGCAATACTTGCTTGACGCGATTCCACCGTGGGCCCTCGTCGACCATGTGACCTCTTATCGAACCGTGGAACGGAGACGGAGGTAACGCGCCTCGGTGTTCACGAGGGAGCCCGTTTGCGTCCGTTCGTCAGACGACGATAGAGCCACGCCCGGGCAGCTTGCCACTCCCGTGCGACTGTCGCTCGCGAGACAGATAGTATGGTGGCGACTTCCTGTTCTGATAAACCACCGAAGTACCTGAGCTCCACGATCTGGCCTTGCCGCGGATCGATCCGGGCCAGCTCGGCGAGCGCCTCGTCTACCATCATCAATTCACAGGCAGGAGGTGGCGCGCTGCCAATGCCATCATCGAGCAGCACTTTCAGATTGGCTCCAGGACGCTTGGCCGCGAGGTGCTCCCGCGCATAATCGATTAGGACCCGGCGCATCATCTGCGCGGCGATCGAGAAGAAGTGCGCGCGATTCTGCCAGGCGACGCGGTGCTGGGCCGTCAGCCGCACGTAGGCCTCATGAACGAGCGCCGTCGGCTGCAACGTGTGATCGGATCGCTCTCGGCGCAAATACGCACCGGCTCTTCGCCGCAGCTCGCGATACACGACAGGCACCAACTCGTCCCTTGCCTGAAGGTCGCCGGAGCCCCAGGCACGTAGCAAACGGCTGACTGAGCCGGTTCGATCCTCCATCTGAATACCCTCTGATCGGGACCGAGGGGTTCTTTATAGAGCCGCCGGAACGTTCCGTCAACCTGAAGGTCCATCGCGAGTGCCGTCAAACCCGCGCTCGCATGACGGAAGATCCTTCCATGACGTGAGACAGCGTGCCCCGACTTTCCGCGTTTCGTCCTGACGTGCTCATGCCCGGCCATGCCGGGGAGCGGAGGGACGCATGCGGACGCTGGCACCTTTACTGCTTTTTGCCCTGGCGGTACCTAGTTCGTCGCGAGCAGCAGACACCCCTTCTCCGGTTGAATGGCAGACGCTCGAAGCTGCCCTCGTGCTCGCCGGTTTCGCTATCGCGAAACTCCCGATCGAACTTGCGTCAGTCGCGCCGAATGGCGCATCGCCCGGCGTCGAAGGCTGGACAGTCTATGGGGCCGATGGACAAGGCGAACGAATTTTCGTGTTCAGCGAGAGCGAAATCTTTCGTTGTGCGAGCCGGCCCGTCAAAAACACCGAGACCCACCAGTGTCTATTGAGACTGGCGTCGGTGATCGTGCACGAGGCGTGGCACTTTAGGAATGGCCGACAGGAAACGGGCGCGTACACCGCTCAGATTCAGTTCTTGATGGCAAACCACGCGTCGGATGCGCACATTGCAGCCGTCCAGATGGCCCGTGACCGTGTCCTCGCAGCCATTCGGAAGGCGGCCAAGGCGGCGAGAGCGAGTCTGGACTGGCCACGCTGATGCGAGACGTGGAGCGCCAGTTCAAATACTGGCCGAATGCACTTGCACCTTCCAAACAAGATCTCGAAGCGTAAGTCCGGAGACCGTTATAAAGAAGGAGCGCAGTGCTCGTCCTGTTGTCGCGGGGCACACGGTGGTTACAAAAAGGAACGCGTCGCGCGATTGAGCTTACGCCTGTTCTCCTGTCTCATTCGCGACGACCTGAAGACCGTGTCACGCGCGTGGCACGAAAAGACGTGCCTGAATGTGGGGTCCATTTCTCCAATCCACGTCTGTATGGAGGCGGCGGGAACCTGCCCAAAGAGCTTCGCTCCGACTACACGCATCAATCACTCGGCGTCGAAATTTCGCAACTGCGCGACCGGAAGGCGAGCTATTCCTAGGAAATCGAGCGACTCCGTTAGGTAGGCCGGGAACTCTTGTCCCACGTTCGGATGCGCAAATAGAGAAATATTGGAGGCGGCGGGAACGGCACGAGAAGACGCGCAAATTCTCTAACGAATTTGCAAATTGCTGGTGGAGGCGGCGGGAGTCGAACCCGCGTCCGAAAGCACGTCGTCGTGGGACTCTACATGCGTGTCCGCATCTGTTATCTCATGCCCGGCGTGAGGACGCGGCCAAAACCGCCGGACACCAGCCTCGGAGAATCTCGCGGCCACGCGCCGAGGCGCCGCGTGGCCACCAGCCTGTTTAATGGCGTTCGACCCTCAACCACCAGGCGAGGCCAAGGCGAACGTCACTGCTTAAT
>Ga0070673_100000200_pt1 | contig 29507 bp, 23 predicted proteins | sample KBSM23metaG_FD_65342 | JGI IMG/M metagenome (GOLD analysis project Ga0070673, IMG submission 65342) | Miscanthus rhizosphere microbial communities from Kellogg Biological Station, Michigan, USA - KBS M2-3 metaG | ecosystem: Host-associated > Plants > Roots > Rhizosphere > Soil ... | reverse complement strand
GCCGCCATCTTCGGCGTCGGCTGGGGCCTCTCCGGCTACTGCCCGGGGCCGGCGATCGTGTCCCTGGGATCCGGCGCCCGCGGCGCGCTCGCGTTCGTCGCGGCGATGATCGTCGGCGTTGTCGCCGGCGGCGCGCTCGGGCGTCGCCGCTCCGGTTGCGAGACGCCGGTGCGGTCCGTCAGGGAAGCCTGAACGTTCCGCTGCCCACGATCACGGCGTGCCCGCCGACCTCGACGCTGTCCAGGCTATCTCCGGCGCCGCGCGCGCGGGCGTGAAGCGTCGACGGCCGTCCGATCTCGACGCCTTGCTCGATCACGATCTCGTCGCCGAACGCGATGCGGCCGTGACGCGCGAGGTGCACCGCCAGCGGTCCTGCCGCCGCGCCGGTCGCGGGATCCTCCGCGATCCCTTCTCCAGGGGCGAAGACGCGACATTTCCAGCCTGATCCCTGGCGCGCGAACACGCTGAAGGCGGTGCTGCCGAGGGCCGCGAGGCGCGACAGATCGGGCGCCAGCGCCGCGATCTCGCCGGGCGTCGCCAGCTCGACGTAGACGTAGTGGGGGCCGTTGTCATACAGCTCGACGGGAAGCTTCGAGGTTTGCACGCGCAGGGCCGCCAGTAATTCCGGGGTGTGCCGATAAAGCTCGATCCGCGGCAGCGGCTGGGTCATCCACCCGAATCCGGGGCGTCCGCCTTCCTGGGTGAAGCGGATCGTGACGGTGCCGCGCGCCGTCTCGAGGTTGATGATCTCGCGTTGTCCGCGGGCGGCGAGCACGAAGGCGGTCCCCAGCGTCGGATGGCCCGCGAACGGCAGCTCCATGGTCGGCGTGAAGATACGGATCGCGGCGTCCGCGGACGCGCTGGTCGGCCGCAGGACGAACGCGCTCTCGGACAGGTTCGTCTCCCGCGCCAGCGCCTGCATGGTCGCGGCGTCGAGCGCGTCGGCATCGGTGAAGACCGCCAGCGCGTTCCCCGCCAGCGGCCGGTCGGTGAACACGTCACAAAGGGCGTAATTGATGTCGCGCATCCCGGAGAGCCGCCGGCGCCATCACGCTAACCGAGATCGACAGCGAATTCTCCACGCATGTGGCCAGGTGCCACGAGCGGGCGGGCAGATAGAGCCAGTCGCCTGCGATCAGCCGCGTCGCGACCGTGTTGGCGCGAAAGTGGTAGTCCCGCACGCCCACCGCCTGCGCGACGAAGACGTCCTCGAGCCCATAGGACCAGCCGTAACTGTTCGTGCCCGCCGGGGTGATGTGGAGCTGGACGTGCACCTCGCCGGGAAGGACCTGTTCGAAACTCTGCGCCAGCGCGGCGAGGCCTGGATCGTGAGCCTCGGCGGCCCGGACCACGACGCTGACCCCGGCCACCATCAGCCGCGCCACGTCCTCGCGCGATCGGGGACGGGCGACGGGAACCCTCTCGCCCGCCGCCACCGTGAGCACGTCCAGCGGCCGCTCGCTGCGCAGCACGCGGTCGATGGTGTCCCAGTCCAGCAACGGCACCGCGTCGATCGCCGCGAAAGGGCGCGCGGCGGGCGTGCTGTCGAGGTGCTGCGTCGCGACCCGATGAGGTTCTCTGCGTTCAAGCCGTCCGGTGAGCATGCGAACTCGTACCATCGTTGCCGCGCGACGAAGCCTCAGCAGAAACCCGTATTCGTAGCTCAGTCTGGGGTTCCGCGGCTCGTGCGCGCGGGCGCGTGGCGAAGCGACCGTGCGTCCCTAACTTGAGAAGCAGGTCCTACGCAGGAGGTGCGGTCATGAACGCAGTCGAGATGCTGAAGCAACAGCACCGAATGGTGGAGCAGCTATTCGACCAGTTCGAGCAGGCGGAGTCGGTCGAGGCGCGGCGCGAGGCCTTCAACGCGATCGCGGACGCGCTCGCCGTGCACGCCACGATCGAAGAGAAACATTTCTACCCGACGGTGAAGCAGGAGCAGACGGAGGGGATCCTGGCGGAATCCGTCGAGGAGCACCTGGAAGTGAAGCGCGCGATCGCCGATCTGATGCAGATGGACGCCGCCGACAACGACTTCGGCCTTCAGGTGAAGGAATTGCGCGACGGCGTCGAGACCCACGTCGCGGAAGAGGAAGGGGAGCTGTTCCCGACCGTGGAACGCCTGTTCGACAAGGCTGCGCTGGAGCGACTCGGGGCCGTGATGGACGACCTGCAAGGTCAGCTTCTGCGCCGGGGTAGTCCGCGCGAGGCGATCCCAGGCGAGACCGGCGCGGCCGCTCCGCTGTAGCGCGCGCCTCGGGCAATCGAAGCTCACGCTTCTTGAGGCCGCGCGTCCGGGCGCGGCGGCCGGCGCGCGGCGACCTGCGCGGGCACGGCTTGCTTCGACGGACGGACCTTCGCGCCGACGCGGTTCGCGTAGACGCGCGTGAACTCCGCGCCCAGCAGCACGATCTGCGCCGAGTAGTAGATCCACACCAGCAGCACCGCCATCGAGCCCGCCGCGCCGAAGGCGGAGCCGACGCTCGCCTTGCCGACGTAGAGGCCGATCAGGTACTTGCCGATCATGAACAGGACCGCCGTCGCGATGGCGCCCACCCAGACGTCGCGCCACGCGACCTCCGCGTCGGGCAGGATCTTGTAGATGAGCGCGATCATCGTCGAGATGACGCCCAGCGCGACGACCGCGTCGATGAACCAGCCCAGGATGGCGATGTCGCCGAAGGCGCTGCGCATCCAGCCGCTCAGAGCGGCGAGCGCGGCGCTGACCACCAGCGACACCAGCAGCAGAAACCCCAGCGACAGGATCATCGCCACGGAGAGCATGCGGGTGCGCACGACGCCCCAGATGCCGCGATTCGGTTTCGGCTCCACCTTCCAGACCGTGTTGATCGCGCCTTGCAGCTCGATGACCACGCCCGTCGCGCCGGCGAGCAGGATCGCGATGCCGGCGATCGTCCCGAGAACGCCCCCGCTGCGCGATTGACTCGCTTTCGTGACCGCCGCCTGGATGAGGCGCGACGTCTCGGCGCCCAGCAGCCCGGCGAGCGTGCCGAACATCCGCCCTTCCGCTGCCTCGCGCCCGAAGGCGAGGCCGGCGATCGAGATCACCAGCAGCAGCAGCGGCGCCAGCGAGAACACCGTGTAATACGAGAGCGCGGCGCCCAGCCGTCCGCCCTTGTCGTTGCTCCACTCCGTAAATGTCTGCCTGGTCATGGACCAGGCTGTCTTCAGCCCGCGCATGCCGGGAAGCTAGGCATGGCTCGGCGAGAAACCAGGCTGTGCTCGGACGTCAGCTCGGCCGTTTGCACGTCGTTAGATTGTCGCCATGACAACGGCACTGACGGATGCGGAGAAGCGGGACCGGCTGCGCGAAGTGATGGCCGGGTTCTCGATGGCGATGCTGGTGACGCGGACCGACGACGGCGGCATGCGCGGGCGGCCGTTGCGGATCGCGGACAGGCGCGAGGACGGCGCGCTGTATTTCTCGACGGCGGTCGATTCGCCCAAGGTGCACGAGCTGCAGATCGACGGGCACGTCGCCGTCGTGATGCAGGACCGCCGCCACTTCGTGTCACTGTCCGGCATCGCGCGCGTCGTCCAGGACCGCGCGCTGATCGAAGAGCTGTGGTCGGAGTCGTGGCGCGTCTGGTTTCCGGCGGGCAAGGACGACCCGTCGCTGTGCGTGGTGGTGGTCGAGCCGCTGGAGGCCGCGTACTGGGACGTCTCGGGCGCGCGTGGCATCCGCTACGTGTTCGAGATGGCGAAGGCCTACGTGACCGGCAAGCGCCCCCCGTCCGACGCCGACGAACGCCACACGGCGCACGTCAAGCTGTAGGCAGAGTCACTGGACCGCCTCGGGACGGGGCGCCTCCGCGGGCGGCGCCGCCGGAAGCGTGAAGAAGAAGATGCTCCCGCGGTCCAGGACGCTCTCGACCCAGATGGCGTCCGCCGTGCGCCTCGATGATCCCGCGGGCGATCGGCAATCCCAGGCCCACGCCGGGTCAAGCGGACGGAGGTGCGTGATGCCAAGCTGAAGACTTCAGATGAGCGGCGGCGCCGCGAGCTACCGGCTCACCAGCGCCAGCGACAGCAGGAATCTTCGTTCGTTCGATCGAACGACGGTGCCGGGGATGCGGCTGTCGCGAAAGTCGTCGTCGAATTCCAGCGCCACGCGGACCGGACCACCGAGCGGCTGCAGCGATGCGATCGCGCGCGTGAAGATGCGCGTATCGCGGAGCGAGAAGTTGTTCTCGATCTCGCGCTGGTTGCTGTAGTCGGAATCGATGGACCAGTAATTGGCCACGCGTCCCTCCAGGGCGATGCGGATGCCGCGCGCTTCGGCCTCGAGCACGGCCGATGAGATCGGCCCGTGCGCGAAGTAGTACCCCTGCTCCTGAAGGACCTGTTTCAGTTCCACGCCCGCGAACGACGGTGCCGCCTGCGCAAAGGCGAGCGACGTCACCTGCGAGAAGGCGTACGTGACGGCGAGCCAGCCGCGCAGCTCCAGCGAACCGCGGCGGGAAGACAGCTCGATCGCCGGCCCGAGGAGACCGGCCGAGGCGGTCCGGTCCCACCCGATCGGCAGCTCGCGGGCCTCGTAGTTGAACGTGCTGGCGAGCCCGACCAGCCCGCTCCAGCCGTCGGTCGCGCCGGACACGCCGTCGCTTTCGGCGTAGCGGCGAAGGTAACGCCCGATCACCAGCGCGTCGGCGTCGAACGTGGTGCCCCGGATCGTGTCGCCTTCCAGCAGCAGGCGGCCGCGAACGGACGACCACTGTCCCGGCCAGGCCGTCGAGGAGCCGCTGCCCGGGCTTTCGTATCGCGCGTTTGTCCTCATGCGCGCCCCCAGGCCCAGCATCAGTCCGACGCGCGCGTGGCCATCGTCGAAGGCCGCGGTCGACGGACCGATCTCGGCGGCCAGGCGGTGCCAGGTGGGCACGACGATCGCGGACGGGGAGCGATCGCCGTCGCGGAAACGACACACCGTGGAACCGTTGAACGTCGCGGTGGGCGACAGGAGAGCCGCCCCGAAGCAGTTGAAGAACCCTGGCTCGCCCGCGGCGAACAAGCGGCCGACGCGATAGGTCGCCTCGCCCATCACCCAGCCGGCGGCCGGGCTCATGATGATGTCGTTGGTGGAGTGGGCCTGATTCCACTCCCCGAAATACTTCCAGACGACCGAGGTGATCAACGAAGCCAGGACCGACGCACCGACGCCGTATCCGTTCCCTCGCGGGATCTGATAGGCAACGGCGCCGGCGATCGGATGGCCGACGCCGTTCGTCCTGAACAGGTCATTGTCGAGCACGAAGTCGTCGGAGACGAGATTGGCGTAGAAATTTTCTATGGTGACGTCGGCGCCGGTGGACCCGTACCGCGAGTGGCCCCAGTACCACACGCCTTGCACGGCGAGCGCGCCGAACTGTTCGAGCAGCGTCAGCGCCAGCCTATGCTGGATGGGCGGCGGTGGCAGCGAGGTGTCGTCGGCTTGAATGTCGGGCGCCGACGCGGCGGCACCGGGCAGCGACCGTGCCAGCGCGGAGACGAAGGCGACGGAAGTGAGGAAAGACTTCCCGGAAACGCGAGCCAAGCCGCACACCTCCAGCGCCGACTGGAACCGCACAGGCGCCGATGAACGGCAGGCGGCGACTTACCAGGGAAAGTCTCCATCCCGCGGCGACCCGATAGGTAGGGTTTCGTCGCAAAGTCGCCGTCAGGGTGTCCGGATCGTCCCCGAGGCGGCTGCTTCCTGAAGACGCGGCAAGAGGACGCTGCGCGGAAAGCGAGCGCCGAACGCCGCGACGGCGCGCCGCGCGTCGGCCATGCGCCCGGAATCGGCGAGCGATCGGACGCGCAAGGCCTCGCGCTCCTCGGCGAGGCGGCCATTCGGAAAGCGTCGCGCGTGCTCGGCGATCAGCACGAGCGCCGAAGAAAACTCGCGGCTCGCGCACGCGACGTGCGCGCGATGAAGCAGGCCCAGCTCGGCCTCGTACGACTCCTGCGCCGTCGCAGCGCGGGCGGCATGGCGCCTCTCGACGGGCTTCGGGGCCGACGCCGGCTCCGGCGCAACCGCGGGCGGCGCTTGTGGACGAGGTGGGGCGATCGGTGTCGTGGGGACGGGCGCCGGAGCGGAACGGAACCGCTCGAGCACGCCGCCACGAATCGCGGCACCCGCGACCGCGCCGCCGATCAACAGCGTGAACGCCGCAGCGAGTGCGATGCGCCGGCCGTGGGTTCGCGCCGCCGTCGGTGCGGCCATCGCCGGCGTGGCTTCCGCGCCCTTCGCGATGGTCGCACGCGCGCGCGCCAGCGCCCGCGCGCGGACGACGTCCGGCAGGGGCCGGATCGCCCGGCCGCGTTCCAGCATCGCTTCGACCTCGCGATCGAACGCCCGATCATCGCGCCTCATCGCGATCCTCCCGCCTTCAACAACCGCCGCACCGCCGACGCCAGCTCCCGGTGCGCCTTTCGCAGGCGCGCGTACGCGCCAAAGCGGCTGATCGACAGGCGCTCGGCGACGTCCGCGATAGGCACACCCTCGAGCTCGTGCATGACCAGAACGGCACGCCGGGCCAGCGGCACGCGCTCGAGAGCGGCCATCAGCAGCGCGACGGACTCCTTGTTCTGAAGCTGGCCTTCCGGGTTGCTGCCGCTGTCCTCGGCGTCCAGTCCCGGGTACGGGATCTCGCGCTTGCGACGCCGGCGATGCGCGCACACGACACGGAACGCGACGCCGAACAGGTAAGGGCGCAGCGGACGTGTGGTGTCCAGCGTCGGCCAGTGACGGTGCAGCACCACGAACACCTCTTGCGCCAGATCTTCGACTTCTCTCGCGCCCGCGCCCAGGCGCTGCAACGTTTCGAACAGGTAGTCCAGCTCACGGTTGTACGCCTCGAAGCAGCTGGTCTCGGGCGCCGGCGAAGGCTCGGCCGAGTGGACGAGGCGGAGAGTGCCCATGCCGATATCTCTCATTGTCCGGAGCCGGGGTTTTGTTCACCGAAATCGCACGCCGAAATCCAGGCCGACGGTCGCCGCGACGCGCGGCGTGGTCCAGACGGCCATCGCGTCGAGGGTGACAACCCCGCGCGTCAGCAAGGCGACGCCGTCGGCGTGCACGATGACATGAGCCCGCTGTCCGAGCATCTGCGTCACGGCCAGGCGCAGCCCGGTTTGAAGCATGAGGCCCGACGACGTCGCCGGCGTGTCGACCCCGTCGCCGCTCACGCGCATCTCGCCGATCTTGGCGAGCACGCAGCCGCTCCAGCGGGAGAGCAAGCCGCATCCGGCCACGCTGGCGAGGAACACCTGATGCGAGAAGCCGCCGCCGTCGGTGCGGCGCAGCGTCGACGGAGCGCTGGCCTCGCCCGCCAGCTCGACCGCGACGCGCGACCAGGCCACGCTCCCGAACACGCGGCCCACGGCGGTCACGTCCGGGGACAGCCCGATACCCGCCGCCGCGCCCGCGCCGGCCGCCAGCGCCGGGCCGCCGCCGGCATCCGAGGCTGGCGGCGGCGGAGGAGCCGGCGGCGCGATGACCGTTGGCGGCGCGGGCGGCGCGGCCGGCGTTCGCGCGGCGTCCGTCGTCGCGAGCAGCTGAAACTGCACGGCGAGCGCGAATCCCATGGCGCGGACCAGCTCGGCGCAGTCGCCGGTGCGCGACGGGAACGTACGCTCCCCCGCCCACCCGCCGTCTTCGTTCCGCCACTCGAGCCGGCCTTCCAGACCACGGCCGGACGTTTCGATTCGAACGGCGACACGTTCGGAAGCGTCGTCCTGAAACGGGCTATATCCGAGGTGTTTCGCCACGGCGGCTTCGAAGTCGGCGGCCGCGGGGCAGGTCGGCCCCGCGACGTAATCCAGGCGCGCGGCGACGTCCCCGGCGCGCGCGGCGCGTTCGCCGAGCGCGGCGACCGCAACCAGACCGATGACGACGCAACCAGCGACGCGCATCAGTGCGTCGCGAGCAGGAGGTCCCAGAACCGCGCCGACGCGGCGGCTCCCATGCTGTCCGTGACCAGCCAGGCGGGGCCGCTGTCGTTCATCACGAGGTCAGGCCCCGCGCTGGCCCCCGCTCCGACGACGCCGGCCGACGACACGCGCGCGATCGCCGTCGCGAAGCTCGGGATGGTGACGGCCGCGACCGCGACCTGATCCGCGGCGAGGGGCACGCTCCAGATCTTCGGTTGCTTGGCCGCGATCCAGGTGCCCAGCGCGTTCGCGGGCAGATCGGGAACGCGGGCGGCCGGCACGTCGGTGAGCTGGTCGTAGTAGGCGCTGACCTGGACGTAGCGAAGACGCTCGGCGACGATCGTCTCCGCCCAGGGGTCCATCTCTCCGTTCGGGATCCCCATCGCGCCGCCCGACGCCGACGCGGTCCCCAGCGACGACACGACGACGATCCGATCCGCGATGGTCGGATCGATGCGATACGCGTCCGCGACGTCCGTCACTCGCCCGCCGGTCATCACGACCAGCGGACGATACGGGAGGCTGAGGCGCCTCGCCGCGTCGACGATGAACAGCGCGCCCTCGGATCGGTTCGGCGTGGTGTCGTCGACGTCGCCGCTCGCCGGCCGCACCAGGGGGGCGCCGATGCTCGCGATCGGATCCGGAATGTTGCGCAGCCCGCTCATGCGCGCCGCAGCGACCAGCCCGCGCCAGCCGGTGATGTTCACGTCGATGTCCGGCCAGGGGGGGCTGGTGCTGACGACGATGCCCGCGACCTTGAGGACGCCGGCGTTCGCCAGCAAGACGGCGTACTCGCCCTGCCAGTTGTCGTCGATGCCGTCGTTGGTGAGGACGACCGGGTTGCGCTCGTCGACGGGCAGAATTCCGTGCGGGTGGTTCGAGCCGGCGTCGAGCGTCTGGGTGCACGCGGCGCCGATCGCCACGGACGCGAGCGCCGCACGGAAGAGATGGTTCATACGTACCCTCTCTAAACTGTCCGATCCGGGCCGCTTGTTGACGAAAAAGTGCGGCCGACGCCATGCGCGATCGGGAGCCCACTTTTCATCACAAATGCACGATCGGCGCGGCAGTAGCGACAACCATGAAGCGATCGATCCGACCTTGCCGATCTTGGGTGTTTGCCGCGCCGCTGCTCGCGGCGGCTTGTTTGCCAGCGGGCTCAGGGACTGGGGGCGTTGCGGGAACCTCCGGCGCTGCCGGCACCAGCGGTGCTGCCGGCGCCGCCGGGGTGACGGGACACGGAGGTGGCGCCGGCTCGGCCGGGACGACCGGCGCCGCCGGCACGGCCGGCGGGGGCGGCAGCGCTGCCGGCGGGACCGGACAGGGCGGGCAGGGCGGGGACGGCGGCGCGACGGGCGCATCGGGCAGCGGCGGCGCGACCGGTGGGGCGGGTGCCTCGGGGCGCGGCGGCACGACCGGTGCGGCGGGTGCGGCCGGCACCGGCGGACGCGCCGGCAGCGGTGGCGGGCAGGCCGGCACCGGCGGTTCGATGACGTGCACGCCGCCGCCGGCGAGCGCGTCGTACACAGTCGACGCGACCGGCGTGACGTTCACGCTCAACCCGGGTCGCATGCGCGTTTCCGTCTGCAAGGATGACGTCATCCGGATCCAGTACACGAGCGCGTCGTCGATCCCGAGCAAGACGTCGCTGTCGGTCAGCGCGAGCTGGGGAACGCCCAGCTTCTGCGTGACCGAGGCGGCGGGCGTCCTCACCATCACGACGTCGCGCATGAAGGTGAAGGTCACCGAGAGCAGCGGCCTCGTCAGCTACACGGATCTCGCCGACGGCGCGCTCACGTCGGAATACAGCAAGAGCCTCACCGGGGCGACCGTCGAAGGCGTCGCGACCAACACGGTGGCCGCCGCGTTCAACTCGCCCACCAGCGAAGCGCTGTTCGGCCTCGGCCAGCACCAGGACGGCGTCATCAACCGCAAGGGATCGACGCTGCGCATGCTCAACGCCAACACCGAGATCCAGATCCCCGTGCTGGTCTCCAACAAAGGCTACGGGCTGTTCTGGGACAACTATTCGATCACCAACTTCGCCGGCAACGTCAGCAGCAATACCCGCTACAGCTTCAGCTCCGAGGCAGGCGATCTGGTCGACTACTACTTCTTCTACGGCCCCACCATCGACCAGGTGATCGCGAACTACCGGACCACCACCGGCCCGGCGCCGCTGTTCCCCAAGTGGGCCTACGGCCTCTTCCAGTCGAAGGATCACTACCAGAGCTCGTCCGAGCTGACGGCCGTTCAGAACGGCTATCGCAACAACAACATCCCCGTCGACGTCATCGTTCAGGATTGGCAGTACTGGAGCCCGGCGGTCTGGGGCTCGCACCTCATGGACGCCGGCCGGTTCCCCGATCCAGCGGCGATCGTGAAGCAGCTGCACACCGCCAATATCCACACGATGATCTCGATCTGGCCGCTCTATCAGACGCGATCCAACGGCGTCGCCACGGTCACGGGCGAGCTCGACAACTACAACGCCCTGAACGCGATCAACGCGCTTTATCCGACGACGACCGCGAACGGCACGTACCACTTCTACGACACGTTCAACGCGATGGCGCGGACGCTCGTCTACCAGCAGTCGTACGACCGCCTGCTCGGCAAGTACGGCTGGGACGCCATCTGGGCCGACAACACCGAGCCGCAGAGCTACCCCGAGGGGGTGAACGTACACGCGGCGAACACCGCGCTCGGGAAAGGTGCGCTCGTCATCAACGCCTACCCGCTGCAGCACAACAAGGCCGTCTACGAGGGCTGGCGCAAGGTCGGCCCGAACAACAAGCGCGTCTACATCCTCACCCGCAGCGCGTTCGCCGGCCTGCAGCGCTACGCGGCGGCCTGCTGGTCGGGCGACATCAACGCCGAACAGGCCGTCTACACGCGGCAGATCCCGGCCGGCTTGAGCTTCGCGATCTCCGGGATGCCGTACTGGACCACCGACATCGGCGGCTACTTCGGAACGCCGACCGAAGAGCTGTTCACGCGCTGGTTCCAGTTCGGCGCCTTCAACCCGATGTTCCGCATCCACGGGCAGGCGCCCAAGGAACTTTACGGGTCGCAGTGGAGCTCGACGGGCAAGGCCAACATGCTCGCCATCGACAACCTACGCTACCGCCTGATGCCGTACATCTATTCGCTGGCGTGGAAGGTCACCAGCGCCGGGTACACGATCATGCGCCCGCTGGTGTTCGACTTTCAGAACGACACGATGGTCTACGGCATCAAGGACCAGTTCATGTTCGGGCCGGCGCTGCTGGTCAGTCCCGTCACCGCGACGGGCGCGACCAGCCGTTCGGTTTATCTGCCGGCGGGCACCTGGTTCGACTTCTGGACGGGCATGACGACGACCGGCGGGACCACGATGACGGCGAATGCGCCGCTCAGCCAGATCCCGATCCACGTCCGCGGCGGCTCGATCGTGCCGATGGGTCCGCTGATCCAGTTCGCCACGCAGAGCATCGACCCGCTGGAGATCCGCGTCTACGCCGGCGCGGACGCGTCGTTCACGATCTACGAGGACGAGGGCGACACCTACAACTACGAGACGGGGCAGTACGCGCAGATCCCGCTCACCTGGAACGACGCCGCCAAGACGCTGACCATCGGCGCGCGCACGGGCAGCTACACCGGAATGCCGGCGACGCGAACGTTCAACGTCGTGTTCGTCGGCGCGAATCACGGCGCCGGCCCGGGCGTCACCGGGACGCCCGATCAGGTCATCAAGTACGACGGCTCGGCGGCGACCGCGACCGCGAAGTAGTCAGGGCCAGGTGGCCGCCAGCGTGAGACCGATGAGGTGGGCGACCGTTCGGTAGGTGCCGACGGGGCCTTCCTGGCCGCCGGTGGCGTCGGCGGGCAGGAAGACGACCAGGAGGTAGCCGAGGTCGCCGCGGAAGTGGCCGCGGCCATAGCCGGCGCCGGCGGCGACGTCGATGCGATCGGCGTCGGGCAGACCGGGGCCCAGGTTGCTCGACGGGATCGCGCTGCGATCATAGATGAGGCCCCCGCGCAGGTGCAGGCCCGGGCACCGCGCCGGGAAGGTCCAGTCGGCGCCGCCGCGCAGGGTGACGGCGTTGCGGCCGTTCGGCACGATGGCGCGGTCGGGGGCGGTCTGGAAGTCGATGTCGATCCGGTCGTAGGCGCTCCAGAGAACCAGGTTGGCATCGAAGGTCAGGGCGAGGTCATCGCGCGGGCGGCCCATGACACCCGCGGTGATGATGTCGGGCAGCGTGATCGACGCCGTCCCGGGCTGATCGGGCAGCGCGGGCGCGAAGTCGGGGTTCGCGGGACTGAAGTTTGCGCGCCCATCCTTGAAGTCGAGCTTCACCCGGCTGCGGTACGTGAGGGCGACGTGCAGCCGGCCCGGATACATCTTGTAGAGCGCGGCCGCGTTGAAGCCGAAGCCCCAGGTGCCGCCGGCGAGCCGCACGTCGCCGCCGATCGGATCGGGCAGACCGTTCCTGAAATCGACGACGCTGCGGACGGCGTCGAAGCCCGCCGCCACGGAGACGCTCGGGTGCACCAGCACCGCAACCGTGGGATTGAAGCTCAACTCCTGGAGGGAGGCCTTGATCGCGGCTACCCGTCCCTCCCAGTCGTACGGCCACGTGATGCCGATGCCGAACGTGGAGTAGACGCCCATCCCGACAGCGACCCGATCGGTGACCCGGCCGTTCGCGAACACCGCCGGCAGAAAGAAGTTGCCGCGCTTGCTGTCCGTGTCGTCACCGGGGCCCGCGGGCGAGAAGGTCGACTTGCTGGTCAGGAACGTGCCGCCCGCCGACGCGCTGACGCCGCCCATGAAGGCGAGGTTCGCGGGGTTGAACCAGACCGCGGCCGGCTCCTCGCTGTCGGCGCTGACCGCGGACGCGCGCGCCAGCGCCTGGCCCGAGATGTCGTAGATGAGGAAGCCGCTGGCCCGGCAGGGACGGGCGGCCAGCGCGCCGCCGGCGACGATCGCGGCCGACAGCAGAGCGCGGAGGTTCGTCGTCATGGCATCACCATCGGGATGAAGGCGTAGGCGTAGATGGCGTTCGCCCGCGAAACGCCCGTCATCGGCGTGAAGATCGGGCTGTCGAACAGCGAGGAGAGCGCGGCGCGCCCGGCTTCCAGCGCGGTGGCGTCGGCATCGGCGACGCCCGATACGGTGCTGTGACCGCCGGCGTCGACGAGCGGCGCCGTCAGCGTGAGCAACACGGACACGGGCGACGCGACCAGCGGCGCGGCATCCGGTGAATGGATCGCGTCGGTGAAGAAGAGGCCGATCTGGTGGCCGGCGGGAAACGGTTGCATCGCCTGGATCGCGATGGCGCCCACGGTCGCCAGGTAGGTGGCGCCGACGGGCGGAAACGCGGCGGCGAGCTCGCCGGTGGCCAGCGCGGTCAGGTCCACGACCACGACCGAACCCGGCGGCCCGCCCGCTGTGAACGCGGAGACCGTCGCCGGATCGACCGGTCCCTGCACGCCCACCAGGATCTGATCGGCCGCCGGCACGCGGGGAACCGCGCCCGCGCTCGGCACCAGCACGGGGACCGAGTTGGTGTGGATGGGAAAGCCCCACAGCACGGCGATCTCGTTCTTGGGCAACTGGGCCGCCTCCATCGCCGCGAAGCCGCCCTTGGCGATGAACGCCATCCGGATTCCCTCGAGGCGGACCAGTTGCTCCTTCGCGGCCATGGACGGGTTGCCCTGCGCCACCACCTGCAGCGCGGGACAGTGCGGATCGATGGAGGCCGGATCGGACGCGTCACAGGTGAGCGACGCGTCCTGCTTCAGCAGCGCCATCGTCGGCGATCCGACCACCGGACCTCCGCCCGTGTCCCGTATCCCGTTCTCGTAGCCGCGGACGCCGATCCAGTAGAGCTCGCCCAGGGCCCAGGGGTGCAGCGGCGTGAGCGTGAGCGACGACGACGCGGTATCGAAGCGGGCCGCCAGGTCCGTCATGAGGGTGCCTTGCTGCGCGGCCACCGCGACCACGTTCGCGCCCAGCGTGAGCGTGGCCGGATCCAGCGGCCCGCTCGCCGGCGCGGACGCGGGCGTCACCGACGGAAAGCCGTTCAGCGTTTGCAGCCACTGATCGAACTGGCACTGCGCCTCCGTCAGCGCCTGCTGCGCCGAACAGTCGTCGGGGATGGGCGTGCCGGCCAGGCTGAAGTCGATGTGCCCGGTCTGCGGGTTCACGATCAGCAGCGTGGGTTGCGGCGCGCGCGGCGGCGTGGCGGTCAGGTCCATCTCCATCGCCGTCGGCGTCGGGTCCGAGCCCACGTCCGGCGTACACGCGCCGGCGATCGAGATCACCGCGAGGATCGTCGGCCTGGTGCACCTCCTTCGACATCCGGGTTCCAGCATGTGAGCGCCCTTCCGCAGCATGGCGGCTGCGGCCGCACAACATAGGCATCACGCGGGACGATCCAATGGCGCAATGCAGGGCCTCCCGGCGAGATCGGGGTACGCTCGGGGTTTGACTCGAGGCGCGCTGCTACGGCGGCAACAGCGCGTCGATCATTGCGGTCAGCCACGTGCCCGCACGCGAGTCGAACAGGCTCATGTTCACGGGGTCTTCCCAGATCGCCCACCCGATGCCCGCGCTCTCGCACTGCTTGCGGACCTCGGTTACCAGCCGGGCGCGCGAGTCCAGCGCGCCGCCGTCCTGCGGTCCCCACTCGCCGTTGTAGACGGTGCGCCCCTGGCTTTGCCGGTAGGCGGTGATCAGCGCGATCTGCGCGGTGATCGTCGCCGGCCCCGAAGGATTGGTGGCAGCGGGCTTCGTGTTGTAGTCGTTGAACCATTGGTTGGCCCAGGACGCGTCCTTGGCGGCCTGGACCGGATTGATCGACGTCGCCGGGGGACCGGGGAAGATCACGCCCGTCGTGAGATAGATCGGTCCCATCCAGTCCTGCCCCTGAAACGTGAAGAGCTTCGGCTCGTAGAGGTGGATCGACGCCATGATGTTCGCGTCGTTGGGGAGCGTGAGCGTCGACAGCTTGGTCGGGTCGGCCCAGAAGACGGCGTCGACGATCAACAAACGTCGTGGGTTTGTCGCGCGGATCGCCTGGATCGCGGGGAGCATGACGTCGTTCCAGGTCGTGTCGAGCTGCGTGTTGGGCTCGTTGAGGAGCTCGAACGCGACCGAGTCCGGGCGGCTCTGATAGCGGGCCGCGACCTGCGTCCACAGCGCCACGAAGCGATCGCGCTGCGCGGCGACGTTTGCAGTGAGGTCGTCATAGGCGTGCATGTCCACGACGACGGCCAGATTCGCGGCGGTCGCCTGGTTCAGGACCGTGTCGACGCGGCTGAAGAAGGAAGCGTCGATGGAGTAGGGGGACGTGGACGACGCGTGGCCGCTGAACCGGATCGGGATCCGTACGTGGTCGAAGCCGCGCCGGGCAATGAAAGGGAAGTCCTCGGCCTGGATCACGCCGCCCCAGTCCCCTTCGTTCGGAGCTTCCAGTCGATTGCCGAGGTTGATGCCCTTCTTGAAGCGAGCGGCGGCCGCGGGAGGAACGCCGAACACGAACGGCTCGGGACCAGAGCCACTCCCGGCCGCGCCGCCGCCGCCGCCACGGCCGGCGCCGCCCGAGCCACCGCCCGCGCTGCCACCGGCGCCACCGCCCGCGCTGCCGCCAGAGCCGCCGCGCGCGCTGCCACCGGAGCCGCCGCCCGCGCTGCCGCCGGAGCCGCCGCGCGCGCTGCCGCCGGAGCCGCCGCGCGCGCTGCCGCCGGAGCCGCCGCCTCCCGACCCGCCACCGCCCGTACCACCGCCGATCCCGGCCGCGCCTGTCGAGCTCCCGCCACTGCCGGTTCCCGCGACACCACCGTTGCCGCCGCCGCCGCCAGTTCCCGCGGTGCCGAGATCTCCGCCGGAACCGGACGTCGCACCCGCACGACCTCCACTCCCGGCGGTGCCGCCGGATCCCGGGCCGCCGCCCGCCGCGGCGCTGCCTCCACTGGCACCGGCCGATGCGCCCGTGCCGCCTGTACTTCCAGCAACACCCGCGGATCCCGAATCGGGCCTGGAGCTCGTCGGGCTCGAGCACGCGACCGCGCCGAGAATCACGAACAGGCAAGCAGACGCAAGGACGGAACCCCGGTGACCGCGGCAGCAGCTCATTCTGCCGTGAGCCATACAGCCGGCGCCTGCCGGCGTCTTCGCATCTTGTGGGCGATCAGAAGGGCGCGAATCGCCCCTTCATTTCGTCGCTCACGCCCGTTCCGAAGAAGACGCGCGGGGTGCAGTCGAAGGCCTGCTGAAAGGTCCGGTGGCACTGCGAGTAGCTGCCGAAGCCGGCGTCCATCGCGGCCGCCAGAAAGCTGCGCCCGCCGCCTTCGACCAGTTGAATGAAGCGGATCAAGCGGAGGCGGGTTCGGTAGGCGACCAGCGTCAGACCGATGTCGCGATGAAAGAAGCGGCTCACCTCGCTGGCGTTGCCGTGGATCAGACGCGCCAGCTCGCCGCGCTTGAGGTCGGGCCTCCCGAGCAACGAGCTGAGCGCCCGCGCGGTGAGCGGGTGATGGTCGGGAGTCCGCGCGCGCAGTTGGTGCGCCGCGCGCCACAGGTCGCCCACGTGGCCCTCGACGGCGGTGGAGTCAGCGCCGGTCGTCTGGCCGGCGCACGCCGTCCGTAGGCTCGTCAGCGTACCGTGATCGAGGCGCAGCCGGGCCGCGCCCCCCGACGCGCCGGAAGCACGATCGGCGAGCACGTGCGCCGAGAAGGCGGGGGTCACGCCGATGACGTACAGATCCAGGTCGGGCGTCGCATCGAGGAGCACGTGATCCTGGCCGGGCGGCCACCAGAGCAGATCGCCCGCCGAGACCGAGAGGGTCGCTTCCCCGTAGCCGAACGCCGCGCGGCCGGCCGCGATCAGGTTCAGCTCGGGCTCGGCGTGAAAGTGCCGCGGTCGCCGGGTCGCCGGGACGTGATGCCAGACGTGACCTCGTGCGGTGCCGGGGATCGGAAAAGGCTGGTACAGCGCCTCCGCCACCTCAGCACGCTACCAGAGGTCGCGGCCATCGCGGCGCGGCGTTGCCGTCTCTCGTTCGATCTCCCACAAAATGCAAACTCCCTTCATTTTGGCGTTAGACGACGATTTTTGTTGCGGAAACGATCGCGCAACGCGCTCAGCGCCCGGACCGAGGCGCTTTCACGTATCCTTCGCCGCGACCGATGATCGCAATGGCCCTTCTGACTGCGATCGCCCTCGCAAGCTCCGGGGCGGCGCCGCCCAAGGTCAACGCGACGCCTCCCTGGCGCGGACTGGTGGTCGTCCTGGTATCGCCGACCGACGACGACGTCACCCGCGACGCGCTTTCGCGGATCACGGGCGAGCTGGCGGCGGCGCCTTTCAGGACGATCACATTGCCAATCGATCCCGCAAGCGACGTGCTCTCGCAAATCGAGAGGGCGGGCGACGAACAATCGGCCACCGCGGCGTTCGCGATCGTGCGCGAGGGCGATCCCGGATCAGGCCGCGTCACGATCTGGGTATCAAGTCGCGTGACGGGAACGACGACCATCCGGCGGATGCCGGTCCAGGGCGGCGATGTGGATCGATCCGCGACGCGGCTGGCGGTCGAGAGCGTCGAGTTGATACGCGCGAGTCTCGCTGGCCTGTGGCCGTCGCCGCGCGCCGCGACGCCTCCCGAAACGACCCCTCCCGACACGTGCGCGCCGCCGCCAGGGCCGCGCATCGCGGTGGCGCTCAGCGTCGGCCGGACAACGGACTTCGGCGATGCGCCTGCGTTCTGGGCGCCCCAGCTGGCGGCGTCGTGGGGCCGGCCCGACGGCATGGGCGCGCGCTTGACGGCAAGCGGTTTCGGTCCCGGCGCCGACGTTTCCTCCGACCTGGGCAGCGTGCACGTCGGGCGCGCCGTCGCGACGCTCGGTCTCGTTCGCTCGCTCCGAAGCGATCGAACGCTGCAACCCGTCTTCGGCATCGCGGCCGGCGTGCAGCGCCTGGCGGTGCATGGCACGTCGCCGCCGACGCTGGCGCGCGATTCGAGCGCGTTCTCCGCCCTCGCGATGGCGAGCGTGGGTCTGGCCGTGGCCCTCGGTCCGCGGGTCGCCGCCGTCGTCGAGGCCGACGCGACGATCGTCTGGCCGGCGTCGAAGGTCCGCATCGCCGGAAGCGACGTCGCGATCTTCGATGGCCCTTCGCTGTTCACGCACCTCGGGCTGCGGGCGACGTTCTAGGCGGTCGTGTGCATGCGGATGAGGGCGCGAGCGACATGCTAGGCTGCGCGCCGATGCGACGGGCGGCCCAGGCGACCTTCGCCATCGTGGTGCTCGCCTCGTGCTCGCCGAATGTGCTCGTTGGAATCGACACGTGCGCACCGGGGACGGCCGCGTGCGCCGGCCTCGTCCATCGATACAGCTTCGACGGCGTCGGGACCACGGCGCGCGATTCGATCGGCGGCGCCGACGGGACCGTGGTCGGCGCCTCGCTCACCGGGAGCGGTACCCTGATGCTGGTAGGCCTGCCCGGCGATCAGGCCGAGTACGTTCTTCTGCCGCACGGTCTGTTACGCGAGCTGCACGACGCGACGTTCGAAGTGTGGATCAACTGGGCCGGTTCCGCGGCCCACGATGGAACGCGGACGCCGTGGCAGCGCATCTTCGACTTCGGCGAAGGGACCACGGGCATCGAGGGCGAACAGGCCTCCGGTGGGGACGCGCGGAGCTACCTGTTTCTGACGCCGCAAACCCAACCGCGGACCGCGACCGAGGACGTATCGGCGCGGATCGCGTATCAAGTTCCCCACACCCCGCAGTCCGTCTCATTGGAGACCGTCGTCAACACCAGCCCTTTGCAGATCGACGTCGACACCCACGTGGGCGCGGTGATTGATGCAGGCGCCCACCAGATGTCGCTGTTCGTGAACGGGATGATCGTCGGCGCCACCGCCTTCACGCAGGACGATCCCTTGAGTTACGTGTACGACGTCAACGACTGGCTCGGGCGTTCGCAGTTCCCCGCGGACGACGGCTTCTCGGGCACCTTCCTCGAATTTCGTATCTACTCGGTCGCGCTCACGGCCGCGCAGGTTCAAGCCAGCTACGCCGCCGGCCCCGACAAGGTCCCGTGATCCGCTCTACGGGATATTCATCGACTTGTATTCCCAGGCCCCGCCGCTGCAGTACGGGCAGCCCGCGCCGACGAGCAGCCCTTTCCCGGTCGCCGTCTCGTCGCCCTTCAGCCACCAGTTGAGCCATGCGATGTCGATCTTCGTGAAATCGCCGCCGCGCGCCCCGAACAGATCGCCGCCGTGTCCGAGCGCTTTGCTGAACCACAGAACGGGGACGTTCAACTTGGCGATCGCGTTGTAGCCTTCGAGGCCACCGTCGTACGCGATGTCGTCCGACCCACCCTCGACGAACAGCACGGGCGTCTTGATCATGGCGTAGTAAGTCTGGTCGGCGCCTTTCATGCCGCTGCTGTTGACGCCCCAGGCGACCACGCGCGGATCGAGGACCATGGCCTGGGACATCAGCCCCCCGCACGAGAATCCGTTCGCGGAAACCTTCGTCGTGGCGAGGCTCTGGTAGTAGGCGCTGCACGGCTTGTCGTTCTCCGCGATCGCCCAGTCGATGTACGCGATCAGCGGCGCGGCCATCGCCCTCAGCATCGATCGGTCCTGGGCGCGATTGCCGGCGCCGTTCGGCGTTCCGTCCGCGATGACGAAGTATCCGTACGACGCGATCTCGGCCATCGCGGTCGCATTCGACAGCCCGTTCTGCGAGCAAGCGCCTTCACCCCAGACGAAGATCGGGTACTTCTCGGCGCCGCCGAGGTCGGTGGGGCGGAAGATGGTCCCTTCGTTGATTCCGGGGTCGGCGTTCGTCTCGACGGTCACCTTGTGAGGGCCGCTGCCCGTCGCATTGGTGCCGGTGGGTTTCGATGCGGTGCACGTCCCCGGGTTGCCGGCCGCGCCGCCCCCCGCGCCGCCGCGACCGGCCGCGCCGCCGCCGGTGCCACCCGCGCCGCCTCGACCGGCGCCGCCGCCTGTGCCCCCCGCGCCGCCGCGACCTGCCGCGCCGCCGCGCCCCCCCATTCCGGTGTCGCCGCTGCCACCGCCGCGCGCGCCCGTGCCGGAGGCGCCGCCGGTCCCGGTCGCGCCGGCGGCTCCCGCCCCGCCCGCGGCTCCCGCGCCGCCCGCACTGCCGCCATTCGATCCGCCGGAACCCGCCATCCCACCGCCACTGGATCCGCCCGACCCGGTCCCGATGTCTCCGCCGCTGCCGGCCTGCCCGGTCGCGCCGGACGGTCCGCTGCCGCCTCCGCCTTGCGATCCGCCGGCCCCGGTCGATCCCGATGCGCCACCGCCGCCGCCGCCGCTTCCCCCGGTGCCCGGGCTGTTGTTACCCGAACCCCCACAACCGACGACGACGCAGACCATCGCCGGCAGAATCCATCGCGACCGCGGCTTCTTGAACATGGCGCACTCCTTCTTCACGCGGCAGTGGCCTTGCGACCGCCGATTGGACCAAGAAAAGCGAGAGGTAGAGCTCATCGCGTCGATTCTCCGTAGCCGACGGCCTTGATGTTCCGAAGGACGGCGTCCCGAGGATCAGGCGCTCCGCACGACGTCGAGCATCCCGCCCGGTCCGTCGCCGAAATCCAGCACCGGGGTCTGCGTATCCTGCAGCGCCGCGCTGAGCAGCGTGTTGAGCAGCCGGTTGTTCGTCGTGCCCGCGGCGTCGACGTACTGGCCTTGCTTGAGGAAGCCGCCGCCGCTGCCCCAGATGATGTGCGGGACGTTCGCCATGCTGTGCGAAGGACCCTCGGCGTAGTTGAGTGTCCACATCACGACGCACCGATCGGCGAGGCCGCGCGCCTTGAAGTGATCGAGCCCGGCGGCCAGCGTCTGCATGCGGACGGCGTCGACCTCGGCGTGCGCCTGCGCGGCGAGCGGGTCGCTGTAATCGCTGCCGACCGCGCTGTCGCTCTGCACGCGGTGACTGATGTAGGTGAACTTCCACTGACGACCGTTCGACGGCACGTCGTAGACCGTGAAGTCGTAGGGATCGCCCCACTGCAACGAGGCGGCGCGCCGGTAATTGCACGCGAAGGCCATCGCCACCACGCTCATGTGCAACCCGACCATCTCGTCGGTCCGATGCGCGTTGTACTTGAACATCTGCAGCGCCTCGAGCGCCGTCACGTCGAGGCCCGCCGTCGAGCATGCGCTGCCGATGGTGATCTCGGCGTCGCGAATCGCGTCGAAGTGGAGCTGCAGGCGCTGCCGATCGGCGGCGCCCAGTCGGGGGTGCTGCATCAGCGAGGTGAGCTCTTCCCGCACCAGGTCGTGAACGCTCTTGCGGCTCCGGAGCAGCAACTGCGCGGTCTGGTCGCCGGCGGGTGTGGCGAGCCCGACGAGCTCCCGGTACAGGTCGTAGGGATTGTCGAGCACCGGATTGAGCTGTCCCGGTCCTGCGAACGACAGCCGCTGCGCCTCGAACCCGTTCTTGAGGAATCCGGCATAGAGCGCGATCGGGGATTTTTCCGGATGCACCTTCGCGGCGATGAACGCGTCCGCCGACGGCCCGCCGGCGGTCACCTTGATCGGGTCTCCCGTTTGGATCGGCACCTTGGCGGTGAGCGCCGCGCATAGCCCGTCCACGTGAGCGTCGCCCTGGCTCGTCCCCTTCGGCCAGTTGATGCCCGACAGAAAAAGCAGGTTGTTGGCGTGGGCCGCGAGCGCGCTCGTCGCCTTGCCCTCGGCCGCCAGCCCGGCCTGGGTGAGCGGTCCCGTCGCGTCGGGAAAAAACAGAGGGCGGGCGACGCCGCCGACCGAGCAGATGAAGAAGGCGAACACCGGCTGCGGGCCGGCCGCCGCCCAGGGCGATCGCTCCGGAATACTCTCGAGGAACGGGAGGGCGACCGCCGCGCCGGCTGCACCGCGCAGGAAGGCGCGGCGGTTGGGGAGCACGCGGCCGATCCCGGATCGTCTTGCGCTCACGGCGTGCCCTCCGAACGCGAGCGGAAGGCCGGATTCCGCACCAGCGAGACGACCATCTCCTTCAAGGACTGCGCGCGGCTGACCGTGGCGAGATCCTTCAGCAGCGCCCTGTCGCCCTCGACGAGGTCACGCTGAAGCGCGTAGCCCGTCAACATCTTCGCGTAGCAGGTATGCGCCTGCGCGCCGTCCGCCAGGATGCGCAGCAGGGCGCGGGCGTCGGCGAACGGCCGCGTGCCGTCCTCGAACGCATAGCTCCCGGTTGTGTCGACGGGAACACCGTTGTCGAGGTCGCGCTGCTGACCGAGGCCGTCGAACCCTTCGAACGCGAAGCCCAGCGGATCGATCAGGTCGTGGCACCCCGTGCAGCTCGCGGTCAGCTTTTCGATGCGATTGCGATTGCTCTGGCCCGGGACCAGCGCCGGGAGCGGGGGGACGGGCGTCGGGTGATCGGGCAGATCGAGGCACAACACCTCGTCGGCCAGAGCGAAGCCGCGCCAGATCGTGTCGGGGCCGTCGTCGCGCCCGTTGAGCAACAAGAACGGGACCTGCATGAAATAGCCGACCCGCGAGGAATCGAGCACGCGCTCCTCGATCGCGACGGGCGCCGGCTGCGCGCCGTAGTTGCCCGCGAGGCCGGGCCCGACGAAGGCACGGGTGGACGTCAGGATCGCGCGCAAGCCTTCGCCCTTCGTGAACACGGCGTCGAAGAACCGAAGCGACGTTTCGGCGAGCTCCCCCCGCATGGACGCCGGCACGCTCTGTCTGGTGGTGTCGTAGCGGTCGAGCCGGTAGAGCTGCCCGTGAAAGTCGCGCATGATCTCGACGGCCGCCGGCTGTTCGAGCATCGCGCGCGCCGCGCGTTCGAGCCCATCGACGGAATCAAGCGCGCCGGCGGTAGCGGCGTCGAGCAGATCGTCGCTCGGCGTCGTGCCGAGCAGCCAGAAGGAGAGCTTGGAGGCAACCTCATAGCCGTCCAGCGGAGCGCCCGCCGGCCCGAGCTCGGAGCGGTAGAGGAACTTCGGCGACTGCAACATCGCGCGGATGACGAGCGACGCTCCGTTCGCGAAGCCCGCGCCGTACAGCTTTTCGCCGAGCGCGAAGATGCTCTGGTACTTCGCCTCCTCGTCGGTCGTGAGCGGGCGGCGGAACACGCGCCGCCCCAAGGTCCGTACGAAGCCTTCCGCGTCCGTACCCGGGTAGACCCTCGCCAGCCCGTCCGCGGAGCCGGTCGCGAGCGCCGCGGCGGCCTCGGCCCCGACCTCGAAGTCCATTTCGGCCTTCTGATCGACGAACAGGCGCTTCTCGTTGTTGGAGAATTTCGCCGCTTCGGTCGCGAGCGGCGTCGAGAAGCTTTGCGAGAGGTTTGCGGGTGAAGCGAAGCGCAGCACGTCCGCGACCGCGCGCTCCCACTGTCCGTTCGTCAGCCGCTGCATCCGCGTGTAGATGGGTGAGCCGTCGAGGTTGATCGCGCTCGACCCTCCGTCCGGCGGGCCGCCGGTGCCCGCGCCGCCGGACCCTCCCGGTGCGACATCGTCGCCGCCGTCGAAGCCCGCCTGGCCGCCGACGGCGCCCGCCCCGGCCGCTCCGCTGCTGCCCGCGTAGCCCGTCTGCCCTTTCTTCGCCGGCGGGGAACGTCCGCACGACAGCAGCAGCCACGGCAGCGCCGCCAGCGCCAAACCGAAACCGCGCGCGACACGGGCCATGGCCCTTGGGAAATGCCCCCGCCCCGCATGCGGGATCACTATCGCGGGCCCGTAGCCGCTGGTCGGAGGTTGGGGCTTATTGGATGTTCGCCGACATGGTGACCCAGCCGGAGTTCATGCAGATCTGGCACGTCGAGCCGGTGAGGTAGCCCTTGCCCGTCGCGCCCGTGTCGCCTTTGAGCTGCCAGTTCAGCCAGGCCAGGTTGACCCGATTGAAGTCTCCTCTCGCCTGACCCAGGTCCCCGCCGTGGCCGGCGCTGGTCTTCGAGAAATAGATGATGGGTTTGCCGAGGGCGCTGATCTGCATGTAGTCGCGCAGGCCATTCTCGTAGGCGATGTCGCTCGAGCCACCGTTCATGATCTTGAACGGCGTGTGAATCTTGCTGTAGAGGGTGGCGTTCGCGCCCATCAGGCCGCTGCTGGTGATTCCGATCGCCGTGAAGCGGGCATCGCCCGAGACATTCTCGGACATCAATCCGCCGCACGAAAACCCGTCGGCTGCGATCTTCGTCGTCTCGAGGCTCCCGTAGTACGCGCTGCAGGACTTGCCGTTCTCGGCAATGGCCCAGGTGAGATAGTCGAGGAACGCCTTGCCATCCTGTCCGCCCGCGCAGGCTCCGGTGCCGCCCGGCGTGCCGTCCGCGACGATGAAGTATCCCCACGAGGCGATCTCAGCCATCGCCGCCTGGTTCGAATAACCGTCTTGCGAGCAGCCACCTTCTCCCCAGACGAAGATCGGATACTTCTCGGCTCCGCCGAGGTCCATGGGCCTGTAGATGGTGCCGCACTTGATCCCTTGCGCGGAATTCGTCTCGACGACCACCTTGTGAGGCCCGGTGCCCGACACCGTCCTGCCCGTGTTCTGAGACGCGGTGCAGGTGCCACCGCCGCTGGTTCCGCCGCCGCTGGTTCCGCCGCCGCTGGTCCCGCCGCCGCTGGTCCCGCCGCCGCTGGTTCCGCCGCTTCCTCCCCTGCCTCCTCCGCCCGTTGCAGAGCCGCCCCTGCCGCCGCTGGCCGTGCCGCCCATGCCTCCGCGGCCGCCCATGTTCGCGCCGCCCCGACCGGCGCCGCCGCTGCCGGTTCCGCCGGTGCCTGCGGCACCTGTTGCAGACCCGCCCGCGCCGTCGCCGCCGCTGCCGCCACCTCCCGTGCTGGAGCCACCCACGCCCGCCGCCGTCCCGCCGGTTCCGGACGTTCCGCCGGTGTTCGCCGAGCCACCGCTACCGCCCGTCGAGCCGCCGGTTGCGGATTGGCCTCCCGCGCCGGGCGTTCCGCCCGGCCCCGAGCCGGCGTTTCCGTCGCCGGCCGTTCCGCCAGCGCCACCGGTACCGGCGGTTCCACCCGCGCCGGGATCGGAGCAACCGAAGCCCGCAACGGCGATGCCCAAGATACCTACGAGCAAAGTTCTCATCGGCAGATCCTTTTTTCTCATCGAATTTGAGTTCGTCAGCCCGGCGGCCGGAAGTGTTCGAGCGTGCTGTGGCCCACCGCCAACCGATTGGTCCAAGAAAAGAAGCTGCGGCCTGCCACACGACGTCATGTGGGCGTTTCTTGAACCAGTGCGGCGGGGGGTGGAGCACTGCCGGCTGCCATCGCGACGGCGATCTCTCCACGACCGGGCCGCCGCAATCCGAGCGAACCACAGCGCACACTCATGAGCGGACGATCCTCGAAGACGTTTGGAAAGCCGGATGAAGCGGCCAAGCTGATCGCGCAGATCACGCCCGACAGCGAGCGCACCAACGAGCTCAGCGAAAAAGACGTCATCAACGTCCTGGAGTTGATCCTCGCCGAGTATCCGGTCGATCGCGCCGCGATGTTCCTGGCCGGGCACTCGATGGGGAGCGGTGGCACCTGGTACATCGGCGGCAAGTACGCGAGCTACTGGAAAGGCCTGGCGCCCCTGTCCGGCCCGTTCGTACAGGAGACCGGCTACCCGTGGGACAGCGTCCGTCCGATCGACCTCTTCGTCACCGAAGGGACCCAGGCGCCGTCGCTGGAGGGAAGTCGGGCGCTGGCGGACTGGCTGACCCGAAACCGGTTCATGGCGGAATACGAGGAGGTGAACGCCGATCACGGCGGGATGGTGAGGCTGGTATTGCCCGACATCTTCGCCTTCTTCGACCGCACGCGCTCACGGTGACGATCAGAAGATCAGGCGAGGCGTGATCACTCGCCACGCCCCGGGGGATAGAGGGGGTATGGCCCCCCTGAGAACTGGCGTCTTTTGCTTGACTGTGGCCGTTCTTTGCGCCCTTGCAGGTTGCGGCAGTCCCGCTCCGGGCGGCGGGTCGCCGACAGGCGGCGGCGCGGGCACGACGTCCACCGGCGGAGACACCGAACCGGCGGGCAGCGGCGGCGCCGGCGCCGGCGGCAGCGGCGACACCGGTGGAACGACCGACTCGGGCGGCACCACGGGTGCGGGTGGCATCGTCTCCGCCGGCGACGCGGGCACGAGCGGCGGCGCGGGCGCGAGCGGCGGCGCGGGCGCGAGCGGCGGCGTCGCGGGCGGAAATGCCGGTTCGGGCGGTATGGTCGGCGCGGGGGGCTCCTCATCCCGCGGCGGCGCTTCGGGGTCGGCCGGTTCGAGCGGGATCGCGGGGAGCGGGGGCACGACCGGTCGCGGCGGCGCGGGAGGCACGACGGCGGCGTACCAGGGTCCTTGCGACCTGCTGGGCAGCGGGTGCGCGGAGGCGTTCGGCATGGCGAGGGCCCTGACGTTGAAGTACACGGGGCCGCTGTTTCAGATCGGGCTGGCCAAGGACAAGACGAAGCTGCTCGATATCGGCCAGACCAGCGATCACAAGGCAGACATGACGACGTGGAGCGCCTTCTGCGGTGGCAGCACGGCGAACTGCGTGGTCTCGAAGATCTACGCCCAGATCCACACCGGGCCGAACGATCTGGTGCCGGGCGTGTTCAAGACGCCGTGGAACCCGGACTGCAGCGCCGGCGGCTTCACGTGCGCCGGGAAGTTCACGATCGAGTCGGCGACGGGCTTGCCCATGGTCACCACGGACTCGCCGCAGGAGTACTCACTGTCCGGTGACAACTTCGCCACCGGCATCAACGGCGGGTCGAAGGCCATCGGCATCATGTACAACGGCAAGCCGATCGCCAATCAGGTCTACTGCTGCGGGGTCATCGGCATCACCCACAAGTACAACGCAACCGACACCGCCGGCACGGACTTCATGCTCGCCATGGCGTATGGGTGGAAGGATTCCGGTGGCTGCTGCATCGCCGTCAACTGCGGGGCCTCCAACAAATACTGCGTGGGGGCGGAGGAAGAGGAGAACAACGATCTGTACGACTACGGCACCGCGCCGCTCGATAACGCGGTGGTGGTGACGCAGTTCGATCCCACCCCGAACGCGGTGATCACCTACCTGAACGGCAAGCAAGTGATGATGAAGTCGCCGCCCAAGGCGAAGATCAACGCCGGGACCGCGATCCATCTGGGCGGCGGCGGCGATCTGAGCCAGCCCGCCCCGGTCCGCATGCGGGAAGCGCTGTTCACGAACAGCATCATGAGCGCCACCGAGGTGACGGCGATCCAGTCGAACATCGCGGCGTTCTTCCCGATGCTGAAGTACCAGTAGCTGCCTCGCGTGTCGCAGATCGCCGAAGGGCCGCCTCCGGCGCACCGGAGAAGAGGTGTCGGGCTGGGGATCTTCCTCGTCGGGCTCGTGTGCCTGATGGTGGAGCTGCTGCACACGCGCATGCTGGCGTTCTTCCTGGGCAGCATCTCGAACTTCCTGGCCATCCCGGTGTCGCTGTTCGGGCTGGCGCTCGGCTCGCTGCTCGTGCACCGCCGGCGCAATGTGGGAAGTCCGGACGCGCGCCGTCTGATCGCGATCCTGCAGGCGCTCGTGCTCCCGGTTCTCGCCGCCGCGTTCGTGGGCTTCTTCGCCGTCGCGAACGCGTTCTTCCCGGTCATCCACGTCTCGCTCGAGAACCCGTACGGGGACGCGGCGCGCTTGCTGGTGTACGCGGGCATCTTCCTGCCGTCGTACGCGCTGTTCGGCGCGCTCCTGGCCCTCTACTTCGCCGACGGCGCGCCGAGCATCGGGCGGCTGTACTTCTTCGACCTCGCGGGCGCGGCGTCCGGCTGCCTGCTCGCGCCGCTCGTCCTGACCTGGGCGGGGCTGCCGCCGGCGATCATGACCGTGCTGTTCGGCGCGCTCGCGCTCCTGGCCGCGACGCCGCTCGCCCGCCGGCGCCTCGCGGTGGGCGTCGGCGCGGCCGGGTTCTGCGTGCTCGCGTTGCTGGCGTGGCGCGGGACGGTGCTCGAGGAGCACCCGGACGTCGCCCGCCTCTCGCGCTACGCGCTCGGCGATCACGCCCGCAACGAAGCGGAGGAAGTGCGCGTGCGGTGGAACGATCTCGCGCGCACGAGCCTCGTGCGGGGCGGCACCGGCAACCCGAACGCGAACGCGGAGGCGTGGGGCATCGTGCAGGACGACGGCGTCAGCAACGTGAAGGTCGCGCGCTGGGATCCGGCGGTGAAGCCAGCCGACATCCTGCCCGCGAGCCTGCACCACGCGCTGCCGTTCCTGATGGGACACGAGCCGAGGCGCATCCTCGTGCTCTTCGCGGGCGTCGGGCGCGACATGATCGAGCTCGACGCCATGGCGGAGGGCCGGGCGGACATCACGGGCGTGGAGGTGAATCGCGCCGTCGTCGATCTCCACCGCGATCCGCAGCTCGCGGGCATGAACCTGCCCGCCTTCCTCGCGCGGCCTGACATGCACCTCGTGGTGCGCGAGGGGCGGGACTTCCTCAACGAGGACCGCGGCCGCTACGACCTCGTGTTTGTCGCGACGAACGGCTCGACCAGCGCCGCGCGCACCGGCCACACGCGCAAGTACCTCGACACGCACGAGGCCATGGCGTCGGTCCTCGACCACCTGGCCCCGGGCCCGGGGTCGATGATCGTGTTCGTGAACCAGCCCGTGATCCACAAGGCCGAGAGCCTGCGGCTGCTGTTCGCCGAGCGCGGTCTCGGCGACATCGGGACGGCGGTCTTCGCGTTCGGTGCCCCCGAGACACGCGGGCAAGACAGCATGATCGTCAAGCCGGGCGGGCTCACGCCGGACGAGATCGCGGCCATCGAGCGCAAGGTCGCGTCCTGGCCGCACCCGCGCCGGGTGCTCTACTCGCCGACGGGCGGGGGCGACCCACGTTTCGTCGACGCCGTCCTGGGGCGTGCGCAGGGACCGCTCGTCACGGACGATCGCCCATTCGTCCACGAGGTGAGCTGGCGCGACTTCGAGCTCCTGCCGGCGAAGGCGCGCTTCGTCGATCAGCTCTACGCCTCGAGCTGGATCAAGGTCTTCACCATCCTGCTCTTCGGGGTGGTCTCGATCGCGGTCATGTCCGTCGTCGCTCTGGGCCTGGGCCGGCGGCGAGGCCGCGAGGCGCGCGTACCCTGGCCGTGGGCGCTGTACTTCTTCGTCGCCGGCCTCTCATACATGTGCGTGGAGATCGGCCTGATCGCGAAGGCCGAGCTGTTCCTGGGCAGCCCGCTCTACGCAGTGGCCGTGATCCTGGCGCTGTTCCTGGCGTCCAACGGCGCCGGCGCGCTCCTGCACGATCGCCTGCGCGTCCGCGTCTCGTGGGGCCCGGCGACGCTGGTCCTGCCGGCCGTGGCTGCCATCGCGTGGGGCGTCCTCGCCACGCACCTGTGCAACGCGCGCCTGCTCTCGCTGCCCCTGCCGCTCAAGATCCTCTGCGTCGCGGTGTCCGTCGTGCCCGCCGGGACCTTCCTCGGGATGTTCTACCCGTTCGGCGTCGAGCGCGTGGTGGAGGCCGGGCGCCGCGCGGCCGTGCCCGCCACCTACGCCATCGCCACGCTGTCGTCGGTGTGGGGCGCGTCGTGGGCCATGACCGCCATTACCAACCTGG
>Ga0070673_100000195_pt1 | contig 29932 bp, 16 predicted proteins | sample KBSM23metaG_FD_65342 | JGI IMG/M metagenome (GOLD analysis project Ga0070673, IMG submission 65342) | Miscanthus rhizosphere microbial communities from Kellogg Biological Station, Michigan, USA - KBS M2-3 metaG | ecosystem: Host-associated > Plants > Roots > Rhizosphere > Soil ... | reverse complement strand
GCCGAGGGCGTCAGCGCGTACCCGCAGGAAGTGACCGGGCAGATGCTGCTGAACTTCGCGCGCGGCGGCGCGGCCATCAACGTGCTGGCGCGCCAGACCGGCGCGCGCGTCGTCGTGATCGACATGGGCGTCGCGCACCCGCCCCCGCCGCGCCCCGAGATCCGCGTGCGGCGCATCGGCCCCGGGACGGCGAACTTCACGCGCGGGCCGGCGATGACGCGCGCCCAGGCGGTCGAGGCGCTGTCGACCGGCGCGGCGCAGGCGGACGCGCTCGCGCACGACGGCGTGGGCTTGATCGGCATCGGCGACATGGGCATCGCCAACACCACCGCGTCCAGCGCGCTGGCCGCCGTGTTCACGGGCGCGCCGCCCGAGGAAGTCACGGGCCGTGGCACCGGCATCGACGACGCGACGTTCAAGCGCAAGGTCGACGTCGTCCGGCGCGGGCTGGAGGTGAACCACCCGGACGCGAACGACGGCATCGACGCGCTGTCCAAGGTGGGCGGCTTCGAGATCGCCGGCCTGGCGGGCGTGGTGCTGGGCGCGGCCGCCGCGCGCGTGCCCGTCCTCGTCGACGGTTTCATCGCCGGCGTCGCGGCGCTGGCCGCCGTGCGCATCGCGCCCCACGCCGCCGGCTACCTGATCGCGTCGCACCGTTCGGTCGAAGCGGGCCACCGGCTGGTGCTACAGGCGCTGGGCACCAAGCCGCTGCTGGATCTGGACCTGCGTCTGGGCGAAGGAACGGGCGCCGCGCTGGCGATGATGCTGGTCGACGCCGCGATCGCCATCGCCGCCGAGATGGCGACCTTCGAATCGGCGGGCGTAAGCGGCGCAACAAAGCGCTGAGCAGTCGTTGTTTTTTTTCGCGGCGGCGAATGCGCTGACCGCTGTTTGTTTTTCCGCTGCTAACGGCTTGGGATCGTTGCGGTTGCTCTGCCGCTCCCGCGGACGTGCGCACCGCTAACGCCGGACTTCCGTCATTCAAGAGGGGTCTGGTTGGTTGCCAAAACGTACAGGCGCGCGTCTTGGAAGGTGGGTTGGTTCGGTCGTCGAGCTGCCGGTCGCGGACGTTTTGCGCAGGAGGTCACCGTGGTGAGTGCACGTGGGCGCTGGGTGAGTCTGTTCCTCTTTGTCTTGCTAGGGACGCTGGGCGCGCAACCGCGCGCGACCGCAAGCTACGGCGCCGGCAACGGCAGCGCGTGCACCTCGCCGAGTCAATGCGCAAGCGGTTACTGCGTTGATGGCGTCTGCTGCAACAGCGCGTGCAACGGCGGATGCGGCACGTGCAACCTGACCGGCTACAAGGGAACGTGCAAACCCAAGTCGAGCACCACGGTCTGCCGCCCGGCCGCCGGCGCTTGCGACGTCGCCGAGAAATGCACCGGCTCGTCACTGAGCTGTCCGGCCGACTGTTTCGCCTCGTCGACGACGACGTGCCGCGCGGCTGCCGGCACGTGCGACGTTGCCGAGAAATGCACCGGTTCATCCGCTGCCTGCCCGACCGACAAGTTCAAGTCGAGCACGACCGAGTGCCGCGCATCGGCGGGGACGTGCGACGTCGCCGAGAAATGCACCGGCTCCTCCGCCAGCTGCCCCGCCGACGCATTCGCACCGCCGACGACCGTATGCCGTGCCGCGAACGGGACTTGCGACGCCGCGGAAACCTGCACCGGCTCTTCAGCGACCTGTCCTAGCGACGCGAAGAAGCCCGCAGGTACGGTCTGCCGTGCGGCGAACGGCGCGTGCGACGCCGCCGAGACGTGTAGCGGCTCGTCGGCCAGTTGCCCGGCCGACGCGTTCGCTTCCGCGGCAACCGTCTGCCGCGCCGCCAACGGCACCTGCGACGTTGCGGAAAAGTGCTCGGGAACGTCGGCGTCGTGTCCGGCGGACGCGTTCGCGCCAGCATCCACGGTTTGCCGCGCTGCCGCCGGCACGTGCGACGTTCCAGAGACCTGCTCGGGCGCGTCCGCCGCCTGCCCCGTCGACGGCTTCCAGCCACCGTCCACTGTCTGCCGTCCGTCGGTCGGCGTCTGCGACGTCGCCGAGACGTGCTCAGGCTCGTCGGCGACCTGCCCCGCCGACGCTTTCGCTCCCAGCACGACGGCCTGCCGGCCAGTGGCGCGCGTGTGCGACGCGGCCGAGACGTGCACGGGCTCGTCGGCGACTTGCCCGGCCGACGCGAACGCTCCCGAAGGCACGCCCTGCGAGACCAACGGCACTTGCACCGCCCAGGGAGCCTGCGCCGCCAGCAACGACGCGCCGGTGGTCAACGCGGGTCCGGACCAGACGGTCGAACTGCGCCAGGGAAAGGCTGTTCCCAGCTTCACGCTGCAGCGGCTCTCGACGCCGTTCAACAACCCTGTCGGCATCGAGTACCACCCGCCGACCAACAAGATGATGGTGTCGGTCTATTACGGCAACGGACAGCCGCACAACTTCGAACTGATCGCCGCGGACGGCACCCACGAGCAATTCTCGAGCATCAGCGGGCTGACGGACGAGGTCTACTTCGCGATCCCGCGTGACGAAGGCGGCGGGCTCAGCATCGGTGGCTTCATTCCCGGCGAGCTGTACACCGGGACGGGCGTGCCTGGCGTCATTGCGCGCGTCGCGCCCGACGGGTCGAGCATCGACAACCCGTGGGTCACGCTGCCGGGCGAGAACGGCTTGATGCGCGGCCAGCTTCAGTTCGATCGCACGGGCCTTTACGGCGGCGACCTGCTGGTCACTACGACCGCCGGCCACCTGTGGCGGGTCACGGCGGCGGGCGTGCCGACGATGCTCGCGTCACTGGGTTGCCCGGACTGCGAAGGATTGACCGTTGCGCCGAACGATCCCGATCGTTACGGCCCGTGGGCGGGACGGATCCTGGTCGGCGACGAGACCCGAGACGTGGTCTGGGCGGTGGACGCCACCGGCGACGTCCAGGTCTTCCAGCTCGGCATCTTCCCCGAGAACATCAACATCGTCCCACCCAACGAGAATTTTTTCGGCGTTGATTTCGGCAGCGGCTTCGTGATGGGCGCGTCGGCCTCGCAGTTCCGGAGCATGGTCGGCGATGTCCTGATCTCGGAGGAGTTCGGCGGGCGCGTCTGGCACGTCGAGTGGGACGGCCTCGCGTTCCGCAGGACGCAGATCGCGCAGGTCGCGCAATGGGAGCACACGGCGTTCGGGCCGGCGGCCGTCGCCGAGATCGGCGACGCCAACTCGGTGGTCGCGCTGTCGGGCACGGCGACGGACGACGGGCGGCCGCCCGGCAGCGTGCTGTCGACGACGTGGTCGGTCATCGACGCGCCCGCGGGCGGGGTGGTCACGTTCACCGACAGCCACGCGCTGTCGACGACCGCGTTCCTCCCTCAACCCGGTACCTACGTTCTCAGGCTGACGGCGACCGACGGCGAGATCACGAGGTCCGACGACGTGACGATCACCGTCAACCGCGTCACGCCCCGCAACGAACCACCGATCGCCAACGCCGGCCCCGACCAGACCATCACCATACCTGACCTGGTCGTTCTGAACGGCAGCGCGAGCGACGACGGCGTTCCGATCGGCGGCACGATTTCAATGTCGTGGACGCAGGTGAGCGGCCCTTCGACGGTCCTGTTCGGAGATTCCCACGCCGGGTTGACCTCGGCGCTCCTCGGCCTGCCGGGCACATACGTCCTGCGCCTGGAAGCCAGCGACGGCGAGCTGACGGGGTCGGACGACATCACGATCACGGTCAATCCCGAGCCGGCCATTGCCGGAGGCAGCCTGGTGTTGACGGCGTCGGATCCGGGACCGATGCCGCTGGGCGCCGCGGAGTTCGTGACCGCGACGCTGCTCGATGTCTCGGTCACGCCGGTCGCGGGCTTCCCGATCGAATACACGATCACCGGCGCGAACCCTGGAACGAACACGTTCGTCACGGATGCGACCGGTGTTGCGGTCTTCCCGTACACGGGACGTTACCCGGGTGTCGACACCATCTTCGCGAAGGCCAGCGGTTTCACGCAGTCGCTGGATTCGAATTCGGTTTCGGTCACGTGGCTAGACATCCCGGTCGGTACGCCGCTGCTGACGCAGGGGTGGATCAAGTACCCGATTCACCAGTCGACGATCCTGGAGATCGTCCCGATCAAGCTGTCCGATCAGATCACCCTCACGTCGGGCACGCTCAGCTACTGGCCTTATTCGCACCCCGACCAGGTGCACACGATCGCGACCGGCTTGTCGGCCGGCCCGGGCTCGACGCTGGCGGCGTTCGACACGACCGGGCTCGCGAACGGCTCGTACGTCATCGACCTCAGCGGCATCGACGACACGGGCCGCGCGCGAGAGAGCGAGGTGCTGGTGATTGTCGACGGCGAATACAAGCCGGGCCGCGTCGTCGTCGAAACAAAGGACTTCGAGCTGCCGCTTGCCGGCCTGCCAATCACGATCGGGCGTCGCTACGACAGCCTCGAAAAGGACACCGTCGGCGACTTCGGCTACGGCTGGAATCTGATGATCGGCCACCCGAAACTGGAGAGGGACCTGGCGAACAACGTGACGCTCACGATGCCGAACGGGCGCCGCAGCACGTTTTACTTCGCCGGGCAAAACCCCGTCATCAATGGTGGGCCCGTCGCGATCGTCCTCGGCTTCCTGCTCATCACCGGCTACACGCCGGCGCCGGGCACGTTCGGAACGCTCACGTCCGACGGGTGCCCCATCATGACGCTGCACCCGTACAACGATAGTCCACCCACCTGTTTCCCGGCGCTGTCGCCGGCCGAGCTCGTGTACGCGCCGACCGAATACAAGTACACCGATCCCAATCAGACCGTATTCGTCATGGGCGCTGCCGGCGAGCTGAAATCCATCACGGACCGCCAGGGCAACTCACTGACGTTCACACGCGACGGCATCTCAAGCAGCACGGGCAAGAACGTGCGGTTCGTGCGCGACTTGCTGGGAAGAATCACGGCCGTCGACTATCAGCCCTACTTCCAGGGGCAAGACTGGGCTTCCCGGTACGACTACGACGCCGCCGGCGATCTCGTCACGATAAACCTCGCAAAGATTCCGTTCGTCTTCTTCCGAACCATGCAGCACACGTACGACGCGGGTACGCACCGGCTGAAGACCAGCCTCGACGAGAACGGAAACACGGTGCGAACCTCGACCTACTACGCCGATGGACGCCTGGAGACCGATACGGACGCGCTGTCGCACGTCACCCGTTACACCTACGACCTGGTCACGCGAACCACCACGACGAGATTCCACGATGCGGGCGAGCTCAAGCAAACGTTCGATCCGCACGGGTTGGTGACGAGCGAAACCGATCCGCGCGGGAACACGACGACGCACGAATACGACGCGAGCTTGCGGGAGATCAGGAGGGTCAACGCGCTACACGAGGAGACGACCTTCACGTACAACGGCTTCGGCAGTCCAACGTCCCAGACCACCCCGAAGGGCACGGCCACTGTCGAATACAACCAGGCCAACCTCCCAACCGCGCTGACCGATCGCCTGACGCAGAAGACGACCATCGATTACGACGATAACGGTGTGATCTCGCGTCTTGCCGACACGGATGGAACACGCTTCAAGTTCACCAACTCGGAACAGGGCGTGCCACTCGTCGTCGAGGACGCGGAAGGACACGTCGTGACTTTCCAATATGATGCCGCGGGTAACCAGACGCTTCGGACCGACCGGCTGGGCCGCGTCACGCGCTCGACGTACGACGAGGCGGGCCACCGCTTGACCGAGACGACCGCTCGCAGCGGCACCACGACGAATACCTATCACCTGCCCGGCTGGCTCGCCTCCACCCGGGATGCCAGCGGCTACGAACGGACCTTCACCTATGACCCGAACGGCAACCTGACACGCGAATCCGATAACGCCGGCCGACAAACGCTATACGAATACAACGCGCTCAATCAGGTCACGCAGGTGACGCGCTTGCCTGAGGGCACGACGGTCAAGTACACGCGCGACTTCCGCGGCAACCCGTTGACGATGACCGACGAGCGGGGGGGACCTGAGCATACGACGACGTACGAATACGACGTTGCCGGCAACCTGATCAAGACGACCTTCCCCGATACGACGTTCACCAAGCGGACCTACGACGCCCTGAACCGCCTCTCGTCGATAACGGACGAGCGCAACAACACCACCGCCTACGAGTACGATCCAGGCTGCGGGTGTTCGGATCGGATAACGAAGGTGACCGACGCGCTCGGCTTGATCGTAACGACCTACGACGGCAACGGCCGGAAGACGTCGGTCAAGGACGCCAACGGCCACACGACCAGGTTCACCTACGATCCGCGGGGACACCTGACAGACACCGCGTTCCACGACGGAACGTCCACGCACGAAGAATACGATTCCCGAGGCCGTCGCATCTCGATGAAGGACCAGACCGGGGCAACGACCTCTTACGGATACGATGACGAGGGCCAGCAAACGACCGTCACCGATCCACTTTCGAACATCACGCGCTATTCCTACGACCTCAACGGCAACCTCGCCTCGGTCACCGACGCGAACAACCACAGGACGAGCTACCTGTACGACGCGATGAACCGCAAGATCAGGCGGACGCTGCCCGTGGGCCAGTTCGAGACCTTCACCTACGATCTCGCCGGGCGCCAGGTCACGCACACCGATTTCCACAGCGACAGTGTTGCCGGCAAGACCACGACGATGACGTACGACTCGCGCGACCGAATGCTGACGAAGGTTCCGGATCCCTCGCTCGGCGAGCCACCGCACATCTACACGTATTCCGTCACCGGGAAGCGCTTGACGGCCAGCGACGCCAGCGGTGTCACGACCTACGCGTACGACGATCCGCGCGACCGCCTGACCAAGAAGATCACGCCGGCGGGAACGCTGGAGTACGAGTATGACGATGCCGGCAACATCCAGCGCATCCACTCGCTGAACCTGAATGGCACCGACGTCTCCTATAGCTGGGATGCAGCGAACCAGCTGGAATCGGTGACGGACAACAAGCTCGGCGTCACGACGAGGGCGACGTACACAGCCACACGACGGCCGTTGACGCTCATGCAGCCCAACGGCGTCGAAGTGAACTACTCGTACGACACCCTGGACCGGGTAACCTCGATGCAGTGGCGACGAGGAGGGTCGCCGAACCCGTTCGGCAGCTGGGCGTACACATACAATGAACGAGGCCAGCGTCTGACCGCCACGGATATCACGGACCGACGCGCGGAATATGGTTATGACGCAGCCGCGCGGTTGATCAGCGAGACCATTTCGGGCGCCGTCGGGCCGAGCAGCAACGGATCGATAACGTACGATCTCGATGCAAACGCGAACCGCCTCTCTCAAGCCTCGACGCTCGGAGCGATTCCATCCGCAAGCTACTCCTACGATGCAAACGATCAGCTCGCGAGCGACGGCAATGACATCAACGGCAACACCACCAGCTCGGGCGGCCATACCTACGCTTACGACTTCCGGAACCGCCTCGTGTCGAAGGATGGCGGCGCCGTCACGCTGCAGTACAACTGCGACGGCGATCGCGTCGCCAAGACCGTTGGCGGCGTGACGACACGCTACCTCGTCGACGACCTCAACCCGACCGGCTACGTCCAGGTCCTCGAGGACGTCGTCGGCGGCGCCGTTCAGGCGAGGTACACATATGGAAGCAGTATCGTCAGCCAGACGAGGAACGCTTCGTCTACGCCGACGACCAGCTACTACGGCTACGACGCCCACGGCAACATCACCTTCCTCACCGACGCCACCGGCACGATCACGGACTCGTACGACTACGACGCGTGGGGGATTCTGGTCGCGCGTACGGGATCAACGCCCAACTCGAGGCTATACGCCGGAGAGGAGCTTGACGCCGACCTGGGTCTCATCAATCTGAGGGCGCGGCAGTACAGACCGACAACGGGACGATTCTTGACGATCGATCCGTCGGACGTCGTTGGTCAGGCGACCGCGCCGTTGCGGATCGCAGACGCCGTTCCTTCGCCGCATGTTCGGGCGCTGTTCCAGGTGATGGGCGTTGCTTCCCCTCCGGCCGGGGCATCGACCGCGCGCATGTCCGCCCCAGCAACGTTGCACCGCTTTGCGTACGCAAATGGTGACCCTGTCCTTTTCAGCGACCCGCTAGGTCTCATGGCTGTCGAATATGGCCTGATGGCGAAGATTCGGGCTGCCGTTCAAGCAGCGGCTGTTCGCCTGGGAACAGCGGTTTCCTGCAGTCTGCTGTTTACGATACAGGCAGCGCTATGCGAGGCTGAGTACAGTGGAAATCCGGCAGGAATATCGATCTGCATAGACGCGGCATTGATCGATTACTTCGTGTGCCTCGAGACAGGGGTTCCGCCATTGAATTGATGAGGCGGTCGTATGCTCACCATGGAGATATTGCTCAACGGCAATCTCGTCGCGACGCTGAAGACGCCGCATGACGATATCGCACGGAGCACCGACTCCATAGGTGCCGAGCTCGATGTGTTTCACGATCGACCTGGCGGTAACCGCTTCCACAGCTGGCTCCACATTCACGAAGCGAACGCTCTCCCCGTCAGTCACATCCTTCGCCCTGACGACGTCGTCCTTATCCGCATTCTCGAGGCGTAGATCCTGATGTCGAAGTCCATCGTCGTTGTGAAGGGCGGCCCGAACTCACAGGAATCTCACGACACGCGCATCCGGCCGCCCGCGGGACGTCCGCAAGGCCTGGGTAGGTTCGGTGTCTGGCTCCGCTACGTTGATCATCGGGGAACGACTGAGGACGCGATCTTCCAGCTCTCTCAAGTCGATGGTCCTGCAACGGCCAACGACAGGCGGATCATTGCTACCGGTCCACTACGGGCAGGTGACGTCTTCGAGGTGCATATGAAAGTGGACGATGATGTCGACGCGTAGTCCTCAGTCGCGCCGGGCGTCGGTGAGGTGCTACTACCCTGATGCGCCCTCGATGCGCGCATGCGTCGATCCAGAGACATCATCGCCGCGTTGAAGAGCGCGGCGCGCGAAGGAAGCCTGTCGGCCTGCTTCGTGCTGGGGCGGTTGTACGACGAGGGGTGGGGCGTGCGGCACGACGCGCGCGCCGCGTCGCGCTGGTATCTGCGCGCCGCCGAGGGAGGGCTGACCGAGGCGCTCTATTTCGTCGCGTCCGCGTACGACGTGGGAGATGGCGTGCCACCAGATCGGGCGCGCGCGCTCTTCTGGTATCGAAAGGCGGCGGCGGCCGGTGACCGGACCGCCCAGTACGCCCTCGCCGTGGCAACGTTGGACGGCCGCGGCGTCCGCAAGAACGCCGCGGCGGGCGTACGCCAGTTGAAGCGCGTGGCGCCCCACTTTCCGGCCGCGATGGAGTACCTGGCCGCCCACTACGCGAACAACGGCCGCCTCGCGCTCGCGAAGAAGTGGGCGGTGCGCGCGGTCCGGCGCGGCGAGGACTCCGCGCGCCTGTGGCTGGCGGAGATCAATAGACGTGCAAAGCGGGCGTAAGTGGCGCAACAAAAGCTTGCGAGAGCGTATTTTTCTGAGCTCGTAACCATCTAGGATCGTTGCGCTTGTTGTCAGCGTTGGTCGGGGATCCAAGAAAGTTGGTTGTCAAAAAGACAACCCGAGCGTCTCTAGGGGTGGGCCGATTTACTTCCTGACATCCGCGGTTTGCGATTCGGCCAATTTCTGAACTGAATCGCCCGCGAGGTTGCATCTGCGCAACCGATCGACGCTCGAAGGTCAGGAAACGAACCGGTCGAAGCGCTGTCGATCGCACATCGGCTTTTCTCCAGGAGGTCCGCGTGGTCAGTCATCGTGGTCGTTCGGTCGGTCTGTCCCGGGCAATCGGGTTCGTGTTCGTCGTCCAGCAGGTCGCGCTCGTCGGGGCCTGCAGCAAGGGACACCCGGTGGACTCGCCGCCCGCTGCGCCTTCGGGTAGCCAGGTCGTCAAGGCGGCGCTGAACGCGAGCCCCCGGACCGGCGACTTCATCTTCGAGGCGGCGAACAGCATCGTGCTGCACAGCGCGCCGCTGACGGTGAACGGCGGCGACGTCGGCGCGCGCGGCACGGGGAGCGGGCCGTTCCTCTCCGGCGGCGTCGCCATCGACATCTCGAGCGGCGCCGTCGTGCAGACGACGCACAACGTGATCGCCGATTCGATCAAGCTCAACACCGGCGTCAGCGTCGGAGACCTGCAGGTGAACCGGCTCGTGAACCCGAGTTCCGGGACGCACGGGTCGGTCACCCCGCTGGTGCCGCTGCCCGCGCTGCCGGCGCCCGCGGCCGTCATACCCGGCACGACCAACCTGACCGTCGCCGGGGGTAAGACCGTCACCGCGTCGCCCGGGCAATTCCTGACTGTCAGCCTCGGCACGAGCGCGGTGCTGCGCCTCAACCCGGGCGTGTATCAGATGAAGGATCTGACGATCGGCACGAGTGGGCGCATCGAAGCGCTCGGCGCCGTTCAGATCCGGGTCGCGAATCGACTCAACGCGGGGTCCAGCTTCTCCATCGGACCGGCATCGGGCACGACGCTGACGGCGAAGGACATCCGCATCGAGGTGTCGGGCATCAACGGCACCAACGGGGCGCTCGGGTCGACGCCGAAGGCGGCGGCGCTCGGCAGCAACGGGAACATCCGCGCGCTCGTGCTCGTTCCGAACGGGACGCTGACGCTCGCGACGGGGATCTGCGCGAAGGGCGCGTTCCTGGCGCGCGACATCGACGTGGGCAGCTCGAACGCGGCGTACGTGTTCGAGGACGGATTCCCGAACGCCGGGACTTGCACGCCCGCGGGCTGCGACGATCACAACGCGTGCACGACGGACGGGTGCGCCGCGGACGGCACGTGCACGCACACGAACGTCGCCGCCGGTGCGTCGTGCAGCGACGGCAACGCCTGCAACGGCGCTGAGACCTGCAACGCCAGCGGCGCCTGCCAGGCCGGGACACCGGTGACGTGCACCGCGTCCGACGCCTGCCACCTCGCCGGAACGTGCAATCCCGCCACGGGCGCTTGCTCGAACCCGTCCGCGCCCGCCGGGACATCTTGCGGCGACGGCAACGCCTGCAACGGCGCGGAGACCTGCAACGCCAGCGGCGCCTGCCAGGCTGGGACGCCGGTGACGTGCGTCGCCGCGGACGCGTGCCACCTCGCGGGCACGTGCAATCCCGCGACCGGCGCCTGCTCCAACCCGTCTGCGCCCCCTGGCACCTCCTGCGGCGACGGTAACGCCTGCAACGGCGCAGAGGTCTGCAACGGCGCTGGTCTCTGCACGCCGGGGACGCCGGTGACGTGTGTCGCCACCGACGCGTGCCACCTTACGGGCACGTGCAATCCCGCGACGGGCGCTTGCTCGAACCCGTCCGCGCCCGTCGGAACGTCGTGCACCGACGGCAACGCATGCAACGGCGCAGAGACCTGCGACGGCGCCGGCGCGTGCAGGAACGGTACGCCCGTCACCTGTACCGCATCCGACCAGTGTCACACACCCGGCGTTTGCAATCCGACGACCGGCAGCTGCTCGAATCCAGCCAAGCCGGACGGCACGGCGTGCAACGACACCAACGCCTGCACGCAGACCGACACCTGCCAGGGCGGCAGCTGCAACGGCGCGAACCCGGTGACCTGCACGGCTCAGGACGAGTGCCACGACGTCGGGACGTGCGCGTCGGACAGCGGGCAGTGCTCGAATCCGTTGAAGCCGGCCGGCACGCCCTGCGGGTCGGGCAACACGTGCTCGGCCACCGGTGAATGCGTTTCGGACAATCAGGCGCCCGTCGTGAACGCCGGGCCCGATCAGAACGTCGACATGCAGCAGCCGAAGCCGAGCCCCAACTTCACGCTGCAACGCCTGTCGACCCTGTTCAACACGCCGGTCGGCATCGAGTACCACCCGATCCTCGACCGGATGGTGATGTCGGTGAACTGCTGCAACGGTCAGCCATTCACCTTCGAGTCCGTCAAGCCGGACGGTACCCACGAGCCGTACACCACCATCAACGGACTCGGCGACGAGGTCTACTTCGCGATCGCGCGCGACGAGGGCGGTGGTTTCAGCATCGGCGGCTTCCCTGCCGGTCAGATGTTCACCGGCAACGGGCAGGCGGGCCACATCACCCGGATCTCGCCAGACGGGTCCACCATCGAAAACCCCTGGATCATCCTGCCCGGCGAGCCCGGCCTCATGCGCGGTCAGCTGCAGTTCGACCGCACGGGCGTATTCAACGGAGACCTGATCGTCAGCACCACGGCCGGGCACATCTGGCGGGTCACTCCGGCGGGCGACGCCACGATGGTCGCCGACCTTCACCTGGGCGGGGACTGGGAGGGTCTGACGACCGTGCCCAACGATCCGCTGCGCTACGGACCGTGGGCCGGGAAGATCCTCACCGGTGACGAGAACCGAGACGGAATCTACGCCGTCGACGCCACGGGCGATGTGACTCTGTTCCCGCTCCTCATGCGTCCCGAGAACATCCATGTCATCCCCGCCGGAGAGAACTTCTTCGGCGTCGACTACTTCGGCGGCGCGCTGTACGGCGCTTCCGCGTCGCAGTTCAAGGACATGGTCGGCGACATCCTCGTCACCGAGGAATTCACCGGCGACGTGTGGCACGTTCGCTGGAACGGCACCGACTTCGAGTCGACGCTGCTCGCGCGGGTCGTTCTCTGGGAGCACACCGCGTTCGGACCGCCCGCGCTGGCGGAGATCGTTCCGGCCGAGATGGAGGTCGCGCTGTCGGGTACCGCGACTGACGACGGGCGACCGCCGGGCAGCACGCTGTCGTCGACCTGGTCGCTGGTCAGCGGCCCCGCGCCGGTCACCTTCGCCAACGTCAACTCGCCGTCGACGACCGCCAAGTTCATCGACGTGGGCACGTACGTCCTGGCGCTGACCGCGACCGACGGCACGCTGACGACCACCGACCAGGTCACGATCAACATCCGGAGGATCACGCCCCACAACGATCCGCCGGTCGTCAACGCCGGCCCCGACCAGACGGTCAGGGTACCGGACGTCGCGGTCATGGCGGGCACCGTCAACGACGACGGCCTCCCGGTCGGGAACGCCCTCGATCTTTCATGGAGCATGGTCAGCGGACCGCTTACGCCGCAGTTCCTGAATTCGAAGTCCGGCTTCACACCCGTGCTGTTCTTCCAGTCGGGCATCTACGTCCTGCAGCTCGACGCCAGCGACGGCGAACTGTCGAGCTCGGACCAGGTCACCATCAACGTCAGCCCCGAGCCGCCGCTGAACGCGGCGAGCCTGACGCTGACGCTCGCGAACGCCGGGCCGCTGACGACCGGCACGGCCGAAGGCGCGACCGCGGTGCTGCTCGATGCGTCGGCGACGCCGATTTCCCAATTCCCTGTCACGGTGACGGTCACGGGCGCGAACCCGAGGACGCTCAAGGGCGTCACCGATGCGACCGGCGTCGCTCACTTCGCGTACGTGGGAAACAGTCCTGGGACCGACGACCTGCACGCGACGGCGGCCGGGCAGTTCTCGTCCGTCGATTCGGCGACCGTTTCGGTCGCGTGGACCGACGTCCCGATCGGCGGCCCGGTGCTGACGCAGGGATGGATCGCCTCGCCGACTCACCAGTCCGCGGTCACGACGCAGGTGCCGGTCATCCTGTCGCCCGACGTCGCACTGACGGGACCATGGACGGTGCTCTACTGGCCGATCAACCACCCCGATCAGCTTCACACGCTGAAGACGGGAACGGACGCCGGTGCTGGCGCGACGCTGGCGACGTTCGACACCACCGTGCTCGCGAACGACACGTACGTCCTTCACCTCGACGGCACCAGGACCGACGGAACGCAGCGCTCCAGCGAGGTCGCGGTGGTCGTGTCCGGCGACTACAAGCCCGGCCGCGTCGTCGTCGAGCTGACCGACTTCACCGTCCCGATCAACGGCATGCCGATCACGATCGGCCGCCGCTACGACAGCCTGGAGAAGGACAGCGTCGGCGACTTCGGCCACGGCTGGTCGCTGATGATCGGCCACCCGCGGTTGGAGGTCGATCCCAGCTACAACGTGACGGTGACGATGCCGGGCGGGCGGCGCGCGACGTTCTTGTTCACGCTGACGCCGGGCCCGCTGTTCTTCAACTTCCTGCTCTTCCCGGGCTACAAGCCGGCTCCCGGCGTCTTCGGCACGTTCACATCGGACGGCTGTGATCTCCTGACCATCAGCAGCGGGCGGTTGGTCTGCTTCCTGGGCGACCAGGGCCTCGACTACGCGCCGACGAAGTACACGTACACCGATCCGTACGGCGTGGCGTACGAGATGGGCTCAGCAGGAGAGCTCAGGTCGATCAAGGACGCGCTGGGCGACTCGCTCACCTTCCAGCCCGACGGCATCGTCAGCAGCACCGGAAAGAGCGTCGCGTTCACGCGCGACACGGAAGGACGCATCTTGTACGTCGACTACGCGCCTGTCTTCAACGGCACGGGCCAGCACTCCGTGATTTACGGGTACGACCCCAATGGAGACCTCGAATCCGTCGAGCTGCCGCCGTCCGGCAACGCACCATCGATCACCCATCACTTCTACGAGCAGCACAGGCTGACCAAGACCGTGGATGGGCGCGGCTACGCCGTGCGCACGTCCGAATACGACCCCGCCAGCGGCCGCCTCACCAAGGACACGGACGCCCTCGGCAACGAAACGAGCTACACCTACGATCTCGCGACGCGAACCCACACCAAGACGAACCCGCTCGAGGGAGGGGTACGGGGCGTCGTGACCCAGGTGTTCGACGCGAGCGGCCTCCTGCTCAGCGAGAAGGACCCGCTCGGCTTCACGACCACGCACGAGTACGACGCGGATCAGAACGAGACCGCCACGACCAACGCGGTCGGACAGCGAACGACGGCGACGTTCGATTCGCACGGGAACAAGACGTCGACCACCGATGCGCTGAACCGAACCACGACAACGACGTACACCACGTTCAACTTGCCCAGCGCCGTCCTCGACCCTCTCGGGCACACGGTGACGAACGAATACGACGATCGCCATCTGGTCGCGCGCATCGCCGACGAGATCGGCACGCGCGCCACGTTCGAGAACTCCGACCACGGTCAGCCGCTGACCATCACCGACGCGGAAGGGAAGCACGAAACCCGGGCCTACGACATCGCCGGCAACCTGACGCAGAAGACCGACCGGATCGGCCGGATCACGAAAGCGACGTGGGACGAGCTGGGCCGCAAGCTGACGGCGACCGCCGCCGGCGGCAACGTCACCACGAACACCTACCTCCGCCAGGGCTGGCTCAACACGACGTACGACTCCTACGGGTACGGAACGCAGAACGCCTACGACGCGAACGGCAACATCTACTACAGCTACGACTTTCCGACCGTCCACGGCCAGACCAACCCCACCTTCGACGCGCTCAACCACCTGACGCAGCTCTGGCGCGTCCACGACGGAACCTTCGTCAACTTCACCCGCGACTTCCGTGGCAACCCGACCAGCGTCACCGACGAGAACGGTCCTGGTCACACCACGACGCACGAATACGATCTGAATGGTCGGCTCATCAAGAGCACGTTCGCCGACGGGTCGTTCACGAAACGCAAGCGGGACGGCCTCGGCCGCATCATCGAGTCGACCGACGAGAACGGTCACACGACGACGTTCGAATACGATCCGGCTTGCGCCTGCTCCGATCGGGTCACCAAGGTCACGGACCACCTCGGCCGCTCGACGAAGGCGACTTACGACGCCCTCGGGCGCCGGACCTCGATCACCGACGGCGAAGGGAACCGCACCGACATCACCTATAACGTCCGTAATCAGATCACGGACATCCACTTCGCGGACGGCACGTCCACGCACGGCGAGTTCGACTCGCGCGGCCGCCGGATCTCGACGCGCGATCAGACGGGCGCGACCACGCTGTACGGGTACGACGACGTCGGGCAGCTGACGTCCGTGACCGACCCGCTGGGGAACGTCACCTCGTACGCGTACGATCCCGACGGCAACCTGGCGTCGGTGACCGACGCCAATGGCCGCAAGACGTCGTACACGTACGACCTGGTCAAGCGCAAGAAGAGCCGCAAGCTGCCGACGAACCAGACTGAATCGTTCGACTACAACGGCGCCGGTAACCTGATCGGGCACACCGACTTCCAGGGCAGGACGACCACGATGACCTACGACCATCGTGATCAGATGCTGGCGAAGATCCCCGATCCGTCCACGCTCGAGCCCGCCCAGATCTACACGTACTCGCCGAGCGAGAAGCGCAAGAGCATGACCGACGCGAGCGGCGCCACGAATTATGACTACGACGTCCGCGACCGGCTCGCGGGCAAGGCGGCCCCCGCCGGAACGCTGACGTACGCGTACGACCTGGCCGGGAACCTGGCGACGGTCCGCGCAACGCACGACAACGGGGCGTCGTTCGATTACGACGTCGCGTACGGGTGGGATGAGGCGAACCAGCTCTCGACGGTCACCGACAACCTGACTCACAAGTCGACCGTCGCGACTTACACCAAGACGCGGAAGACGCACACCCTCACCCAGCCCAACGGCGTGATCGCGACGTACGAGTACGACGCGATCGATCGTACGCACGCCGTCGGCTGGGGGCCCGCTGGTGGTTCGCTGGTCGCGAGCTGGAACTACACCTACAACGGACGGGGCCAGGCCCTCACGTCCGAGGACATCACCGGGCGCAAGGCGGCCTACGAATATGACGCCGACGGGTGGCTGAAGAAGGAAACGGTGTCAGGCGCGCCCGTGGGCGGCAACGGCACGATCGACTACCTGCTCGACGGCGCCGGCAATCGGCTCTCGCAAACGTCGACGCTGCCTGCGATCCCGTCCGCGACCTACGCATACAACGGGAGCAACCAGCTCACTGCGGACAGTTACGACCCGAACGGCAACACCACCGCCTCGCGCGGAAACACCTTCGCGTATGACTTCGAGAACCACATGGTCTCCAAGAACGGCGGGGCGGTCAGCGTCGTCTACGACGGCGACGGCAACCGCGTGGCCAAGACGGTCGGCGGTGTGACGACGCAGTACCTCGTCGACGATCTGAATCCCACCGGCTACCTCCAGGTCCTGGAAGAGATATCGGGCGGCGTGGTGAAGGTCCGGTACACGTACGGCAAGAGCATCATCAGCCAGACGCGCGACCCCGCCGGCACGCCGACGACCAGCTACTACGGATCCGACGGGCACGGAAACATCACCTTCCTGACCGACGCGACCGGGGCGGTCACCGATTCCTACGACTACGACGCCTGGGGCGTTCTGGTCGATCACACCGGAAGCACGCCCAACACCAGGCGCTACGCCGGCGAGGAGCTCGACCCCGATCTAGGCCTCATCGCGCTGCGCGCCCGCCTTTACGATCCGGAACGCGGAAGGTTCACGACCCTCGATCCGATCATGGGCAAGGTCGAATACCCGGTCACGCTCAACGGGTATCTCTACGGGAACGGCGATCCCGTCAATCAGCTCGACCCGACCGGCCTGAGGCCGATCGCGCCGTTTAGCTCGTTCGACGAATGGAATATGGTGGCGTTGGCGCTGACCGTCGTCAACGCAGTCCTCGCCGTCATCGCCGGCTACTTGGCCTATTGGTACATGACGCACGACCGCCCCGCAGCGGCAGTGCTCGCCACGCTCGCATTTTCCTCCGCAGTTGCTGGGGTCTGGGCGGGCCTTAACAACAATCCTATCGGCGCGGCGCTGGGGACCGCCGGGGCGTTCTTCTTCTTGTTCATGGCAATAACCACGGAAATCCCGGCTCCCCACTGCACTGTACCGGGGGCATGCGCCTGACCGCAGGCGGCTAGACCGCGCCGACGATCCCGTTCTTCATCGCGAACATCGCGGCGCCGGCGCGCGTCGTGACGCCGATCTTCTCGTACGCGTGGGCCAGGTGGTGGCCCACCGTGCGGGCGGAGATCTCCAGCTTCGTGGCGACCTCCTTGTTGGTCAGCCCGCGCGCCACCAGGCGCAGCACCTCGACCTCGCGATCGGTCAGCCCGCCCGGGTAGTTGCCGCCGTTGCCGGCACCGCGCGCGCGCCCGCGCTCGACGCGATGGCCGGCCGTCTCCAGCACGGCGCGCACGGCGTCGCGATCCAGCCGCCCCTTCTCGGCTTCCTTCTCCAGCGTCGCCGCGATCTCCTCGCGCGAAATCGCGCGCCGGTGGGGGCGCGTCTCGCGCATCGCCTGGTACATGTCGGCCGCCGCCAGCAGACGCGCGCCCGGCGGCAGCGACTCGGCCGCCCGCCGGTGCGGATAGCCGTTGCCGTCCAGGCGCTCGTGGTCCAGCGCGCCCAGCGTCCCCAGCCGCGCCAGCAGCGGGGGCCGCGCCAGGATCCGCTCCGTGTAGTACGCGTGCATCCGCACCTTCTCCCATTCACCGTCGGTGAGCGGCCCTTCCTTCTCCCACACGCCCGCCGACACGCCCGCGCGCCCGACGTCGTGCACGTAGCCGGCGCGCCGCACCTCCTCGACGGCCTCCGCGCCCAGCCCCAGCCGCTCGGCCGCGCCGGCCGCCAGCTCGGCGACGCCCGTCGAATGCCCGCGCGTGTACGACGACTTCAGATCCGCGAACGCGCCGATCGCCTGCAGCGCCCCGTCGATCGCCGCATCTTCTATATAGTCGGGCGCGCCGGGCTCGGCCGCGATCGCCGCGTCCCACACCGACGCCGCGTCCAGCCCCGCCAGCAGCTCGGCCGCGCCCGCCCGCGCCGTCTCGGCCAGCGCCGGATCCAGCGCCTTGCCCGCGCGCTCCGCCAGCATCGCCGCCGCGCCCGCGACGCCGCCCGCGCGGTAAAACACCTGCGCGTCGTCCGCGACCTGCACCAGCCGCATCGGCAGCGCGATGGCGTCGCCCCGCTTCTTGCGTGGGAATCCCTTGCCGTCCCAGCGCTCGAACGAGTGCCCCAGCGCCTCGCGCACGCGCACCGAGCACCCGAGATCGTCGGCCAGCGACTGCGCGACCTCGCAGTGCGACTCCGCCGTGCGGTTCAAGCGCGGCATCTTCACGAACAGGTTCGCGAGCAACCGCGCCCGCTGCATCGCCGACTTCCCGGCGCCGATGTTGCGCATCAGGATGCGAAGCACGTCCGTCGGCCGTCCCCAATCCGCCAGCGCCAGCCAGCCGCGCGCCGCGATCTCGTCGCCGCCGAAAACGTCCGCCGCGATCGGCGCGTCCGCCGTACAACCGACGTAACGCAGGAACGCCAGGTAGTACGCGTCCTTCAGATCGCGCGCCGACAGATCCGCCGCGCGTCCCAGCGCGACGGTGACGATCGCCGTGCGCTGGGCATTCTCCAGCGGCTGCCCCATGCCGAGATCTGCGGCGAGGGACAACGCCGCCAGCAACTCTGCACGGCGGAGCGGAGAAGGGCCGGCGGGGGACGGCGTCTCCAGTGGTCCACGCAGGGCCACGCGGTCCCCAGGTTACTTCACGTCGCCGATCCGGCTCAGTGTTTTCGCCGCGATTAACGCTTCGCGATTAGCGCTGCGCGCGATCGCACCTTCACCTACTTCGGTCCCGCGCCCGCGCGCACCGCGGCTTCGACGCTGCTCGCCGCGTCCATCGTCACCGTGTACGGCGGCATGAACACCATGTTGCCGCGCAGATCCGCCGTCATGCCGCTGGTGCTCGTGAACAGGTTGCCCTCTTGATGCGCGACGCTGGAGCCATTCGAGTAGCTGCCGGTCTCCAGCGGATCCGACACGCCGATGAACACGTTGTTCTGGGCCAGGATGTTCGAGTTCGCGCCGACGCCGATGCAGTAGTTGTTGCCGGTGGAGGTCCACAGGTTGTTGTAGAGGTGCACCTGGCCGTAGCGCACGCGCGGCTGCCGCTCGACCACCTTGTCCGCCCACCAGTTGTGGTGCCACGTCACACGCAGTTTCCCCGCGTCGCCCGGCGAGCTGTCGCTGTTGCCGATCAGGTTCGAGAACTGGTGCCCGCCCGATCGGCCGCGATACCAGAACTTCGAGTACGACACCGTGACCAGGTCGGACCCGTTCACGATGTCCAGGTTGCCGTCCGATCCGTCCGAGACGTCCATGTGATCGATCCAGACGCGCGACGACTGGCCAATCTCCACCGCGTCGTCGCCCTGCTGGCAGTCCGCATTGTCCGTGCAGTTCAAACCGACGACGCGCAGGTTGCGGACGATGACGTTGGTGGCCGCGGGGATGCCGATGTGCCCGTTGATCGTCGCCTGCCCGCCGCACGCGCCGATCAGCGTCTTGTTCGACTTCAGGTTGAAGCTGCCCGAGATCGTCCCCTGTACCTCGATCACCGTCGCCGATCCGCTGAGCGCGCTGGTCAGCGCGCTGGCCGTCGTGACCACCGTCGGCGTCGCGCTGCCGCCGCCCGTCACGCTGCCATTCTGAGTCGCCCATCCGACGACCGTGTTGGTGAGGCAGCCGTTGCTGCCCGCTGTGCCGGTCGTACCGGCGGTTCCCGTCGTACCGCCGCGCCCCGCCGTGCCGGTCGTGCCCGCTGTTCCCGTCGTGCCCGCCGTTCCGGTCGTCCCGCCCCGCCCCGCTGTTCCCGTCGTACCGGACGAGCCACCGTTGCCCGTCGTCCCGCCCCGCCCCGCCGCTCCCGTCGTCCCCGCCGTTCCCGTCGTGCCCGCCGTTCCCGTCGTCCCCGCCGCTCCGGTGGTCCCCGCGTTTCCCATCGTGCCGGACGAGCCACCGTTGCCCGTGGTCCCACCGCGCCCGGCCGTTCCCGTCGTACCCCCCGTTCCGCTCGTCCCGGCCGTTCCCGTCGTACCCGCCGTTCCCGTCGTGCCCGCCGTTCCCGTCGTGCCCGCCGCGCCGGTCGTCCCGGCCACGCCGGTCGTGCCCGCCGCACCGGCACTGTTCGTCCCCGCGCCGCCTCCGGCCCCGGCGTTCCCGCCGCCTTTACCACCCGATCCCGTATCGACGGAGGCGCTGTCGGCGCACCCCAGCGTGCCGGCAACGAACGCGAGCACGATCAGCGCGGGTTTTCGCAAGGTCATCATCATTAGATGTCCCGGGCCCGCGCGATACATCGCAAAAAGTGCGCTCCCCGACGCGCGCCACGCAACCGGACGCGCGCCCGGCCGAAACCGCGCCATGACCAGAATCGCGCCGGGGACCACGCCATCGACCCAGACCTCGATCGAAGACCTGCTCGCGGCGGCGACCGACGCGCGTGCGTTGTGCGCCGAGCTGCTCAAGTGGGAAGGCTGCTGCCAGAACATGTACGTGGACACGCGCGGCCACGTGACGACCGGCATCGGACATCTCCTGCCGAACGCGGAAGCCGCGCTCGCGCTCCCCTGGCGCCACAAAGCAACGGGACAACCCGCGCCGGCCGCGGAGGTCAGGGCGGCGTTCGATCGCGTCCGCGCGCAGGGGCCCGGACACAAGGCGCTCTCGTACCGGCTGGCGTCGGATCTCGTTCTGCCGCCTGGCGTCGCCGGTGATCTGGCCATTCGCCGTCTCCGGCGTGAGTTCCTGCCGGGGCTGCGCCGGTTGTGCCCGAGCTTCGATCGCTACCCCGTCCCGGCGCAGCGAGCGCTGGTGGACATGGCCTACAACCTGGGCGTGGCCGGGTTGAGCAAATTTCACAATCTGATCGTCGCCTGCGAGCGCGGCAATTTCGTAACCGCCGCTCACAACTGTCATCGGCGAACCAGCCGCGACATGCGTAACGCGGCGACGCAGCGTTTGTTTATGGAGGCCGCAAACCTGGCCGCGTCGTTCAACGTGCGCGCGCGGGCGGCACGATAATGACATCCAGCGAATGAACCAATTACCGACAACGCAGGCTCCTTTTCGCCGCGTTTGTGGGTAAAAATGCGCCGCGCGATGGCGGGTGAAGGTGATTTCAAGCATCTGGGGCCGTACGTTCTGCTGCGCACGTCGGGCGCGGGTGGGATGGGACGGATCGAGCTCGCGTTGCGCGCGCAGCCGGGCAGCATCGCCAAGCTGTGCGTGCTCAAGCGCATGCACGCCGAGTTACGCTCGCCCGAGCAGGACGCGCGTTTCCGCCGCGAAGCGAACATCGCGCTGCAGCTGTCACACGGCGCGATCGCGCAGACGGTTGGCGTCGAGGAGATCGACGGCGAGCTCGTGCTGCTGCAGGAGCTGGTGCACGGCGTGGATCTGCGGCTGCTCGGAACGCGTCTGGCCAGCGCCGGTGAACGGGTCCCACTCGCTGTCGCGATCCACATCGCGTCGGAAGTGGCGCGCGCCCTCGCCTACGCGCACGCATTCGGCGACCTCGGGATCGTCCATCGGGACGTCACGCCCGACAACGTCATGCTGGCGTTTTCGGGCGAGGTGAAGCTGATTGATTTCGGCATCGCGCGCTCCGACGTGGACGCCACGTTGACCAGCACGGGCCACATCGTCGGCCGCCCCACGTACACGGCGCCGGAGATCTGGGAGGGCGCGCAGGCCGACCGTCGCGCCGATATCTATTCGCTGGGCGTGGTGCTGTGGCAGCTGCTCACCGGACAGCGCATGGAGGACGCGCGGGTGACCCGCGCCGCGGCGGCTCCCGCGCCGTCGGCGCACAACCCGGAGGTTTCGCCGCAGCTGGATGCCGTCGTCGGGCGCGCGCTGGCGAACGATCCGACGCTCCGCCCTCAGACCGCCGGTGAGTTGCAGGAGGCTCTCCGTCCGTTCATCCCGACCAGCTTCCTCCCCGAACCCGCGCTCGCGGAGCTGCTGGCGCGCCACTTCGATGTGCCCCGAGAACGGCGGATGCTCGCCGCCGAGGTCGCGCAGGCCCTGCGGCACCTGGAGGCCGGCGTGGCGCGCGAACAGCCGGCGCCGGAGAAGGCGGGGGCGGGCGGCGGCGGACCGCCCGCACCGCCGATCGAACGCGCGCCGACCGACAGAGGGCGGGGGGTGCTCGTCGCAGGGATCGCGGCCGCGGTGCTGGCGATTGCCGCCGCGGCCGGCCTGGGTCTTCGGCGATCCACGCCGGACCCTGTCGTGCTCGTCCCGGAGGCAGCGCGCGCGAAAACGCCACCCGTCGCACACAGCGTTCCCTCACCATCGGCGGAGCCCGCGAAGCCGACGGTGGTGGAACCACTGCCGGTCGTGCCCGACGCCACCCCGGTCAAACCCGTCGGCCCGCCCGCTCACGTCCATCCGATTGCGGTCAGCGCCGGACGCGCTCGCCCGCCCGGACCGAAGGTCGCGCGGCTCGCACCGGTCCCGTCGATCCCGGTGGACGACTTGCTGAAGCGCGCGCAGGAAAAATTCGACGTCGGCGAGACCGCTTCGGCGCTGGCGCTCGCGCGGCAGGCCGCGGCCGCCGGCGCGCGAGCACCGGCTCACGTGCTGATGGGGAAGGTGCTGATGAGCGAGCACCGATTCGACGAGGCCGAGCGCGAATTCGCCGAGGCCGTCCGACTGGATCCCGGCGATGCAAAGGCGGCGCGGCTGCTGGCGCTGGTCCGCGAGACGCGGGGCGCGCAGCCATGACGACGGAAACGGGAGATCTGTTCGTCAAGGGCCAGCGAGTCGATCGCTACGAGATCCGCGAGCACATCGGCCAGGGCGGCATGGGCGCGGTCTACCGCGCCGTCGACACCAAGCTGGGCCGAACCGTCGCGCTGAAGACCGTCGTCGCCCATCGCCGCGGCGACCGTCTGACGGAGGAGATCCGCGAGCGCTTCATGCGCGAGGCGCTGGCGGCGTCGCGGGTCGACCACCGCAACGTCGTCCAGGTGCTGGATTTTGGTTTCGTCGACGACGGCACGCCCTACATGGTGATGGAGTACCTGCGCGGGCGAAGCCTCAGCGAGATCCTGAAGGGCACGAAGGAACCGCTGGCGTTCGATTACATCGCGGACGTGATGCTCAGCGTATGCGCGGCGCTGCGCGCGTGCCACCACGTCGGCATCATTCACCGCGACCTGAAGCCCGCGAACATCTTCCTGTGCGACACGGACACCGGCTGGGAGGTGAAGGTGCTGGACTTCGGCATCTCGAAGGCTCCCGCGACCGACGAGCTGACCCAGGAAGGACAGATCATCGGAACACCGCAGTATCTGTCACCCGAACAGATCGATGGAACGGTCGGCCCCGAGAGCGACCAGTACGCCCTGGGTGTCCTGATGTACATGTGCCTCACGCGGCGCCTTCCCTACGCGGATTACCACGGCGTGCGGCTGCTGCGGGCCATCGGGGACGGCAAGTTCAATCCGCCGCGAACGTTGCGTCCGGAGCTGGCCGAGGATCTCGAGGCGATCGTGTTGCGGGCGATGCACGTTTCGCCGAAGGAGCGGTTCGAATCGATCCATGCGCTCGGCCAGCGGTTGTGGAAATTCGCGAGCCCGCGCGGCCAGGAGCAATGGAAGACGTTTTACTTCCACACGCCGGCGGCGGCGGGGCCGATCCAGGCGATGTTGAACGAGCCGGGATTGCGCGAGCTGGCGCGCGAGAAGGTCGGGGCGGCGCCGACGGGAGCGGCTCCGTCGCCGGCGCCCGTACCCATTCCGGAGCACCGTCCGGATTCGACGGCGTCGCTGGAGCCGATTTCAGCGCTGGCGAAGACGGCGCCGCTGCGCCCACCGAACGGCGAACCGGAACCGCTCGCGATCACGAAGACCGCGGAGGCCGCCGGTATCGGCGAGCCGACCAGCTTGTCGCACTCGGACATCGCGGGTGAGAGCGCGCTGAGCGACGCGCGCGCGGTCGTTCGCGCTGGGCGCGGCGCCCGCTGGCGTGTGGCCGTCGCTGGCGCCGGCGCGATCTGCGTCGCCGTGATCGCGCTGCAGCGCCCATGGCGCGGCGGCAATTCGGCGGCGCCGGTGCGTCCAAGCGTCGTAGCGGCGCCGACGACGAGCCTGCTGGTTCCCGCCGCCCCAGCGCCGGCGCCCGCTGCGGCTCCGGTTCCCCCACCCGCCCCTGCCGCCTCCGTGTCGCCGCCTGTCGAGCCTGCGCCGCCGCACACCGCGACGGCCGATGCCCCCAGCAACGAACGTCCTCGAAAAAAACACGCAACCCACAGCCGCAAGCTCCCGAAAATCGACCAGCACGGCATCGGAATTCCGACCGAGTAGAGACCGCAAATGAGCCGCATTCATCTGTTGTTCGTGGTTTCAGCATCGCTGGCCGTCGCCGCCTGCCCAACCCGCGATAAGTACGACCGGCCGCCTACGGTGCGCATTACCACCCCGACCGCGACGACCTACACGCACGGACCGGTCGAGATCAGGGCTGCAATCGATCATGACCTGGACTTACCAGTCGTCTTTCGCGTTGACGGTGTTCAGGCCAAGGCCCTGCCTTCAGCCAAGGAGGCTTTCACTTGGGATACGAGGAGCGTCCTCGAAGGTCCTCACATGGTCACCGCCGAAGTTGAGTTTTCGAACGAGACCGCGATGTCGAACGCCGTAACCATCATCGTCGATCGTCAGGCGCCAACCGCAGTCTTGACCCCGTTACCGGGCGCAACGGAGGTCAGGTTGCGGTCTCCGATTACGATCGCTTTTTCGGAGCCTGTGTTCCTGGCGTCGGCTCTCAACTCGACCTTTTCGGTGTCCGTCGCGGGGACCACCGTTCCGATTACGACCAATATGAGTCCTGACCAGACGGGCGTAGTCATCACCATCAACGATCTGACCGCATTCTCTTTGCCGGCTATGTTTACCGTGAGGCTCGCATCGTCGATTACGGATCGCGCGGGTAACGAGCTCGCCCTGCCGGGAACGTGGTCGTGGACGGTCCCCGATTGGATACGGCTTCCTTCCACGACGACTCAAACCCAACCTGCACTGGCCGTTACCGCCGCCTCGCAACCGATCCTGGGCTTCACCGAGTGCGTGCCCTCCAGCAACGGGTGTGGCGATCGACTACGCGTCGCCACTCTGGACGGCCAAAGCTGGAATGTCTTGGACATCATTCCGGACGCAGGAGATACGGCACCGGGATATTCCCTCGTCCTCGACGCCGAGGACCATCCTGTCGTCGCCTTCACGGAGTTCGCTGCGTCCACTGGCACGGCGGTCCATGTTGCCGCGTGGGACGGGACCACGTGGAGCGCCTTGGCACCGCCAATTGGGGCATCCGGTTCAAGCTCGGCTGCCCGCGCCCCGCTCGTGCGGCTAGCCGCCGGCAACCCGATTGTGGCCTGGAGAGACTCCAAAGTCGGGGGAACGGGCGTCTTCGCCGCGCTCTGGAACGGCGCCGCCTGGAATCCATTCGGCGACATTGGCTACTCCAATATCGACCAACATGACTTGATGCTCGGAGTGGACGGCAAGCCCCTGATCGCGTGGAGCAACACGGGAGGTGGCGGCGGCGCGAGCTTTTGGGATGGAGGACAATGGCAGTCCAGCAGCTTTACGCGTGCGGCTCCGGTTTCGATCGCCGTCAACGCCAGCCTGAATGCACTGATGATCGACCCGACCTTCACGGTCGTGAGCTCCACCGGCGGAGGATGGCAGCCCGCCGTCTCGACACCCGTACCAGCGGATGGCGCCGCACAGCAGTTCGTCTTGGCGACGACGCCGCAGAGTGATCCCGTTGTCGCGTGGATCAATCCGGAGACACCCTCCAATCGCATCGGCCTTGCGCGCTGGACAGGCACGATGTGGGACACGCGAGCGGGACTGTTTCGCGGAACGGGTAACCCGCTCGCGGAGCAGCCACGGCTGATCGTCGACAGGACAGGAAGCGTGTGGATGGCCTGGCGGGAGGGCTTTCAGGTCAATGTCTGGATGTCGAACTACTGAGGCGTTGCGATGAATCGCTTTCTCGGCACAACGTTAATTCTTGTCGTCGCCAGCTCCAGTGCACGGGCCGCGCAGCCCGACGCTGACGACCTCATCGTTCGCGGGCTCGAGCTGCGGCGGGCGGCGAAGCCGGGCGAGGCGCTGGAGATGTTTCAGCGCGCGCACGCGCTGGCGCCGTCGCCGCGGACGCTGGGGCAGATGGGCCTGGTCGAGACGTCGCTGGAACGCTGGCTCGACGCCGAGACCCATCTGACGGCGTCGGTCGCCACGGCGGACGACGCGTGGGTAAAGAAGAATCGCGGCTTCCTCGACCAGGCGTTGGGCGTCAGCCGCGGTCACATCGGCGAGCTCACCATCACCGGGCCGCCGGCGACCGACATCGCGATCGATGGAAAGCACGTCGGTACGTTGCCGGCATTGAAGCCGCTGCGGCTAGCGGAAGGCAACGTGGCGGTGACGGCGAACAGCGCCGGCTTCAAGGATTTCTCGAAGACGGTGACGATCGTGGGTGGCGCCAAGGTGTCGCTGGCCATCGTGATGGATCCGGCCGAGCAGCGCGCAGCCGTCGCGGTCGCGGCGCCCGTGCCGCTGCCCGTACCAGCCCCGTTGTCAGTCCCCGTCGTCGCATCCGCTGAACAGGCCGGGGGTAGCTGGAAGAAGCCGACCGGTATCGGTCTGATCGCCGCCGGTGCGGGCCTGATGGCTTGGGGAATCACCTGGATCGCGGTCGACGGAAACGACAACTGCACGAACGCCGGACCGGCGTGCACGAAGGTCTACGACACCAAGACCGGCGGCTGGTTATTGACGGCCGGCGGCGTCGCGACCGCAGGAGCCGGCGCCGTCCTTTTGGTCCTGGGCAGCCGCGCCGGAAGCTCCAACATCGCGCTCGATGTGACGCCCAATTCGGTGTTGGTGCGCGGCCGGTTCTGACGCCAGCGCCCCAACGAACGGTCTGCGTCACGCCGACTGCTTGTAGCTGCGCGCGATCTCTTGAGCGGCAGCCGTCGCTTCCTCGCGAAGACGCTGTCGGAACTCCAGATCAGCCAGCATGTCGCGGGCGAACTCCTCGGCGATCCTCTCGATGGCCGCCCGGGTTGATGGCAGCAGGATGTTCAGCGAGCCCTCGTACGCCAGCTGGCTGAGCGGTGACGGGCGCTTGCGTCTCCAGAACATCAGTTTCATCGTAGCACCGTCACACAGCTCGGGCGAGGGCGAGCACGTGCACGTCGGCAGCGCCGGCGGTGGCCAGCGCGTCGCTGCACTCGCTGAACGTGGCGCCGGTCGTGTAGACGTCGTCTACGACGACCACGCGCCGGTTGCGCACGCGCCCGCTATCGCTGACTACGAACGCGCCCGCCACCTCGGCGAAGCGCGCTGCCGGGCTTGCGTGTCCGAGCGAGCGCGTCTCGCGCGCGCGGTGCAGCAGCGCGCGCTCGAGGCGCGGCAGCCCTCGCGTCGGCTTCAACCTGGGCGCGCCCGCCAGCCCGATGAGCGCGAAGCGCGCCAGCTCGAGCGCCTGGTTGAACCCGCGCTCGCGCAGCTTCACGTGGTGCAGCGGCACCGGCACCACGACATCGTCGGGTCCCATCTTCGCGCGCGCCAGCAGATCGGCGAGCGATGGAATCATCAGGCGCGCCAGCCGCCGCGCCAGCTCGCGCCGCTTGCCGTGCTTCATGCGCACGATGGCGCGCGCGATCGTCTCGCCGTACTCGAAGCAGGCGTTCCCGGTGGTGAACGGCAGCGGCACGCGCAGGCAGCGCCCGCAGCGCTTGCCCGCGAACACCAGCTCGCGCGGGTCGTCGTGCCGCGGCAGCGCGCAGCCCGGGCAGACGCCGCACAGCGGGTTCAGCGCCAGGCTGCAGGGCGCGCAGAACAGCGCCGCCTCCGGAACGGTCTCGTCGCACCCGGCGCAGCGCGCGGGCCAGATCAGGTTCAGGGACTCCGATACCAGCGGCATGAGGTTCATGCGCCGTTATCGGGGCGCCGGCGCCGCGGTTGCGCGCGCCGGGCGCGCGAGGTCAGATTTGTTCGAAACCGGATCCGGATCGCATCCGACAACGCCCGTCGGCGTGAAGAAAGCGGATCTCGACAGGAACGTGCGCGAATGCGGGTGGTGGCTCGCCGTCAGGGGAACCGTCACGAGGTCTGGTCGAATGGTAAGGTTAGCGAGGCCGTGCCGCGCCACCGAGAGATTGACGAGCATACGGCGCGGTCGATCTTGAAGAAGGCGCAAGCACAGCGTGTGAAGCCATGAAGCTGGAAGGACGCATCTGGAAGAGCCGGACCAGCCGCTCCTGGTTGGCCGAGGTACGAGATCTCGACCTGGTCACGGAGGGACGATCGCGGAAAGACGCCGCGGTGATGCTGGCCGATGCCGTCGAATCGCTCGTGCACCACGATGACTTCCGCGTCACCGTCAAGATCGGCCGGCGCGGCGCGTGCTCCGTCGCATCGAACGACGACGTGCGCCTGGCGGCCCTGATGCTACGCAGACTGCGAGCACGGAGCGCGCGGTCGCGCTCCGGTCGACGACGGGCTGCCTAGCGTTCGTCGGGCGCGTACAGGCCGCGGCGCAGGTAGGTCGGCTTGTCGAACTCCGACTCCTCGACGCCCAGCTCGTCGGCCGGGCGCGGAGACTGCATCGACGATCGGCGCGCGCCCGGGGGCACGGTGGCGGCCGCGTTCTGCGGGCGGGCCATCTGCCGTTCGGGGCGTTCCGACGGCGTCCATTCGGGGCCGTTCGGCTGCGGGGCCGTAGGAATGGCGCCCATCGGGGCCGGCGGAACCTCGGCCATGCTCGAGTAGAACTCGTCGAGGTTGATGGTCTCGCCGCTGTCGCCGGGGCGCTGCACCGGCGCCGAGTAGCCGCCGCGCGGGGTCGGGTTCGAGACCTGTCCCCACGGGCCCAGCGGCGGCTGCGGCGGCATCGCCATCGTCGGCGCGTGGCCCATGCTGGAAGGCTGCATCGGCAGCGCCATCTGGCCCTCGCGGCCGCGCGCCGTTCCGCGGCCCGCGGTGGGCGCCGGGTGCTCGTGCGCGTGCGCGTTGAACCCGGTCGCGATCACGGTGATGCGCACCTCGTCGCCCGCGTTCGCGTCGATGACGGAGCCGAAGATGATGTTCGCCTCCGGATCGGCCGCCTCGGCGATCAGGCTGCACGCCTCGTTCATCTCGGCCAGCGTCAGGTCGGGACCGCC
>Ga0070673_100000185_pt1 | contig 30432 bp, 28 predicted proteins | sample KBSM23metaG_FD_65342 | JGI IMG/M metagenome (GOLD analysis project Ga0070673, IMG submission 65342) | Miscanthus rhizosphere microbial communities from Kellogg Biological Station, Michigan, USA - KBS M2-3 metaG | ecosystem: Host-associated > Plants > Roots > Rhizosphere > Soil ... | reverse complement strand
TGCGCCAACGAGGTCGACGTGCCGCCAGGCCGGATGGTGTACACGGCGATGCTGAACGAGCGTGGTGGGTTCGAAAGTGACCTGACCTTGACGCGGATCGCGGACGACAGCTTTTTCATCCTTACCGGCTCCGCGCAGGCAACGCGCGACGCCGACTGGATAGTCAAGCACATCGGTGACGGCGAATTCGCGGCGCTGGTCGATGTGACTTCCGCCTACTCGGTGCTCTCGGTGATGGGCCCGAAAGCGGCCGAGCTGCTTGGCCGGCTTTCACCGGACGATCTTTCACGGCAAGGGCTGCCTTTCTCCGAGACACGCGAGATCGATGTCGGCTACGCGCGCGTACGCGCCGCGCGCATCAGTTACATCGGCGGGCCCGGCTACGAGCTTTATGTGACGGCCGACCAGTGCGTGACGCTGTACGATGCGTTGCACGAGGCCGGACGCGCTCTGGCTTTGCGCGATGCCGGTTATTACACGATCGATGCTTTGCGCATCGAAGCCGGACGGCGGGCCTGGGGCGCCGAACTCGGCCCCGACGAGACGCCGCTCGAAGCCGGGCTCGCGTACGCGGTCAGAATCGACAAAGCATCGAATTTCATCGGCCGCGATGCGCTGCTGCGACAGCAGGCGGAAGGCCTGAAGAAAAGGCTGCTGCTGTTCACCTTCGACGACCCGGCCGCCTTTCCGTGGGGCGGCGAACCGATTTCGATGAATGGGCAAAGCGTCGGTGAATTGACCTCGGCCGGCTACAGCCGAAAGCACGGCCGCGCGGTGGCGATGGGCTATGCGCGCAGCGACCGGGTGCTGAGCGATGCCGAGCTTCTCGCCGCACGTTACCAGGTCGACATCGCCGGGGATCTGTTCGCCGTCACGCCGCACCTGAAGCCGGCGTGAGACCAAGCTGACCCGACCTGAGCGAAACTGAGACCCAACCGAACCAAGCTGAGGCCGCTCTGCCGAGCGGCGGCCGCGGCAATGCGTTATTGTTGCATTCCGAATAGCGACGACTGCTGACTCCCGATGGCTCTCCGCTCGATCGCGCCGCGGCGCGGCCGTACACCGCACAAGCCGGGGACGCCGACCGCGCAGGTGCAAAGCCTGACGCGCGGATTGTCGATCCTCGAGGCTCTGGCCCAGGCCGACAGCGGCCTCTCGCTGACCGAGGTGGGCCATCGCGTGCAGTTGCCGGTGTCGACGACGCACCGGCTGCTCGCAACCCTGGAGAAAATGGGCTACGTCTACCAGGCCGGCGACCTCGGCCTGTGGCACATCGGCCTGCAAGCGTTCACCGTCGGCAGTACGTTCCTGGCCAACCGCGACTTTATCGGCAGCAGTCACGCCTACATGCGCCGGCTGATGGAGCAGTCGGGTGAAACCGCGAACCTGGCGATACTCGACGGCACCGAGGCAGTATTCATCGCGCAGGTGCAATGCCACGAGACGATGCGCACGCTGGTCAAGCTTGGCAGCCGCGTGCCTCTGCACGCGTCGGGCGTCGGCAAGACGATTTTTGCCGCGCTGCCTGACGAGCAGATCGACGCGATACTCAAGGTGCGAGGCTTGCCGCGCATCACCGAAAACACGATTGTCGCGCCCGAAACGATGTGGGCGGCGCTGCGCGTTATCCGCCAGCGCGGCTATTCGTTCGACGACGAGGAGCACGCGCGCTCGACCCGGTGTGTCGCAGCGACGGTGTACGACGAGCACGCCGAACCGCTCGGCGCGATCTCGCTGGCGGGCCCCTCGTCGCGCCTGTCCGACGAGCGCATCCGGCAGCTGGGTCCGCTGGTCGCGCATACCGCCGAGGAGCTGACCCGCACGCTCGGCGGCAAGTGGCCGCATCCGTACTGACCTGAAGAGGATCGCCCGCCGCGCGCTTATCCGGCCGCGGCCTCGCGAAGCAGGGCTTTCATTTGCCGCACCGCCTCGCGCAGCCCGACGAAGACTGCGCGGCTGACGATCGCGTGCCCGATGTGAAGCTCGCGCACCCCGGGCATGGCGGCGATCGATTGCACGTTGAAGTAGTTGAGCGCATGCCCGGCATTGAAGCGCATGCCCAGAGCGCGGATCGCCGCGCCGGCCTCGCGGACCTTCGCCAGCTCCGCGACGACCGCCGCGCTTTGCGGATCCCGCCCCTTGGCGTGAAACGCATGTGCATACGGGCCGGTGTGGATCTCGCAGACGCGCGCGCCTATCCTTGCCGCGGCCTCGACCTGACGGACCTCGGCATCGATGAACACGCTGCTGATGATGCCGGCCTCGGCCAATCGCGAGACCGCGGTCTTGAGGCGCGCCTCCTGCGCAGCGACATCGAGTCCTCCCTCGGTCGTGACCTCCTCGCGACCCTCGGGCACCAGCATCGCCATCTCGGGCTTGAGCGCGCAGGCGAGCGCGACCATTTCATCGGTCGCGGCCATTTCAAGGTTGAGCTTGATCTGCACCAGCGCGCGAAGCCGGCGCACGTCCTCGTCCTGGATGTGCCGGCGATCTTCGCGCAGGTGCACGGTGATGCCGTCGGCGCCGCCCAGGTGCGCTTCGGCCGCCGCCCAGACCGGGTCCGGCTCGTAGGTCCGACGCGCCTGTCGCAGCGTCGCGACGTGGTCGATGTTGACGCCGAGCTCGATCATGATCGTCGTTCTTCGCTTCCGCCGTTTCCGTCGTCGAGCGCCTGCAGATCGCGCACGACCCGGCGGCTGAAGATCGCCCGCTGCTCGAGATAGTGGTCGAGCACCTCGCGCATCAGGCGCTTCGCTTCCGCCGCCGCGTCCGCCGTGCTGTAGTCGTGCTGCGCCAGCGCCAGCAGCGTTGCGCCGCGCACCAGCGGATAGCGGCGACCCGGTTCCGCCGCCGTGCTGCGCGGACCCAGGTCGAAGGCGTAATAGTACCGTGCCGATGGATCGACCGGCCGGCCGGTATCTGCCTCGTGGGTCAGCGGGAGCGCATAACCCAGTTCGGACAGCAGGCGCACTTCGAACTCGCGCAATATCGGCGCCTGCGGATGACCGGCCGCCAGCCGCGTCAATGCGGCCTCGTAGTCGCGAAAAAGCTGCGGGTGCGGATCCTCGCGAGGAAGGAGCTTCAGCAGCAGCTCGTTCAAATAAAAGCCGCACAACAGAGCCGACCCCGCGACCAGCGGCAAGCCACCGCGCCACTCCGCCCTGAGCAGCGTCCGCAGCTCGCCGCCGCCGGCCCAGGACAGGTTCAGCGGCTGGAATGCCTGCAGAATCCCGCGCAGCTCGGAACGCGGTCGCCTGGCGCCACGCGCGACCAGCGCGACGCGGCCCTGATCGGCAGTCAGCGCCTCGACGATCAGGCTGGTCTCGCGATACGGATAGGCGTGCAGGACGAATGCCCCCTGTTCGTCGCGACGATCGCGCGGCTGTTTCATCGGGCAGTCTCCGGGGCCGAGTGGCGCACGTCGGCGCTTCAGTAGCCCAACCGCGTCAGCTGCGCCTCGTCATCGGCCCAGCCGGATTTCACCTTGACCCATACCTCGAGAAACACCTTGCCACCGAACAGGCGCTCCATGTCGCGCCGCGCGGCGCTGGCGATGGACTTCATCGTGGCTCCGTCCTTGCCAAGCAGAATCGCGCGATGGCTGGCTTTGTCGGCATAGACGGTCGCATGGATACGGCGCAGCGCGCCGTCGTGCTCGAAGCTGTCGACCGCGACGGTCGTCGCATACGGAATTTCCTCGCCGAGCAGCCGAAAAATCTTTTCGCGGACGTATTCGCCGGCGATGAAGCGCTCGTCCCGGTCGGTCAGGTCGTCCGGAGCGAACAGCGGCTCGCCGACCGGCATATGGCGGGCGAGCTCCGAAGTGAGGAGATCGAGCTGGGTGCCTTTTTCGGCGCTGATCGGCACCATTGCGGCGAAGGGGTGCGCCTTTTCCAGCATCGACAGGTACGGCAGCAGGCGCGCCTTGTCGGCAAGCCGGTCGACCTTGTTGATCGCGGCGATCGCCGGCACGCGGGGCGGCAGCAGAGCCAGCACCGCGCGGTCGGCGTCGGTCAGTTTTACCGCCTCCAGCACGACAACGATCGCATCGACGCCGCCGATGCTGTCGCGAACCGTCCGGTTCATTCGCTCGTTCAGGCGCGAGCGGTGCGCGGTCTGGAATCCCGGCGTGTCGACGAAGAGGAACTGCGCCGAAGGCGTCGTCATGATGCCGAGGATGCGATGCCGCGTTGTCTGCGGCTTGCCGGAGGTGATCGATACGCGCGCGCCGACCAGTGCATTGACCAGCGTCGATTTGCCGACATTGGGACGGCCGACGACGGCGACGTACCCGCAGCGAAACCCGGCGACGGGATCAGGCACCGGTCGCCCGGTCGTAGGCCGCTGCCGCCGCGGCCTGCTCGGCGGCGCGCCGGCTCGTTCCCGATCCGGTCGCCGAAATATCGAGCGCCGGGATCCTGCAGACGACGTCGAAGGTCTGCAAATGCGCCTCGCCGCGGACGGCGGCGACCTCGTAGTCGGGCACCGCCAGCTTCCTGCTCTGCAGCCATTCCTGCAGACGCGTCTTCGGGTCCTTGGCCAGGCCCGTAGGATCGATCGCCGCGATCTCGGCATCGAAGATCCGGCCGATCGCGGCGTCGGCAGCATCGAATCCGCCGTCGAGAAAGATTGCGCCGAATATCGCCTCCAGAGCATCGGCCAGTATCGACGGGCGCGAGGCGCCGCCGCTCTTGAGCTCGCCTTCGCCGAGTTTGATCGCGCTGCCCAGATCGAGCGTGCGCGCCATCCGGCAAAGCGTGTCCTTGTTGACCAGGTTGGCGCGGATCCGCGACAGCTCGCCCTCGGCAAGCTGCGGAAAGCGCCGGTACAGCGCCAGCGCGATCGCGCAGTTGAGAATCGAATCGCCGATGAATTCCAGCCGTTCGTTGTGATCGGCGCCGAAGCTGCGATGGGTCAGGGCCTGACGCAGCAATTCCGGCCGGCGAAAAGCGTAGCCGAGCGTATCGGTCGACATCAACCCCGGGACATCACTTGCTGACGGTGGCCTCGAAGTCGAGCACGATGCTCACATTGCCGCCCAAGTGCAGCTTGTTGCTCCAGGTAGCCGTCGCCACCAGTGCGTTGCCTTCCTTGACCACATCGATGTCGCTGCCGCGCACCGAATCGATGTAGTCGGCGCTCGCCTTCAAGTCGAAGTCGCTGCGGAATTTGGTCAGCGAGAACGGCTCGGGCGCATCCTGCAGCGTCTTCAGCATCACCTTTTTCACGGTGAAGTACTCGATGTACGAAGGCACTGTGCGGAATCCAATCATTACCGCCCCGGCCACGAGTGCGGCCACGAATATGAATCCCAACATCGACAACCCGCGCTGCGCAGTGCGCTTGTTCATCTTCTCTCCCATCAGCGGATGCCGGTCCCGATCCGCTTGAATGCGAAGCTGCTGATATCGTCCCAGTTAAACCAGATGAAGAACGCCTTGCCCCGGATGTGGTCGTCCGGAACGAAGCCCCAGTAGCGGCTGTCGTCGCTATTGTCGCGGTTGTCTCCCATCATCAGGTAGCTGCCCGCCGGGACCTTGCAGCTGAATCCGCGGTCATTGTAAACGCAGTTCTCCCTTCCGGGGAAAGACCGCACGCCGTTGATATTGACCGGCGGCGCGATGGGGTTGATCGCAATCGAGTGCACGCGGTCCCCGATTCGCTCCTCGAACCGCTGCGTCGTCGCGTATGTCAGGCCCTCGAGGTAGCTATAGGTGCTGTCCGGCTTCTGCGGCCACGGCTGGCCATTGACGGTGACCACCTTGTCCCGATAGACGACCTCGTCGCCCGGCAGCCCGACCAGTCGCTTGATGAAGTCCTGCGACGGATTGATCGGGTAGCGAAAGACGATGACGTCGCCGCGTTGCGGCTGCCCGGTTTCGATGATCTTTCTCTCGATGATCGGCAGTCTGATGCCGTAGGCGAACTTGTTTACCAGGATGAAGTCACCGACCTCGAGCGTCGGTCGCATCGATGAGCTTGGAATCTTGAACGGCTCCGCGACGAACGAGCGCAGCAGGAACACGATCAGCAGGACCGGGAAGAAGCTTTTCGGGTACTCGATCCACCATGGCTCGGGCTCACCGGGCCGGCGCCGGCGCGCGAAGAGCACCCGGTCGGCCAGCGACATCACCCCGGTCAGCACTGTGAGCAGAAAAAGAATCAGCGCAAAATTCATCGTATCGTCAGCCGTTTCTGATTTTTATTGCAGTGCCGGTCATTTCTCGCCGACCTGGAGAATGGCCAGGAACGCTTCCTGCGGAATCTCGACGCTGCCGACCGCCTTCATCCGCTTCTTTCCCGCCTTTTGCTTTTCGAGCAGCTTGCGCTTGCGCGTGACGTCGCCGCCATAGCATTTGGCCAGCACGTTCTTGCGCAAGGCCTTGACGCTCTCGCGGGCGATGATCTGCGCGCCGATCGCCGCCTGAATCGCGACGTCGAACATCTGCCGCGGGATCAGTGACCGCATCTTCGACACCACCTCGCGGCCCCGGTACTGCGCGTGCGCCCGGTGCACCATCACCGACAGCGCGTCGACCCGGTCGCCGTTGATCAGGATGTCGAGCTTGACGACGTCGGCGGCGCGAAATTCCTTGAAATCGTAATCGAGCGATGCGTAGCCGCGCGACACCGACTTCAACTTGTCGAAGAAATCCATTACCACCTCGGCCAGTGGCAGCTCGTAGGTCAGCATCACCTGGCGGCCGACGTACTGCATGTTCTTCTGGATGCCGCGCTTCTCGGTGCAAAGCGTCAGCACCGGGCCGACGTACTCCTGCGGCGTGAGGATCGTCGTCGTGATGATGGGCTCGCGGATCTCCTCGACGTGCGACAGATCGGGAAGCTTCGACGGATTTTCGATCTCGAGCAGCGTGCCGTCGCGCAACAGCACCTGGTAGACGACCGTTGGCGCCGTCGTGATCAGCTCCATGTCGTATTCGCGCTCGAGGCGCTCCTGCACGATGTCCATGTGCAACAGGCCGAGGAAGCCGCAGCGAAAGCCGAAGCCAAGCGCCTGCGACACCTCGGGCTCGTAGTGAAGCGACGCGTCGTTGAGCTTGAGTTTCTCCAGCGCGTCCCGCAGCCCCTCGTACTGGTTGGTTTCCACCGGGTAGAGGCCGGCGAATACCTGCGGCTTGACGTCCTTGAAGCCGGGCAGCGGCGCCGCCGCAGGTCGCGTGGCGAGCGTGACCGTGTCGCCAACGCGGGCGGCTTTCAGTTCCTTGATGCCGGCGATGATGAACCCGACTTCGCCGGCGGACAGCGAGTCGCGAGCCACCGACTTGGGGGTGAAAACGCCTACCTGCTCGCAGTTGTAGGTCGCGCCGGTGACCATCAGCCGGATCTTGTCGCGCGGCTTGAGCATACCCTCCATCACGCGAACCAGCATGACCACGCCGACGTAGTTGTCGAACCAGGAATCGATGATCAGCGCCTGCAGCGGCGCCGCCGGATCGCCGGTCGGCGGCGGAATGCGCGCTATCACCGCTTCCAGGATGTCGTCGACGCCTTCGCCGGTCTTGGCGCTGGCAAGGATCGCGTCGTGCGCCGGCAGCCCGATGATGTCTTCGATTTCCTCGATCACCCGCTCCGGCTCCGCCGAGGGCAAGTCGATCTTGTTGAGCACCGGAACCACCGTTACGCCTTGCTCGGTCGCCGTATAGCAGTTGGCCACCGTCTGCGCCTCGACGCCTTGCGATGCGTCGACGACCAGCAGCGCGCCTTCGCACGCGGCGAGCGAGCGCGAGACCTCGTAGGCGAAGTCGACATGCCCGGGCGTGTCGATCAGGTTGAGGTGGTAGATGCTGCCGTCGCGCGCCTCGTAGCGGAGCGCTGCGGTCTGCGCCTTGATGGTGATGCCGCGCTCGCGTTCGAGGTCCATCGAATCGAGGACCTGCGCCTCCATCTCCCGCTCGGCCAGGCCGCCGCAGCGCTGGATGAACCGGTCGGCCAAGGTCGACTTGCCGTGATCGATGTGCGCGATGATCGAAAAGTTGCGAATGTGCTGCATGGGGTCCAAAAGAAAGGGGCACCGCGAAGTGCCCCTCCTTTGCTATGCCTCGGCTCGGCTGTGGCGTCGGAATACGTTGAATTTTAGCCGATTTATGCCTCTAAAGCGAGTTCGCCCCGGCGGATCGCGCGAGAATCGCATCGAGCGCGCGCGTGTCCAGCCGGTAATGACACACTTCGCGACCTTCGGCGAGCAGCACCGGGACCCAGGCGCCCCAACGCGCCTCGAGCGCGGCGTCGGCGTCGACGTCGATTTCCAGCACGGCAACATCGGGGACATGCTCGGCCAGCGCCATCCTCATGTCATCGCACAGGTGGCAATAGGCGCGGACGAGCAGCGTCAGCCGGACGGACATCGGCGGCGGTCGACCAGGTTCGAATATGCTTCGTCCGCCAGCTATTCGGTACTGCCGTTGCTGAGCCGCACCGTCGAGAAGAATTGCTGCTGGCCGCGGCGCAGCTGGAAGGTCACCGAAGTGCCCTTCTCCAGCTTGGCAATCAATCCATTGACCTGCTCGGAGCTCTTCGCCTCGATCGTCGCGCCGCGGCTGATCACCGCCAGGATGACGTCACCCGGCTGGATGTCGCCGCGCGCCGTGCCGCGGATGTCCTCGACGACGACGCCGTTCTTGATCTCGAGCTCCTTTTTCTGCTCGTCGGTCAGGTCCGACAGCACAAGGCCCATGCGATTGGGCTTGGCTTTTTCCTTGCTCGGCGCAGTACGGCGCACGGGCCGCGGCGTCTCGTCCTCCTTGAGCTCGGCGACGGTGACGGCGACGTCCTTGGTCGCGCCCTTGCGCCACAGCTGCAGCGAGATTTTCGTGCCCGGCTTGACCTGGGTGATGATGCGCGGCAACTCGGACGAGGTGTTCACCGTCCGGCCGTCGACCTTGGTGATGATGTCTCCCGCCTCGATGCCCGCCTTGTCGGCCGGGCCGCCCTTCTCGACCGAATTGACCAGCGCGCCGCTCGCCTTGGCCAGGCCGAACGCGTCGGCGGTCTCGCGGTTGACTTCCTGGATCTGCACGCCGATCCGGCCGCGGGTCACGCGGCCCTTTTCCTGGATCTGCTTGACGACGTTCATCGCCACATCGATCGGGATGGCAAAGGCCAGCCCCATGTAACCGCCGGTCCGGCTGAAGATCAGCGAATTGATGCCGACCACCTCGCCTTTGAGGTTGAACAGCGGCCCGCCGGAATTGCCCGGATTGATCGGCACGTCGGTCTGGATGAACGGGACAAGATTTTCGTTCGGCAGCTCACGCCCCTTGGCGCTGACGATGCCGGCGGTGATCGTGTTCTCCAGGCCGAACGGCTTGCCGATCGCCGCCACCCATTCGCCGACCCTGAGCTTGTCGGGATCGCCTATCGTCACCTTGGGCAGTCCCGTGGCCTCGATCTTGAGCAAGGCGACATCGGTTCGCTTGTCGGTGCCGATGACCTTGGCGCGGAACTCGCGCTTGTCGGAGAGTTTCACCGTGACTTCACTGGCATCGTCGACGACATGGGCGTTGGTCAGCACATAGCCGTCGGCGGCAAGGATAAAGCCCGAGCCGGTTGACTGCTGCTCGAAGTCGCGCGGACGAGGCTGGCCGCGCGGGATCTGCCCGAAGCGGCGAAAGAATTCGTAAAACGGGTCGTCCTCGGAAATGTCGGGCATCGCCTGGCGGCGCGCGGTTTGCGTCACGTCGATGCTGACCACCGCCGGACCTTGCTGCTCGTAGAGCTCGGTGAAGTCCGGCAGTCGCCCTGACTGGGCGAGCGCCGCGGGCATCAATGAAAAGGCGCCGGCGAGCGCGCCGAGTACAGTCCAAATGCGGAGTCTCATTGCTGTCGCTTCCCTGATTGTTATTGGCGCTGGGCCTACAAAGTGGATTTTAGCCGAGGCCCGAAGTCACTGGCGGCGTCCGACCGAATAGGCGATCTGACGCACGGTTGCGCCGGGAGCTTCGCCCAGAACCGTTACCAGATAATCGTCCAGCTGCCGGCTGTAAACATTGATCCCGCCCTGTTGCGACAGGCCGACCGGCTGCGGCGTCGCCGGCGTCGGCTCGACGAACACCGAAATGGCTACCAGCCCGTCCGAATAAACGATGTGCGCGACTTGCGCCGCCTTGCCGCGCAGCGTGCGAAAACCTTCGACGACCTTGGTAAAGCCGGGTGGCATGTCGCGAACCACCCAGCCCGTCTCCTTCGGCGCGATGTCGGCTGCCGCCGACTCGCGCACCTGCCAGTCGGGAGGCACGGTTGCGAACGGCGGCTTGGTCGCTTCCCGATCGAGCCGCACCCCGATCTGTATATCGCTGAACGCGAACTGTTCGACCGGTTCGTTCCTTTCGTTGAGCAGGCGTGCCTTCAGCAAGAGCCCGGTGCCGATGTCGGCCCAAAGCTTGTGGCCGTAGCGCGCTCCGTCCTTCGGCTCGAAGACATACGCCTGCGTCTCGAGCCCGGCGACCCGCGCGATCTCGGCCTTGCGGAATTGATAATAGGTCGCCAGCGTCGCCAGCTGCTGCGGAAGCAGTGATGGGAACGCGTTGTGCATGCTTCGCGGCTCGACGCGAATCACCTTGGCATCGGGGTAATAGCAGCGCACCTGCTCGCCGTTGCGGACGATCTCCCGCGCCGGACCGTCGAGATTGGATAGTTTTTCTGACTCCCCGTACGAGTCCGCGACGTGATAAAGACGCGAAGTCTCGATGCGCCCGCCGTGCTGATAGACGATGGTGCCGACGTAGTTCAGCTGGCGCGCGGCGCCTGCCGCGCGTTGCAGCCAGTCGGCCGCGTCCTGGGCGAGGGCCGCCGGAACGACGAGCAGCGTGACGGCGGCGGCCCCGATGCCGCCGCGCAGCCGGGCGGACCACTGCCGCCGGGCCCGGGGGCTACCGACGCGCATCCGGCTCAGTGGCCGCGACCGCCCGCAAATACGGACCTATGCCCTGAATCGCATTGGTCGGCGAGTATTCCTGGTGCACCAGCACATACTCGTTGTCGACGGCGGGGCGGGCGTCCGCCGCGCGCACGCCGACCGCCTGTCTGGCGCTCGCAATCGCCGCGACCGGCGTCGGCATCGTCGTCAGCGCTACCCAACCGACGACGCTCACCGCCGCCACTGTCGCCGCCAGCGCCAGTGCGATCGCGTGCGGCGCGGGTGATCGGCGCGGCGGCGCAAGCACTGTCGGCTCGGCTGCGAACAGCTCGATGAATCGCCTGGAATCGAGTCCGCGCGACGCGACCCCGCGCACCGCGTCCCCGATCACGTGATAGCAAACCCAGGTCGCCAGACCTTCGGCTCGACACAAGCTGGTGACGACGGCGTCGGCCCGCACGGGCTCAAGCTCTCCGTCGATCAGCAGCGAAATTTCCTCCGGTGTAGGCGCCGTCGGTCCGCTGCTCTCGGCGCCGAATCCTGCCTTGAAGTTAACCATTACCATCTCCGGTCCTTGTCAGTCCCCAAAAGCGGTCGCAACTGCTCGGCGATCGCTTCACGCGCCCGGAAGATCCGGGAGCGCACCGTGCCAATCGGACAGTTCATCGCGTTGGCAATCTCTTCGTAACTCAGGCCCTCGATCTCGCGCAACGTAATCGCCGTGCGCAAGTCTTCGGGCAGCGTCTCCATCGCTTTGTTGACGGTAGCCGCTATCTGCTTGCCGTGCAACTCGTCTTCCGGCGTCGCCGAATCGCGAAGCTGCTCGGCGTCTTCGAAATTCTCCGCCTCTTCGTTGTCGAACCCGGTGGACGTCGGCGCCCGCCGGCCCATCGCGACCAGGTAGTTCTTGGCCGTGTTGATCGCGATCCGATAAAGCCACGTATAAAACGCGCTGTCCCCGCGAAACGAAGGCAGCGCGCGATAAGCCTTGATGAAGGCCTCCTGCGTCACATCCTCGACTTCGCCCGGGTCGCGCACCAGCCGCGACAACAGCCGTCCGAGCTTGCGCTGGTACTTCACCACCAGCAGCTCGAAAGCGCGCTTGTCACCCCGTTGCGCACGCTCGACCAGCTGCTGATCTACTTCGCGGTCAGCCATCCGCGGCCATTCCCTGAGTCAATCGTTATTATCGCCACACCGGATCCGGTGGGCGTGATACCCGCCGGCAGTATAGCCGAGCCGTCAGGCGCGCCACGCGATCGACTCAGGCAGGCAGCTTGCATCCTAGACCGTTCGCGCTGCGGGAAGTTCAGTCCGGCCGGAGAACCCGCACGTTGCGCGGTCAACCGCGTTGCTCCAGCGCAACAACGGGCTCGACTTTGCCGGTAACGATGCCGCGGTAGTTGCGGATCGCCGGTTCGCGCCAGGCCGACAGCTCGACTCGCTGCGCGTCGTCGAGCAGTCCAAGCTGCTCGAGCACGGCGACCGTCGTCGGATGCAGCCCGCGCGCATTGCCGTCGGCGACCTTGACCGCGATTCCCCAGCCCTTGCTTCGCACGCCGATCGCCTGGACGCCTTCGGCACCGACTTTGGTAACCCAGTCGCCGCGACCGGCACGCATCAGGATGAAGTCGTTGCGCCTCTCGCCGGACACCATCTCCGGATGCGCGCTCATCGCCGACGCGAGAGCCAGCGGCGCGCCTCCGTACCGGGAGTCTTCGCTGCCGGCGAGGCGCGCATAGGCGACGGCGAGCGCCGACAGCGGCACCGCATAATTGGGCGCCGAGCAACCGTCGATCCCGGCGACCAGGCTAGCTTCGGCGACGCCGGTCAGGTGCGCGACCGCCTGGCGAATCGCCGCCTGCAGCGGATGGTCGAACGCCAGGTAGGTTTCAGTCGGTAGGCCACAATGCCGGCAATAGGCCAGCATTCCGGTGTGCTTGCCTGAGCAATTGTGCTGCAGCGGCGTGAAGCTGACGCCGGCAGGCGGCAGTTCGTCGCGCGCGGCATAAAACAGCGGCGGATGCACGCCGCACTGCAGCTGGTCGGGCTGGCACCCGGCACGGCGCAGCATATCGGCGACAGCGGCGACGTGCCGCGGCTCGCCGGAGTGGCTGGCGCAAAGCAGCGCCACCTGTCCGCTCGAGAACCCGAAGCGCTCGACGCCCCCGGCGGCGACCAGCGGCACGGCCTGCAGCGGCTTGAGAGCGCTGCGCGTCATCGTTACGAATGACGGGTCGCCGGCCGCGTACAGCAGGCGGCCGTTGCCGTCGACGACTGCGACCGATCCATAGTGGATGCTGTCGGTCGCGTCGCCGCGGGTCACACGGGCGAGCGCAACGTGCGGCGGTGCGGCCGGCAGTGCGGCGCGCAAGGAAGTGTTGGGCAAGGTCGGCTTGGGAAAAACCATCGATTTTACGCGTAACGGTGTCTTTTTCCGAGCAGCAGCGACAATGGCGCCCGCCGCGTCCCTGTTGCGATCGCTGCGAAGCCGCGAACGCCGGTTGCGATGTCCGGACGCGCGGCGGATCTACAGGTCCAGCGCGGCGCGGATCTGCTCGAGCGCCGCCGGGTCCTCGATCGTCGTCAGGTCACCCGGATCGCGACCTTCGGCCAGCGCCTGGATCGCGCGCCGCAACAGCTTGCCCGAACGCGTCTTCGGCAACAGCGTGACGAAATGCACGGCGCCGGGGCGGGCGATCGCGCCAAGCTTGCGATCGACCGTGCTCAGCACTTCGGCCTGCATCTTCGCCGCACCGTCCGCGGTGGCAACCGACGATGGATCCTTCACCACCGCGAACGCCACCGGGATCTGGCCCTTGATCGGATCGGCCACGCCGACCACCGCGACTTCGGCGATGCCCGGATGCGCCTGCACCGCCTCCTCGATCTCACGGGTCCCCAGCCGGTGGCCGGCGACGTTGATCACGTCATCGGTGCGGCCGAGGACGAAATAGTAGCCGTCGGCATCGCGCGTCGCCCAGTCGAACGTCGAGTAGACGCTGCGGCCGGGCAGCGTCTCGAAGTAGGTCTGCACGAATCTCCGGTCATCGCCCCAGACCGTCGTCATGCATCCGGGCGGCAGCGGCGGGGCGATCGCGAGCACGCCTTTCTGGTCGGTGCCGACTTCCGCTCCGGTCACTTCGTCGAGCAGCTTCACATCGTAACCGCACACCGGAAACGATGGACTGCCGAACTTGCGCGGCGTCTCGGCCAGCCCCAGCTGCGCCGACAGAATCGGCCAGCCGCTCTCGGTCTGCCAGTAGTTGTCGACGATCGCGACGCCCAGCGAGTCCGCCGCCCAGCGCGCGGTCGGCTCGTCGAGCGGCTCGCCGGCGAGAAACAGATAGCGCAGCGACGACACGTCGTGCGCCTTCATGAACGACGGATCCTGCTTTTTCAGCACCCGTATCGCCGTCGGCGAACTGAACATCGTTCGAACCTTGTGCTCGGCGACGATCTGCCACCAGATGCCGGGATCGGGCCGGATCGGAAGACCTTCGTAAAGGATCGTCGTCGACCCGTTGAGCAGCGGCGCGTAGACGATATACGAATGCCCGACGACCCAGCCGATGTCGCTGGTGGTGAACATGGTCTCACCCGGAGCCACGCAGAATATGTCGCGCATCGATGCGGTGAGCGCCACCGCATAGCCGCCGGTGTCACGCTGCACGCCCTTCGGATTCCCGGTGGTGCCCGAGGTATACAGGATGTACGAAGGCTCGGACGACTCCAGCCAGGCGCACGGCACGCTCGCGCCGGCGTACTGCGCGGCCAGTGTCGCATAGTCGAGATCGCGCCCGGGGGTGCTGCTTAGGGCGGAATCGATACCGCGATCGACGATGATCACGCGCGAAGGCGGATGCGACGCCACACGCAGCGCCTCGTCGACTAGCGGTTTGTAACGCACCGGCTTTCCGGCGCGCATGCCGGCGTCGGCGGTGACCAGGACCTTCGGCCGCGCGTCGTCGATCCTGGTGGCCAGGCTCGCGGCGGCGAAACCGCCGAACACGACCGAATGTATGGCGCCGATGCGCACGGTGGCCAGCATCGCGATCACCGCCTCCGGGATCATCGGCATGTAGATCAGCACGCGATCTCCCTTGCCGACTCCCTGGGCCTCCAGGATCGCCGCGAAGCGATTGACCTCGTCGGCGAGCTCGCGATAGGTGTGGCTTCGCCGCGCGCCGGTTTCGGTCGAGATGTACACCAGCGCCGGCTGAGCGCCGCGCGTCGCCAGATGGCGGTCAATCGCGTTATGGCACAGATTGGTGCGGCCGCCGACGAACCAGCGTGCGAAGGGCGGCCGGCTATAGTCGAGCACTTCGCTGAACGGCGTCTGCCATTCGATCAGCGCCGCGCGCTCGCGCCAGAACACATCGCGATCGGCGAGTGAGCGCCGGTGCGCCTCGGCGTAGCGCTGCATCGCTTGCTTCAGGTTCAGAGCCCGGCGGTGTCGGCGCCGACGCGCACGACCGTGCGGCAGCGCACCGTGCCCTTGAGGAAGGCATCGAAGTGCGTCGGCAGGTCGGCGAAGTCGATCGTGACGACCCGGGCCTGCACCCGCGACGGCCGCCACTCGTTGGCCAGCCGGTCCCACAGCTTCTGGCGCAGCGGCATCGGGCACTCGGAGCTGTTGATCCCGAGCAGATTCACGCCGCGCAGAATGAACGGCATCACCGTCGTATTGAGCTTGAAGTCCGCGGCGAGCCCGACGCTCGCCACCGAGCCCGCCTGCTTCATCGTGGAGAGGATCCAGGCCAGCACTTCTCCGCCCAGATTGTCGATTCCGCCAGCCCAGGTCGCCTTGTCGAGCGGGCGGACTTTGGCGAAATCGATGCTCGAGCGCAGCACCACTTCGGATGCTCCGATCGATCGCAGGTAGTCGGTCTCCTTTTCCTTGCCGGTCAGCGCAACGACGTGATAGCCGAGTCGGGAAAGCACATCGATCGCGACGCTGCCGACGCCGCCGGTCGCGCCGTTGACGATCACCGGTCCGCTGCGTGGCGTCAGGCCGTTGTGCTGCATGGCCTCGATCGCCTGCGCCGCGGTGAAACCCGCCGTGCCGAGGGTCATCGCCTCGAACGCCGTCATGTTCGGCGAGCGGCGCACGACCCAGTCGGCAGGCACGCGCACGTATTCGGAGTAACCGCCGTCATGCGCAACGCCGACGTCGTAGGCATGCACGATCACCTTGTCGCCATGCTTGAATCGCGGATCGGCCGAGGTATCGACCGTCCCCGCCATATCGATGCCGGCGACGGTCGGATACTTGCGCATGATCTTGCCGGTACCGTTGTACGACAGTGCGTCCTTGTAGTTGATCGTCGAATACTTGGTCTTGACCACGACGTCGCCCGGATCGAGCTCGTCGAGCCCCATCTCGACAAATCGGCTGGACACGACGCCGTTCTCCTGGAATGTCCGATATGCCTTGAATTTCTGCACGGGTATCTCCTCCTGACAGCGTCTGTCCCGATGCACACCGCCGCATCGGATACGAAATCCTAGTCGGGCCGCAGGCTTGCCGCGGGAGCGGCGTCCCCGGCGAGGTGCGGCAGTGCCATGTATTCGCGGGTGCGCATTTCGACCAGCCGGCTGACGGTGCGCGCGAATTCATGACTGTTCGCGCCTTTGCGATACAGATCGGCCGCGGCGACCTCGGCGGACAACAGCAACTTTACCCGATGATCGTAGAGCACGTCGACGAGCCAGGTAAAACGGCGGGCGGCATTGCTCATGTCGGGAGAGAGCCGCGGCACGTCCGACACGATGACTACCGCGAAGCGACGCGCGAGCTCCAGGTAGTCGATTTGCGAGCGCGGCCCCTCGCACAGCGTGGCGAAGTCGAACCAGACGAGGCCGCCCGCGCGCTTTTTGGCTTTCAGCGGGCGCGAATCGATGACAAGCCGGGGATCCTCGTCGGGACCCGGGCGCATCCGGTCGAACAGGGCGGCGAGCCTCGCGTCCGCCGCGCCCGGCGGCGTCACATAGTAGGCTGCCGCCTGCTCGAGCTCCCGCAGACGGTAATCGGTGCCGCCGTCGACCTCGACGACATCCAGCCATTGCTTGAGCAGCGCGATCGTCGGCAGCAGGTTCTGCCGCTGCAGGCCGTTCGGATAAAGGTCGTCGGGCCGGTAGTTCGACGTCAGAACGAACACCGTGCCGAGGCGGAACAGCGCGGTCAGCAGGCGTCCGAGGATCATCGCGTCGGCGACGTCGGAAACGTGAAATTCGTCGAAGCAGATCAGGCGGTGGCGGCGGGCGATTCGCGCCGCCACCGTCGCCAGCGGATCTTCCTCGCGCGAGAGCGTCCTCAGCTCGTCGTGGACGCTTTTCATGAAAGCATGAAAGTGAACGCGGGTCTTGCGCCGCAGCGGAACCGTCGCATAAAAGGCATCCATCAGGAAGCTCTTGCCGCGGCCGACACCTCCCCACAGATAGACGCCGCGCGGAGGCAACGGCGGATGGAACCAGCGGCGCAGAAGCGACAGCCTCGCCCTGCGAAATTCGACCAGCTCATCGTGCAGGCGCTGCAGCCGGTCGAGGGCGCCGCGCTGCGCGTGGTCGAGGACGATCCGGCGGCGATCGAGCTCGGGCCTGAGGTGCGCGAGCAGCGAGCCATCTCGCGCCGTCGTAACGTAGGCTTCGGCTACGGCTTCGTTCATGAGAGGGCGACAATGATCATGAACGAGGAATCCACGGCGCTCAGTAGTTGAGCGCGCGCTTGTCGACTGCCAGCGCCGCCTCCCGAGTCACCTCGGACAGCGACGGATGCGCGTGGCAGATGCGCGCGATGTCTTCACTCGCGGCGCCGAATTCCATCGCGACTACCCCCTCGGCAATCAGCTCGGAAGCGAGCGGGCCGATCGCGTGCATGCCGAGCACGCGGTCGGTCTTTGCGTCGGCGAGCAGCTTGACGAAGCCACGGGTATCGCCCAGCGCTCGCGCGCGGCCGTTGGCCATGAACGGAAACATGCCCGCGCGGTAGGCGACGCCCGCAGCCTTCAGCTGCTGCTCGTTCTGGCCCACCCAAGCGATCTCGGGTGACGTATAAATGACCCAGGGCACGGTATTGAAATCGACGTGGCCATGCTGGCCGGCGATGCGCTCGGCGACAGCGACGGCTTCCTCCTCGGCCTTGTGGGCTAGCATCGGCCCGCGCACGACGTCGCCTATCGCCCAGACATTGGCGAGATTAGTCCTGCACTCTTCGTCGACGGCGACGAAGCCGCGCTCGTCGAGGGTCAGCCCGACGCTTTCCGCATTGAGTCCGGCGGTGTGCGGAACACGCCCGATCGATACGATCAGCCGGTCGAACGTCGCGGTCTGCGCCCTGCCCTCGGCGTCGGTATATTCGACGCCGACATTCTTGTTGACCGTGATCTTGCCGATTGCGCAGCTCAGGCGTATCGACAGAGCCTGCTTGGCGAAAAGCTTCCAGGCTTCCTTGGCGACCTGCTCGTCGGCGGCGCCCAGGAAAACCGGCAACGCCTCGAGCACCGTGACTTCGGCGCCGAGCCGCCGCCAGACGCTGCCCATTTCGAGGCCGATGACGCCGGCGCCGATGACCCCGAGCGTCGTCGGCACCTCGGGGATCGCCAGCGCGCCTTCGTTGTCCAGGATAAATCGATTGTCGAACGGCGCACCCGGCAGCGCGCGCGGCTTCGATCCGGTCGCGATGATGACGTGCTTCGCGGCGAGCGTCTGGTTGCTGGCGCCGGACACGGCAATCTGCCAGCCGGCATCACCGTTCGCGGCGACGAAGCTGCCGGTGCCGTTGAAAAATGCGATCTTGTTCTTCTTGAACAGGTAGACGATGCCGTCGTTGTTCTGACGGACGACCTTGTCCTTGCGCGAGAGCATCTGCCCCAGGTTCAGCGCAAGACCCTTCACCTCGATGCCGTGATCGGCAAAGGCGTGCCCCGCGTGCTCATAATTCTCGGACGACTGCAGCAGCGCCTTCGACGGAATGCACCCGACGTTGGTGCAGGTGCCCCCTGGCGCGGGTTTGCCTTCGGCGGTCTTCCAGTCGTCGATACACGCAACCTTGAAACCCAGCTGCGCCGCGCGGATGGCCGCGGTGTAGCCGCCGGGTCCGGCACCGATCACGACGACGTCAAAGGGCTCTGCCATGGGCTTTCGCGCCGATCACAGATCGAGCAGCATCCGCGCCGGGTCCTCCAGCGCTTCCTTGATCGCCACCAGGGAGAGCACGGCTTCGCGACCATCGATGATGCGGTGGTCATACGACTGCGCCAGGTAATTGATCGGGCGTATGACGATCTGCCCGTTCTCGACGACTGGGCGCTCGCGCGTCGCATGCACGCCGAGGATCGCCGATTGCGGCGGATTGATGATCGGCGTCGACAGCATCGAACCGAACACGCCGCCGTTGGAAATCGTGTAGGTGCCGCCGGTCAGCTCCTGCACGGTCAGCTTGCCGTCCTGCGCGCGCTTGCCGAAATCGGCGATCTGCCGCTCGATCTCGGCGATCGTCAGCTGATCGGCGTCGCGCAGGATCGGGACCACCAGTCCGCGCGGGCTGCCGACGGCGATACCGATATCGAAATAACCGTGATAGATGATGTCGGTCCCATCGATCGATGCGTTGACCGCGGGAAATTTCTTTAGCGCGTGCACCGCCGCCTTGATGAAAAAGCCCATGAAGCCCAGCTTGACGCCGTATTCCTTTTCGAAGCGGTCCTTGTAGCGGTTGCGCAGCTCGATCACCGGCGCCATGTTGACTTCGTTGAACGTCGTCAGGATGGCAGCGGTCGACTGCGACTGCACCAGCCGCTCGGCGACCCGCTGGCGCAGCCGCGACATCGGAACGCGCTGTTCCGGCCGCGCGCCGAGAGTCGCTAGCGATTGAACCGCCGACGGGGCCGACGGCGCCTTCGCTGCCGGCGCGGCGCCTTGCGCTTGGTCGGCCTGCGCCGGCAACGTCCGAGTCGCGGCGACAACATCCTCCTTGGTGATCCGCCCGCCGCGGCCCGTCCCCGCCACATCGGCCGCTCCCAGGTTTTGCTCGGCCATCATCTTGCGCGCCGCAGGCAGTGCGGTCGCGCCGGGGGCGGCCGGAGATGTCGCTGCGGCGGATGCATTTCCCGAAACTGGAGCTGGATTTGCGGCGGAGGCCGCGGCTGCCGCGGCGGTCGGAGCCGGCGGCGCCGTTGCGACGCCGGCATGGGCCGCTGCCTGCGCTCCGGTGTCGAGCACCGCGATGACTTCCTGCGCGGTGACTGTCGAGCCGTCGCCGCGCCGTATTTCGGTCAGCACGCCTGAATCGGGCGCCGGCAGCTCGAGCACGACCTTGTCGGTTTCGATATCGACCAGATTCTCGTCGCGCTTGACCGCGTCGCCGGCCTTCTTGTGCCAGTTGACCAGTGTCGCCTCGGTGATCGACTCTGGCAGCACCGGCACTTTGACTTCAATCAGCATCTTCCATCCCTGTAGTACGGACCGGTGCGTGCGAACGCGCCTTTCTCGCCGAGCTCTTGCTTCTTCTCGCTGCCGCCCGCCATCGAGAACTCAATGCGCTGTCACCATTTCTCCCGACCTCAGCGTGGCCGCGAACGCTTCCTCGACAACTGCCTTCTGCTGTTCCAAATGCTTGGACAGGTAGCCGACGGCGGGTGATGCCGAGATCGGACGGCCGGCATAAGCGAGCACCTGCTTGTCGCCGATGTCGGCGCGCATGTACGCGCGAAGCCGGTACCAGGCGCTCTGGTTCTGCGGCTCCTCCTGGCACCAGACCACTTCGGTCGCATTCGGATAGCGTGCGACCTCGCCCTTGAAATCCGCGTGCGGAAACGGATACTGCTGCTCGAGCCGGATGACCGCAATGTCGGCGATCTTCTGCTCCCGCCGGTGCGCCAGCAGATCGTAGTAGACCTTGCCGCTGCAGACGATCACGCGGCGCACATTGCTCGCGACCGGTTTGTCGATGTCGCCGATGACCGTCTGGAATTTGCCATTGGCGAGCTCGTCCATCGTCGACACGGCCTCCTTGTGCCGCAGCAGGCTCTTCGGGCTCATCACGATCAGCGGCTTGCGGAAGTTGCGCACCATCTGCCGGCGCAGCAGGTGGAAGATTTGCGCCGGAGTCGTCGGCACGCACACCTGCATATTGTGTTCTGCGCACAATTGAAGATATCGCTCGGGCCGCGCCGAGGAATGCTCGGGGCCCTGGCCCTCGTAGCCGTGCGGCAGCAGCAAGGAGAGCCCGCAGACGCGGCCCCATTTGACTTCGCCGGCCGCAATGAACTGGTCGATGACCACCTGCGCGCCGTTGGCGAAGTCACCGAACTGCGCTTCCCATACGACGAGCTTGTTGGGCTCGGAGGTCGCGTAGCCGTACTCGAATCCGAGCACGGCCGCCTCGGACAGTACCGAGTCGATCACCTCGAAATCAGGCTGCCCTTGCTTGATGTGCTGCAGCGGCACCCAGATCCCGGCGTCCCATTTTTCGCGATTCTGATCATGCAGCACCGCGTGGCGATGCGAGAACGTGCCACGACCGGTGTCCTGTCCCGATAGCCGCACGCCGTAGCCCTGGTCGACCAGCGTCGCGTAAGCGAGTGTTTCGGCCATGCCCCAGTCGAGCGGCAGTGTGCCCTCGCCCATCGCACGGCGATCGGCGATCACCTTTTCCACCCGTGGGTGCAGCTTGAAGCTAGGAGGGACGTCGGTGACGCGCTTCGCCAGCTCGGTCAACCTCTGCAGCGGGACCGTCGTATCCGCCTCGTCGGCCCAGTGCCGTCCGACGAACCGGGTCCAGTCGACCGAGAACGGCGGCTTGTAGTTCGAAAGGATGGTGGTATTGGTGTGATAGCCCTTGTCCATCGCCTGGCGATAGGTCGCGATCATCGCCTCGGCATCGGCGGCGGTAATTATCCCTTCCTTGGCGAGCTTTTCGGCGTACCGCGCCCGCGTACCGGGATGCTCGCGGATGCGCTTGTACATCAGCGGTTGCGTGATCATCGGCTCATCGGCCTCGTTGTGGCCCTGCTTGCGAAAGCAGACGAGGTCGATGAAAACGTCCTTGTCGAATTTCTGCCGGAACTCGATCGCGACTTCGATCGCGAGCAGGCAAGCCTCGGGGTCGTCGCCGTTGACATGGAAAATCGGCGCCTCGACCATCTTGGCGACGTCGGTGCAATAGAGCGTGCCGCGCGTATCGCGCGGATCCGATGTGGTGAAGCCAATCTGATTGTTGATCACGAGGTGGATCGTGCCGCCCGTGCGGTAGCCGCGCGTCTGCGACAGGTTGAGCGTCTCCTGCACGACGCCCTGCCCCGCGATCGCCGCATCGCCGTGGATCAGCACTGGCATCACCTGGTCGAAGGTCGGATCCCTGCGACGGTCCTGCCGTGCGCGGACCGACCCTTCGACGACCGGATCGACGATCTCCAGATGCGACGGGTTGAAAGCGAGCGTCAGGTGCATCGGGCCGCCCGGCGTGACCACGTCGGAAGAGAATCCCTGGTGGTACTTGACGTCGCCGGCCGGAAGGTCGACCTCGTGCCGGCCCTCGAACTCGGCGAACAGGTCCTTGGGCATCTTGCCCAGCGTATTGACCAGCACGTTCAGCCGGCCGCGATGCGCCATGCCGATGACCATTTCCTGCACGCCGCCGGCGCCCGCCTTCTGGATCAGGTGGTCGAGCATCGGAATCATCGTGTCGCCGCCCTCGGCGGAAAAACGTTTTTGCCCGACGTACTTGGTGCCCAGGTAGCGCTCGAGCGTCTCCGCCGCGGTCAGTCGCTCCAGGATATGCCGCCGAAACTCCGGCGCGTAGCTAGGCCGGGAGCGCAGCGGCTCCAGCCGTTGCTGGATGAACCGCTTTTGCGTGGTATCGGCGATGTACATGTACTCGGCGCCGAACGTGCGGCAATACGTTTCCTGCAGCGCACCGATCAGGTCGCGCAAGCGCATCCGGCTCGCGCCCTGCGGCGCACCCTTATACGACCCGGTGTCGAACTCGCTGTCGAAATCGGCGTCGGTAAAGCCGTAGGTCTTGACGTCGAGATCGGCGATGTACGGGCGCTCGGCGCGCTGCAGCGGATCGAGGTCGGCCTGGAAGAATCCGACCGTGCGATACTTGCTGATCAGTCTCAGCACCAGGACCTGCTTGTGCATCGCCGCCGCGTCGACCATCGGCGCGGCGAGCCGGCGGTTTTTCGCCAGCTGGATGAACGACTCGACGACCGGCGCCTGCGGCACGTCCTGCACGCCGCCGCGCAGCGTATCGAAGTATGCCCGCCAGTCGGGACCGACGGCGCCCGGATCGCCCAGGTATCTCTCGTACTGTTCTTCGATGAACGGCGCATTTCCGCCGAACAGCGTGCTGGTCTCTTCGAACTCCCTGATCATGCTCATGGCTTCACCTATATCGGGGCGGGACCGCCGCGGCGCAAGCGACGGATCTAGCGCTGGGCGATCGGCGCGACCTCGCGCCGCGTAGCACCCGTGTAGAGCTGCCTCGGGCGGCCGATCTTCTGGTCGGGATCGGAGATCATCTCGTTCCATTGCGCGATCCAGCCGACGGTGCGCGCCAGGGCGAAGATCGCGGTGAACAGGCTGACCGGGATCCCGATCGCGCGCTGGACGATGCCCGAATAGAAGTCGACGTTCGGATAGAGCTTGCGCGAGACGAAATAATCGTCCTCGAGCGCGATCTTCTCCAGCGCCATCGCCAGCTTGAACAGGCGATCGTCGTGCAGTCCCAGCTCCTCGAGAACCTCATGGCAGGTTTCCCGCATCAGCTTCGCACGCGGGTCGTAGTGCTTGTAGACCCGGTGGCCGAATCCCATCAGCTTGACACCGGAATTCTTGTCCTTGGCGCGCTTGATGAACTCGCCAATCCTCGACACGTCGCCGATCTCCTCGAGCATGTTGAGCGCGGCTTCGTTGGCGCCGCCGTGCGCGGGTCCCCACAGGCAGGCGATGCCCGCGGCGATGCAGGCGAACGGATTAGCCCCCGACGATCCCGCCAGCCGCACCGTCGACGTCGATGCGTTCTGCTCATGGTCGGCGTGCAGGGTGAAGATCCGGTCCAGCGCGCGCACCAGGACATCGTTGACCTTGTAGTCTTCGCAGGGGACCGAAAACATCATTCGCATGAAGTTCGCCGCGTACGAGAGCTCATTGCGCGGATACACGAACGGCTGCCCCATCGTGTACTTGTAGCACATCGCCACCAGTGTCGGCAGCTTGGCGATCAGGCGGATCGCCGAGACCTCGCGGTGGTGCGCGTCGGTAATGTCGAGCGAATCGTGATAGAACGCCGACAGCGAGCCGGTCACGCCGACCAGCATCGCCATCGGATGCGAGTCGCGCCGGAAGCCGCGGAAGAACTGGCCCATCTGCTCGTGCACCATCGTGTGCATCGTCACCATCTGCACGAACTCTTCCTTCTGCTTGGCGTTCGGCAATTCGCCGTTCAACAGCAGATAGCAGACTTCGAGGAAATCGCACTGCACGGCGAGCTGCTCGATCGGGTAACCGCGGTAGAGAAGCTCGCCCTTGTCGCCGTCGATGTAGGTGATCGTCGACGCACAAGCAGCGGTCGAGAGGAATCCCGGGTCGTAGGTGAATTTGCCGGTCTTGGCATACAGCGCGCGGATATCGATCACCTCCGGGCCGATTGTGCCTGGCAGCACCGGAAAGCTTATCGGCGCAGTGCTGTCGCCGAAGTTCAGTGTCGCGTTGTGGTCGGTCATGGCATATGGCTCCAGGCGGCGGTCATGGGTGGACCGGCGGAATTTCCCGTCGTGTCCTCAAATGGATCTCAGGCATCCGATCAGCGGCAGCAGCGAGACGTCAGCGGGCTCCATGCGGCCGGACAGAATGTCCCACAGGTCGTTGTCGCTATAGTCCAGCAGAAGGTCGAGCGCGGCAACATCGGCCGCGCTCAGCGCGCCGGCGCGGGCATCGAGAAATCTTTCGAGAATCAGATCGTTCTCCAGCATGCCGCGACGGCAGCGCCAGCGCAGACGGGCGAGCCAGCGCGCATCGACCCCGGCTCCCGCCGGCTGCTCGCCGGCCGACAGCGAAGCCTCGCAAGTCGTCGCAAGCGCGGGCCGGGCATCCACGCTGGCCTTCAGACGGCTCGTTTGACCAGCAGACTGCGAATCCTGCCGATCGCGGCCGACGGGTTCAGGCCCTTCGGGCAAACATCGACGCAGTTCATGATCGTATGGCAGCGGAACAGCCGGTACGGGTCGTCCAGGTTATCGAGGCGCTCGCTGGTCGCCTGGTCGCGCGAATCGGCGATGAAACGGTAGGCGTTGAGCAATCCGGCCGGCCCCACGAACTTGTCGGGATTCCACCAGAACGACGGGCACGCGGTAGAGCAGCAGGCGCAAAGGATGCATTCGTACAATCCATCGAGCTCTTCGCGCGCCTGCGGCGACTGCAGTCGCTCCTTCTCCGGCGGCGGCGTGTCGTCGACGACGTACGGCTTGATCGAATGATACTGCTTGAAGAACTGGCTCATATCGACGATCAGGTCGCGGATCACAGGCAGGCCCGGCAGCGGTCGCAACACGATCGGCTCGGAGAGCTCGCGCAAGTTGGTGATGCAGGCTAGGCCGTTCTTGCCGTTGATATTCATCGCGTCGGACCCGCACACACCCTCGCGACACGAGCGCCGGAACGCCAACGTGTCGTCGACCGCCTTCAGCCGGATCATCGCATCGAGCAGCATCCGGTCGTGCGGATCGAGCGCGACGTCGTAATCCTTCATATAGGGCGCGCTGTCCTTGGCCGGATCGTAGCGGTAAATGCGGAACTTCATCGGGTCTCGCTCTAGGGCCTAGTAAGTGCGCGTCTTCGGCGGGAAGGCGTCGACCGAGACCGGCTTCATGTTTACCGGCTTGTAGCCGAGGCGGTTCCCGTCGCGGAACCACAGGGTGTGTTTCAGCCAGTTCGCGTCGTCACGGTTCGGATAATCGCTGCGCGCCTGCGCACCGCGGCTTTCCCGGCGCGCCTCCGCCGATGTGATCGTCGCCTTGGCGACCTCGATCAGGTTGTCGAGCTCGAGCGCCTCGACTCTTGCCGTATTGAACGTCCGGCTCTTGTCCTGGATCGCGACCCGTTGCACGCGTCGCTCCAGCTCGAGGATCTTCGATACACCCTCGGTGAGCAACGCCTGATTGCGAAAGACGCCGCAATGCGTCTGCACGGTGCGGCGGAGCGTGTTCGCCACGTCGGCGACCTGCTCGCCTGTCGTCGCGCTATCGAGGCGCGCCAGACGAGCGAGCGCGGCATCGGCGGCGTGCGGCGGCAGCGGCTTGTGCGCTTGTCTCTGCAGGTTCTGGCCGACGATGAAGTCTCCGGCGGCACGACCGAACACAAGCAGATCCAGCAGCGAATTCGTGCCAAGACGATTGGCGCCGTGAACCGACACGCAGGCGCATTCGCCGATCGCGAAGAACCCCGGAACGATTGCATTCGGGTCGCCCCCGTCCGGCGCGACGACCTGGCCATGCACATTGGTCGGGATTCCGCCCATCATGTAGTGGATCGTCGGCACGACCGGAATCGGCTCGCGGATCGGATCGACATTGGCGAACTTGATCGCGATATCGCGGATCGACGGCAGCCGTTTCATGATCACCTCGGGTCCGAGATGATCGAGCTTCAGCAATACGTAGTCCTTGTGCGGACCGCAGCCGCGGCCCTCCTTGATCTCCTGGTCCATCGATCGCGAGACGATATCGCGCGACGCCAAGTCCTTCAGGTTCGGCGCGTAACGCTCCATGAAGCGCTCACCGTTGGCATTGAGCAGGATTCCACCTTCTCCCCGCACGGCCTCGGTGATCAGCACGCCTGCCCCTGCCACGCCGGTCGGATGGAATTGCCAGAACTCCATGTCCTCCAGCGGGATGCCTGCACGCGCGGCCATGCCCAGTCCGTCGCCGGTATTGATGAATGCATTGGTGCTCGCCGCGAAAATCCGGCCGCCGCCGCCGGTAGCGAACAACGTAGCCTTCGCCTGCAACAGCATCACTTCGCCGGTTTCCATCTCCAGCGCGGTGACGCCGAGCACTTCACCCTGCGCATCGCGGATCAGGTCCAGCGCCATCCACTCGACGAAGAATTGTGTTCGCGCGCGGACGTTGCGCTGATAGAGCGTGTGCAGCATCGCGTGTCCGGTCCGGTCTGCGGAGGCGACCGCGCGCTGGACCGATTTCTCGCCGAAGTTCGCCGAGTGCCCGCCGAACGGACGCTGGTAGAGCGTGCCGTCGGCGTTGCGGTCGAAGGGCATGCCGAAATGCTCGAGCTCGTAGACGACTTGCGGAGCCATCTTGCACATATACTCGATCGCGTCCTGGTCGCCGAGCCAGTCGGAGCCCTTGACGGTGTCGTACATGTGCCAAAGCCAGCTGTCCTCGCCCATGTTGCCGAGGCTGGCGCCGATGCCGCCCTGCGCAGCGACAGTATGCGAGCGCGTCGGAAAGACCTTCGACAGAACCGCGACCGACATGCCCGACTCGGCGAGCTGGAGCGAGGCGCGCATGCCGGCGCCGCCGGCACCGACGACGATAGCATCGAACTTGCGCACGGCGAGGTTCATTGTCCCGGCCTCCACAGGACCTCGACTAGCCATGCCGCGTAGCCGACCAGGACGATCACTGTGAGCACTTCCAGCACCAGCCGAAGACCCGCCGGCTTGATGTAATCCATCCAGATGTCGCGCATGCCGATCCACGCATGCCAGAAAAGCGCCAGGCCGAACAACAGCGTGGCGATGCGAAACGCAGGATGCGCAAACAGCGCGGTCCACGATGCGTAATCGATGCCACCCCCGTACAGCGCTATGCCAAGCAGCAGCAGCGTGTACAGCGCCATGATTACGGCGGTCGCGCGCTGCGCCAGCCAGTCCTTCCACCCGTAGTGCGCGCCGACGATGACGCGCGTTACCAAAGCCGGGCTCCGATGATCGCGGTCAGCGCGAGACTGACGATCAGCACGGCGTAACTCGATTGCCGCGATGGTGTGAGCTCGGTCCCGATATGCAAATCGAGCAGCAGATAGCGGATGCCGGCGCAGAAATGATGAAGGTAGGCCCAGACGAGCCCAAGCAGCAGCAGCTTGGCGATCGGGTGGGCGAGGCTGGCCCGCAGCGCAGCATAGGCATCGGGGGAGGCAAGGCTTTGCTGGACCGCCCACAGCAGCAGCGGAATTCCGACCAGAAACAGCAGCGCACCGCTCAGGCGATGCAGGATCGAAACGATCGCGGGGACCGGCTGCCGGATCGCGATAAGATTGAGGTATACCGGACGCGCGGCCCGAGGAAGTCGCCCTGGAAGCTCGCTATCGGACATCGGCGCCCCGGCGGCTGCCGTCGGCATCAGGAGTTCCGCCATCGCGCATTTCGGGGAACGCACGACACGCCGCGCAGGTTGCGGCCGCTTGGCGCGAATCCGTCGGAAACGGCATGACGTTGGTCTTTCGTGATTGGCCCTTCCTACCGGCGCGGTCTTAAGGGCCGTGCACGAAAAGTGCACAACGGAAATTATACCGTGTTTCGCCCGGCGCTCGCCAGCGCCGGGCGGGTGCTGCGCCCTCAGCCGAGGTCGTTCAGATAGTAGTGCCTGCGCGTGCTGCACAAGCCGCGCCGCCACTCGACCGGCCGCTCGCCATAGGTGCGCGTCAGCCGCTCGACAGCGAGCAGCGGCTCACCAGTGCGAACCTTCAGGATTGCCGCAGTGGCGCTGTCGGCGGCGATCGCCTTCAGTCTTTCCTGCGCCCGCAACATGCGTACGCCGAACTGCGTTTCGAAGAATCCGTACATCGAGCCGCGATAAGCTTCGAGCCGGGCCCGCGTCAGCCCCTTGAACAGCGTCGCAGGCAGCATGATGTCGTCGAGCACGGCCGGCTCGCCGCCGTACTCGAGAACCCGGCGCACGACGAAGACCGCTTCCGAGGGCTTGATCTCGAGTAATCGCGCCACCTCGGCCGACGCCTTCCCGCGGCGCACATCGAGCAGCCGGCTTGCCGGGTATTCATCGCGGTCGTCGCTGCGCCGGATGCGCAGAAACCGGAACATCGACGTCTTTTCCTCGGTATGCGTGGCGACGAAGGTCCCTTTGCCTTGCCGCCGAACGACCAGATTGTCGGCGGCCAGCGCATCGATCGCCTTGCGCACCGTGCCTTGCGAAACGCCGAACCGCGCGGCCAGCTCGATCTCGCTCGGCAGCGCCTCGCCGGGACGCCACTGGCGCGTTTCCATGTCCCGCAGCAACAGATCCCTGAGCTGCAGATACAGCGGCCGGAAGGCCGGAGTGTGTTGGGTGGCGGCAGCGGGCATCGACGATACGGGTGCACAAACTGCCGCCCGGCAAAAAAGAAGGCGGCGACACCTCTTTTATATCTTATATCTTATATAAGAGTCAATTGACACCCGGCAGCCAAAGCCCGTAGAATTTTCCTGCAGGGGCGCGCCATGCCGACGGCGGCTTTTCCGCCCGTGGCCTGCCGGGATGCCTGAAGTCTCCCGAACCAACCCGTCCTGGAGCTCTCGATGAAAAAGCCCGTCCGCATCGCGGTGACCGGCGCCGCCGGCCAGATCGGCTATAGCCTCCTGTTCCGGATCGCCAACGGCGATATGCTCGGACGTGACCAGCCGGTGCTGCTGCAATTGCTCGAGCTGCCGATCGACAAGGCGCAGGCCGCGCTCAAGGGCGTAATGCTCGAGCTCGAGGATTGCGCCTTTCCGCTGCTCGCCGGCATGTCCGGCAGCGGCGACCCCAAGGCGGCTTTCAAGGATGCGGAGATGGCGCTGCTGGTCGGCGCACGGCCTCGCGGCCCCGGCATGGAGCGCAAGGATCTGCTTCTGGAGAACGCGAGGATTTTCATCGAGCAGGGCAAGGCGATGGACGCAGTCGCCAGCCGCGACATCAAGGTGCTGGTCGTCGGCAATCCGGCCAATACCAACGCCTACATCGCGATGAAGTCCGCTCGCGGACTGCCGCAGAAAAACTTCACCGCCATGTTGCGGCTCGATCACAATCGCGCGCTGTCGCAGCTTGCGGCCAAGTCGGGCAAGCCGGTGGGGTCGATCGACAAGCTGATCGTCTGGGGCAATCACTCGCCAACGATGTATCCCGATTATCGGTTCGCGACAGCCGACGGAGAATCGCTGAAGGCGCTGATCAACGACGAGAACTGGAACCGCACGGTGTTCCTGCCGACCGTCGGCAAACGAGGCGCCGCGGTAATCGAAGCCCGTGGACTGTCGTCGGCCGCGTCGGCCGCCAACGCCGCGATCGACCATATGCGCGACTGGCTCGCCGGCAGCGGCGGCAAATGGGTGACGATGGGCCTTGCCTCCGATGGCAGCTACGGCATCCCGAAGGACATCATGTACGGCGTGCCGGTAACGACGGCCGACGGCGAGTATCAGCGTGTCACCGGACTCGAGATCGACGCTTTCTCACGTGAAAAAATGGACGCCACGCTCAAGGAACTCGAGGAAGAGCGCGCCGGCGTCGCTGCGCTGCTCGGATGAACACCGCATCTTCGCCGGGCGGCCGATTCCGCGC
>Ga0070673_100000179_pt1 | contig 30902 bp, 24 predicted proteins | sample KBSM23metaG_FD_65342 | JGI IMG/M metagenome (GOLD analysis project Ga0070673, IMG submission 65342) | Miscanthus rhizosphere microbial communities from Kellogg Biological Station, Michigan, USA - KBS M2-3 metaG | ecosystem: Host-associated > Plants > Roots > Rhizosphere > Soil ... | reverse complement strand
GCCCGATGGCGTCGGGCCCTTGAGCACGTCCCAATCGCCTTGGCCGATCAGCAGCGTCGCTTGCGGGAACGAAGCGGCCTGACCGGTGTGATCGCCGTGATAGTGGCTGATGCCGACATAGTTGATCTGCTCGGGCTTGATCTTCAGCTGCGCGAGTTGATCGACCAGCGTGACCTTGACGGTCGGGCCGTTCGGTGTTGCAGCAGTGACCGGATAGCCGGTGTCCCAGATCATGTAGTGATCTGCATGGCGGATGAGATAGCAGCTGGCGGTCAGCTGCAGTTTCTTGCCTTCGTACGCCATCGTGTCGGAGAAGCGGCCGATGTCGGCAGGGCCGGCGCTGCTGGCGCAATCGATACGAGTCAGCGACACCTCGGCAGGCGCCTGCGCGAAGACCGGTACTGTAACCAGGCTTGCGATTACGCCGGCTACGTAGCAATGGATCGACTTCGTCATGCAGCTCTCCTTTAGAATTCAGTCCCCTGCGGAAGGGCGCGAGTATGTCAGTCTCCGATAACTACCGTACATACATCATTGACCAGCTCGGCGCCCTCTCCGGCTTGAGCACGCGCCGGATGTTCGGCGGTCTGGGCCTGTACAGCGGCGAATGGTTCTTCGCGCTGATCGACGACGACGTCCTGTACTTCAAGGTGGATGACGTGAATCGCGATGACTACACGTCGCGCGGGATGAAGGCGTTCATGCCGTTTCCGGGACAGCCGAGCCTGGGTTACTTCCAGGTGCCAGAGGATGTGATCGAAGAAGCGGAGGACCTGACGCGCTGGGCGCGGCGGTCGGTGGAAGTTGCGCAGCGCGCGGGGCTGAAGAAGAAAAAGACAGTCAGGCTGAAGCCTGACCCACAGAAGAAGGACAAGACTGCGAAGAAGCGCAAAACGCCGGCTCGCAAAAAGTGAAGGGCCCCCGGCTTGCGCCGGGAGCCCCTCGATCGAGTCACGAACGGCTCAGTGCCGCAGGCCGTTCAAGATCGTGCAGACGATGATGCCCGCCTGCTCTTTCCCTGTGATCACTCGCTTGACGCGCAAGTCATCGGTCTTGTGCGCCACGCACGCGAGGTAGTGCAGCGGCTTGTTGGCGAAGTCGACCGCGCACTGATCGACGTCGTCTGCGACCGTGCAACCGTTGGCCTGGAGATCGTTGCCAGCCTTCGAGTTGCACGTGCCGATGACGACCGTCGGACGCAGGTCGGAGCCGATGCAGTTGTCCTTGCCGTCCGGCACGCCGTCACCGTCCGAGAACCAGCCGATGTCCGTCATCTGCGAGGACGTCAGATCTTCCGGCGGCCGCACCGAGGCGGTGAGGTCGGCGTTGATCGACGGCTCCATCAACTGATTCGGAATCCCGGCGGTATCCCAGTGCGAGATCGACGAGCCCGGCTGCACCGGATTCAACGCCGCGACCATCGCGAGGTGCTTGACGCGGTCGGTGCCGGAGCGGATCGACGTGTCGCGCGCGATCGTCACGTTGACGTTCTGCGTAGCCAGCATCGCCTTGAGCGCGTCGCAAACCCTGAAAAGGTGCCGGCACCCGTTGGGGGCTATGGTGCCGGCACCTGCTGCGCCTGACGGCGCTGCACCCAGCCACTAACCGGTGCGCTGTCTTCGGGCTTGTTCGGGAAGAAGCTGTCATGCGACGGGCAGGCGGCGACTTCGGCAGCGACCTTCTGCTTCATGCTCTGCATGACGTGCATGACTGCCTGCCAGTCCGAGGCATCCACGAGCGGGTCGTACGACTGCGGCCTCAGCCCCATGCCGTGCATGACGAAGAACCAGCTCAGCTCGACGAACATCTCGTGACGCTTCTGGAAAATGCGGCCGGTGCGCTTGTAGAGCTCCATCCGCTCGGCGAGATCGCCCGGCAGCTCGGTCTGCTGGCGCTCCTGCCAGTACGGCGTGTCCGTCCGCTGCGTGGTGCAATAGTGCAGGACGATGAAGTCGCGCACGCGCTCGAACTCTTCGATGACCTGCTCGTTGTAGTGCGCGATGTTGACTGGATCGAACGTAGCGTCCGGGAAGTGATCCAGCAACGCGTACACCCCGGAGCAGACCAGGTGAATGCTGGTGGACTCGAGCGGCTCGATGAATCCCGAGCCCAGCCCGAGCGCGACGCAGTTGCCGTTCCAGAATTTCTTGCGCCGGCCAGTCGTGAAGCGGATGACGCGCGGCTCGGTCAACGGCTCGCCGTTCTCCGGCATGCTCATCAGGTCGCGCAATGCGTCCTCGTCGCTGATGTGGTCGCTCGAGTAGACGTAGCCGGTGCCAATACGATGTTGGAGCGGAATGCGCCATTGCCATCCTGCGGCGCGCGCAGTCGCTCTGAGGTACGGCGTGCGCGGAATCACGTTCGGCACTTGCATCGCTACCGCGCGATTGTTCGGCAGGTACTTTGACCAGTCGACGTAGCCGGTCTGCATCGCGCCTTCGATGAGCAGGCCGCGGAAGCCGGTGCAGTCGATGTATAGATCGGCCTTCAGGCGATCGCCTTCCTTGAAGACGACCTCGTCGATGAAGCCGTCGGCGCGTCGCGTGACGCCCGTCACCGAGCGCTCAAGCCGCACGACGCCCGCTTGCTCGGCGTACGCGCGCAAATATCTCGCCACCAGACCGGCGTCGAAATGCAGCGCGTACTTGAGATTCGGCGCGAGGCCGAGCGAGTTGCCCGGGAAGATGAACCTGTTCTGCTCGGCCATCGCAATCTCGAGACTGAAATGACTGAGGTCGACGTTCAGCTGTTCGGCGCGCGCCTTGTGCCAGAAGTGATAGAACGGCAGCCGATCGACGAACACGCCGAACGGACCGAACGGATGCCAATAGCGATGCCCGAGGTGATGCCAGTCGACGAAGCGGATCGCCAGCTTGATCGTCGCCTGCGTATGGCGCATGAAATCCTGCTGGTCGATCCCGAGGAACTTGAGGAAGTCGATGATCCCCGGGATCGTCGCCTCGCCCACACCGATAGTCGGAATGTCAGGCGACTCGATGAGCTGGATCGAACACGTGCGCCCGACCTTCCTGGCCAAGGCGCTCGCTGCGATCCAGCCCGCTGTTCCGCCACCGACGATCGCAATTCGCTTGATACGACCGTCGGTTTGCATTGCCTGCTCAGAAGTTGCCGCGGATGCCGAACAGTATGCGCCTCGAACCCGACTCGAAGGTGAACGGCAGGTTCTCGTACTGCAGATACTGACTCTGATCCTGTTCGGTCAGGTTGATCGCTTCCAGCGTCACGCCCAGCCGGTCGCTGAACTGGTAGGCGAGCTGCGCATCGATCTGGTAGTAGCTGCGATTCCAGATGCCGTACGTCCGGGTGATGTCGGTCGCCGTCGCTCCATTGAACGTCTGATCCGCGAAGCCGAAATTGCTGTCGAACGACTTGTCGCGCCAGCCGTAGGACAAGCGCGCTTCGAAGCCATAGTTCTGATAGTAGACCGTGGCGTTGAAGGCGTTCTCCGGCACGCCGGGGATCGGCAGCGAGGAGTCGACGTCGTTGTGGAAGCCCGACTCGGAATCCGAGTACGTGTAGTTGGCCGTGAAGCCCAGGCCCCAGTCGAAGGCGTACTGCCCTGACAGCTCGATGCCCTTGATGTTGCCGCCCTGGCCATTGACCGGAACCGACACGGGTCCGGCGCGGCCGCCGGCCTCGTCCATGACGAAGATCGACTGCGTCTCGACCACGACGAACGAGTCGACCTCCTTCCAGAAGGGCGTCACCGCGACCAGGCCCTGACCGCCGAAGTACATCTCGTAGCTCAGATCGAACTGCGAGGCACGGTACGGATCGAGGTTCGGGTTGCCGGTGCTGCCGTTGGTGAAGCGGAACTTGTTCACGAACGGACTGTTCGGATCGGAGTCGCGGGTGAAGTTCTGCTCGAAACCGCGGCCGAGTTGGAACAGATCCTGGCGAGCCATGACGCGCGCGGCCGAGAACCGCACCTTGCTCTCCTCAGTAACGTCGAGCACGAGGTTCGCGCTCGGCAGGATGTCGGTGTAGCTGCGATCGTGCTTCACGGTCGAGAAGTCCTTCAGCACGCCGTTCCAGCTGTCCGTGCCCCAGAACGTCGGGTTCGGGTTGGACGCAGCGTTCTGATCGACGGTGAGCTCGGTGTGAATCACGCGCGCGCCGACGTTGATGTGATAGCGATCGCCGGGCTTGCCGGCATCGGCCATCAAGTAGCCCGAGGTCGTCTTTTCCTGGACCTTGAACGTTTCCAGCGGCGACGGGAAGAACGAGAACGGCGTGTCCGGATACAACGACTGGATCCACGCCTGCGCATTGGACATCTGCGAGCGGTTGTTCACCAGCACGCTGTTGCCCGTGATGTGGCCATCGGCCCAGAAACTATTGATGGTCTCGACCCGGCCGGGGCTGCCCGCGAAGGTCTGATACGGCGTGATGAGCGCCGGCGAGTTGCCGAAGCGGTCGCACGGTGCGAACTGGAAGTTGGCGCCCGCCGCTGCCGGGATCTCGCAGGACTTGAAGCCGATGGCGCCGTCCTGGAAATAGCCGAACGGCGTCCAGTTCTGACCGAACTGCGAGCCGTTCAGCTCGCCCGAGCCGGAGTAGTCGGCGAGGTAGCGCCCGAATTCGTAGTCGATCTTGCGATTCGCGAGCCGCAGGCCGCTGCTGAAGCTCACGGCCCCGGACTCGATGAACTCCGGATCCCACTGCACGTCGCCGCGCACCGCCCAGTTCTCGGCCTCGGTCGTGTCGGCGAAGGCCCAGTGCGACTTGAAGAAGCCGTTGTTGGGATTGGTGTAGAGATCCTGGTTGCCCACGAGCTGGAAGCTCGGCAGCGTGCCGTTGTTGTTCAGATAGGTGAACTGGTAGTTCGGCGGCGCGCTGGCATTCGGAGCGAAGCCGACGCCGTTCTGGCCACGCACGGTGTACGCGGTATAGCGCACGTCGTTGTTGGCGCTGCCGCTGTCCTGGTCCGCCTTGGAGTACGCGGCCGCCGCGCTGCCGCGCCACTGACCGCCATTGTCGAACTTGAACTTCAGCTGGAAGTTGTCCGCGTTGATATCGGTGTTCTTGACGAACGAAATCGCTTCCGCCGAATTTGCAGTGATCGTGCCGCGGATCAGCACGCCGTTCGGGTCGATCTCGAAAGGATGATTGGGATCGTTGGTGACCAGTGCGCCACCTTCGGTAGCGAACGGAAACTTCACCGAGCCTTCTTCCGTCAGGATGGACAGGTCGGAGTGGAACCACATCGCTTCGAGCTCGGTGGTTTCGGTCGGACGGAAGGCCACGGCGACCGACGCGCCCAGGCGCTCGCGCTCCTCGTCACGATCGGTCGCGTAGCGATATTCGGGCGCGAAGTAGTTCTGCGGCACCGTCAAGCGGTCGGCGCGATTCGACAGCCGCCAGTTGCCGCGGTTTTGACCGCCGAGCACGTCGGTCTGGAACTGCTGCTTGTCGTAGGACACCGATGCCATGACCGCGAGGCGGTCGCTGAACTGATGGCCCAGCACCAGTGCGCCGAGCGGCTCCCAGCCTTCGCCGCTGTCGGCGTAACGCAGGTTGCCGGCGATCGTCGTGCCCTGGCCCAGGTCGAACGGGCTGCGCGTCTTCAGGTTGATGATGCCGCCGAGACCGCTCTCGCTCTGCGAGGCGTTCGGCGACTTGTAGACGTCGATGCCGCCGAGCAGCTCGGACGGAATGCCTTCGAGCGAATCCGCTTTGCGGACGTTGCCTTCGCCCTGCGTGTACAGCTCGAGGCCGCTCAGGAAAATATCGTCATTGAGCAGCGTCACGTTCTGATCGAGGCCACGGATGCGGGCCTTGGTGCCCTGACCGTTGGAGCGATCGATCGAGACACCGGGCAGCCGCTGCAGCGACTCGGCCACGTTCTGGTCGGGGAACTTGCCGATGTCTTCGGCAGACACCGACTCGATGATCTGGTTGGACTCGCGCTTGTTCTGCAGCGCGTCGGCGAGCGAGGCGCGGAAGCCAGTGACGATCACTTCTTCGAGCGGCTCGGTGGTCGTGCTCGCTGCCGAGGATGAAGGTTGTGCCGCGTAGGCACTCATCGATAGACACGAAGAAATCGCCGCGCTCAACAGCGCTGATCGGCGAGCCCGATGACCGAAATCGTTGGCTGACATTCTGACCCCCTGTTGTCCCATCGCTCGTACTGCTCAACTGCGAGTGTGCTCGTGCGTTCTGCGCGCTGCTCATCGAGCGATTCACTCGTCTGAATCGAGTCTGCGCAGCGCGCAAGTGACGTGTCAACGAAAGTGCCGTTACGAAAGCGCTTTCACGAAAATATTTTCATCGCGAGCGAACTGAAAGCGCTTTCAGGCAGATTCTTCGTGCTCGCGTCGAGCAAGCGCGCGTGATTTCACCGTGCGCGACCGACTGCGACAGCTGCGACGCTGCATAACTGCGAGCTGCACGCCGCGAAACCTGCGCGCGAGTCGCATACGTAAAATGAAAGCGCTTTCACCGCAAATTCCAGTGTTTGCGTAGTTCCAATCGCCCGCGACTTCGCACATGATTGCGCTAACAGTCTCTACCATTGCTTGCGCAACAAGGCACCGCACATCCATGCAAACGCGCATCGCCCAGGACGAGCTCGCAGCAGAAACCGCAGTCGCGCGCGCACTGCCGCTCTACAAGAATTCAGCAGCTGCGCTCGAGCACCGTGTTGCCGATCTGCTCGTGCGTCTGACGCTGAAAGAAAAGGCCGCACTCGTAGCGGGCGCAGATAACTTCTCGACGATGGCAGTGCCGCGACTCGGAATTCCAGCGATGCGCTTCGCTGACGGTCCGAATGGCGTGCGCTCGACGCGCGGCGATGCAGCCACTGCATTTCCAACCGGTGTGGCGATGGCAGCGACATGGAATCCCGAGCTCATCTCGCGCGCAGCCGCTGCGATCGGTCGCGAGGCGCGCGCGCTCGACGTGCGCGTGCTGCTCGGTCCGAACGTCAACATCCAGCGCAATCCGCTCGCCGGCCGCAATTTCGAAACTTACTCGGAAGATCCGCTGTTGAGCGGCATCGTCGGCACGGCGTTCGTGCGCGGCTTGCAGAGCGAAGGCGTCGGCGCGTCCGTGAAGCATTTCGTCGCGAACGAGCAGGAGCGCCAGCGGCGCACCGGCAGCTCGAACGTCGATGAGCGCACGCTGCGCGAGATCTATCTCGTGCCGTTCGAGATGATCGTGCGCCAGGCGCAGCCGTGGACGATCATGAGCTCGTACAACCGGCTCAATGGCGTGTTCATGACTGAGAACCGCCGGCTGCTCACCGACGTGCTCAAGCACGAGTGGGGCTTCGATGGCCTGGTGATGTCGGACTGGAGCGCGATTCACACGACCGTCGAGGCTGCGAACGCGGGCCTCGATCTGGAGATGCCGGGTCCGGCGCGCTACTACGGCGAAATGCTCGTGCGCGCCATTCGCAATGCGCAGGTCGACATCGAGCAGCTCAACGAGAACGTGCGGCGCGTGCTGCGCACTCTGTTCCGCACCGGCGTGATGGACGCGACGCGTCGTCCCGCGGGCGAGCTCGGCAGCGATCGACATCATGGCCTCGCCGTCGATGTCGCTCGCGAAAGCATCACGCTGTTGAAGAACGATGATCAACTGCTGCCGCTTGCGCGCGAGCGCGTGCGCTCGATTGCAGTGATCGGACCGAATGCCGACGCAGCGATCATTCAAGGCGGCGGCAGCGCCAACGTGATTCCGTCGCGCGTCGTCACGGCGCTCGAGAGCCTCCGCGAGCTGTCCGGCATGCACGTCGAGTACGCACAAGGTGTCGACAACGAACTGGTCACGCCGGCAGCGGACAGTCGTCTGCTGAGCACGACCTCGACACGCGAAGTGCAGGGCTTGCAGTACGCGATCTACGCAAACGCGAAGTTCGCCGGCAAGCCTGCCAGCGCCGGTGTCGATACTTACTTCAACAAGCTGAGCCTCGGCGAGGGACTGACGGCCGCGCAGCAGGATCCGATCTCCGCGCGCTGGACGGGTTACTTCTGGCCGCCCAAGTCCGGCACCTACGAGTTCAGCCTCACGCAGGTCGGCAGCGCAGTGCTGACGATCGACGGCGTGCGCATCATCGATGATGAAACGCCGACGCGTCCGCCCGCGGGGGCGGAGTTGTTCCCGATCCCGATGCGCGTCGTGCAGCTCGAGCTGCGCGCTGGCCGCGGTTATCCGATTCAGCTCGACTACGTCAGCGGCACTCTGGCGTTTCATCTGTTCCGCTTCGGCATCCGACCCCCTGCGGGCACGATCGACGAAGCCGTGCGCATCGCGCGCAATGCAGACGTCGCTGTGGTCTTCGTTGGCGTCTCGACCACCTCGGAGACCGAAGGTGCAGATCGCCGCGACATGGAGCTGTACGGTCCGCAGAACGAGCTGGTCGAGGCCGTCGCAGCGGTGAATCCGCGCACGGTCGTCGTGCTCAACAACGGCGCGCCGCTGCGCTTGCCTTGGATCGAACGCGTCAGCGCAGTCGTGGAAGCGTGGCTACCAGGACAGGAAGGTGCGCGTGCAGTAGCCGAAGTCCTGCTCGGCATGACAAACCCCTGCGGCAAACTGCCGCTCACCTTCCCACGCCGACTCGAAGACAATCCGAGCTATCTGTACTATTCCAACGGCCGCGACGCGCACTACGGCGAAGGCGTCTTCGTCGGCTATCGCTACTACGAGAAGAAGAAGATCGAGCCGCTGTTCCCCTTCGGTCATGGGTTGTCCTACACGACGTTCGAGTACTCGAACCTGCGCGCGCCCGACGACGTGCTGGCCGGCCAGCCGATCCATGTCAGCCTCGAAGTCACCAATACCGGCACGATGCCGGGTCGGGAGACGGTGCAGTTGTACGTCGGCGACGAGGTGACGCAGGATGTCGTCCGGCCGGTGAAAGAACTGAAGGGATTCCACAAGGTGGAGCTGGCTCCGGGGGAATCACAGATCGTGCGCTTCACGCTGAACACGCATGACCTCGCCTACTACGACGTGCACCGGCACGCGTGGCACACAACGCCCGGCAGATATCGGCTGCACGTGGGCAGCTCTGCGGCGGACATCCGCGCGACCCGCCTGTTCAATTGGATCGCACCGGTCGATGACCGCGCCCCGATCGAGCACTCGACCTTCGAGGATGATCTCTGATGGCAACCAACGTAGAAACCGCCACCCAAGCGGGCACGCCCATGACCGAGCGAGCCAGCGCCGATCGCATCCCGTTGCCGCGCACCCTCGGCTACGGCATCGGCGATTTCGGCTTCAACTTCTACTGGTTCTCGCTGCAGCTGTTCCTCACGTACTACTACACCGACGTGCTCGGACTGCACGGCGCGGTCGCCGGAATGATCAGCTTCGTGTGCCTGACCTGGGACGGCCTGGTCGATCCGGCCATCGGCATCCTCGCAAATCGCACGCGCACGCGCTGGGGGAAATATCGACCGTACCTGCTGTTCGGCAGCATCCCGCTGGCCGTGAGCTTCGCCTTGATGTTCGCGCCGACCGGCCTCGAAGGGGCGGCGCTGATCGCCTATGCGTTCGCGACTCAGATCCTGTTCCGCACGATGTACGGATTGGTGAACATTCCCTACAGCGCGCTGATGGCGACGATGACCCGCGATTCGATGCAGCGTAACTGGCTCGCGGGCACCCGCATGATCTTCGCGTTCCTGGGAACCGCAGTGGTCAGCTATTTCACGCCGCGCCTGGTCGCGTATTTCACGAGCGGCGGCCGCACTGCCGGCTACTTTGGCGCGACAGCAGTGCTGGCGGCGCTCGCAACTGTGTTCACGATCGTGACGTTCCTCGCGACGCGCGAAGACTCCACCATCGTCCACGCAAAGGAACAGCCGCCGCCGGTCCGCGAGCTGCTGCGCATGGTGGTGCAGAACGTACCGTTCCTGCAGATCATCGGCGGCATCGGCTTCTTCAGCTTCGCGAACATGCTGGTGTGTTCGGGACTGGTGTACTACGTGAAGTATTACCTCGGCTCGACCGAAGCGGTCGCCGGCGAGGCAGCCAGCCTGATGCAGATCACGATCACCGCGATGATCCTGCCGTGGACCATCGCCGCGCGTTACGTTGGCAAGCGCTGGGCTTGGCAGGCCGGGCTCGCGATCGCGTTCGCCGGCCTGGTCGGCCTGTATTTGTCCGAAGCGCGCGAAGTCGGCGTGCTGTACGGCTTCATCGTCGTCTACGCAATCGGCAGCGCGTCGATCGGCATCAATTTCTGGTCGATCGTTCCGGACACCGTCGAGTACGGCGAATGGCGCAGCGGCGTGCGCGCCGAGGCGTTCGTGTTCGGATTCGTTACCCTGATCCAGAAGATCGCGCTTGGCGCTTCGTCCGCGTTTCTCGGCAGCTATCTCGGATGGGTGGGTTATGTCGCTAATCAGCCGCAGGCCCCGGCGACGGCGCAGGCGATCAAGGTGTTGATTACGCTGATCGCGGCCGGCGCCCTGATCGCCTCGGCACTGGTGATGCATTTCTACCGGCTGGACGCCAAGGCGCACGCGCAGCTGGTGCGGGAAATCGACGCGCGCAAGACCGGCCTGGGACAGGTTTGACACCTTCTCCGCGGCCTCAGCAGAATAGGCACCGCTGCGGTTCCACAGCAGCACGGCAAGAGGGGGAGCCTGGAGCACACACTCCAGGCTGACGCGTGAGCGCAACACTGAAAGATGTGGCCCGTGAGGCCCATGTCTCCATGGCATCGGTTTCACGGGCTCTGAACGGGACCGGCGTCGTCACCGAAGCTATCCGCACGCGCGTGCTCGAAGCTGCAGCCCGGCTGCAGTACGTCCCGAACAGCGGCGCGCAGAGTCTGATGACTCGCCGCACGCACACGATCGGCATCGTGCTGCCATCCCTGTATGGGGAATTCTTTTCGGAGCTGATTCGCGGCATCGACATCTCGGCGCGTGCGCGCGGCTTGCACCTGCTGATTTCCAGTACCCACTGCGACGCGGAGGAAGCCGGTAATGCCTTGCACTCGCTCATCGGCCGCGTCGACGGCCTGCTCGTCATGTCGCCATACGTGGACGGCAAGTTCCTGCAGGAGCGCGTGCGCAGCTCGTTGCCGATCGTGCTGATCAGCACGGTCGATGCCGATCATCAGCACACGTCCTTCTACGTGGACAACTACAGCAGCGCCTACGCGATGGTCGCCCACCTCGCCGGCTGCGGTCACCGCACGATCGCTCACATCGCCGGTCCAGACGTGAACGTCGATGCGCAGGAACGTGTGCGAGGCTATCGCGCGGCGCTCAATCGCGAGCTGCCTGGCGCTGCCGAGTTCGTCCTGCGCGGGGATTTCACCGAAGAGTCGGGCTATCGCGCCGGCCGCGAGCTGCTTGCGACGGGAATGCGCCCCGACGCGGTCTTCGCCGCGAACGACATGATGGCCATCGGTTGCCTGTGCGCGCTGACCGAGGCCGGGCTGCGTGTGCCACAGGACGTCGCGATCGCGGGCTTCGACGACATTCCTACCGCGCGCTTCGTCGTGCCGGCATTGACGACCGTGCGCGTGCGCATCTCCGACATGGGCGGTCGCGCGCTGGATCGCCTGGCGACAGCGATCGAGAATCCTGCGCAGTTCCAACCTGTGACCGAGACCGTCCCTGCCGAGTTGATCATTCGTGCCTCGTGCGGCGCGCAGCCGCGTCCGGCGGGGAATCCGCGCAGCGCGCCTGTCCAGCGCGTGTAGCCGGCAAGAGTCACGCCTTTTGACGGCGTTGTCGCAAGGGCCTTGGCCGCTTTCGACCAGAGAACAATATGCTGCTACGGGCCGCAGAACCTGCCGATGCACTTGCTGTGGCGCGCGTACACGTCCGCGCGTGGCAAGTCGCTTATCGCAGTCTGCTTCCCGACGAGTATCTCAATAGCCTGAAGCCGGAAGATCGCGCACCGCGCTACACGTTCGGCGGTACGGATCCGCGCGAACCGATGACGACAGTCGCCGTCGACGAGCATGGAACCATACGCGGCTTCGCGACCACTTGCGCGGCGCGCGATGCGGATGTGCCCGGACACGGCGAGCTCGCGGCAATTCACGTCGATCCCGATTGGTGGGGCCGCGGGGTGGGAGTTGCGCTGCTCGCCTCAGCGCGCGCTTTTCTGCTCGACTCGGGATTCCGGCGCGCCGTCTTGTGGGTGCTCGTCGGCAACACTCGCGCCGAGCGGTTCTATGCCAAAGATGGCTGGACGCCGGACGGCACTCAGCGCACGGACACGGTGTGGGGCTTGCAGGTCAACGATCAGCGTTTTCGGCGCACGCTCTGACGCTACATCTGCCGGAACAAGTGCAGATAGCTGCGACTCACCGGCAGCACCTCTTCCCTGCCCTTTAAATGAATGTCAGCCGTTTCGTTCGCACCTCGCGTGACGTGACTGATCGCGCGCAGGTTCACGACCACCGAGCGATGCACTTGTGCGAACTGCTCTGCGTCGAGCTGCCCCAACAGATCCTTGAGTGGCATGCGCACGACCGCTTCGCGCGGTTGCCGCGTGTCGTCCCGCCACGCAATGGTCGTGTACTTTTCTTCGGAGCGCAGAAAATCGATGTCGTCGACCGAAATGAGGCGCACGGTCTGGCCAACGGATGCGCGCAGCCAACGCAGCGGCGCGGGCGATGCGCCCTTTTGCAAGCTCGCCGCGAGCTGATGCAACAGCGCGTCGGTATTGGATGCCGGTTGCGACGCACGTAGCCGTTCCTGCAAACGCGACACGGTCGCCTCCAGGCGCGACGGCTCTACCGGTTTGACCAGATAGTCGAGCACGCCCTGGGCAAAAGCCTGTACGGCGTATTGATCGTACGCAGTGACGAACACCAAGTGCGCACGGCGACCGATGTGCCGCGCAGCTTCGACACCCGTCATGCCGGGCATGTGCACATCGAGGAAGCACACATCCGGCTGGTGCTCTTCGAACTTGTCGACCGCTTCGCGGCCGTTGCGCGCCTGCGCGATGATCGCCAGCTCCGGCCAGACCTGTGCGAGCAGTCGCTCGAGTGCGTCGCGCAGGAGCGGCTCGTCGTCGGCGATCAGAGCAGTGGGGCGATTCGGCGTCATGCGCTCTCCTGCCGGGCCGGAAACTCCAGCTCCGCGCATACGCCGTGCGGCTGAACTTCAGTGAGGCGCAACTGCGCATCGCCGCCGAATGCCAAGTGCATCCGCTCGCGCAACATCGAAAGCCCGGTACCGAGTCCGCCGGTTTTCTCGACCTGCAGCCCGACCCCTGTGTCCGTCACTCGCACGTTGCAGCGGCCATCGCGCAGCCACACGTCGACATCGATGCGTCCACCCTCTTCTCGCGGATCGATCCCGTGACGCACGGCATTCTCCACCAGCGTGAGCAGCGTCATCGGCGGACACGGCAACACGTTTGCCGCCGGATCGATGTGCAACGCGAACTGCAGGCGGTCGGGGATGCGCATCTGCATGAGCTCGAGATAGGCACGGACCAGATCCAGCTCCTGTCCGAGCGTCGTGCCAGGCTCGTGCATGCGCGGCACGGCTGCACGCAGATAGGCGATCAGACTCTTGAGCACGCTCGATGCTTGCGGCGAGCCTGCATCCACCAACGCCTGAATGTTCGCCAGCGTGTTGAAGAGAAAATGCGGCTCGACCTGTGCCTGCAGCAGCCGCAGGCGAGTGTCGAGTCCCTTGCGCTCCAGCTCGCTCTTCTCCAGCTCGAAGGCCATGGCCTGGTCGCGCGCAAAGGCCTCGCGTTGACGAATCACCGCGCCGACCGCAATCCACGGTGCGAACAGCAATGCCGTCATGCACAGCTGCGCGTAACCTGCTTGCCGCAGCTTGTTGGTGCCCAGCTCGGGATCACCGCCAGTCGTGATCCAATACGCGAATGCAGCGACGAACGGAATCACGATCACGATGCCGAGCAGCTGCCAGCCCCAGCGCGAGAACGGTCGCCATAGAGTCTTCGGCCACTGCTCGAACCAGCCGAACATGAAGAGCAGCGCCATGCCCATCATGGTGGCGCGCAGGAACACGATGATCGCCGGCGCCTGGTTGCCGATGTTGAGCAGCGTGCCGAACAGCAGGCAGACGAGGAGCACGAAGCGCACGCGGCGCCAGCCGAAAATCCGCGCCAGGCCTGTGGGTTTGAGTACGTGCGCCGCCGTTGCCATGGGAGGACTATAGACCAACGATTCGGCCCGTTGCCGGCCGGACGCCAGCAGCCAGGCCCCCATGACCGCCATTCGTCCGGCTCCGTCGTAACTCGGCAGAGCGTTGCCGTGTCCTGTCGCAAGCGGCTGGCCCGCCCGGCCCGTCGCGCTCATAGTCCTCGCCGAAGGAGCGAACACAACATGAAACTGCGCTACCGCATCCTCAGCATTCTGGGCGCCGTACTGGTGCTGGCCTTCGCCTCGCTCGCAATCACAGTGAGTTACAACTCGCCGTGCGGCGGACCCGCGGCGGTGCCGGCGGGGAGCGAATCCATGCAGGGCGTCGTCATTCACTGCTACGGCTCGCCGGGCGTGATGAAGCTCGAGCAGGTTGCCAAGCCAACGCCGGCGGACGATCAGCTCCTGGTAAAGGTGCGCGCAGCGTCGCTCAATCCGCTCGACTGGCACATGATGCGCGGCTCACCGTACATCATGCGCATGTCCTCCGGCATCGGCACACCGAAGGACCCGCGCGTCGGTGTCGACTTTGCCGGCACGGTCGAGGCGGTCGGCAAGAACGTCACGCTGTTCAAGCCTGGCGATGAAGTGTTCGGCGGCGCCGATGGTGCGGTCGCCGAATACGTAGTCGTGCGCGAGAGCCGCGGCGTCGCGCTGAAACCAGCCAACGTGAGCTTCGAGCAGGCGGCAGCGGTGCCGGTCGCGGCGGTCACGGCGCTGCAAGGCCTGCGCGACAAGGGCGGCATCAAGCCGGGGCAGAAGGTTCTGATCAACGGCGCATCGGGCGGCGTCGGCACTTTCGCGGTACAGATCGCCAAGCACTTCGGCGCTGCAGTCACCGGCGTGACCAGCACGCGCAACGTCGAGCTGGTGCGCTCGCTCGGGGCCGACCACGTCGTCGACTACACGCAGGAAGATTTCGCGCAGGGCCCACAGCGCTACGACCTGATCCTGGACAACGTCGGCAATCGCTCGATCTCCGATCTGCGCCGCGCGCTGCAGCCCAAAGGCACGCTCGTCATCGTCGGCGGTCAGAAAGGCGACTGGCTCGGACCGATGATGGGCGTGATCAAGGCGTCGATCGTCGCCAACTTCGTCGATCAGAAAATGGGTTTCTTCATCGCCAAGCTCGATCACGACGACATGAAGCTGCTCGGCGAGCTGATGCAGACCGGCAAGGTGACCCCGGTGATCGATCGACGCTATCCGCTCAGCGAGGCGGCGAAGGCGATGGAATATCTCGAAACGGGCCGCGCGCGCGGCAAAGTCATCGTGAGCTTGCAGTGATGACGAACGCCATGAATGCCGGCAGAACCGTCGGCGTGCTGCTCATCGTGCAGATGACGGCTGGCTACGTGACGAACTTCGTGCTGCTGGGGGCGGCCACGGCGCCGCCGGGCTTTCTGGTGAACGCAGCGCCGCACGCAACGACCCTGGGCGCGGCCGCCTTGCTTGGAATGATTGCCGGGGGGATGTCGCTCGCGATCGCCATTACGGTGGCACCGATCTTGTGGCGACTCAGCGAGCGAATGACATTGACCGTCCTCGCGCTCAGTACCGTCGCGCTCTCGCTCGCGGTCGTCGAGAACGCCAAGGTGATGTCGATGCTGTCATTGAGCCAGGCGTACGCCGCAACGAACGGCGCCGATCCGGCATCGTTCGCAGGGCTGCGCGGCGTCGTTGCTGCCGCTCGCAATTGGGCGCACTTCACGCATTTGATCGTCGGCGGCTCGACGTTCGTCGCCTTGTTTGCGGCGCTCTATCGCTTCGCTCTGATTCCGCGCGTGCTCGCGGGCTTGGTGGTGGCAGGCGCCGCGCTGCAAATGACGACCGTTGCCAGACCGCTGTTCGGCGCTCAGGTCATCTTTCCGTTGCTCGCACCCGCCGGCATCGCACTGCTACTCGCAGCGGTGTGGCTGATCGTCAAGGGCCTCGCAGAGCCGAAGCCCGCCTGAGCGCTTACTTCACGTAAGCGCGCACGACGCCTTCGAGGAATTCGCGTCCCTCGTACAGCGATTGCACGCGACGCTTCTCGTTGAGCCCGTGCGCGTTGGTCTCGTCGGACTTCGAGAACATGCCGCTCATGCCGTAGGTCGGAATGCCGGCGTTCATCAGGAAGCGGCCGTCGGTCGCGCCCGCGCTCATCATCGGCGCCACCGGCACGCCCGGCCACAGTTTCGCCGCCACTTTCTTCACGGGCCCCATGATCTCGTCCGTCAGCGGCGGTGCCGACGAGCCGTCGCGACGACGCACGATTGCGACCTTCACCTGGTCGTCACCGACGGCGCGCTCGAGAGTTTCCTTGACCTGCTCCGGTGTCGTGCCTTGCATGACACGGCATGACAGCGTGAGCGTCGCCCGCTGCGGCAACGCGTTCGCGGCGTGACCACCTTCCAGCTGTGTACCAACGCAGGTCGTGTGAACGACGGCGTTGTAGCTCGGATCCTTCATCAGCCGCTCCAGCGCAGCTTGATCATCCGGGTTCGTCGCCAACGCGCTCATCGCGGCGCCGATGTCGCCGCCGAGCAGCGGCCCGGTCACGCGGAAATATTCACGCACGACCGGCGTCACCTGCACCGGGAACGAAAGCTGGGCGATCTTCTGCGTGGCCACAGCCAGGCGATAGATCGCGTTGTCCGGCACCGGGCGCGAAGAATGGCCACCGGGGTTGGTCACTTCAAGCGTGAACACCTGGTGAATCTTCTCGCCGGCCTGCACTTGCAAGGTCAGCGGCTTGCCGTCCGCGGACAGCAGCCCGCCGGCGCCTTCGTTCAAGGCAAATGCAGCATCGATCAGCTCGCGATGATTCTTCAGCAGGTAGTCGACGCCGTTGACGCGATTCGATGTCTCCTCGCCGCAGGTCAGCGCCATGACGACGTCGCGGCGCGGCTTGAAATTCTTCTCCTGTTTCAGCCGGATCATCAGGTCGAGAAACACTGCTGCCATCGACTTGTCGTCGGCGGAGCCGCGGCCGTAGAAGAAGCCGTTCTCCTCGATGAGCTTGAACGGATCGCGCTCCCAGTCCGCGCGGCGTGCGTCCACCACATCGATGTGTGCCAGCAGCAGCACGCCTTTCTTGGCCGGATTCTTCGCGCGGATGCGTGCAACGATGTTGCCGTCGTCCGGCTTGCCGTCGGGAATCACGACCTGCATGTCGTCGGCACCGAAGCCGGCGGCCTTGAGCCGCGTCTGCGCCGCACGCACGACCTTCGTACAGGAGCCGGTCGACTGCGAAGAGTCGATCTCGACCATCTCTTGGTAAATTTCGCGAAAGGCTGCGCGGCCGGCGTCGTCGGCCGCTTCGGCCTGCACGAACAACGTCAAGGAAAGTGAAGCGACGAACAGCGTAGTGAATGTTTTCATGGCCGCGAAGGATACCGATTTTTAGCCTGCTGCGCAGACCCAAGGAACGATTACCCGGATGCGCAGACCAATATGTCGGCGCAGTCGCGGGAGGCACTATCAGTGGCAATGCGCGCGGCATTTCGCGAACCGCAGCGACCATTGCTGTTCGTACTCGCGCTGCTGATCCACGCGGGATTGTTTCAGTTGCTGGTCAGTCAGCGACAGGCCGCTGCGCTATTGCCCGAGCGTCTGACCGTCCTGACGCTCGTGCCAGGCGCCGAAAAACTCCGCCCGCCGCCGCCGCCCGTCGCTCCTGTTACACCCGAACGTCTGCCGGCGTTATCGCTGCCTACCAGCATGCCGCCACTATTGATCGCTCCTCCTGAGCGCGACGGAACGTCCACGGCACCTCTCATCGATTGGCAGCGTGAAGCTGAAGCAGCGAGCCGCAAGCAGGCGCTCCGTGCCGAGCCAAAACAGCGCCAGAAGGACGAACCATCGAAAGCGAAGCCGGAGTTTGGCTGGGACCGCTCACGCGTGCATCCGGTCGAGCCGATCGAAAGCGGCGGCTTCGTCGTCCGGCTCAGTGACCGATGCGTGATCGTCATCACCCTGCTGGCGATGCCGGCCTGCCAGATCGGCAAGAAGCCCGCGCGCAGCGATTTGTTCGAGCACATGGGCGATGCGACGCCGGGCGACTGGAAGGACGAATAGCGATCGGTGTAGCCTGCGCGGCCATGAGCATGCCCGAAGCTGCCACGCTGCCACTCGCCGAGTGGGAGAGCTTCTACATCATCGTCGGTGGCTCGGCCGCTGCGCTGAGCGGCCTGATGTTCGTCGTGATTGCTGTCGTCGCGGACGCTGGTCCGCGCGCGGCAACGCCGCTCGGCATCGCCGGATTCGTTACGCCGACCATCATTCATTTCTGCGCGGCGCTGCTGATCTCGGCAATCCTGAGCGCGCCGTGGCCGGGGCACCATCTGGTGCAGCTCTCGATGGCCTTGGTGGGCTTAGGCGGCATCATCTATACGATCGCAGTCTGGCGACGCGTACGCGTCGTCACGACCTACACGATGGTGTTCGAAGACTGGGCCTGGCACGTGATATTGCCGCTGGTGGCATACGCGGTGACGCTGGTCTCGGCGCTGGCGGTTGAGCACGAGACCGTGCTCGCGATGTTCCTCATCGGCAGCGGCTCCTTGCTGCTGCTGTTCATCGGCATCCACAATGCGTGGGATACGGTGACGCATCTCACCTTGCAACGCATACAGCGCGAGCAGGAAAAGCCGGGAAAATAGCCCGCGCGGCGGGTCGATTCGCCGACAAGCGGAACCCCGGTCGGCGATATTTCTTATCTGATTGTCTGCCACGATCCGCCCCATTCGTCATTGGGACAGGGATCCTCAACCTGGAGACGACTCATGAAAAAGTTCTGTGCGATTTATCTGGGCACGCCCGCCAGCCGCGAGAAGTGGACCAAGCTCGACGAAGCCACGCGCAAGCAGCGCGAGCAGCAAGGCATGAAGGCCTGGGGCGATTGGGTCACCAAGAACAAGGCGTCGATCGTCGATACGGGCAGCCCGCTCGGCAAGACCAAGCGTGCCGACACTAAGGGCATCTCGAACGCCTCCAACGCGATGACCGCTTATACGATCGTCCAGGCTGAGTCACACGAGGCCGCGGCGAAGCTGTTCGAGAATCACCCGCACTTCACGATCTTTCCCGGCGACGCGGTCGAGATCATGGAATGTCTGCCGATCCCGGGGATGTAGCGACTAGCGGGCCAGGCCGGTGCGATAGTCGCGATAGAGCGGCAGCCACCGCAGGCTCTGGCGAGCGCGCGTGTTCTTCACTCTGAACGACGGCATCGCGGAGCGTCCGCCGGGAGGCGGCGGACTGCTGCCGGCGACGGCACAAACGTACGTCAGCAAGTCGCGCCAGCGTGTGGGGTTGTCGTCCGCGACGATCAACGGCTGGCGCGACGGCCAGAAGCGCAGCGCTGCGACCGTGGCGTGGGCCATGTCGGCGATATGGATGAGCGAAACGTAGTCGTCGCCGTCTGCGGGCAAGCGCAGCTTGCCAGCGCGTGCACGCGCGAACCAATCGTCGTCGAAGCCGGTGCCAGGACCGTAGAACAGGCCGCCGCGGAGAATGAGCCAGTCGAGATCGGATTCCATGACGGCGGCTTCCATCGTGCGCACCGCCGCGATTGCCGCGCCGGCGACGCCTTCGGCGACGGGATGAAACGTGTCTTCGTCGGCCCATGCATCGCCGCCGCCAGCGTGCGTCATCGCGATGCTCTGCTGCAGGAGTCGCGCAACGCCGGCTTCACGGCACGCGCGCACGAAGATCGGCGTTCCTTCGCGACGCAGCTGGTCGTTCGTCGCGTAGTCGCCCTGCTCACCCGGAGCCGGCAGGCTGGTGGCGAGATTGATTGCGATCTCGCAGCCAGCGAGGCCGGCACGTAGCGATGCCTCGTCGAAGATGTCGGCGGCCGCGATCTCGGCGCCGCACGTTGCTGCCAATCCAGCGGTTTCCGGCTTTCGAACCAGAGCCCTGACCTCATATCCGGCCGCAATCAGGCGCGGCAGCAGATGACGGCCATAAACTCCAGTAGCCCCGAGAACAGCGATGCGCGTATTCATGCGCCGAACTGTATATCCACCCATGTGATGCGACAAGCGGCCGCAGCCCGTCCGCCTGAATCGTGGCTCGCCGCACCTGGACAGCAGCTCGTCTCAAACGCCGGCAATTGACCGCGCGTTGGTTCACAGTGCACTCCATGGAACTGGCAGCGGAAATTGCCTCACGAGTGAGCGATGCCGCAGACGAGCGCGCGGCGCGGCATGCCTATCGCCGATCGTTCAACCACCTGCGGCCGCAGCTCGAGCTGTATCCGGCCGGGTCCCGGCCTTCGGAAGTGTTCGAGCAGGCCGCGCAGACCGTGCGATCGCTGGGCGCGACTTGTCTGCCGCTCGCAATTGCCGTCGCGATGCACCTCTATCCGTACTGCGTGCTCGAGTGCGTGCCGATTCCGCTCGTGAGCGTCGCGAGGCTCAAACGCGCGCTGCTGCTGCGTACGATCAGGAATCGCTCGCTGATCCTGGCTAACACTGGCAGTGAACGGAGCAATGGCAGCACCACACCATTGACAGCCAGAAAAGCAGCGGATGGGGTTCGGATCGACGGTAGATGCGAATACCTGTCGTTGAGCAGCGTAGCCGACATCGTGCTTTTCAAAGCGCAGCTCGCTGACAGCAATCACGCGGTGCTGTGTGCAGCCGATCTGCGCGCGAGCAGCGTGCGCATCGGGCCGTGGAAGTTCAGCGGCGAGATGGAGCTATCGGATACATCGTCGGTGACATTCGTCGACCATCGCGTGCCCGACGGTCACTACCTGATCGTGCCGGACGATGCCGGACTGGGCTGCATCACGGATTATCAGCGAGCCTGGTTCCACCTGTTCATCGCGGAGATCTATCTCGCGCGTGTCGATCACTTGCGCAGCACGTGGCAACTGCAGGAACACGGCCCGGAGCGCAGCGAGCTCGCACGCCTCAGGCAGCAGTCATTGCAGCTGCTCGACGACTTTCGTATGGGTGTGGACGTAGCGCCGCTGACGAGAATGACAGCGACGCTCAAGTTGCGCGTGTCGATGATGTCGCAGACCACGGCTGCCGCGTTGCGCAGCCGAGGCCTCACCGGACAGGCCGGCGGGCTCGGCTACATCAAGTCGCAACCGACAGCCGATAGGAAGATCCTGAGCGGCTTCGGCGTCCTCAGCTTCGCGAGCTAGTTACTGCCCGTCGTCTGCGGCTTCATCGCTTCGACTGCCGCATCCGGCTTCGGCGCCGCGCCGGGCTGCTGACCCTGCTGGCGCATCTTGCGCATGATCTGCAGCGCGTTCGCCATCTCGGTCTTCGACAGCGCGCCGTCCTTGTCGGCGTCCACCATCGGCAGGTACTGCACGACCGGCTTGAAGCGCGGATCGTTGCGGAACTCAGCGGCCGTCAGCTTGCCGTCGATGTTGTCATCGAGCGCGCCGAACGTGACGTTCTGATTCAGCTCCTGGAACCACTCGTCGTGGCGCTCCGCGGTGGTCTCGCCCTTGAAGCGGAAGCGCGCGAACGTGAACAGCATCTCCTCGGAGGTCTGCTCGCCGAACGTCACGTGCTTGTGCGGATCCGGGTTCGCCAGGTTCGAGGTCGAGTTGTCGTACACGTAGTCGGCGATCAGCAGCGAGCCCTTCGGCACTTCCAGCAGGTTCTCGAAGTGATACTCACGCTGCCACGAGAAGTAGTAGCGCGGCTGATTCAGCAGCACCTTCTCGGTGCCGTCGGGATAGCGGATGCGCAGCTTGGTCGAGTAGCAGCGCGAATGGCAGTGCGGCTGCACGCCGAACACTTCCGCGTCGTGCGGGAACTCGAGATACGCAGTTTCCTGGTGACGTGACTCGCCTTCCGGAATCTCGATCGAGAAGTCGGTGATCGAGGCCTGGCGCAGAATGTACTTCGGTTCTTCCTTGTAGAAGTAGTAGCCGACCTCGGTCGTGTCCGTCACCGGCTTGCCGATCGGCGTGTAATGCATCTGATACGCGTACGAGCCGCCGGGCGGCAGGTAGATGCCGGTATCCGCAGGCGTCAGGTTGGGCGCGCCGCCCGGGCCGTAGCCGCCGAGCGCGACATTCCACGAGAAGCCACGGCCGTTCGGATCTTCCTTCGGAATCCAGCCAGCGAGCGCGTGATGCACGGTGGGTGAGGCATTGGCCCACGCCGTGGCACGCAGCCACTTGCCTTCGGTCAGCTTCGTCGGCACCGAACGGTCCTGATAGCCGACGATGCCAGTCTCGGGCACGTTGAACGTCGGAACCTGGACGACGACGTCCGGCTCGCCGAGCGGCCACTTCGGCGCCGGCTTCGCAGCTTCAGGCAACGGATCCTGACCTTCGCCGCGCGGCGCGCCCGCCTCGACCCAATTGACGATCGTCTTGATCTGCGCGTCCGACAAACGCATGTCGTCGGTCCACACCGCGCCGTGGCGATCCGAATGGTACGGAGGCATGCGCTTGGTGCGCAGCACTTCGCGAATCATCGGCGAGAAGCCTTTGACGATGTCATAGCTGTTCATCGCGAACGGTCCCAGTCCGCCCTGCGTATGACAGACGACGCACTTGTCGGCCAGGATCGGCGCAACCTGCGTCGCGTAGTCGATCTTCGCGAATTCGGCGGTGTGCTGACGATCCGGGAAATCGACCGGCGTGCCCTTCACGGCAGCTTCCGCAACCGGCACCGGTTTGCCTTCGAGCACTGCAGTCAGCGCGGCGGTGAGATTCGCCTTCTTGTTCTTCTTCTGTGCGAAGGAGTCGTCGATCGGACCGTGATACGCAACCGTCCAGCCCTTCGTCTCGACCACGAAGACTTCGCCGGTCGTCGTCACGCCGAGCGAGCGACCGACCAACTGCAGCTCGTCCGCCAGCACCGGCAGCTCCGCCGAGCCAGGCCGGCCGACGAAGGCGTCGTGCTTCGAGTTCAGCGAGGAGTCGAGCATCATGAACTGCACGTTCTTGCCCTGGAACGTCTCGCGGACCTTGCCGAGAGCCTTGGCGGCGCGTTCGGAAACCTTATCGCCGTCGGCCGATGTCACCAGCACGATGGCGGGACTGGCGGTGTAGTAATAGAGCTCGTGACCCATACCGCTCTGGTCGGCGAGCATGAAATTGTCGACCTTCGAACCGACCAGCGACGCGTCCGCGCCCGCTGCGCTCGACAGGATCGCCGCTACCGCGGCTGCCAGTCCGGCCGCGACTACACCACGCTGCTTCGAGATCATGGATTTTCCCCCGGGGCACTGCCCCATTAATCGCAAAAATCTACCACCCCGCCCGCCGGTGCGTCTTGGACGAGACCGGCGGGCGGGGGCAGAGCGGGGTGTTCCGGATCTTTAGATTTGTCGAGACGGGGGCCGGTGGATCACTTCGTGACCGCCGGCACGTTCGCGGGCGCGGGCACCGGGGCGGTCTTCACCAAGCCGCTCAAGCCGTCGCCGGAAAGCCCGACTTCCTTGATGAGCTGATCCACTACCGGCGCATATGCCCGGTACTTGAGAGCAGCACCGACTGCCTGCTCGGCCAGATTCCCGGACGACGGCGCAGGCGCGCCGTCGCCAGCCTGCGCACCGGCCGCACCGGCGTTGAGCCCGTCAACCTGCATGATGCGGATCGAGTCGATGCTCTGCATCGGCTTGACCGCCTGCTCGATGATGCGCGGCAGGCCCTGAATCAGCGCGAGCTTCTCCTGCAGCGAGATCTGCGCGTTCGACAGCGTGTTGATGGCTTCGTTGAGCGCGCGCTTGCCCGCCGCCTCCGCTTCGTAGTTCTCGCGGTTGGCCTTGGCCAGCGTGCGGATGGCCTGGGCCTTCGCTTCCGAAGCTTCCTGCTCGGCCAGCGCCGCAACCTTCACGCCAATCGCCTGCCGCTCGGCTTCCTGCGCCGCGAGCACCAGCGTCACCTGCTTCTCGCGCTCGGCCTTCGCTACTTCCTCTGCGGTCTTCACGGCCTGCTCGGACTTCACCGCGTCGGCGAGCGCGAGGTTGGCGCTGGACTGCGCCTTCGACTGCTCTTCCGATTTCTGTGCGATCGAAATCGCCTTTTCCTGCTCGGCAATCTGCGTGGCGCGCTGTTGCTGAATCGACGCGATCTGCACTTCGCGCTCGGCTTCGACTTCGCGCTGCCGGACAGCCTGCTGTTTCGCGACCTCGGCCTCGCGGATCTGGCGCTGAGCCAGGATCTTCGCCTCCTCGGACTCGCGGGTCTTGGCGGCCTGCACTTTGGCGACCGTGGCGCCCTGCTCGGCCTCGCGCGACGCGACCTCCTGCGATTGGGCGAGCTCGGCGAAGCGCTTCTGACGATCGATCTCCAACTGCAGCTGCTTGGCTTCGAAATTCTTGCGGGAGATCGCCACAGTCGTGTCCTGCTCGATCTCGTTGCGCTCCTTGTTGCGACGCTGCGTCTGCTCGGTGAGTCGCGTCAGGCCTTCCGCATCGAACGCATTGTTGGGATCGAAGAACTGCATTGCCGTCTGGTCGATGCGAGTGAGCGACACGCTCTCCAGCTCGAGACCGTTCTTGAGCAGATCCTCGCTCACTGCGTTCTGCACGCCCTGGATGAAGTCCTGACGCTTGTCGAGCAGCTCCTGCATCGTCATTGCGACAGCCGCCGCGCGCAGCGCGTCGACGAACTTGTCTTCTACGAGCTGCGACAGCTGCTCGGGATCCATCGTGCGCACGCCGAGGGTCTGCGCCGCATTCGCGATACCTTCCTTCGTGGGAACGACGCGCACGAAGAACGCGACCACGACGTCGACGCGCATGCGGTCCTTGGTGAACAGCGAATCTTTGCCGAAGCGCATCACCTCCAGCTTGAGCGTGTTCATGTTCACGAGAATCGTCTCGTGAAAGACCGGGAACACCAGCGCGCCGCCGTCCATCACCACCTTCTGTCCGCCCAGCCCCGTGCGCACGAAAGCGCGCTCTTTCGAAGAGCGCCGATACAAGCGCGAGAAGATGAGCCCGATGACCAGCAGCGCGAGAAAAGCAATGCCGATCAAAATCAGGTTGTCCATCATCAGGGGAGTGCCCATTCACGTATCTCCTGTAGTTATCGCGAATCAGCGTTTCAGATCAGGTCCGGCCACGGGTTGACGGCGGCGGCGAAGCGATTGCCCGCGATCTGCCTGGTCAGCAGCACACGCTCGCCGCCCTGAAACGTCATGCCTTCGGTGTCCGGCTCGACCATCACGTAAAGAGTCTGACCGTGTTCGTTCGGTACCCGCGCTTGTGCCGGATAACCCATTCGCGCGGTGCCGCCGACGATCGTCGCGACGCGTCCGACCAGCGAATCGAACGACACGGCATACGTCTGATCCTGCGGGATCAAGCGCGCGAGGCCCGCGCCGAGAATGCGCACGATCGGCAGCGTGGCGATAAAGGCCGCGGGCACCGAGACGATCGGCGGCACCCAGATGCCGAGGAACCGATGCGCCACCATGTTGAGTGCGAAGCCGGTGAGCGCAAAGCCGGCGAGGAACAGCACGACCAGCACCAGAAACGGGACGCGGCCGACGTGCAGCCAGCCGAGCAGCTTGTCGAACGGACCGTGCACGTTGTCCCACGGATCCGGCAGATGGTGGTGCAGCAGCCCTGAGAGCGTCGCTCCGGCGACCATCGCCAAGCCCTCGACGAAGGCGATCAGCAGCATCAGAAAAGTGGCTGCGGTGAACGGCCATGTCTCAGCAGCGAAGAGCACGGGTTGTCGATTCCTCTTCTTTCCGTCGAAGGCGCTATTCCACGCGCTGCGACGGGCAGCGACAAGGGATCGCCGGTCAAAGGCCAAGCTCTGCCGGCGAATTTTTCGGTTATGTTGCCAACGCGACCCGCTACGCCCGGATGAATGCGTACATCCCGGCGACTGCCACGCCGAGCGAGTAGAAAATCATGTAGGACACCGTGACCGCGAGCAGGCCGAGCACGATCTTCAGAGCGCTCGCGCGGTAGACACGTCGCTCGGCGAAGAACAGATACACGAAACTCCACAGGTACACCGCAAACTCCAGGCCCTGGCCGATCGAGTCCCTGCCGCCGGCGAACGCACCGATTCCTGCTGCGAGCAGCAACGCGCCCGCGCTGGCCAGGTAATAGAACGATTGGAAGTGCAGCACGAACACGAGGTTCTCGAGGTACAGCGGCCGCTGGCGTCGATAAATCGAGAACTGCACGAGCGCGACCAGGGGCAGGACGACGAACATCACTTTCGGTAACAGATTCTCCATCGCTGCAGTAAGCGCCCGTCCATTGTTACTCAGCCCACGCTCGCACGACGCCTGGAGGTCAGGCACCAACTGCAGGAACCAGCCCGGATGAGCCGCCATCTGCGCGCAGTCGGCTGGCGTCAGCTCCTGACCGCTCGACGCCAGCACGCGCGAGCCCGGCGCGCCGAAAACCGACGCGATGATGAAGTACGCGATCGAAATCACGAGATAGCTGCGGAACGGCGGCGAGTAGGAATTGCGCTTGCCGCCGAGGTATTCCTGCGTAAGCAGCCCCGGGCGGATCAGCAGCGTGCGCAGCGTGCGCCAGAACTTCGAGTCGACGTGGAACAGGCCCTCGACCAGCTCGTGCGTGAAGTGACCGAACGACAGCGACACGTGGCTGTCCTGGCCGCAGCGACCGCAGTAGCGATCGGCCAGCGGCGCACCGCAGTTGGCGCAGTGGGTCGGAGGGGCGGACGCGTCGTTCATTGTTGCGATCGAGTGTATCAAGCGTACGCGGCTCGTCCTATGATGGCGCCACAGCTCAACCACGAGATCGGCCGTTGAACAGGATCACTGTCCGCGAAACCGACGGCACCGAGCGCACTTACCCCCTGCACGGCGGGAAACTCGTGATCGGCCGCGACCCTGCCTGCGGAATCTGCCTGCAGGATTCGCAAGTGAGCTGGCAACACGCGGTGCTCAGCGAGACCGACGGGACGTGTTTCATCGAAGATCTTGGCAGCTCCAACGGCACCTTCGTCGGTCCGCAGCGCATCCGTCGACAGGCGCTCAACGCGGGCGAAATCGTTCGGATCGGTCCGTACGAGATCGCCCTGCAACTGCGCGCGATGCCATCGCCGACGTCAGCCAGCGAGCACACGATTTTCGATGCGGCCGTGCTGCGCGCGGCGGCGCCGGCGGCGCGACGCGAGCAGACCTCAGCGCCCAAAGCACTTACGCCTGATGAGACCTGGCAGCGTTGGCTGCGGTTCACGCCGCTCTCAGAAACCTACCGCACGGCCAACCCGCGACAGGAAGTAATCGCTGGCCTCACTGTCGCAGCACTCCTCGTGCCGCAAGGCATGGCGTATGCGCTGTTGGCCGGCTTGCCGCCAGTGATGGGGCTGTACGCCTCGATCCTGCCGATGATCGTGTACGCACTTGCTGGCAGCGGTCGGCAGACTTCGGTCGGTCCCGTGACAGTGGACTCGCTGATGCTGGTGCTGGGCCTGGGCACGCTGGCGACGGCTGGAACGCCTGCGTTCATCGCACTCGCGCTGCTCGTGACCGTCCTGATCGGCGCGATCCAATTGGCGATGGGCGCACTGCGACTGGGATTCCTCGTCAACTTCCTGTCGTATCCAGTGCTGGCCGGCTTCACGTCCGCGATTGCCGTCATCACTGTCATAGGACAGTTGAAGCACGTGCTCGGTGTCAGGGGCCCGCAGCACCCGGAGCTGTATCGAACGGCGATGGACGTCGTCACGCACGTCGGTCAGGCGAACCCGATCACGATGGCGATTGCGCTCGGCTGCGTGGTCGCACTGTGGGCTGCGAAACGCTGGGCGCCGACGGCGCCGGGCCCATTGGCTCTCGTCATCGTGTGCACAATTCTCGCGTACGCGCTGGGACTGGATGTGCACGGAGTGAGCGTACTGGGACCGGTCAGCGGCGGTTGGCCGCATCTGAGCGTGCCGGCGATGCATTGGATCGACGTTCGCCAACTGCTGCCGCTCGCTTTCACGATGGCGCTGGTGGGCTTTGCGCAAACGATCTCGGTGGGCAAGGCGCTCGGCAACAGATTCGGCTACGACATCGACGCCAATCGCGAGCTGACGGCGCTCGGCTTGTCCAATCTCGCTTCGAGCATGTCGCAGGGCTACGCAGTCTCCGGCAGTCTCGCGCGCTCGGCATTGAACGCCGCGGCCGGCGCTCGCACGCAACTCGCCGCGATCGTTTCGGCGGTGTGCGTCGGAATCACTACGCTGTTCTTCACACCGCTGTTTCACTATCTGCCGAGCGCGACGCTCGCCGCGATCCTGATCGTCTCGTCGCTGCGGCTGATCGACACGCGCGAGATTCGCTATCTGTTCAAGGTGAAGATCACGGAAGGCATCCTGCTGGCGTTCACATTCGCCGCGACACTGGCGCTCGGCATCATGCCGGGGCTGCTGCTCGGCATCGTCGCGTCGATCCTGCTGTTCATCACGCTGAACACGCGGCCCAACACGGCGATTCTCGGCCGTCTGCCGAACACCAACATCTTCCGCAACGTGCAACACTTTCCGGAAGCCGAGACGATTCCGGGGCTGGTCATCCTGCGCATCGACGCGTCGCTGTACTTCGCGAACACGGTGTTCCTGAAGGAGAAGGTCCACGAGATTTGCCGACAGCACGCCGCGTCGCTGAAAGCGCTGATCCTGGACGCGAGCGCCGTGAACGATCTCGATTCGTCCGCGGACACCGCGTTGCATCAGCTTTCGGCGGAGTTCAAGCAGAAGGGCATCGAGTTTTACATTGCGGGCGTCAAGGCGCCGGTGCGCGACGTGATGAAGCGCTCGGGCCTGTACGCCGTGCTGGGCAGCGACCACTTCTTTTTCACAATCGATGCCGCCGTCAAACGCTTTCAGGACAGGACTCGCCCGCGTCAATGAGGTAGGCTAGCTGCGGGTCGATGTTCCGGGGATTCTCCAGGAGGGATTCGCGATGAACACTCGTGCAGCAGTCCTCGCCGCGCTCCTCGCCTGCGGCTTCTCGCCCCCCGCCACCGCCGACGAGTCGCCCGGGTGCCAGCGTCCGCAACTCAAGGAAGCCGAGGGCAATGCCGATGGCGGCATCACTGCGGAAAAGCACGCGGCCACTGCCGCCAAGCGCTTCGAGATGATGGACAAGGATCACAACGGCAAGATCACTCGCGACGAAATCGAAGCGAGTCACGGTGCGGAAAGCATCGTGTGGGCGAATCATCCCGAGTCGGACGCCGACAAGATTCGCGATCTGGACAGCAATCACGACGGCGTCTTGACCGAAGCGGAATACTCCGCGGGCTCGCAACGGATGTTTCACATCCTCGACGTCGACGGCAACGGCGTGCTGACACCTGAGGAAATGGTGCTCGACCCTCGCAGCCGCTGAGTCAGCTCCGCCCCAACATCCGCTCGACTCGCCGCGCCAGCTCCGAAATCGCAAACGGCTTGGTCAGCACCGCCATGCCCGGCCCGATGTGGCCGTGGTTGAGTGCGGCGTTCTCCGCATAGCCGGTGATGAACAGCACCTTCAACTTCGGCCGCAACGCCAGCGCTGCATCTGCCACCTGCCGGCCGTTGAGCCCGCCCGGCAAACCCACATCCGTGATCAGCAGATCGACGCGTTTGTCCGACTGCAGTACCTCAAGACCACTGGGCCCGTCGACCGCTTCGATGCACGTGTAGTTCAGATCGCCGAGCGCATCGGTGATCAGCATGCGCACCGTCGGCTCGTCGTCGACGACGAGCACCACGGTGTCGGAAGCGCGCGAGGGCTCCGGTGCAACGACGTTGACCGGTTCGACCTGCTCGTCACCGTGGTAGCGCGGCAGGTACATGCAGACCATCGTGCCCTTGCCGACTTCGGAATAAATGCGCACGTGGCCGTTCGACTGGCGCGCGAAGCCGTAGACCATCGACAGCCCGAGTCCCGTCCCTTGCCCCATCGGCTTGGTCGTGAAGAACGGCTCGAAGACGCGCTCCAGGGTTTCCTTGTCGATGCCGACGCCGGTGTCGCTGACGCAGATCGTGATGTATTGCCCCGGCTCGAGGTTGCGCTCGCGCGCCGTGCGATCGTCGATCCACTTGTTCGCGGTTTCGATCGTGATCCGGCCGCCGTTCGGCATCGCGTCGCGCGAGTTGAGGCACAGGTTCAGCAGCGCATTTTCCAGCTGATTGGCGTCGACCAGCGTCGGCCATAGCCCTACTGCCTCGATGGTCTCCACCTGGATCGAAGGACCTACCGATCTGCGCACCAGCTCGACGAACTCCGTCATCAGCCGGTTCACGACCAGCGGCTTCGGCGACAGCGTTTGCCGCCGCGAGAACGCGAGCAGGCGATGCGTGAGAGAAGCGGCGCGACGCGCTGCGCCCTGCCCGGCCGTCACGTATTTATCGACGTCACGCGTGCGACCCTGCGCAAGACGCACGCCGATCATCTGGAACGCGCCGGAGATTCCCGCAAGCAGATTGTTGAAGTCGTGCGCGAGACCGCCGGTGAGCTGACCGACGGCCTCCATCTTCTGTGCCTGGCGCAGCGCTTCTTCAGTCTTGCGCAGTCGTTCCTGCTCGGCGAGCCGCTCGGTGACGTCGTACGCGAACTGATACGCACCGATGCGATTACCGTTGGCGTCGTACAGCATGCTCATGTGCATCTCGTACTGCCGGCGCTCGCCCGCGGGACTGCTGAAGGCGATCACCTCGGAGAAGTCCTCGCCTTGCAGAGCACGCGACCAGATTCCCTGCAAGGCCTGGAGCTGCTCGGGCTGCTCACCGAGCACGTCGAGCAGCCGCTCGCCGACCTTCGGCGCGACACCGAAGATCCGCTCGAACTCACGCGACGCGGCGCCGTTGATGGCGATGCAACGGAAGTCC
>Ga0070673_100000178_pt1 | contig 31036 bp, 30 predicted proteins | sample KBSM23metaG_FD_65342 | JGI IMG/M metagenome (GOLD analysis project Ga0070673, IMG submission 65342) | Miscanthus rhizosphere microbial communities from Kellogg Biological Station, Michigan, USA - KBS M2-3 metaG | ecosystem: Host-associated > Plants > Roots > Rhizosphere > Soil ... | reverse complement strand
CCGAGATCGGTGTCCTCCACGATGAGGACGCGATAGGACAAGAGCCAGCGCCGCCACCATCCTTTGCTGCCGTCGTCCGGCAGGCGGTCGTACACCAGGCATCGCACGATGGGGTTCAAGAGCTTTGCCTCATCCGCGGGCCCGATGCCGGCGCTTGTCGGCGCGACGAAGCCGAGACGCCGGTCGATCCATTCATCGGGAACCGTCGCGATCAACCAGCTGAAGCCGACGACGACCGGCAGAAGCAGAAGGATCATGACAACCTGGCGGCCGGAAGCCTCCCACGCCTCCGCCGGAGGCCCGAGCCGGATGTCCCATTTCCGCTTCGGCGGCGCGTGCTGCATGATCGGCGTAAGCAGGATCAGCATGGCAAAGCCGAGGATCACTGCGAAGCGATGCCAGTAGGTGATCCAGATCTCATGGTAGGGCAGGAACTTGATCTGGAAATAGAGCAACGTGGCGATCGGGAGCAGCGCGAAGGTCACGTACACGATCAGCTGCATCATCAGCTTGGTGATGCGGTGGGGTCTCGGGCCAGCCAGGATCTGCGAGAACACGTAGGCATGAACTCGCTCGCGGGCAGGGTTCTCGCTGCCGGTTTCCAGCTCATGCGGGATAATGGCGTCGGTGAAGCGGCGATATTTCCGCGCCACGATGACGTGCTGAACCAAGAGCGACAGGTAGACCAGCAACAGCATCGCCGGCGCATATTGAAAGAAGCCGACGAGCGGGATGTCCGCATTGATGATCGGCAGCCTGACCGGGCTGTTGAGGAGCAGGTCGTTGTGGCTGACGGAGGCGAGCGTCACGATCACGTAGGTCAGAAGAAAAAGAAAGGCGAGCCAGGCGGTCCTGGCCGGCTCGCTCGTGTCGTTGGCCTCGTCAAGAAACCCCTTAACGTCCTCGGAGAGTTTCGGCGAACTTGCCATTCGGGCGGGCTCTTTTTTGCAGGATGGGTCGGAGCGGCGCGCGCCCCTTGCGGGCGGGTTACAGAATAGAGTCCGGCTCGGGTCAAGCGCGGATTGACTCTTTGTCATTGCCCGGCTTGACCGGGCAATCTAGTAACCACCGCCCTCACTCCATTACCGCTGGCGGTGGTTTCTGGATTCCCGCTTTCGCGGGAATGACAATTCAACGAGAGGAACTGGCGAGTTCGCCGCCGCGTTTGCTTCCCCGCGAAACTTCTGGAGGCTACCATGCCTTACCTGACGGGCGTGCTGACGGGCATCCTCCTCACCATCCTTGTCCTGTTCGTTATCGACAATTTCGGGTCCGATGCGCGGCCGATCGTGAATTGGAGCGTGCTAAGCGAGAAGCTCGGCGCCGCGAAGGAAGAGGTGCGCAAGGAGGTGCATCAGGCGACCGCGCCGGACGGCCAGCCGAGCGCGCCAGCGCCAGCCGAGACCCACTGACTTTTCGCCGCGGAGCAGATCCCATCCACAAAGTTTGATCCGCGCGCTTCATCGGCTATGCTCCGCCGCCGGACGAAATGACATCGCCACTAACAACTCGCAATGAAGACAACGACGCAACCATGAGGAGTTCCATGATCCGCAATCGCATGCGCGCCTTTGTTCTCTCGACCGCTTTCGCCATCCTCGGTTTCACCGTGCCGGCGACGGCGTCGCCGTTCGACGGAAGCTGGCGCATGTTCCTCGTGACGACCAACGGCCATTGCGGCGTGATCAACATCGGCGTCGCCATCAACGGCGGCCACATCTCCGCGACAAGCGGGAAGTTCGTGGCGCACCCGATTGCGTTGAACGGCATCATCTACGGATCGGGACAGACCGAGATCAACGGCGTGGCCGGCCCGCGCCAGGCGCAAGGCATCGGACGGTTCACGCGCGTCAAGGGCAGCGGCAAGTGGAACGGCACCGGGCCCTCAGGCGTCTGCTCGGGCTATTGGGTCGCCGACCGGGCATGATCCTCGACACGCTTCATCGCTTCGCCGCGTCGCCCGCGCGAAGGTTTGTCAAAGCTTGCCCTCGGGCTTGGCCCGAGGGAGCACGCCCCGAAAGGGGGATGGCGCGCCGAAAAGCGCAAACCTATGGTTCCGCGCTTCCTTGCGGAAACACGGCGGGCGCCTCTCGGCGCGCCAATCTCAACGTCTTTACGGGCCCTGCTTTTCGCCGCCGGCATCGCCTCGAATCGCCTGCCGGAATGTCAGCCAGTTCCTGGCGGGGACTCCTAGTGGCCCCGGAGGAAGCTCCGGCACCGCCCGGGAGCTCGTGTTGCGTACATGTGCGCGCAGGCGCCGCACCTCGTCCCGCTCACCGCGCGACGCCTCGCGAGAACGCCCTTGAACGGACGGGGCGATGCGAATGTACGCGAGGTTCGCGGGCCGGGGATAACCCACGATTATTTTCACTTGTCATCGCCGGGCTTGACCCGGCAATCCAGTAATTCATGCCGTGCGCAATCACGAAGATCAGTGGTTACTGGATGCCCGCTTGCGTGGGCATGACACGCCCCGGCGGCGGGAAGGCCGAATGAACCATGCTATAGCTCTGCCGCCACAACGGAGGAGAGGCGGCGATGTCCCAAGATCGGCGTGAAGCGTTAGTGCGCAAATATCTCGATGAGGTGTTCAACGGGCATGATGTGTCCCGCCTCGACAAATATCTCGACGCCGATCTCGTTTCGCACTGGCTCGGCGACCGGACGCTGCATGGCCTGCCCGTCTGGAGGGACGCCATGGCCGGATTCTTCGCCGCCTTTCCCGACGCCTCCTATACGCTGGAGGACATCTTCTTCGCCGGCGACAAGGGCGTGTGGAGAGGGACCTGGCGCGCGACCCAGCGCGGGAATTGGGAAGACATCGCGCCCACGGGCCGGAAGGCGACCTGGACGGTCATGATCATGGGCCGCTTCGCGGGCGACAAGCTCGTTGAGGACTGGGTCGAGTACGACCGCTACAATCTGTTCCGCCAGCTAGGCGCTGTGTGAGGCGGACACCGGCTGCGCGTCACTGGGTCACGACCGCGCATCACGCACGTCGGTCTGGCTTCCATTCTCTGCCGATGCCGTCATGCCCGGACGTGTTGCGGGCATCCAACGATTATAGAAATGCCGCTGCCAAATCGCGCGATAGGCGATATCGCCACATGGAAGTGGCTAGGCGATGCCCTGTGGGCTTCTGGCGATCATGGGGGAGCAATTGGCATTTATAGAGAAGCTATAGATCGCCAGCCTTCCATGGCAGCGCCATATCGTTGGCTCGGCTCTGCTCTGACAAGCCTCGGCAGGCTCGTTGAGGCTGAGGAAGTTTATAAAGAGGCTCAGCTCAGGTCAGACGAGCTCGCACCTTGGAAATGGCTCGCCGAATTGTACGAGCGACATGGCCGCGAGCAGGAAGCTCTCGATCTACTTCGTGAAGCCAAAGCAAGGTTTTCCGATAATTTCGCCACGTGGAGCTGGCTGGCGGATGCCTTGCGAAAGCGGAGTAGCATTGAGGCGAAGCTGCTCTACGGGGAAGCGGTAAAGAAATTTCCGCAGCAACGCATTCCGCGTAAATGGAAACGAGCGGTGACGGCTACCGACGAACAAGACTAGGCGACACAACACAAGCTTCCTTCACGTCTCGATTGTATCGTCGCTCCAGTCAGGAGCGGATTACTCCGCGGCTTCAGCGGGGCGCTTCGCGGCCTTGGCTGAGGGCCGGCGCTTCAGCACCTGCTTGAGATATTGCCCGGTGTAGCTGCGCGGATTGGCGGCGATCTCCTCGGGCGTGCCGACCGCGACCACCTCGCCGCCGCCGTCGCCGCCCTCGGGGCCTAGGTCCACGATCCAGTCGGCGGTCTTGATCACTTCGAGATTGTGCTCGATCACGACCACGGTGTTACCCTGGTCGACCAGCTCGTGCAGCACGTCCAGCAGCTTGGCCACGTCGTGGAAGTGCAAGCCCGTGGTCGGCTCGTCGAGGATATAGAGCGTGCGGCCGGTAGCGCGCTTCGACAGCTCCTTGGACAGCTTGATGCGCTGCGCCTCGCCGCCCGACAGCGTGGTTGCCTGCTGGCCGACATGGATATAGCCCAGGCCGACGCGCGCCAGCGTGAGCAGCTTATCGCGCACCGAAGGCACCGCCTTGAACAATTCGGCGGCCTCCTCGACCGTCATGTCGAGCACGTCGGCGATTGACTTGCCCTTGAACTTGATCTCCAGCGTCTCGCGATCGTAGCGCTTGTTCTTGCACACGTCGCAGGTGACATAGATGTCGGGCAGAAAGTGCATCTCGATCTTGATCACGCCGTCGCCTTGGCAAGCCTCGCAGCGCCCGCCTTTGACGTTGAAGGAGAAGCGGCCGGGCTTGTAGCCGCGTGTCTTGGCCTCGGGCAGCTCGGCGAACCATTCGCGGATGGGGGTGAAGGCGCCAGTATAGGTGGCTGGGTTCGAGCGCGGGGTGCGGCCGATCGGCGACTGGTCGATGTCGATCACCTTGTCGAGCTGCTCGATGCCTTCGAGCTCGTCGTGCTCGCCGGCCATCTCGCGCGCGCCGTTGAGCTTGCGCGCGACGGCGCGGTAGAGCGTCTCGATGAGGAAGGTGGACTTGCCGCCGCCGGAGACGCCGGTCACCGCGGTGAACAGGCCGAGGGGCACGTCCACGGTGATGTTCTTGAGATTGTTGGCGCGGGCGCCGTGCACGGTGAGGCGGCGGCCGCGGGTCGGCTTGCGCCGCTCCTTCGGGCTCGGGATCTGCTTGAAGCCGGTGAGATATTGGCCGGTGAGGCTCTCTGAGTTCGCCATCACCTGCTCGGGCGTGCCTTGCGCCACCACCTCTCCGCCATGCACGCCGGCGCCGGGCCCCATGTCCACCACATGGTCGGCGGTGAGGATCGCCTCCTCGTCATGCTCCACCACGAGCACCGAGTTGCCCATGTCGCGCAGCGATTTCAGGGTTTCTAGCAGCCGGGCATTGTCGCGCTGATGCAGGCCGATGGAGGGCTCGTCGAGCACGTAAAGCACGCCGGTGAGCCCCGAGCCGATCTGCGAGGCGAGCCTGATGCGCTGGCTCTCGCCGCCCGACAGCGTGCCGGATGAGCGGGCAAGCGTGAGGTAGTCGAGGCCGACATCGTTCAAGAAGCACAGCCGCTCGCGGATCTCTTTCAGGATGCGCGCGGCGATCTCGTTCTGCTTAGGCGTGAGCTTCTCCGGCAGCTCGTCGAACCAGCGGCAAGCTTCCCTGATCGACATGTCGCAGACCTCGCCGATATGCAGCCCGGCGATCTTCACCACCAGCGCCTGCGGCTTGAGGCGATAGCCCTTGCACGCCTCGCAATACTGGTCGGACTGATAGCGCGACAGCTCTTCCCGCACCCACGAGGATTCGGTCTCGCGCCAGCGCCGCTCGATATTGTTGATCACGCCCTCGAACGGCTTGGTGGTCGAGTAGTGGCGCACGCCGTCGTCATAGGTGAAGGTGATCTCGTCGTCGCCCGAGCCGTTGAGGATCACGTCGCGGAACTCCTGGGAGAGCGATTTCCACGGCTTGGTCATGGGCTGGCGGTAGGCGCGGGCGAGGGATTCGAGCGTCTGCTGGTAGTAGGGCGAGGTGGCCTGCGTGCGGGCCCAGGGCGCGATGGCGCCGCGGGCGAGGCTCAAACTCTCGTCGGGCACGATCAGCTCGGGCTCGAAGAACAGCTCGGTGCCGAGCCCGTCGCATTCGGGACACGCGCCGTAGGGGTTGTTGAACGAGAACAGGCGCGGCTCGATCTCCTCGATGGTGAAGCCGGACACCGGGCAGGCGAACTTCGCCGAGAAGATGATCCGCTCCTGATCGGCGCCCATCCCGGTCTTGATCCTGGCATCGAGCGCGACCTGCTCGGCATAGGACTGTCCCGTGCGCCCCGTCAGAGCTGGCGACTGCGCGTCGGTGGCAGCACCCTTGTCGGCGAACTCGGCGACGGCGATGCCGTCGCTCAAGGCGAGCGCCGTCTCGAAGCTATCGGCGAGCCGCGCGCTCATGTCGGGACGGACCACGATGCGGTCCACCACCACGTCGATGTCGTGCTTCACATTCTTGTCGAGGGCAGGGACCTCGGCGACCTCGTAGAACTTGCCGTCGACTTTGACGCGCTGGAAGCCTTTCTTCTGAAGGTCTGCAAAGTCCTTGCGGTACTCGCCCTTCCGCCCGCGCGCGATCGGCGCGAGCAGATAGAGCCGTGTGCCTTCGGGCAGCGCCAGCACCCGGTCGACCATCTGGCTGACGGTCTGACTTTCGATGGGGAGGCCGGTCGCCGGAGAAAAGGGGATGCCGACCCGCGCCCAAAGGAGCCGCATATAGTCGTAGATCTCGGTGACCGTGCCGACCGTGGAGCGCGGGTTCCGCGAGGTGGTCTTCTGCTCGATGGAGATCGCCGGAGACAGGCCTTCGATGTGGTCGACGTCCGGCTTCTGCATCATGTCGAGGAACTGGCGGGCGTAGGCCGAGAGCGACTCGACATAGCGGCGCTGGCCTTCGGCATAGATGGTGTCGAAGGCGAGCGAGCTCTTGCCCGAGCCGGACAGGCCGGTCAGCACGACAAGCTTCTCGCGTGGCAGGTCGAGGGAGATGTTCTTGAGGTTGTGCTCCCGCGCGCCGCGGATGGAGATGAATTTGGAGGTCATTCTTCACGCAATGTCGGGGCAAGGGGGCCGTTCGGCAAGCCCTGCAAAGGCTTAGTCCCCAACAGGTTGCGCGGCAAGGGTAGGGAGCCAGGTTCTCGAGGCTTGCGCGCTTGAGATTGTTCCGGCTATTTCATGATGGTATGATGTTGCCATTATCATGATGGTATGATGTTGCCATTATAAAGGCACTAACTCGGCTAACGCTCGACCCTGAGATGCAGGGGCCCGCGCCCAAGCCAAGACTGAGGAACGGCGAATCTCATCCGCAGAATACGCGCGACGACTGCTTGCCCTCAACCTGAGAGAATTGAAACAGCGCAAGACGGATATATCCCTGGTTTTCGAGGATCCGGAAACCAATATCGCGGGATAAAGATAAGATGATCGGCGATGCGGTGTGGAACGACCACATGGGCAAGGTCGGGCGCAGAAAGTGGGTAGCGCGTCTGAAGACTGAACAGTGAGCCTGTTCGTTGATTCATCGGTGTGGTTCGCCGCAGCGGCCAGACGCGACCGAGACAATGAGCGCGCCAAGGGAATTCTAAGAACGACGCCTTCAGTTGAGCAAGTCACCACGGATCATGTGCTAGTGGAGACTTGGCTACTCCTGAATAGCCGCTATCGCCGGGACGTTGCCGACCACTTTTGGCAGCAGCTCCAACAGGCCGGAGTCCGGATTGAACTCGTCACGGCCGCTGACCTGCGCGCTGCCTGGGCGATTGGCGTGACATTTCCTGAACAAGCATTCTCGATCGTCGACCGCACAAGCTTTGCCGTCATGGAGCGGCTCGGGATCGTTCGAGTTGCGAGCTTCGACAATGACTTCAGCATCTACCGATATGGTGCCCGCCGCGATAGGTCATTTGAGGTGATCCGCTCTGGACACAGTGGCTTGTTTCAGCTGTTCCATCGCGCCATTCTCAACCAGCACCAGATTACCTGTCTCTACAAGGGCCACCATCGCGAATTCTGTCCCCACATCCTTGGGCACACGGGTGGTCGCGAGGTGGCGCTTGTTTATCAGTTTGGCGGGGGGAGTTCTCGAAAGCTTCCCACTAAAGGCGAATGGCGCTGCATCTATTTAAGCGAGATTGAAGACGCAAAAATCCAAGGGAGGCGTTGGCACACTGGCAGTAGTCATCGCAAGAGCCAGCGTTGCGTGGCCTCTGTCTATGTGGATGTAAACATCAGTGTGCCCAATCAGCCGGGACGTCGATAAAGAGCTTGGACTGCGGCCGGCGCTTTCATCTCTCGGAGTCCACCCGAGTAGTATGAGTGATGAGCGCACGGTTTTCGGCCTAGATGCACGCCCCATGGGAGTCAGCCGCACGCATATCGCAGCCGCCGCCGGCATCATCCTCGCCGCGGCGCTCGCCGAGTACCTGATGGGCCATCCGCTCATCTGCAAATGCGGCTACGTCAAGCTTTGGCATTTCGACGTTCAAAGCGCCGAGAACTCACAGCACCTGATCGACTGGTACACGCCGTCGCACATCATCCACGGCTTCCTCTTCTACGGGCTGCTCTGGCTGATCTCGCGCTTCGTGCCGATGTCGCTCGGCACGCGCCTCGTGCTTGCCGTGGTCATCGAGGCATCCTGGGAGGTGCTGGAGAACACGCCCTTCGCCATCAACCGCTACCGTGAGGCGACCATCGCCCTCGACTATTATGGTGATAGCGTCATCAACTCGATAAGCGACATTCTATTTATGGTGCTCGGATTCTTCCTCGCCTGGCGGCTACCGGTCTGGCTCACCGTCACGATCGGGCTCGCGCTCGAGATCTTCGTCGGCGCCATGATCAGGGACAACCTGACTCTCAACGTCATCATGTTCTTATGGCCGCTCGACTCGATCCTGCACTGGCAGCAGGCGAGGTGACCCTCAGAGATCGACGTGGATGCCAAATACCACGTAGAGGATGAGCCAGAGATAGACGGCGACGGTCGGATAGAAAGTGATGCCGAAGCCGAACGCCCGCACATACGGGTTATAGTGATAGCCGACCCAGAACAGCACGCGACCCATGCCGAACAGTATGGTGAGGATGATCAGCGTGCGCGCTTCCTCGAGCGGGCAGTAGAGGGCGAGACCGGCATTGCCGATGAAATAAAGAATGAACTGCTCGACGGTGTTGAGGATAAAGCGGTTGTTGATATCGACCGCCGAGTTGGGCTTAGGCGTGCGTCCAACGAACATGGATGGATCGAGACGCTGCGCCGCGACGATGCAGATGGCGAGCACCGCCGGCAGAATGGCAAAGACCGCGTCCTTGATGACGAGCGCGATGCGGTCGCCGACGCTCCAGGCGTCAGGTGTCCAATGCCAGAAGAGTTTGACAATACCGAAGAACAGGCCGGCAAACAGCCAGTTGCCCAAAAGCACGAAGATGAAGGGCCATTGCCGAGGGTTAAAGCCCAGGATTTTGACGCGAGGATCGCGCCGCGCCGCCGGACGGCGCTTGGGGTGCTGTTTTTGCTCGATCGGCCGCTGCATGTGTCCCTCGTCCCGGTTGAGGCGAGCAAGCCCTCATGCCGGACGCGCTGCCAAAAAATCCATTCCTTGTTGCTTTAGCTAGGCATAGGACGTGCCTCGGGAAATCTCAAGATGCCAGGGTGGACTCTGTGGAACAAAACAGGTACAAAGGTTAACGAGCCCCAGGCTGTGGACAGGCTGGACAGGGCGTCTTGCGTCGCGCTTACCGCGGGGAGCGGGCGGTAGAGTAGCGATTTCCGTGGGGAGTTCGTGACATGGCTGGATCGGTCAACAAGGTCATCCTGGTCGGCAATCTCGGGGCCGATCCAGAGGTGCGTCAAACGCAAGATGGGCGACCCATCGTCAATCTGCGCCTCGCCACCAGCGAAAGCTGGCGTGACAAGGGAACCGGTGAGCGCAAGGAGCGCACCGAGTGGCATCGCGTGGTCATCTTCAATGAAAATTTGGCGCGGGTGGCCGAGCAATATTTGAAAAAGGGATCTAAGGTTTATATCGAGGGACAGCTCCAGACGCGCAAATGGCAGGACCAGTCCGGTCAGGACAGGTATTCGACGGAAGTCGTGCTGCAGCAATATCGCGGCGAGCTGACCATGCTGGATGGCAGACAGCGCGACGGCATGGGCGAAAGCGAGCCGCGTGGAGGAGGAGACTTCGGCCGCTCCGGGCCGTTCAGCGGTGGCGGCGGCAAAAGCGGGGGAAGTTCCTTCGACAAGGAGCTCGACGACGAAATCCCGTTCTGACAGAAGGCTTCCACAGAAAAAAGAGCCCGGCCGGCGGCCGGGCTCAAGAACAAGCTTGCAATCAAACCGGTTTGCTATCTCGACGTATCCTGGTCGCTTCGTTCGCCGACCGTCACCTGCTGCTCGTCGAGCGTCTGATAGTCCGGCGCCGAGGCGAGCGTCTCTTTGTCGAGATCGGCGATGATCTTGACGTCGTTATTCTCGTCGCGAGCGAGCTTGACGTCCTCGAAACGGATGGCGACGTCCTTCTCGCCGATGCCGAGGAAACCGCCGGCGCCAACCACGATGGCGATGATCTTGCCGTTTTGGTCGGTGACGAGGTCGTTCACGTCGCCAATCGACTCATTGTCGGCATTCACCACCGACTTGCCGATGAGGTTACCGACGAGCCAGTCGCTGCTTTCCTGCTTGGTGAGGAATTGAGCACCCGAAGGGGTTGCCTCGGCCGACTTCGGAAGCTCAGCGGAACTCGGTGCCTCTGAAGATTTCGGCATCTCCGAAGATTGCGACGAAGGATTTGCCTCGTCTAGAGCGGGCGGCGCTGACGGCGACGCCTGGTCCAGAGGTGAAGCCTCAGGCGTCATCTGCGAAGACTGGCCCGGAGCTTGTGGCGCCTGGCCTTCGGTCGCAGCATCCAGATTGCCGGGCATCGCTGCCTGAGGCGTGGAAGGCTGCGCCGGCATCGCCTCGGAAGGTTGTGCCGACTTGTCTAACGCGGGCTGGTCCGGGGGCGGCAGTTGTGTCTCTGCCACAGCCGGCGCGAGGCCCAAAAACAGGCCGACAGCCGTGCATGCAAGAAGTCGATTCATGATTCGCTCCCTTACACTATTGCTCATCAAACGGGGGTGACGCGCGGGAAAGAAGGCCTCGCGCCGCCTAGTGACACAACGTCGCGGGGAGTCGATCGTTCCGTCTTTTTGGGGTTTGTGCACACCCTCCGACGGCTGACGAATTCCATCCCGAAACGGAGAACAGGGACGGCCGAAAATGGTCGGCAACCAATTGGAATATAACAAGGAATTAACACTCGCGAGTGTGGCTTGCGCGGTTGCCGAGCGGGCCCCAAATCAGCTATACAGAATCATCGCGCGGCGCGCGCTGTTGACTCAGAGCGGGGCTTTTTCTCCCGCGAGCGATAGCATTTACGCTGCTCGCTCACCTCTAGAACAGGCTTTCTCTTTCTTTGGCTGACGACGACAACACAGAGGTCGAGGGCCCGGGTCCCTCCGACATCAGGCCTATCTCGCTCATCGATGAGATGAAGCGCTCGTATCTCGATTACGCAATGAGCGTGATCGTGTCGCGTGCGCTGCCAGACGTGCGCGACGGCCTCAAGCCGGTGCACCGCCGCATCCTCTACGCCATGCAGCGGCTCGGGCTTGAGTGGAACAAGAAGCACATGAAGTCGTCCAAGGTGGTGGGCGACACGATGGGCGACTTCCACCCACACGGCAATCTCGCCATTTACGACGCCCTGGTGCGCATGGCGCAGGAGTTCTCTATGCGCGTGCCGCTGATCGACGGCCAGGGCAATTTCGGCTCGGTCGATGGCGACCCGCCGGCAGCAGAGCGCTACACCGAGGCGCGGCTCTCCAAGATCGCCCAATATTTGCTCGACGATCTCAATAAGGAGACCGTCGACTTCAGGCCGAACTACGACGACCGGCTCGAAGAACCCACGGTCCTGCCCGCCAAGTTTCCCAACCTCCTGGTCAACGGCGCGGGCGGCATCGCCGTCGGCATGGCGACCAACATCCCGCCGCATAATCTCGGCGAGGTGATCGACGCCTGCATCGCCCATCTCGACAATCCGGCCATTACCATCGACGAGCTCGCCGAGATCATTCCTGGTCCTGACTTTCCGACCGGAGGCCTGATCCTCGGAAGGACTGGCATCCGCTCTGCCTATCACAAGGGCCGTGGCTCGATCCTCATGCGGGGACGAGTGACGCTCGAGACCATACGCAAGGAGCGCGAGGCGCTGGTCATCACCGAGATCCCTTATCAGGTGAACAAGGCGGTGATGGTCGAGAAGATCGCCGAACTCGTGCGCGAGAAGAAGATCGAGGGCATCGCCGACATCCGCGACGAGTCTGACCGCCAAGGCATGCGCGTCGTGGTCGAGCTGAAGCGCGATGCCATGGCCGACGTGGTGCTGAACCAGCTGTACCGGTTCTCGACACTGCAATCAACATTCGGCTGCAACATGGTGGCGCTTATCGGCGGCAAGCCTGAGCAGCTCAACCTCAAGGACTTGATCCGCGCCTTCACCGACTTCCGCGAGGAGGTGGTCGGCAAGCGCACTAAGTTCCTGCTCAAGAAGGCGCGGGAGCGTGCGCATATCCTGGTCGGCCTCGCCATCGCTGTCGCCAATATCGACGAGGTGATCGCGGTGATCCGCAAGGCGCCTGATCCCTCGACGGCGCGCGAGCAGTTGATGACGCGCGACTGGCCGGCAAAGGACGTGGTCGCGCTTGTCGAGCTGATCGCCGATCCCCGGCACAAAGTGTCGGCAAAGGGCACCTACCGCCTCTCAGACGAGCAGGCCCGAGCCATCCTCGATCTCCGCCTCCAGCGCCTCACCGCGCTCGGCCGCGACGAGATCGGCGATGAGCTCAAGACGCTCGGCGCCGAGATCGGTGACTATCTCGATATTTTGCGCTCTAGAGCCCGCATCGTCGCCATCATCAAGCAGGAGCTCAACGCCATCAAAGCCGAGTTCGGTACGCCGCGCCGCACCGAGATTCTCGAGATGGAAGGCGAGGTCGAGGACGAGGACCTGATCCAGCGCGAGGACATGGTCGTCACCGTCAGCCACAAGGGCTACATCAAGCGCGTTCCGCTGTCCGCCTATCGCGCGCAGCGGCGTGGTGGCAAGGGCCGCTCCGGTATGGCTACGCGCGACGAGGATTTCGTCACCCGCATCTTCATCGCCAGTACCCACACGCCGGTGCTGTTCTTCTCCTCGCGCGGCATGGCCTACAAGATGACGGTGTGGCGCCTGCCGCAAGCGGCGCCGCAAGCACGCGGCAAGGCGCTGGTCAATCTCCTGCCGCTCGACAAGGACGAGACCATCACCACCATCTTGCCGCTGCCGGAGGACGAAGGCTCGTGGGCGAAGCTCGATGTGATGTTTGCCACGAATTACGGCAGCGTGAGGCGGAACAAACTGTCGGACTTCATCGAGGTGCGGCAGAACGGCAAGATCGCCATGCGGCTCGATCCCGGCGACCACATCGTCGGCGTGCAGATCTGCGGTGAGCAGGACGACGTGCTCCTCACTAGCGCCGAGGGCCAGGCCATTCGCTTCCCGGTCTCCGACGTGCGCGTGTTCAAGGGTCGCGAGTCTCCGGGCGTGCGTGGCATCAAGCTCGCCAAAGGCGACCAGGTCATCTCCATGGCGATCCTCGCCCATATCGAGGCCTCCCCGGCGGAGCGCGCCGCCTATATCCGCCAGGCCAACACTATCAGGCGCGGCGGGGCAGAGCCCGAGCAGGACATGGAGGCAGAGAGCAACGGCGAAGAGGCTGTGGTGCTGAGCCCCGAGCGTTACGCCGAACTCAGCGCGCATGAGGAATTCGTGCTGACCGTGTCCGAGAACGGCTACGGCAAACGCACATCCGCCTATGAGTACCGCATCTCCGGGCGCGGCGGGAAAGGCATCATCGCCATGGTGGTCAATGAGCGAAACGGCAAGTTGATCGCTTCATTCCCCGTCGAGGACAGCGACCAGATCATGCTCGTCACCGACGGCGGCCAGCTTATCCGCGTGCCGGTCGAGGACATCTCGATGATGGGCCGCTCGACCCAAGGCGTGATTGTGTTCTCGACGGGAGTCGGCGAACGGGTGGTCTCGGTCGAGCACATCCCCGACGAGAATGGCGGCGAGGAAGCTTCGACCGAGAACGGGAACGATCTGCCGCCTGAATAAGCGCCCTTGCCGATTCCCAACTTGCGCGGCTAGAAGAGGCTCACGCGGCTGGGCATCCCGTCGATGACGCGGCCCTCGCGCCTGGAGCTTGAATATGCGCGTGGGCCTTTATCCCGGTAGCTTCGATCCCGTCACGTTCGGCCACGTGGATATCGTGCGGCGGGCGGCGCGTCTCGTCGATAAGCTGGTCATTGCCATCGGCACGCATCACACGAAGGAGCCTTTGTTCTTGGTGAAGGAGCGCGTGAAGCTTGCGGACGAGGTTCTGAATCCGGTGGCGAAGGAGATCGGCTTAACGTTCGACGTGACCACTTATGACGGGCTGACGGTCGATGCTGCGCGGGAGGCTGGTGCCACGGTTATCATTCGCGGGCTCCGCGATGCCGGCGACTTCGATCATGAAATGCAGATGGCGGGCATGAATGCTGCGCTTGCCTCCGAGATCGAGACGGTTTTTTTGGCTTCGTCGCCCGACATAAGGCACATCGCGGCCAGTCTCGTTCGTCAGATTGCTGCAATGGGCGGCGACGTCTCGGCATTCGTACCGAAGGTCGTGAGCGCGGCTCTCGAAAAGAAATTTGCCGGATAGCCGGTCCCTTCCCAAGGAGGTCTCATGAGAATTCAGGCAGCCATCGTCTTCGCGTTCGCTTTCGCGCTCGCCATCTTCGGCGCGCACTCGCCAAGCTTAGCGGGAGATCTCTCAAATCCGGCAAGCCTCGACGAGAAGGCGCCCGACGTTTACAAAGTGAAGTTCGACACGAGCAAAGGCAGCTTCGTGGTCGAAGTGCATCGCGACTGGGCGCCGAATGGCGCCGACCGCTTCTACAATCTCGTCGAGAACGGCTTCTATAACGACGCACGCTTCTTCCGTGTGATTAGTGACTTCATGGTGCAGTTCGGCATCAACGGGAATCCCAAGATTTCGCAGGTGTGGCAGGACGCGAACATCCCCGACGATCCGGTCAAGCAAAGCAACACACGCGGGATGATAACCTTCGCCACCGCAGGTCCGAATACACGCACCACGCAAGTGTTCATCAATTTCGGCGATAACGCTGCGCTCGACGGCCAGGGCTTTTCACCGTTCGGCAAAGCGATCTCGGGCATGGACGTGGTGGATTCGCTCTATGCCGGCTATGGCGAGGGCTCGCCCAAAGGCCATGGTCCGAACCAAGGCATCGTGCAGAGCCTTGGCAACGCTTACCTCGAAAAGGCGTTTCCCCAGCTCGATTACATCAAGACGGCGACTATCGTGAAATAGGCCGCCCCTCAGGAGGACCCGTCCCATGGCACAACCGGAAGACACGCTCATCATCGAGACGACCAAGGGCCCCGTCACCGTCGAGATGCGCCCCGATCTCGCCCCGAACCACGTCGCGCGCATCAAGGAGCTCGCCCGCCAAGGCTTCTATGACGGCGTGGTGTTCCACCGGGTGATCGACGGCTTCATGGCCCAGACCGGCGATCCGACCGGCACTGGGCGCGGCGGCTCGGGGCAGAAGCTTCGCGCGGAGTTCAATGCCGAGCCGCATACCCGCGGCGCGGTGTCGATGGCGCGCGCGCAGTCGCCTGACTCGGGCGACAGCCAGTTCTTCATCTGCTTCGACGACGCGACCTTTCTCGACCGTCAGTACACGGTGTGGGGGCGGGTGGTCGATGGCATGGAAAATGTCGACAAGCTCGCCCGTGGCGAGCCTCCGGCCAAGCCCGACAAGATGATCTCGGTACGGGTCGCCGCCGACGCAGCCTAGTTTCGTGCGCGTCAATGCGTTCGATTTCCATCTGCCTGATGAACTGATCGCGTTGCGCCCTGCGGTGCCGCGCGATGCCGCGCGACTTCTGGTCGTTGATCCCGCACGCGCCGATCCCGTTACCGACAGGGCGATCTTGGATTTGCCTGAGCTGCTGTCGCCCGGCGATGCGCTCGTGTTCAACGACACCAAGGTGATCCCAGCCGAACTTCACGGTATGCGCGCGCGCAACAACGCATCAGCGCATATCTCGGTGACTCTCATCGAGCGAATCGACGACTGCCGCTGGCTCGCTTTGGCGCGACCGGCGAAGCGATTAAAACCCGGCGACCGCATTGTGTTCGAAAACGGAAGCAATGTCTGCCTCCTCGGCGAGGTTGCAGCCACGGTCGAGGCGCGGGGAGAAGAGGGCGAGGTGACGCTCGTTTTCGATCTTTCCGGCGCAGCCCTCGACGAGGCAATCAAAGCTCAGGGCGCCATGCCGCTGCCGCCCTACATCGCCTCGCGCCGCGCTCCCGACGACCAGGACCGGACCGACTATCAGACGCTGTTCGCGCGGGACGAGGGCGCCGTCGCCGCGCCCACCGCCGGGCTGCATTTCACCGAAAGGCTGATGGAGGCTCTCGACGCGCGCGGCATCTCAAGCCATTTCGTTACGCTGCATGTGGGGCCTGGCACATTCCTGCCGGTGCGGGCTGCCGATACCGAGAGCCACGTGATGCATCCCGAGCGCGGCATGGTCTCGGCCGAGACAGCGGAAGCTCTGAACCAGGTGAAGGCGAGGGGAGGAAAGATCGTCGTCGTCGGCACGACTTCCTTGCGGCTTTTGGAGAGCGCGGCTACCGATAACGGCAAGCTCGCGCCGTTTGCCGGTGAGACGAGCCTCTTCATCACCCCTGGCTATCGCTTCCGCATCGCCGATCGTCTCTTGACCAATTTCCATCTGCCGAGTTCTACCCTGTTCATGCTGGTTTCCGCCTTCTCAGGGCTCGATCTCATGAAGCGCGCTTACGCCCATGCCGTCGCGGAGCGCTATCGCTTCTATTCCTATGGCGATGCCTGCCTGCTCAGTCCGGCCCGTCCCGCCTCATGACTGAGCGCTTCTCCTTTGTGGTCAAAGCGCGGGACGGCGCTGCGCGAACTGGCATTATCACCACGCCGCGCGGGGTCGTGCGCACCCCTGCCTTCATGCCGGTCGGCACCGGCGCCACGGTCAAGGCCATGTTCCCGGAGGATGTTAAGGCTTCGGGCGCCGACATTATCCTCGCCAACACCTATCATCTGATGCTCCGCCCCGGCGCCGAGCGCATCGAACGCCTTGGCGGCCTGCACAAATTCATGCATTGGGAAAAGCCGATCCTCACCGACTCCGGCGGCTACCAGGTCATGTCGCTCGCCAAGCTGCGCAACATCGGCGAGCAGGGCGTCACCTTCCAATCCCATATTGACGGCGCCACTGTCGACCTTTCGCCAGAGCGCGCCATAGAGGTGCAATCCCTGCTCGGCTCGGACATCCAGATGGTGCTCGACGAATGCACCCCGTATCCCGCGACACGCGACGAGGCCAAGACCTCCCTCGAGCTTTCCCTTCGCTGGGCTGAGCGCTGCAAGGAGGCGTTCGCTGCGAGGGCAGAAGCGGGACAAGCGCTGTTCGGCATCGTGCAAGGGAGCGTCTATCTGGATCTCCGCGAGCAGAGCGCCCGCGCGCTGATCGACATCGGCTTCGACGGATATGCCATCGGCGGGCTTGCGGTGGGAGAGGGGCAGGCGGCGATGCTCGACATGGTCGAAGCGACGAACGCGGTGCTGCCCGAAGGTCGTCCGCGCTATTTGATGGGGGTAGGCACGCCCGAGGATCTGATGGCGTCGGTCGCGCGCGGGATCGACATGTTCGATTGCGTCATGCCGACCCGCTCGGGCCGGCATTGCCAAGCCTTTACCTGGGGCGGGCGGCTCAACCTGCGCAATGCCCGCTACGCCGAGGATTCAACACCGCTTGACCCTGAGAGCTCGTGTCCCGCCGCGCAATATGAGCGCGCTTACCTGCATCATCTGGTGAGGTCGGGCGAGGCGCTCGGTGCCATGCTGCTCAGCTATGCCAATGTGCAGTTCTACCAGGAGCTCATGGCGCGCGCGCGGGAGGCTATCGAACAACGCCGCTTTGCCGACTTCGCGGAGGATCTGACGCACCGCTACCGGAGCGCGTCGGCCGAAGAGGACGCCAATGCCTAGGCGCGCTGGCCGGGGTTAGCTTGGACCACGCAGCCTTTCACGCGCCAATCACCGTTCTCCTGCCGCTCCATCTCGAAATCGGCAAGCCATTCCTGTCCCAGAATATCGGTGATCAGCACCTCGGAGGTGGTGGCACCGGCACGGTTGATGCCGAGGAACGAGAATTTTTTGGTCACGAGAACCGGGGGCAGCTCGTCGGCGACCGCCTGGAGGAATTTCTCAGGCACGCCGAAGAAGCTCTGGGTCGAGGGGGTGAGCTTGGCGAAGGCGCGCTTGGCGTCCTGCGCTACGATGGCGCGCAGCTCGGCCCTGACCGCATCCTCGATCTTGCGCTTGTCCTGGATGCCGAATTCGTCAGGTGAAATCGACTTGGGCTGCACCGATACGGTCGTCACGTGACCGGCGGCATTGAGCGGTGACAGAGAGATAAAACTTCCGCCGGCGAATCCTACGCCGGCGAGAAAAATACAGGCCAGTGCGACGGCAAGAGGCCTTTTCAGATCGGCGCGCATACGGTGCCTCCGTAGCCACGCCCTTCACCCGCATCTCTAACTGCGAAGCATCAAGAAAGTTGCAGCGTGGAGTCCTATTGCGTCGCGATGTCCGAAGCTGGGCCGGCAGGGCCCAACGCCTTCCGCTCGCGCGCGATAAGATAAAGCCCTGACACGATCACAATTGCCGCACCCGATAGCGTCCATGGCGTGGGCACGTCGCCGAAAACGAGGAAGCCCGCGACCGACATCCAGATCAACCCAAGATAGATGAAGGGGGCAAGCACCGAGGCCGGCGCGCTGCGATGGGCGAGAATGAGCAGCCAATGGCCGAGCCCGCCCCAAAAGCCGAGCGAGGCGAACAGGGGCCACAGCTTCGGGTCTTGCGACCACTGCCATGCGGCGAACGCAAAGGGGGCCATGATCACAAAGCCGGCGAGCGGCGTGTAGGTCTGGGTGACCCGCGCGGGATCGAATGCCGAGAGATAGCGCGTGGCGAGGTTGTACAGCGCGTAGCCGAAAGTGGCGACCAGCGCGAGCAGCATGGCCCAATGCAGCGTGCCGAAGCCGGGATGTATGACGAGCAGCACGCCGAGGAAACCGGCGACCACGGCGAGCATGCGATGCCAGCCGATCCATTCGTCCAAAAGTGGTCCGGCGAGGGCCGCGACCACCAAGGGCGTGAGGAAGAAGATGGTGATGGTCTGGTCGAGCTGGAGATATCGGAGCGCAACGAAATTGAAGCCGGTGGTCACAACCATGAGGCCGGAGCGGAGCCATTGCACCAGAGGCTTGGCGGAACGGAGCGAGGGGGCCAGCGCAAACGGCCACAGCACCGCCGCGCTAAACACCACGTGTCCGGCGAATCTCAGCCAAGTGACTTCGGCGACGGGAATGCCTTTCTTGACCACGAGAAATTTCGCCGTCGAGTCGAGCGCGGCGAAGCAGAGCGTGGCGAGCGCCATCAGCCCGATCGCTTTCAATCTTCGGCGAGGATGGACGTCGGGGAGGGGGAGGCGGCGCGGCGTCATGAGGCCGGCTGTTGTTGCATGAATCTTTGCCAAAATGCCATCAGCCCGTTAGGTCTTTCACACGTTGATCGGGGCGTGCATCAAGGGAGGAGAGCGTGGCCGAAATTCGCGCCATGTGCGCCATAGGCCAGCGCGGCCAACTCGGACTGAATGGCAGGCTCCCTTGGGAGGGCAACAGGGGGCGCGAATATGTTGCCGATGTGGCGCGCTTCTTCGACATGACGAAGGGCCATGTGATCATCGCCGGTCCCCGCACCTATGCCTCGATCCCGGATTTCGCCTTCGAGGAGCGCACCATCTGCGAGATCAGGTCCGATAACGATCCGGCAGAGGTACTCGCGCAATTCCCCGACCGCGTGATTTACGTCGGCGGCGGGCCGCCGGTGTGGACGGCCTACGCGCCTTTCATCCAGCACTGGGACATCACGCGGCTCCCTTATGACGGGGAGGCCGACCGCTGGTTCGATCCTGCCTGGCTCGTCGCCTCGCGGATTGGAAGGAACGAGACATGAGCGTTCGGCCGCGCGGAATTCTTCTAGCGACTTTGATCGTGCTTGTTTCCGGCACAGCACTCGCAGCTCAAGGCGCCACCAAGGACGAAGCCGTCTCCATGGTTAAGAAGGCCGTCCCCGCCATCAACTCCGAGGGCGCCGATAAGGTCTACGCGGAGATCAGCGACGACACTGTCGTCTGCGGCGGCGTTTATCAGTCGTGATTGCCACGTATTCGGTCTCGGCAGACCAGGTGATGAAACTTTTAAGACGAAATGCTTGAAAAAGGGGTTCTAGACACGAAGAGCAATCCTGGCCACCAACCGATTTTCTGTTCCGATTTGGGTCGCTGGAGGCTACCATCTTGACGGCAGGATTTGGGCCCGGGGCATCCCCAACCTGCCTCTGGGAAACCCAAATCCACAATCAATCTATGACGATAACCCCGTCTGTGACCGCAAGGAGGTCGCCATAGAGCAGCGCACGGAAGACGCCTTCACCACCGACCAGATTGGCTGGCGGTTCGCCTTGGGCACGGTCCTCATTATCGGCGGTTACGGCGCCTGGTCGCTGATCCCGGTCGTAATCGAGGCGGACCTCGAGCCGAGCGCGAAGGCCTTTCTCTCGGGTCTGTTCGGAGCGACGCCGTTCCTCACCAAAGTCGTGGCCATCGCGTTGATGGGGCGTCCCGCATACAACTTCCTCAAGCGCACCGTCTTTCAGTGGGTGCGCCGGAGGTGGAGCGGCCAGGCTTGAGCCGCAAAGCTTCAGCCGCCGGCAGTATTGCCAGCGGCTGACTCTTGGCGAATTGCTCTTTGGGCTACTTGTTCTTAGCTTCCCAGGCTTTCTGCGCCTCGACCAGCATCTTGTCGTAGCTGTCGTCGGTGGTCAGTTGCGTGATGCCTTCGCCGAACTTGCCAGCCAAGGAGGCGCAAGGCGATTTCTTCGAGAAGGCGACGAACATCTCCTGGCTGAGGAGCGCCTGGTTCAGCGCCACCACCTTGTCCTTGAGCCCCTCTTTGGCTGCCTCGGCGAGGCCTGGATAGTAGCCGGCGATCAGGTAGTCGGCCTTTCCGTCCAGGAGATCCTTGAACGCGGCATCGATGCCGTCGGTGCGGGCGACGTCGAGCTTCTCCTTCATGAAGGCGTCGAACTCGTTGCCGTAGCTCTCGCCCTGATTGGTGACGCCCTTCTTGCCGACCAGGTCGTTCTTGTCGGTGAAGGGAAACTCCTTGCCCTTCACGACGAAGATCGCGACGTCGTCAAAAGTGAAGGCCGGCTGCACGTAATCGAGATAGGTCGCGCGCTCATCGTTGTAATAGATGCCGAAAATGATATCGGCCTTGCCGTCGCGCGCCGCGGCCTGGGCCTCTTCCCAGGTCCCCACATATTTCGACTCGAGGGGAATATTCAGTTGTTTGGCAATGGTCTCGACCAGCGTCGGCGCGGCGCCGACAATGTTGTCGCCGTCCTTATAGGCGATCACGGGATATTGCGGATGGCCTGTCGCCGTGATCTTGGTGCACTCGTCGGCAGCGAAGGCAGCACTGCCCGTGAGCATTAGCGTCACGAACATGCTCAAGAAGAGACATCTTTTCATGATCAAGGATCCTTGTTCCTTAGCGGAGTGGGTAGGGGCGGGAGCTTCACGTCGGAGCGACCGAAGCTCGGGTCGCTCTACTTGCCTTTCATCTGCGCCTTGATGCGATCGACTTCGACCTGCGAGACCTTTCCAGCCGCGACCAGCGCTTGCACGCAAGCTGGCGACAGACTCGGGCCAGCTTTCTTCATGCAAAGATTCAGCGCTGAGGTTTGCAGTCCATAATCGCCGCAGAACTTCTTATAGTCGTTGGCGCAATTGTTCTGCATGGCCGGGGTGATGGTCCCTGCTTGCGCCCAGGCTCCTGAGGATGCCGAGCAGACGAAACAAAGGATCAAAACGAACGTAATCGGCAGTGTTGCGTGACGGCACGTCATCGCGGACTCCCCTTCTGATTTGCCGGTGAGTTTCTTAGCAACGCGCTGGTCGCCGCGCCACCCGTATGATGCCGAGCGCGCTCAGCGTTTCTACGAGGGCGGCCTACTTTTGCCGCAGAGTCCGCCTCGTCGGCGGCGAGCCATAAGCAAATGGCGAGATCGCGGGCGACTCTCGGCGACATCTGCGTGGAGAGGGCCTTCTCCTCTTTGGCGCCTGCCGGCGCATCGCTCTGGCTTGAGGAATAAAGGGTAAGGGTTACGACATTCGGTGGGTCGCTGGTGGCTATGGCAGACGCAGTCTCGGGCAATTGAAACGGCCCATGCCCGCTGAAGATCAAAGTCAAAACGGGAATGAAAGACGCCGAACGGCGGAGGCGAGCGGATGTTCCGTTCCGGATGCTTCTCTGTAGCGAGCAGCGTACAGGCGAGCCCGTCACCAGGGCGGCTGGCAACCATATTTCCGCAGAGCGAGGAACGCGATTAACGCTCCTGCCATTGCTGCCACCATCGCACCTACCGCGATGATTAAGGCCGCACTCGCTCGCGTCTTCGCTTTGATAGCTTCACCAACTGCCAGCCGCATCGCCTTCTCCATTTCAGTAAGTCGGTCAGCGGCAGCTTCGACCCGTTTGAGCTTGAGGTCATAGAGATAGTGTTGGACCAGAGCTCGGACCTGCACCTTCCACACGCCAGCAGCTAGACCCACTTCTATGTGCTGTTCGTTGAGTGCATCGAGGTCAGCGAAAAGCTTGTCGTGCTCCACGCTTCACTCACGCCCTTTATAACTAGTTAGGTAGCGATGTCCCCTGCCCTCAGCGCGGCCGTACAAATTCGTACAGCAGCCATTAGGAAGGAAAGGGGTCCGGCGCAGCATCTACTAAGAGCGATACGCTTCGTTGACGTAGCGGCCAATTTCCCGCTCCGCCCGCTTTCCTCCCCGCATTTCTTGCCGATAGCCAAACAGCATCTTAATGCAGACGCCCACGCCTACGGCCACTGATAGCCCTTCCAGTTGCAGGAAAGCCGCGACGTACATGACGCCTGCCCAAAACCCCAATTCATAAAGAGTGGCCTTCAGATCGCAGGCAAACTCAATCATCCGACCACGCCAGATTGTTTCGTCTCTGAAGTAGGCACCTGGAACCATAATCATCCTCCTCCTTGCATGACCTGAGCCTGCGAAAGCGAGCCCGACCGTGCTTGCCTTTACGAAGGAGAGAAAGCGGCGCATCTGGTCCCTCCTCCGTCACGTAAGGGCATTTGTAGCTGGACCTTTCGAGCCATTCGTAAGTTTTGCAAGAGAGCATTCCCTGAGTTCAGACTAGTGAGTTGAAATGAGCAACGGTTCCCAAGCGGCACAACTGTTAAGGGACGACCACCATTCAACCCTACATGCGTTTTTCCTCGCAGCCAAAGAGAGCGGATATACCGACTTTGAACTGCAATTGGTGACGAGCCCAAAGGGTAGAATTGAATTTTGTATCAGCCCGCGAGAGCACTCAGAAATGAGTGCCAAATTTGAAGTAAGAGGCAACACGGTTCGTGCAGCGGCCGGCGAGGCGAGCGTCGTTCCCGTAGAGGACGCGGATGTTCGCCTAGAGTATGGAGGCACCCGTTCTGGGGAGGAACCTGTTCGGGTTTCACCGGGCGCACGTTCCTCGCATCCACGCCGCCCCGCTACGGTGACAGACCGAGACCCACAGAAGATGGATTGGAGCCTCTAGGTCTCACTCATTGAGGGACCCAAGGGGGAAAGTACAACGCCAGAAGGTGGGTGGCTAGCTGTCGCGCTTCGCCATCATACGCTTGTGCGCCATCCAAATAGGCCGCGCCGACGCGGACGAGCATCCCCCAGAAGGCGTTGGTTTGACTCGGCCTGAGTCCTCCAAGCATCCCGATCTTTGCGGGTATCCTCAAGCTGCTCTTTCAGAAGGCTGCTCACCTCTTTCAAAGCACTGATTTGAGCTTCCAGTGCTGGTACTAAACCTGTTTCCATCGCCGGTGCGGGTTGTTTCATTTCGACGATTTTTGGCATTGCAGGAAACACGCGGAACAGTTCTGCCGGGTCAACCTGATATGTCCCCGTGACCGTGCGGGTGGCTGAAATCCTGCCTGACTTGACCGCTCGCCATATCGTGGATTTGGCAATCCCCGCCGCAATGGCGGCTTCGGACAGGCTCAGCATGACCTTTTCTCCCCGTTTGGTCGCACGCCATGGCAGCGCAGCAATACGCGCACTTAAACCCAGCATCTGAGGTTCGGGCGAGCTGTCCGGGATAGAGTATGGGGCAAATCTTTGCGCAATCAGCCTTGCTGGTGCTTCCGATGGGTTCAGCATGGCGTTCCCTCCGCATTGCGTGGCGTGTCAACGCAACGTTCTCAACACAGGGTTAAGAGAGGGTTAAAACGCGCAGTGGCTACACCACTAACCGTTCAGACTTAAGCCGTCAGATGGTGCGAGGCGCTCTCGGCGTCTAGGTACAGCCCGTGCCTTCGCTAACCAGCCGCTATGACTTCGTCGAACAATCCGAGCACCGCAGCGTGACCTCTGACGTCGTTGACGTGAATGAGTGTTGCACCACAGTAATGTGAGCCCAAAACTTTGTGCCCAAGTTGGTAAGCCGCATCGAGGTCATGGGTGAGGTGGTAAGCCGCCGCAATCACTGCGCCTAGGCCGCACCGCTTAACCGCGAGCGATGACGTTGGCGACACGACAACGCCATTGTTGTCCAAAGCAAGATGGCGGCGGCACCAATGCTGCTCGTCTGCGATTAAAGCGCGAGCCCGTTCGACAATCTGGACCTTGAGTGGCCGTGACACGGAAAGCCCTCCCTATCTGAACTTTCTGGAGGCGTCTTCGGCTGGCTGCGAGGCATCGCGCACCATGCCGACGGTCATTTCACCGAGCTTCTTCATTTCGGCCATGTGGTGCTCGTAAACCCGCTTGGCGTAGTCAGACGGGATTTGGATTGCTTGTTCAAACGACCTCACGCCGATGAGTTGCTCCCATGTACGGATGGCATCGTCGAAAGCGCCCTTGGAGTACTCCATCATTTCGGCAGCGAGGGTTTGGAAGCGTTTGTTGGCCTCAGTGAATGATCTGCTTGCTGCCTCAAAGACACTTTGCATCCGCTCCTGAGCTTGTTGGCCCATTCTGTTAGCCTCATCGGCCATCCTCTTGGTGTCTGACATAGCGGCTTACTCCTACAGAACTGACATACCTCGCCTGGGCAAGGTAAACGCGTTCCTCACAGAGGCGATGCTATTTCGGTCGAAATAATCTCAGAGTGAGTCTAGGCACGGTGCGGCCAATGGTTCGGGCCACGACCTGTAGGATTCAGCCGAGGCTCTAATCCCGCCACTTCTCTCCTGCTATGATGTACGTGTCTCACCTCTGGGAGGGCTGTCATATGAACCGCACAAAGATTGCGTTCCTTATCGCCGTCGTCTTTGCTCTCACTCTCACGGCGCAAGAGGCAAGTTCGGCCTCCTTCGCTGCCGCCGGCGCACTCAAGCAAAGCACCGTTGGGACCAATCCCGTGCAAAGGGTGGCTGGTTGCCATACTAACTGTCGGTGGAGTTTCTACCGGGCCGGGGACGGAAAGATTTACCTAGGGTGCCATCGCAACACTTGGTCCTGCGCTTTCGCCTCACCTTGCGACCCCAGGGCGTGTCGCTGGTGGCGCTGGTGGCACCGATAACCCTGATACGAAGCTGGTCGCCCTGAGCATCGAGGCAAGTAAGCAAGAAGAAGCCCCGTCGCAGGGAAACGCGGGGCTTTCTCCCGGTTCCGGTGGAGCGGAACCTACGATGGGGAACTCTCCATCGCTGCTTCTTAGTTAGGTTCCCGAGGGGCGTTATCAATCCACCAGACCAGGCTATGTTTCCGATAAGAAGAAACCTCGGCAAGCATGAAAAGGGCGCCGGCCGAAGCAAGCGGGGCTTTAAGATCGCCCACATGGATCGCTGTAATAATTGCGGGCAGGGCCTCATTAAAATCGATAATCGCGGCGAGCGCCTAATCGGCTGCTTGACGTGCAATCTATGGTCGCCCCCCGACGGCAAGCGATGGACACGGCTTTCTGAAGAAGACCTGCGCGCGCTTTATCACTTGCGGCATGGCGGAAGGTCAAAAGAAAGAGCGCCGGACTAGCTGGCGCCCTCGAATCTCCTGGCCCTAAAGTCAGCCACCCGCGGGGGCGCGCTGAAATCTTGCGCCTTTTGCTGAGTAAGCGATCAAGCTTCATTGGAACTGGCCACCGAACCTCATGCTGGTCACTGGCGTCTCGAGCAACGCTTTGAGCTGAGAGGCTGCGGTTGAGGAAAGGCGCAAAAGCCTAGGGCCATTGTCGGTTTCGACTTCCAAAGTGAGTATGACGTCGCCTTCCCTCATGTTCTCTTCGTTCTCTTGCACTGGCTTAACCCTCCTAATGACCGGCAAGCTCTCGACCCGTTCAACCATTCCTGCCTCCCCTGACTCGACGTTGGCCGTACATCCACGGAAGCTTGTTTCGGGCTCCCGGAGCACATTAGAATATAAAAGGCTGCCCGCGGCCTTTACGATATAGCGGCGTCGATGGACTCAACTTTCCAAGGCGCGGGAAAGGGCGGGTCCTTTGTTTCGGCATGACGGATTGAGACTATAAAAGAAACGGCCCCAGGGTCGCCCTGAGGCCGCTGAGTTGGCTAGCACCCGTCCCCTGATTGAGACGGTGCTGAAAGCTTAGAGTGAACTCATTTCCGATGGGTTAGCATTGGAGCCGATCGGGCTTTGTCGCTGATGCTAAATAGTTCCGCACCGCGACTAAAAGAGCGCGCAGACAATCCTCAAAATCCTGGCCCGAACGCTTGGGCTGAGATCACCAGATCGAGAGCCGCAAGGGCACTTTCTGCCGTAAGCGCCAGGCCGAAGGTCGCAGACAGGAGCTTATTGTTGGCGTCAGTCCGCACATCGCTCTCTTCGTCGGAGATGGGCCCGCTGGCATTCAGCTCGGCCTCTGCTTCTTGAAATCGTCGGATCAACGGAAGCAACTGGTCATCCGCGGGATTGGCTCCAGCAAGTCCCACCACGGGCAGGGCCATCACAGCCGCACCAAGGCCAACAGTGACGGAACGGCGGTTGAGGGGCTTCATAGCCGATACCCCTCTGCCTCGAGCTGCGCCCGCACATTGGGATCGGTGAGGCGTCCAATGCAGCGGTGTACTGCCAGCAGCCACTCGCATTCCACGACCCACCGCTTTGGCGGGTTGTGCTGCTCAACGATGATGATTTGGGTGACCTCTGAGTCGGGGTGCTCCCGGTACGGAAACCGCACATGGTCCGGAACAGGGGTCACGAGCCGCTTAAGAGCGATCGCAAGCCGTCCGGGCTTCACCAACTCAGGCCGACAGTACAAGCACGCATAGCAGCCTGCATCGAGAGCGGCCTCTATATCGAGGACGATCTTGTCATCATGGGTGAAAGCTGGATCCAGGCAATCTCCGCTCAGCATCAATCCATAAAAGCGTTCCTTGATACTCGCCGGATCAAGGCGACCCTTGAGAGAGCCGCTTCGTCACTTCGCTCCGCGAAAATGCATTGTGTAGGCTTCAGCATCAGTCCCTCCTATAGTTAGCTTCGCGTTAGCAGCGACTTCAGGAGGGAGCGGAGATTTCCACTAAGTTCTTGATTTAGTGGTGAGCCCGATGGGATTCGAACCCATGACCCCTTGATTAAAAGTCAAGTGCTCTACCGGCTGAGCTACGGGCTCCTCCAGCGACATATGGGCCCCCTCATCCAGCAAGGTCAATATTGAGCAGCTTTCGATTGCCGGGGGTCGCGCGCCGCCTATGCTTTCAGTAAAGTCCGGGCCGACTTGCCCGCTGACGGCAGGGGGATCGTGACATGACGCGAAAAACGCCGGGTACCGGCTGGATCCGCTATTGGCCGCGGCTTCTGTTTGCCATTCCCCTTACCGCTATCTTGTGGGTGCCTTCCTATAACCGGATCGAGCCATCGCTCGGCGGCATCCCCTTTTTCTATTGGTACCAGCTTGCCTGGATCCTGCTTGGCGCGGCCATCGTGTTTGTCGTCTATACGATCGAAACGCGAATCACCGGGACGACGGCGAGGTCGAAGACGGGGCCCGAGACGACGGCTCCCCCGGGAGACGTGCTTTGAATCTCGACCTCGTCGCCACGACCGTATTTGTCCTTCTGTTCCTATTCGTCACCTGGCTCGGCTTCGTCGCCGCGCACTGGCGGAAGGCCGATCTCAACGTACTGCATGAATGGGGTCTCGGGGGGCGGAGATTCGGGACCGTCGTCACCTGGTTCCTGCTCGGCGGAGACCTCTACACCGCTTATACCTTCATCGCAGTGCCGGCGCTCGTCTTCGGCAAAGGGGCGATGGGCTTCTTCGCCATCCCCTATACGATCCTCATCTACCCAATTCTCTATCTCATGTTCCCGCGGCTATGGGCGATTGCCCATGCCAAGGGTCACGTCACGGCAGCCGATTTCGTCCGCGACCGGTTCGGCAGCCGTATGCTTGCGCTTGCCGTGGCTGTGACCGGCATCGTCGCCACCATGCCCTACATCGCCCTTCAGCTCGTCGGTATGGAGGTGGTGATCGGCGCGCTGGGATTCCCGGCTGGCGGCTTCGTCGGACATCTCCCGCTCATCATCGCCTTCATCGTGCTTGCCGCCTTCACCTATACAAGCGGGCTCCGCGCGCCCGCCTTGATTGCCATTGTCAAGGACACGCTGATCTTCGTCACCATCTTCGCGGCGGTTGTGATCATTCCAGAAAGGCTCGGTGGCTACGGCGCGATCTTCGCGAGCGTGCCGCCAGAGAAACTGCTTCTCGCGCCGCCGCCGGAAGGAAGCCTCGGCAGCTACAGCGCCTATGCAACGCTCGCGCTCGGCTCGGCGCTCTCGTTGTTCCTCTACCCGCATTCGATGACGGGAATCCTCAGCGCGTCGAACGGGGATGTGATCCGACGCAACGCCACGATGCTATCGGCCTATTCCTTCATTCTCGGGCTGATCGCCCTCTTGGGCTACATGGCCGTCGCGGCCGGCGTCGACAAGGACCCGGCATTTGCCGCGGGCTTTACCGAATACGGAGCGAATTTCGCGGTGCCGGCGCTGTTCCTTTCGTCCTTCTCGTCCTGGTTTGTAGGCGTCGCCTTTGCCGCCATCGCCATCGGCGCGCTTGTGCCAGCCGCGATCATGTCGATCGCCTGCGCCAATCTCTTCACGCGCAATCTCTACAAGGAATTCATGCGTGCCGATTGCACCGAGGCCGATGAGGCGCGCATGGCGAAGATCGTATCGCTCGTGGTGAAGATCGGCGCCGTGGTGTTCATCCTCGCTATTCCCCAAGACTACGCGATCCAGCTCCAGCTGCTCGGCGGCATTTGGATGATCCAACTCTTGCCGCCAATCGTGCTCGGCCTTTATACGCGCGGCTTCAATCCGATCGCGTTGCTCTTAGGCTGGATCGCGGGGACGGCGATCGGAACCTATATGGCGGCGACCCAAGGCTTCGCCTCATCGGTCTATCCGCTCGCCATCTTCGGCGTAACGGTGCCGGGCTACGCAGCGCTCTACTCGGTCGTAATCAACTTGATTGTCGCCGTGGTTTTGAGCCCGCTCTTCGACCTCGTGGCGCGGCGCGGAGCCACCTCCGCGGCGCGATAACGGCCGCAGCTGTCGTCAATGCGGCACTCGACCGCGGCGGATTATGTGGATAGGGTCAGCCGTCGCGACTCAAACTGCCCTCGACAAGGAGGACATTGACCATGGCAAACGACAACCAAGGCAGTCGGACGTTTTTGGCGATCGTGCTGGGCGGCATCGTGCTCGCTCTCGTCATCGCCGCTTATTTCATGTACGGCCACAAAGGCGAGACCAGCGTCAAGGTCGAGAAGCCGGCTACCGAGCAGTCCGCACCTGCCGCGCCCCCGGCAGCAGAGACGCCGGCTACGCCGCCAGCAGAGTCGCCGATGGCTCCGTCGGCACCTCCGGCCGGCGAGGCGCCAGCGACCCCGCCCGCAAATCCTGCCCCTTCGACAAGTCCGTAATGGCCGGCGAAAGGGCGGCCTCTCGCGAGCCGCCCTTCCCAACTTGGATGTCCGCGTCGGGTCCAAGGCTCTCAAAATCCTTAATCGAGCCGGCCGTTAGGCTGCGTAAGCCGTCTAACGCGTCTCCCTGCCGCCGAAATTGATGTAGATTGTCGGCCTCGATGCGTGGGAACGGCGAGATGGCGGTGAAAGGCGACCGCGGACGCGTGGCGTGCTGGCTTTTGACTGCCAGCTTCGCTTTTTTCATTTCGGCAGCCTACGCCCAAGACAAGCCCGCTGTGCCGGTCGAGGCGGCGAAGGTCATGGCCGCGCCGTTGAGCGAGCAGGTAACCGCCGTCGGCACTATCTTCTCCAACGAGGCGGTTACGGTCAGTTCGGAAATCCCGGGGCGGCTCGAGGAGATTCATTTCCAAGAAGGGCAGCCGATCGAGAGGGGATCGCCACTTTTCACGCTCGAAGATTCGGTCTATCGCGCCCAGCTCGCCGATGCCGAAGCCAAGCTTAAGCTCGCCGAGCAAACCCACAAGCGGCGCACCACTCTGCTTAGCAATCAATACGCGACGGCCCAATCGGCCGACGAGTCGGCCTCCGCCGTCGCAGTGAACACGGCCGCCGTCGAGCTCGCCCGTGTGCAGCTCGACAAGGCGCATATCGTGGCGCCGTTCTCCGGTATTGTCGGCCTTCGCCGCGTCAGTGTCGGTGAGTACATCACCGCAGGCCAGCCGCTGGTCAATCTCGAAGCCATCGATCCGGTGAAGGCCGATTTCAGGGTGCCTGAGAAGTTCCTTCCCGCCATCAGGGTAGGGCAGACTATCCGCATCAAAGTTGACGCCTTCCCAGGGGACAGCTTCGAGGGGAAAGTTTACGCCATCGATCCGCGGCTCGACGTGGCGGGCCGCAGCCTGCTGGTGCGCGCAGTGGTGCCCAACGGCGATCAGAGGCTTCGCCCGGGGCTGTTCGCGCGAGTGACGGTGCTGCTGCAGCTCAAGGAGGATGCCTTGAGCGTGCCGGAGCAGGCGATCGTGCCCCAGGGCGACAGCCAGTTCGTGTTCAAGATCGTGGACGGCAAGGCCCATCTGACCAAAGTTGTGACCGGCACGCGCCGCGATGGACGGGTCGAGATCGTCGATGGCCTATCCGCCGGCGATCAGGTCGTGATTGCGGGCCAGCTCAAGATCCGCGACGGCAGTGCCGTGTCGATCGTCGGACCTACCGGGGCCTGAGC
>Ga0070673_100000175_pt1 | contig 31260 bp, 31 predicted proteins | sample KBSM23metaG_FD_65342 | JGI IMG/M metagenome (GOLD analysis project Ga0070673, IMG submission 65342) | Miscanthus rhizosphere microbial communities from Kellogg Biological Station, Michigan, USA - KBS M2-3 metaG | ecosystem: Host-associated > Plants > Roots > Rhizosphere > Soil ... | reverse complement strand
CGCTTCTGCGAGGCGTTCGTGGATTTCCTCGGGCCGCGCGAGCCCGCGCACGACACGCCGCAGAGTGGCGACCTGCCCGAGCTGACCGCCCGCGAAAACGCGATTCTGCGGCTCGTGGCGCATGGTGACGGCAATGGCGAGATCGCGCGCAAGCTGTTCATCAGCGAGAAGACGGTGCGCAACCACCTGACCAATATCTTCGAGAAGCTCAACGTCGACTCGCGCTCGCGGGCGATCGTCCTGGCCCGCGACCGCGGGCTGTTCTGAGAGTCGGGCTAAAGCGCGACCAGCCGCCCCTTCCCTAAAGTACGTGGGACATTTGTCCCGGGCGCAGCGCCGCATCGAATGAGGCGGCTGCCTCATGTGCGAATTGCGCAGTTGGCCCAGTATTCGCTGCCATGAACGCCGCCGTCGATCTCGTCGTCTCGCCCGCTGCCGAGCGCCTGTTCCAGGAGAACAGCGATCGCGCCCGCTACGCCCGCTGTATCAAGGCTTCCAAGCGCGTCCGCTGGGACATCGATGCCGATGTGTTCCGGGGCCGCAGCTTCGACTTTCGCCGCAAGTTCCTGCCGGACGGGCTCACCAAGGTCACCGACCTGCCGTTCCTGACCGCGGAAGAGAAGCGCACCATGAGCCACGTGCAGGGCCGCAGCTATGCCTGCATCTTCGGGCTGCTGGAACGCTTCATCAGCACCAAGACGCTGGAGATCGCGATCCGCTACGGCCTCGGCGACCAGATCGCGCTCGAAGGCCTGGTGCGCTTCAGCGAGGAGGAGATCAAGCACCAGGAGCTGTTCCGCCGCATCGAGGCGGCGCTCAACATGAAGATGCCGGGCGGCTACGTGCTGGTCGCCGACGCCAACGAAATCGCGCGCACGGTGCTCGGCAAGTCGACCTGGGCCGTGCTGGCGATGACCTGTCACGTCGAATTGTTCACGCAGGTCCATTACCGGGAAAGCATCGAGCGCGACGAGGAGCTGTCGGATCTGTATCGCGACGTGTTCCGCTTCCACTGGCTGGAGGAATGCCAGCACGCGGTGATGGACGAGATCGAATGGTGCCGCGAGGACCGCGCGCTGAGCCCCGAGGCGCGGGATGCCGCGGTCGACGATCTGATCGCGCTCATGAGCAGCCTCGATCACCTGCTGCAAGGTCAGTCGGCGGCCGATGCCGCATATTTCATGCGCCTGTGCGAGCGTACTTTCTCGCCGGCCGAGCAGCACGCAATCCGCGAGACCGTGCTGCGCGCCTATCGCTGGCAGTACATCGCGTCCGGGTGCCAGCACCCGCACTTCCTGAAGCTGCTCGGCGGCATGGTCACGCAGCCGCAGATGCAGAGAATTCGCGCCGCGGTCGCGCCGATTATCGGGTGCTAGCCCGCGGTTGACCTTTGACTGCGGGCGGCAGACGCTAGCCGCATGCGGTTTCGGCGCGTTCTGTCGGTTGCGGTGTTGCTCGCGGCAACGATCGCTCTCGCGCACACCCAGTCCCTCGACGATCCTCAGCAGTGGCGCGGCGTCGCGCTGGCGCGTGCTCTCGCTGCTGCCGACACCATCGACGATCCCTATCGGCGTGCCGAAACGCTCGCCAGCATCGCGCGCGTGCAGACGCTCATCGGCGAGACTGCCAGCGATCGCACGATCCACCTGGCCCTTGCAGCAGTCGCGCAGATTCGCGAGCCGGCTTTCCGCGACTGGGTGCTGAACGACGTCGTGCTAGCGCAGATTGCCGCCGAAGACCTGGCGGGCGCTCGCGAGACAGCCAATCGAATCGAAGCAAAGCGGCAGCAAGGCGCTGCGCTCGTGCAGATCGCGACGGTCGAGTTACGCGCGGGCAACATCGCCGGCGCGCAGCAAACGGCCGAGACAATCCGCGAGCGTGAAGCGAAGAGCGAGGTCCTGCGGCAGCTCGTCGCGATCGCTGCGGCCCGCGGCGATCTGGCCAACGCACGCGACATCCTGCGCGACATCGACGATCCGTTCTATCAAGCACTCGCCGCCGGCGACATCGCTGTTGCAGAAGTTCGCATGGGACACAACGATCGCGCCGACGCCATGGTTGGACGCGTACGCCGCGCGGATCGAGCGCAGGTCTACGGACGCGTCGCGCTCGCGCGTGCGGACAAGGGAGATATGAACGGCGCCGTCGCGACGTTGCAGAAGATCGATGACGATCTGTATCGGGCCGCGATGCAGGGTCGGCTCGCAGCCTCGCGCGCAGTGGCTGGCGATACAACTGGCGCGAAACAGATGTTCGAGACTGCGATCGCGACGGTCGAAGCTTTTCCGCGCGAGCCTGAACGGCGCGCACTGACGTTCGGGCAGCTCGGACGCTTGCAAGCGTTGAGTGGAGATCGCGCGGCCGCTATGCAGACACTCACTCGAGCTCTGCGCGAAGCACAGAAGCTCGAACGCGGCGAGCGGCGCGAGGACACGCTCGATCACATCGCTCGCGGCATGGCACGCGCCGGCGATTCGGCGGGCGCGCTGCAGACGGCACTGCAGATGAATGATCGCGTCCAGCGAGCGCTGCTGGTACGCGATGTCGTGACCATGCAAGCGAACGCGGACAGCGGTTCTGCGGCTGCGAGTGCTGCGGAGTTCTCGGACCCGTTGATCGAGGCGGCAGCTCAGTTCGGCGTGCTCGGGATGCAGATGCTGCGTGCGACGACGCCGCTATCGCAGGAGACGATCGAAGCGGCACGGCGCGCCGTGCGTAAGATCGATGAAAAGCAGCCGAAGCCGGCGGCCTTCGCTGCGCTCGCGGCGGCGCGGGTCAAGACCGGCAACGTCGATCAAGGCACGTCGATCTTCAACGAAGCGCTGGAATCCGCGGATGCAATCACGCGTAGCGACCAACGGGCTGCAGCTTACGTGGACATGGTCGCCGCGCTGAACGACCGGCTGGTGTTTCTCGGCCAGCCGGTCAGTGCACCGAAGGAAAACTAGCCGACGCTTTCGGCCGGATGCGCCGCGTCCGGCTTCTTGAAGCGCGCCATCACGCGCCGCATCCTCTGCTGCAGATCGTCGGTGATCGTAAAGATCACCGGCACGACGAACAGGCTCAGCGCCGTCGACGCCAGCAGGCCGCCGATCACCGCCACGCCCATAGGCGCGCGGAAGCTCGGATCGCCCGACCAGCCCGTGGCAATCGGCAACATGCCGGCGCCCATCGCGATCGTGGTCATCACGATCGGCCGCGCCCGCTTCGAGCACGCGTCGATCAGCGCGTCGTGGCGCGACATACCTTGCGTGTGCATCGCCATCACTGCGTACTCGACCAACAGGATCGAATTCTTGGTCACGATGCCCATCAGCATCAGCATGCCGATCAGCGACGGCACCGACATCTCGTAGCCCGTGATGAACAGGAAGAACAGCGCGCCGCCGGCGGAGGGCGGCAGCGCCGCGAGAATCGTGATCGGTTGCAGGAACTCGCGGAACAGCAGCACCAGCAACAGGTAGATGCACAGAATACCGACGACCATCGCCTGGCCGAAGCCGGCGAACAACTCCATCATGAATTCGACTTCGCCGGAGGCGACCTGGTGCACGCCGGCCGGCAGGTTCTGCAGCGCCGGCAGTTGCCGCGCTTTCTTCACCATGTCGCCGAGCGGCAGGCCGTTGAGATCTGCTTCGACGGTGACGTTGCGGCTGCGGTCGTAGCGCGTGATGCGCGCGGGGCCAGCACCCATCGACACTTCGGCAACGCTTACCAGCGGCACCGGACCGGACTTGCCCGGCACGGACAACAATCGAATCCGCTCCAGGTCGCTGCGTGCGTCGTTGCGGAGCTGCACGCGAATCGGCACCTGACGGCTGGCAAGATTCAACTTCGCGAGACTGTTCTCGACGTCACCGGACGTCGCAATGCGCGTGACGGTGCTGAGCGTGTCGGTCGTGACGCCGGCCGCGGCCGCGCGATCCGGTAGCGGACGAATGACGATCTCCGGCTTCAACAAGCTCGCGCTCGACGTGACGTTGCTCAGACCGGGCACCGTGCGCAGGTCGCGCTCGACCGCAGCCGCCGCTTCATTCAACTGCTCGGGATCGTCGCTCGCGAGAGTCAGTTGCAGCTTGCCGCCGCCGCTGCCTCCGCCGAACGACAGTCGCACGCCCGGAATGTCGCGCAACGCCGTCGCTGCGAGTACCTGGAATTCCTGCAGCGTCATTTCGCGCTGGTCGCGCGGCGTCAGCTTGATCGTGAGGCTTGCGCGGCGCACGTCACCGACCGAGTCGCCGGGACCGCCCGGTCCGCCGCCACCAGGAGATGCGCCGATGATGCTGTACACGCTCGTGACTTCCGGCAACTGCTTCACGCGAGCGCGAATGGTTTCGGCGACGTGAGTTGTCTCCTGCATCGACGCACCTGGCGGCAGCTCGACTTGCAGCACCGCGAAACCGACATCGCCGGCCGGCGCGAAGCCCTTCGGAATGAACGGAATCAACATGAATGAAGCGATCAGCAGGACCGTCGCAAGCGCGAGCGTCCTGCGACGATGTCCCAGGCACCACTCGATCGCGACGAGATACTTGCGCTTGATCCAGCTGTCTTCGTTCTGCTCCGCATGCGGACGCAACATGTACGCGGCCATCATCGGCGTGAGCATGCGAGCGACCAGCAGCGAGAACATCACGGCGACGGCCGCCGTGAAGGCAAACGGACGGAAGAACTCGCCCGGTACGCCGCCCATGAACGCGACCGGCACGAACACGGCACACAGCGTGAGGGTCGTCGCGACGACGGCGAGACCGATTTCGATCGCTGCGTCGGTCGCGGCTTCGAGCGGCTTCTTGCCCTCGCGCAGGTGACGCACGATGTTTTCCACTTCGACGATTGCGTCGTCGACCAGCATGCCGACGACCAGCGACAGCGCGAGCAAGGTGAGCAGGTTCAACGTGTAGCCCAGCAGGTACATCGCCCAGAACGTCGGGATGATCGCGAGCGGCAGCGCAGCGGCGGAGATGAACGTGGCACGCCAGTCACGCAGGAACACGAACACGACGATCACGGCCAGCAGCGCGCCTTCGAACAACATCTCCATCGATGCCGAATACGACTCGCGAATGAAATCGACTGTCGAGCTGACTTCCTGGAAGCGGACGTTCGAATGCTGCTTGCCGAGCCGCGCGACTGCTGCGCGCGAAGCTTCCGCGACGTCGAGCGCACTCGCTCCCCAGGAACGGACTACCTGAAAGCCGATGACCTGCTTGCCGTCGAGCAGCGCCAGCTGGCGCTGTTCTGCGGCCTGGTCGCGCACCTCGGCGATTGTGTCGAGCCGCAGCGTGCGGCCGTCCGGCAGCACGATCGGCAGTGCGGCGAGCTCTTGCGGCGAAGAAATCGTGCCCGTCGTGCGCACGCTCTGTTCGAGCCCGCCGACGCGAGCTTCGCCGCCGGGATATTCGGCCTGGATCCGGCGCAGCTGCCGCGACACGTCGCTGGCCGTCGCGCCGAGCGAAGCCATGCGATCGGGGTCGAGATCGACGCGGATCTCGCGCGTCACGCCGCCGACGCGTTTGACGCTGCCGACGCCTTTGACCGCGGTCAGCTCGCGCATCACGGTGAGGTCGACGAACCACGACAGCTCCGTGTCGCTCATGTTCGGCGACGCGACGCTGAACGTGACGACCGGGCTGCCCGCCGTCGTGATGCGCGAGATCACCGGCTCGCGTGCGTCCGCCGGCAGATCGGCGCGTACGCCGGTCACGGCATCGCGTATCTCATCGACCGCTTCATTGATGTCGCGCTCGAAGCGGAACTGAATCGAAGTCGTCGACACGCCTTCGTTGACGACCGATTGAATGTGCTCGATGCCCGCGACCGTCGCGACTGCATCTTCGATCTTGCGCGTGACTTCCGACTCGAGCTGCGAAGGCGGCACGCCCGGATAGGCTATCGTCACGACGACCGCAGGCAGCTCGACATCGGGCCGGTCCTGCACGCCCAATTTCGCGAAGCTGATCAGCCCCGCGACCGTGAGCGCGACGAACAGGACGACGACGGGAACCGGGTTGCGGATCGACCAGGTGACGAAGTTCACGCGCCTTCTCCGCCCTCGGGCACGCCGACGACGACCCGCACGCGATCGCCGTCCTTGAGGAAGCCGGCGCCTTTGTCGACGATGCGCTCGCCCGGCTCGACGCCGCCGACGATCTCGATCTGCGTGTCGTGCACCGCGCCTGTCTCGACACGACGGCGCACGACGAGCTGCTGCTCATTGACGACGAACACGTAGGTGTAACCGTCCTGAGTGACGACACTGGACAGCGGCGCCATGCTCGCCGAGCTCTGTCCAAGCAGGATCTCGCCGCGAGCGAACATGCCGGGACGCGCGGCACCCGTCGACGGAATGTCGACATACACGAGTCCGGCGCGCGTGCTGCTTTCGATGGTCGGCGCAATCGTGCGGACTTTGCCGTCGAGCTGCGCACCGTCGGCAGTCGTGAGCGTCACGTTCTGACCGACGCGGATCTCGCGGATGCGCGATTCGGGAATCTCTGCGCGCCATTCGACGCGACCCTTGCGCAGGAGCCGCAGCATCTCGGTGCCGACCTGCGCGACCTGGCCGACGTTGACGCTGCGTGCGGAGATGACGCCGTCATCGGGCGCAGTAACACGGGTGTGGCGCAGGCGCAGATCCGACGCCTGCAACTCCGCTTTGCTCACTTCGACGCGCGCCTTCGCCGCGAGCTCCTCGGAGCGCAACTTGTCGAGATCCGATTGCGACAACGCACCCGAGCCCGACAAAGAAGTGGCACGACGATACGCCGACTCCGCATTCTCGAGCGACGCCTGCGCCTGCTCCAGATTGGCGCGCTTCGACGCGACATCCGACGCCAGCAGATCTTCCGACAGCTGCACCAGCTCCTGGCCCTTGCGAACGTGATCGCCGACCTCGACGTTGACCGCGGCAACGCGATAACCGCCGACCTCGGGACCGACGACGATTTCCTGCCATGCGTAGACAGTGCCGTTGGCAACGACGCCGCGCGCGACCTGCATGGTCTCGAGTGTCTTCGTCGTAACAGCTGGCGCCGCAGCGGCGGCAGCAGGCGCGTGCATGCGAGTGGAGCCGCCGCGCAGCACCATGATCAACGCGACGAGCAGCGCCAAGGTGACGCCGATAGCGGCGAGCAGGCGGCCGCGCCGCGATTGCGGCAGGTAACTGCCAAGATTTGTGAGAGCGCTCGAAGTGATCATTTGGCGGGGGCGGGAGGGTTGTCCGATATCAGCTTGCTGATATGATATCAGCAACCTGATATGGAGCCATGCGCCGCGTGTCACGCCCATCGTCAAGAAGTCTTGAGACCCATCTGCAGTCGCTGCCGCCCGAAGAGGCGATCCCTTATCTGCTCAAGGGTCTACACCATTCTTTACGTGCGGCGGTCGATGAGGGCCTGCGCAGCGAGCGCATCGAGATGTCGTTCGCCCACCTGGCGACGCTGTACACCGTCGACGCGGAGCCCGGTCTCGCCGGTGCGGAGTTGGCGCGACGCAGCTCAGTCACCGCGCAGACGATGAATACGATCCTGCATCGCATGGAGCGCGACGGTCAGCTGGAGCGCCGGCCGCATCCGTCGAGTCCGCGTGCCGACAGCTGGTATGTCACGACGCGTGGCAGCAAACAGATGGATCACGCGAAGGTCGTGGGCAAAGCGATCTGGCGCAAGATGCTCGCCGCGCTCAAGGAGCGCGAAGTAGCGCAGCTACAAAGTCTGCTGCACCGGTGCATCCGTGGATTGGATGTGCAGGTGGCGGAGAAGTCACGGGGGTCACGAGGGTCACGAAAGTCACGAAGGAAATCGTCTTCGTGACCCACGTGACTGCCGTGACCCTCGTCACTGCGTCTTAACTGACCTTGCCGAGGTAATCGGCCTTGCCGATCTCCACGCCGTTGTGACGCAGCAGGTTGTAGGCCGTGGTCACGTGGAAGAAGAAGTTCGGCAGCGCCCAGTGGCGCAGGAAGATCAATCCCGGGAACGAGAACGTCTGGCGCGGCGTCGGGATGTTGATGGTGCGGTCCTCGGAGCCGTCGAGCTGCTCCGGCTTGAAGCTCTGCAGGTAGTCGATCGTTTTGTCGACGCGCGCGATCAGATCGGCAATCGTCGTCTCGTTGTCTTCGAACTTCGGCGGATCGACGCCGGCGAGGCGCGCCGCCGCACCCTTGGCCGCGTCGCTTGCGATCTGCACCTGACGCGTCAGCGGCAGCATGTCCACCGCGAGGCGCGTGGTGGCGAGCAATGCCGGCTCGAACTTCTTCGACTCGGCGTGCGCCACGCCTTTCTGCAGGATCGCCTTCAGGCTACGCAGTGAATGCAGGAACGTGGGGATCGAGGCTTCGTACATGGAGATTTTCATGAGCGTGTTCTCGCGGTGACAGCCAGGAAAGGAGCGCGATTATACGAGTGGACCCGCGCCACCGATTACTTACGTTTGCTTCACTAGTGAAGTGAAGAGAGACGCTACGATCTGTAGCGTTCGCTGCGTCCCGCCGCAATGTGTCGGGGCTAAAGCCCCGACCTACACCAGAACGCCGGTCTGTGCTTGCGAGCCGAGCTGGACCAATCGCAATCCGTGCGTGTCGGCATCGATCACCGTGACCGACGCATGATCCGGCCGGAAGCACAGGACTTCTTCACGTCGTTGCGCGGCACCTGCCGCGACGTTGATCGCGACGTAATGCGTGAACACGACACAATCGTGTGGCAATGCTTGCAGTGCTGTGACAACGCTGCGGCGCCAGTCCAGGTAATCGATCGATCCGGCCGGCGCATTCCGCTGCAACTCGCTCCACGTTCCATGCAGCGCTGCGGTCAGCCACTCGCGTTTCGCATCGCGACCGACGGGCGGCGACGGAACCTCCGCCACTGCTGGCAGCACCGTCGCAGCGGATTGCCACAGTTCGCACAGCGGTAGCGCGGTCTCGCGGCAGCGACGCAGCGGACTCGAATAAAGCGGCGCCTTTGCGACTGCCTTCGCGAGTTGCTGCGCGGTGGCCGCAGCCTGCGTTATGCCGAGCGCATCGAGCCCCGGATCGGGGTCGTCACCCCACGCTGCCGCGGGCTTGGCATGTCTCACCAGATAGATTCGCGGCATGCGCGCAGCGGACGCCTACTTCGGCGGCTTCAGCCGGTCCTTGGTTTGCTGGGCCATGCTCTGCAGACTGCGCTGCGGCTCCGGCAACTCTTTCTTCTCGGCGGGCTTCTCCGCCGGCCTTCTGTCCGGCGCCTGGGTCGTATCGGCGCGGCGCTCGACTTCGATCGGCGGGCCGGTCGCAGTGAACACGTCGACCGACACCATGACCTGCCGGCCCTCGTTGGGGGAGAGTGCGCCGACGCCGACGACCTTGCGTGCCAGCTCCTCGCCACGATCGTTGCGGATCGAGACGACGACCGAGTACTCCCACGGCTCGCCGCCCGCAGGGTGTTTGAATCCGCCTTCGACGCGCAGCGCCGAGAACGCCGGCTGCAGCCGGCGCTCGACGATCGCCTTCGGGTCGAACTTCAGGTGGTGCTGGCAAGCCGGGCAGACGCTCGAGCTTTCGAGAATCGTCGACTTGCAGTGCGGGCAGACGCGCGTCTTGCCCGTCAGCACGACGCGGCCGGTGTTCACGAGGCAGGCCTCTTAACCTTTGCCGCCTTTCTCGTCCCAGCCGAACTCGGCGCGACCGCGCATGCGGGAGCCTGCGGCGACCGTGAGCGAGCCTGCCTTCAGATCACCGTTCAGCACGCCGGTCTGCAGCAGTTCGACGCGGGCGGCCGCATCGATGTTGCCTTCCAGCTCGCCACCGATAACGACCGTGTTGGCGCGCACGCCGCCGGTCACCTTGGCGCCGGCTTCGATCGTCAGATTGCCCTGCACGTGCACGTCGCCTTTGAAACTACCGGCGATGCGCACATGGCCCGTGCCTTCGATCTTGCCTTCGATCGTCAGACCCGCTGCCAGCAGCGATTCTTTCGCTTCGCCGCGCGGCTGCGCTGCGGCTGCGGGCTGGCGGGCAGACTCGATGTTGCTCACCGGCGTGGCTGCGGCAGGTTTGTCCGCCGCAGGTTCCGGCGTGTTCTGTTCGCGGCCGTACTGGTCTTTCCACAACGCCATGACGAGTCTCCTGTTGGAATTCGAGCGGAGGTAAATGACATACGAAGTGACGGGGTGTCAAACCTACCGACCCTGAATTGCAATCATGCGTCGCGAGGTGCCGACACTTTCACTTCCACGAAGGGAGAAGGGTCCGCATAACCCCCCATTTGACTGACAAAAGCACTGCGGCGCGTGTTGCGCAGACGCGGCGTATAGTACGCAACCACAACGACGAGCCTTCGCGGCGCAAATGGGGGACTGGAAATGATCAAGCTCACGATCAACGGTCAGGCGCAGGATGTCGATGTCGCAGGCGACACACCGCTGCTGTGGGTGTTGCGCGATACGCTCGGACTCACTGGCACCAAGTACGGTTGCGGCAAGGCTTTATGCGGTGCCTGCACCGTGCACGTTGACGGCGCGCCGACGCGCGCATGCGTCACCCCAGCCGAGAGCGTTGCCGGGAAATCGATTACGACGATCGAAGGCCTATCGAGCAATCGAAGCCACCCGGTGCAGCAGGCCTGGATCGAGATGGACGTGCCCCAGTGCGGCTACTGTCAATCCGGCCAGATCATGGCCGCAGTCGCGCTGCTCAAGCAGAACCCGAAACCGACCGACGCCGACATCGACGGTGCGATGTCCGGCAACATCTGCCGCTGCGGGACCTATCCGCGCATTCGCAAAGCGATTCATCGCGCGGCCGAGCTCGGTGTGAAGGAGGGCGGCTGACATGATGCGCGTCCCACATGACGACCCAAACGACAATGTGTCGCGTCGTAGTTTCCTGAAGACTGCGGCGACCGCCACCGGCGGCCTGGTCATCGCGATGTATCTGCCCGCGTGCAGCAAGCCCGAAGAGGCTGCGAAGGCGACCGGACCGGTGAAGCAGATCGCTGCCAATGCATGGTTGCGAATCGGCACCGACAGCTCGATCACTGTTCTCTGCGATCGCTCCGAGATGGGGCAGGGCGTGTACACGGCGCTGCCGACGCTGCTCGCCGAAGAGCTCGGCGTTGCGCCGTCGAGCATCAAGGTCGAGTTCGCGCCGCCGGGCAAGGAGTACATCAACAATCTGCTGGGCGGTCAGGTGACCGGCGGCAGCACCAGCGTGCGCGACGCGTGGGAGAAGCTGCGCATGGCCGGCGCCGAAGCGCGCATGCGATTGATCAGCGCGGCTGCGAAAGATTGGGACGCGCCGCCGCAGTCGTGCTCCGTTGCCGACGGCTACGTGGTGTTCACGAGCCGCCGCAAATCGTTCGGCGAGCTCGCGGAAGCCGCCGCGGCGCTGCCGAAGCCCGAGAACGTGAAGCTCAAGACGCGCAACGAGTTCAAGTACATCGGCAAGCCGCAACCGCGGCTCGATACGCCGTCGAAGGTCGATGGCAGCGCGCCGTTCGGCATCGATACGCGTTTGCCGGACATGTTGTACGCGGCGCTCGCGCAGCCGCCCGAGCTCGGTGCCACCGTCAAGAGCTTCAAAGCCGACGCGGCTCAAGGCATGCCGGGCGTGAAACAGGTGCTGCAGACGTCTTCCGGCGTCGCCGTGATCGCCGACTCCTGGTGGCAAGCGAAGCAGGCGCGAGATGCGCTGCAGATCGAATGGACCCCGGGCCCGAACGCGAAGCTGACGAATGCAGCGATCAGCGCGGGACTGAAGACGGCTGCGAGCGGCAAGGGCAAGCAGGTCCGCAAAGATGGCGACGCGGAAGCGGCAGTGAAATCCGGGCGGCGCTTCGCGGCCACCTACGAGCTGCCACTGCTCGCGCACGCGACGATGGAGCCGATGAACTGCACCGCCGAGTTCCGCGACGACGGCTGCCACATCTACGTGCCGACGCAGGTTCAGCAGATCGCACAAGGCGCGGCAGCGCAGGCCTCGGGACTGCCGCCAGAGAAAGTGTTCGTGCACACGACGTTCCTCGGCGGCGGCTTCGGCCGCCGTCTGGAGGGAGACTTCATTCCGGCCGCTGTCGAATGCGCGAAAGCGGTGAACAAGCCGGTGAAGCTGCTGTGGACGCGCGAAGACGACATGACGCACGACAAGTATCGTCCGCCCGCGCGCAACACGTTGCAGGCGTCGTTCGATTCCGCCAACAAGCTGAACGCGGTGCAGATCCATCTCGTGGCGCCGTCGATCACATCGCGCTGGTTCCCGGCCGCCGTCGCCAACGGCGCCATCGATCCGTTCGCGGTGGAAGCGGCTCACAACTTCCCGTACGACGTGCCGAACGTGTACGTCGATTATCTGCAGCACGAGATCGGCATCGACGTCGGCTACTGGCGCTCGGTCAGCCACGCGCTGAACTGCTTCACCGTCGAGAGCTTCATGGACGAGCTGGCGTACGAGAACAAGATGGATCCGTACGAGTTCCGCCGCGCCATGCTCGACAAGCAGGCGCGCTGGCAAATGGTGCTGGATACGGCAGCGAAGAAAGCGGGCTGGGGACACGCGCCGAGTGGCCGTCATCAAGGCATCGCGCTGATGGGCGGCTACGACACGTATCTGGCGCAGGTCGCGGAAATATCGGTGGAGGGCAACAAGCTCAAGGTCCACAAGATCGTGTGCGCGATCGACTGCGGGCAGATGGTGAACCCGACCATCGTCAATCAGCAGGCCGAAGGCAGCATCGTGTTCGGACTCACCGCGGCGTTGTTCAGCGAGGTCAACATCGCGAACGGCCGCGTCAAGGAGCAGAACTTCGATGACTATCGGATGGTGCGCATGCACGAGTCGCCGGAGATCGAGGTGTACGTCGTCGACAGCACCGAGAAGCCTGGTGGCATGGGCGAGCCTGCGACGGCGCTGGTTGCACCGGCTGTGTGTAACGCGATTTATGCGGCGACGAAGCAGCGCATCCGGGCGCTGCCCATCGCAAAGCAAGGATTCGTGGTGTAGTTGCGCTGCAGGTCGGGCTTCAGCCCGACAATCCGTGCGCCGTCAGCAGCAGCGCGAGACTCCCGTCCACTTGCGCTGCTGCTCCCCCAGATAGAACGCCCGTCGCGACAGCGGCGCTGTGCCCGCATGCGCCTGCACGTGATGCGCGAGATATCTCTCATACGCATCGTCCGTCGCCATCGCCCGCAGCAGCTGCCACAACTCGCGCAGCTTCTGACTCATGTGCGGACCTCCGCCAGCGCGACCGCGGGCGCCTCGGAGCTCGGCGGCACCGGCAATCCCTTCACCACCCGCCAGCTCACGCGCAGCATGTCGGCGATCACGATCCACAGAATCGCCACCAGCATCATCGCCAGCGCCGCATCGAGCCGTTGATTGAAGATCAGCTGCGGCGCGACCGCGGCCTGCTCAGGACTCAGCGCACCTGATGCAAGCTTGTTAGCCATCTGCTCCGCGGCGGCCAGGAAGCCGACGCGCACGTCGGGCGACACGACTTTCTGCCACGTCGCGACGGTCGTGACGATCGCCAGCCACGTCAGCGGCAGTCCCGTGACCCACGCGTAACGCAACTTGCCGCTCTTCACCAGAATGCCAGTCGCCACGCACAGCGCGATCCCCGCGAGCAGCTGGTTCGCGATGCCGAACAGCGGCCACAGAATATTGATACCGCCGTTCGGATCGACCACGCCGATGTACAGGAAGTAGCCCCAGCCGGCGACGATCAGAGCGCTCGCGATCAGCACCGACGGATACCACGAAGTTTTCGCCATCGGCTTCCATACGTGACCGAGCGCATCCTGCAGCATGAAGCGACCGACGCGGGTGCCTGCATCCAGCGTGGTCAGAATGAACACCGCCTCGAACATGATCGCGAAGTGATACCAGACGGCGAGCAGCCCCTGGCCGAAGGCGTTGGAGAAGATGCTCGCCATGCCGACGGCGAGCGAGGGCGCGCCGCCGGTGCGTGCGAACAGCGTCGACTCGCCCATCTCGCGCGCGAGCTCATGCATCTGGTCCGCTGTAACCGGGAAACCCCACGACGAAATCGTCGTGACCGCGGCATCTGCCGTCGCACCGACCACACCGGGCCCGCTGTTGATCGCGAAGTACACGCCCGGGTCGAGCAGCGTCGCGGCGATCATCGCCATGATTGCGACGCACGACTCCAGCATCATGCTGCCGTAGCCGATCAGCCGCACGTCGGTTTCGCTGCCGATGAGCTTCGGCGTCGTGCCGCTCGATACCAGCGCGTGGAAGCCGGAGATGGCGCCGCACGCGATCGTTATGAACACGAACGGAAACAGCGCGCCGCCGAAGATCGGCCCGGTGCCGTCGACGAACTGCGTGATCGCCGGCATTTTGATTTCCGGCCGCAGCAGCACGACGGCGATCGCGAGCAGCAGCACCGTGCCGAGCTTGAGGAACGTCGATAGATAATCGCGCGGCGCGAGCAGCAGCCACACCGGCAGTACGGCCGCGATGAAGCCGTAGCCGATGACGAACCACGCGATCCCCTTGCTGTCCATGTCGAACAGCACGCGCAGCGTCGGATGATGATCGACCCAACCGCCGCCGACGACCGCGAACAGCAGCAGCGCGATGCCGATCATCGACCCTTCGAGGACGCGCCCCGGACGGATGTTGCGCAGGTACAGCCCGATCAGCACGGCGATCGGAATCGTGGCGAACACCGTCGCGGTCGCCCACGGGCTGTGCTTCATGGCGTTGACGATCACCAGTCCGAGCACGGCGATCAGGATGATCATGATCGTCAGCGTGCCGATGATCGCGGCCAGCCCGCCGACCGGGCCGAGCTCGTCGCGCGCCATCTGGCCCAGGCTGCGGCCGTCGCGACGCGTGGACATGAACAGGATGGTCATGTCCTGGACGCAACCGCCGAGCACTGCGCCGACCAGGATCCACAATGTGCCAGGGAGATAACCGAACTGCGCCGCCAGGGTCGGACCGATCAGCGGGCCGGGGCCGGCGATCGCCGCGAAGTGATGGCCGAACACGATCCAGCGATGCGTCGGCATGAAGTCGCGGCCGTTGTTCAGGCGCAGGGCAGGGGTGGCACGCCCGGCGTCGGCGCTCAAGACTTTGGCGACGACCCAGGCGCTGTAGAAGCGGTAGCCGATCGCGTACACGCAGATCGCCGCGACGACCAGCCACATGGCGTTGATGGTCTCGCCCCGGTGCAGGGCGATGCCGCCCACGGCGAATGCGCCGCTCAGGGCGACCATGATCCAGAGGAATTTACGCATGCGAAGAGGATAGCAAGAGTCAGGCTAAAGCCTGACCCACACCACTGCCGTGGGTCAGGCTTTAGCCTGACAACTACGGTTCCTTGTTAGCCAGCTCTTCGGCTGGAATCCCCAGCCAGTCGATGCAGAACAAGCGGCTGTCGCGCAGCTCGGTCTTGATGATTCCGGTGTTCGGCAGCGGATGGAGCACGGCATAGTCGGCCGGCACGTTGTTCGCGAGCACCGGCACCATGAAGCCGAGCGTGGCCGCATGGGCCACGATCACCACCACCCCGCTGTCCTGCCCGTGGCGATTCATGACCTCGCGCACGAACGGCAGGAAGCGCCGTTGCACGTCGGCGAAACTCTCGCCTTCGCCATGACGCGCCTCGAGATCCTTGTCGAGCGTCCACTTGCGTGCCAGCTCGACGTATACAGCGCGCGAATCCTCGGTCGAGCCGGGCTTGATGCCGAGGTCGACCTCGACCGCCTCGGGTGCCAGCGACAGCGTCAGGTCATGACGGAAGGCGACAGCGTCCGCGGTCTGCACCGCTCGCAAATAGGTGCTGGTGTAAATGGCCACGATCGGCACGTCGGCAGTGGCTTCCGCCAATGCCTTGGCCTGCTCGACCCCTTTGCGGGTCAGCGGGTAGGTCACGCCGCCGTCGGGGACCGGACGCGGACTGCCGGGGACGTTGATCTCGCTCTCTGCGTGACGCACGAACCAGATCTGGAGCGCGCCGCTGGTTTCGGCGGCGAATGCGGGGAGTGCGGCAGCTGTCAGCGCTGCGCAAGCCAATGTCGTGGCCAGTATCCCGAATGCCCGTCGCGAGAACCGCGGGCCACCCTTTGTTGTCATGTTTTTCGTTGTACCTCATCGCCGCTTTTTGGCAAGTACCGCACGGCGCGCCGCTGCAACGTCCTTACATTTGCGGCAGCGAGCAGAGTATGCTCCCGCGCTCACGTTTTTCGAACGCACTTCCGTCCCCCAACAATCAACTTATCTCGAGGGAGATCGTGATGGCAGACAACACTGTACGTGGCCGATTTGTCTGGCATGAGCTGATGACGCCGGACACGAGCGGCGCACATGCCTTCTACTCGAAGGTAGTGGGCTGGAAAACGCAGCCGTTCGAGCACGATCCTTCCTACCAGATGTTCGCGGCCGGCAGCGGCCCGATCGGCGGTTCGGTGGCGCAGGCGGCGGGTACGCCGCATTGGCTGCACTATGTCGGCACGTCGGATATCGAAGCGACCGTGGCGGCGGCCAAGAGCCGCGGCGGCACCGTGACGAAGGAAATTTCCTCCATCCCGAACGGCGGCAAGTACGCGGTGCTGGCCGATCCGCAGGGCGCGGCGATCGCCGTCTATCAGAGTGCCCAGGATGCCGGTAAGGAATCGCCGCCGAAGCGCGGTGAATTCTCCTGGCACGAGCTGGCCACCACCGACTGGAAAGCAGCGGTCGACTTTTACTCGGCAGTCTTCGGTTGGGAGAAGATGGCCGAGCACGACATGGGCGCGATGGGCAAGTACGTGCTATTCGGCAGCAACGGCGTGCAGCGCGGCGGGATGTTCAACAAGCCCGCCGAATATCCCGGCGGCCCGTCCTGGCTCGGCTACATCCGCGTCAAGGACGTGAACGAGACCGCCAAGAAGGCGAAGGGCGCACGCGCCACGTTGATCAACGGTCCGATGGAAGTGCCGGGCGGCGACTGGATCGCGCAGTTCGTCGATCCGTATGGCGCCATGTTCGCGGTGCATACACTGGCGGCCGATCTGAAGCCTGCAGCTCCGGCAGCGGCGCCAGCAGCGGCGGCCCCGGCGGCTGAGCCCGCCGCGGCGCCCGCGGCCGCACCGGCCAAGCCTGCGGCAGCCAAGCCCGCAGCAGCCAAGCCCGCAGCAGCTCCGAAGAAAGCTGCGGCGAAGAAGGCCCCCGCGAAGAAAGCGGCAAAGAAAAAGCCCGCCAAGAAAGCAGCGAAGAAGAAGGCTGCGGCCAAGAGCGCGAAGCGCCCGGCCCGCAAAGCTGCGAAGAAAGGCGGTCGCAAAGCGGCCAAGAAGCGCTCGGGCGGCAAGAAGAAAGCCGCCAAGAAAGCGCGCAAGGGCAAGTAGGAGGCACCCGGTGCCGGGAGCCAGCGCTCCCGGCACCTGACTTGGGCATCATGAAAACAGTTCGTGGCAAAACATTTACCGGCCAGCGCGTGGTGCTGGACGGCAAGTCCTTCGTCGAATGTCACTTCAAGGACGCAAGCCTGATCATCGAAGGCAATGGCCTGTTCGAGATGCAAAACTGCAAGATCGAAGAGGACTGCCGCCTCGCCGTCGAAGGGCCGGGGCAGGTGCTGCTGCACGTGTTGAAGATGATGCTGTACTCGGGCGGCTGGATGTCGCGCGTGGCAGATAACGTGCTGCACACAGTGAGACAGCCGCCGAAAGCGATGGCTAAAAAGAAGTCAGGCTAAAGCCTGACCACAAAACTGCGGTGGGTCAGGCGTCAGCCTGACTTCCCAGCGACCATCTTCGCCAACGCGTAGACGGCATCGAGGTTCGGCGTCGCGACGCCGACCTTCCGGGCCGCCCGCACCGTGTTACCGAGGATCGCCTCGATCTCCATCGGCCGCTTGTTTTCATAATCCAGCGCCATGCTCGACTTGTAGGCCGGCATGGCTCGCGTCGTCGCGAGCATCTGCTCGATCAAGTTCGGGCTCTGCGGATGCCCCGCCGCCCGCGCGACATCGCAGACCTCCTGCATCGCGCTCCGGCAGAACGCGACTTCCGCCTCGGTGCGCAGCATCGCGTTCGTGTCGAGCACGCCGCCCAGGATCGAAATGGGATTGAAGACTGCGTTCCACACGGCTTTTTGCCAGCGAGCGCCGATGACGTTCTCCGTCAGCTTGCAAGGCACCTTGCCCGCCTCGAACGCCGCTGCGAGTGCTTGTGCCGCCGGCGTTACGCCCGCCGGGTAGCGCCCCATGATCAACGAACCCAGCGACAGGTGATTCACCTGCCCCGGTGCGCTCCGACCGACTGCAACGAACGCCAGGCTACTGAGCAACTCGTTGTCGGGAAACGCAGCGGCGATTGGCGGCTCGATATCGACGCCATTCTGAATGAGCACGATCACCGTGCGCGGACCGACCGCCGGCCGGATCAGCGCCGCGCGATCGACGCTCTCCAGTACCTTCGAAGTCAGCAGCAGGTAATCCGGCGGCTCGCGACAGTCAGCAACGTTGCGATACACGTTTGCCGGGCGGAAACGGTGGTCGCCGAACACCGTGCTGTGGATGTCATACCCGTCGCGACTGACCGCGTCGTAGTCCGAGCGGCAGACTACCGAGACCTGCGCGCCTTGCCGCGCGAGCGCCGACCCGAACAGCGCGCCGACCGCGCCGGCGCCGACGATGAGGACGTTCATCGCTACTCTCCTCCCGAGCCGACCCGGACCGCTTCGGCGCGCCACAACGCAGGCAGCGTGCGCTCGAAGTTGCGCACCTTGGGCTGATCGTTGAACACGATGTACGGTTGATTCGGGTGCTTCAGCAGATAGTCCTGGTGATAGCCCTCCGCCGCGTAGAAGCCCTTGAGCTTGTCGACGCGCGTGACGATCGGCTTGCCGAACATGCCGGCCTTGTCGAGCTGCGCGATGTAGGCGGTCGCGATCTCTTGCTGCTGGTCGTCCGCGTAGAAGATCGCGGAGCGATACTGCGTGCCGCTATCCGGGCCCTGCCGGTTGAGCTGCGTCGGATCGTGAACGACGGAGAAGAACACCTGCAGGATCTGGCCGTAGCTGACGACGTTCGGATCAAAGGTGACCTTCACCGACTCGGCGTGACCGGTCTGGCCGCTGCTCACGATTTCGTACTGCGCGGTCGAGCGATCGCCGCCGGCGTATCCGGAGATCGCCTGCTGCACTCCGTTCAGGTGCTGGAACACAGCCTGCACTCCCCAGAAGCATCCGCCCGCGAGCACGGCAGTCTGCATCGGCCCCGCGGCCTTGGGGTTGTCGACCGCCGGCGGCGGGACCGCCACGGGCCGCTCCGCCGCGGACGCTGCCAGGTGACCGATAGCGCCCCACAGGATCAGCATCACTGCGCACGCGGAGATCGCGGCCGCAGCCTGTCGTTTCCAAGAAGTCATGGTCTTGCCCTCGGCTCCGCGCGCCCCGCCGGCACGCTGTTCCGCTATGATCCGGGCTCCCCTTACCGATTTCCAGAGTGAATTCGTAGATCCCATGCCCCAGCTCACGACGCTGCGCGCGGATGAACTGCGCGCCTTTCAGCAACGGACCCGCGAACGTTACCTCGACTTTGCCGCACGCGGCCTGAAGCTGAACCTGACGCGCGGCAAACCGTCGTCGGCGCAGCTCGACCTGTGCAACGAGCTGCTGGAGATGCCCGGCGCGCGCAATTACATGTCCGGAGCGATCGATTGCCGCAACTATGGCGAGCTGCAGGGCCTGCCGGAGCTGCGTGCGCTGCTCGCGCCGATCTACGACGTGACTGCCGACCGCATCATCATCGGCGGCAATACCAGCCTGGGGCTGATGCACGACGCGGTCGTCTATGCACTGCTCAAGGGCACTTGCGACAGCCCGCGGCCGTGGTCGAAAGAATCGCGCATCGCTTTCATCTGCGCCGTACCCGGTTACGACCGGCACTTCTCGATCTGCAACGAGTTCGGGATCGAGATGATCACGGTGCCGTTGCACGACGACGGTCCCGACATGGATGCCGTTGAGCAGCTGGTCGCGGCGGATCCACAGATCAAAGGCATGTGGTGCGTGCCGAAGTACAGCAACCCGTCAGGCGCGGTGTACTCGGAGGCCAATATCGAGCGGCTCGCACGCATGCAGACTGCAGCGCCGGATTTCCGCTTGTTCTGGGACAACGCGTACGCCGTGCATCACCTGACGGCGGAACGCGTCCGCATCGCGAACATCGACACCGCCTGTGCGCGTCACGGCAACCCGAATCGCGCGTTCATTTTCGGCTCGACTTCGAAGGTGACGCTCGCCGGCTCGGGTTTCGGCCTGTTCGGCGGCTCGAAGGACAACGTCGCGTGGTATTTGAAGCGCATGGAGAAGCGCACGATCGGCGGCGACAAGCTCAACCAGCTGCGTCACGTGCAGCTGCTGCAGAACGCTGACGGGGTCGAGCGGTTGATGGAGCGTCATCGCGCGATCATCGGACCGAAGTTCGCGCAAGTGCGTGCAACGTTCGAAGCGCATCTTGCGGGCACTGGCGTTGCGCGTTGGACCGATCCGCGCGGCGGATACTTCATCACGCTCGACGTGCTCGACGGCTGCGCGAAGCAGGTCGTCAAGTTCGCGAAGGAAGCCGGTGTCGAGCTCACGCCGGCGGGTGCAACTCACCCGCACGGTAACGACCCGCGCGACAGCACTATTCGCATCGCACCGACGTTCCCGGAGCCGGCAGAGATTGCGCAGGCAGCGGAAGGTGTTGTCCTGTGCGTGTTGTTGGCCGCGGCGGAGAAGTTACTGGCGAAGTGACACAGGTGACACAAGTGACATGGGTGACAGAGGTCAGAACGGGTCTTCCTTGTGTCACTTTCATCACCTGTGTCACCTGTGTCACTTCAATTGGTCGGTAACTCCTTCGAAGCTGCCGGCGGACGCACGGCGCCCGAGCGCGCCACGTACGTGATCCACCACGGCAGGAATGCGAACAGCTGAATGATGCGGCCGCTGATCGCGATCGCCAGCGCCGCATCCGCGCCGATTCCCGCCAGCACCAGCAAACCCACGAACACGGCTTCGTACACGCCGAGGCCGTCGAAGGAAATCGGCAGGCGCGAGATCAACGTGCTGATCGGCAGCACGCCGAGCAGCAGCAACAGGTTGACGTCGACGCCGAGGCCCAGCGCCAGCGTCCAGGGAAACAACACCGAGAATACCTGCTCCAGCACGGTCAGCAGGCTGAAGCTGGCAATCGTGCCGCGCGCGCTGCCGAGCGCGCGATAAGCGGCGGCGAACCGGTCCAGGTAGTGCATGACTTTCGATTCGCGCACGACGCGCGGCAGCCGGGCGACGACGTTGGCGACCAGCTTCTCGTTGAGCGCCGCGACCAGTAACGCCGTCACGCCGACCAGCATCGCGGCACCGAGATACAGCGCGCTGGCGAATCTCGCATCGAGCACGCCGAGCGTGCGCAGGATCGCCAGGCTCGCGAGACCGAGCGCGAGCGCCAGCACGAAGCCGACCATGCGTTCGATTACGATCGAGGCAACCACGTCCGTGCCGTTGAAACCGCGCTTCGTCACCATCACCGCGCGGATCGCATCGGCACCGACTGTCGCCGGCAGCGCCAAGCCCCAGACCATCGCCGTGCAGTAGATCGTCACGCCTTGCAGCAGCGGCAGCCGATAACCCTGCGCCCGCAGCAGCAGCGTCCATTTGAACGTCATCAGAATGCGATCGATCGTGACGACCGCGATCGCGAGCAGCAGATAGCCCGCGTCGAAGCGCTGCAGGATGTGCCCGACTTCGCGCGCGTCCACGACGTAGGTGAACAGCAGCCCGACCAGCGCAATCGACAGAGCGATGCGCAGCCAGAACTTCATGCCGGGCTGACCTCGCTTACCGGGACGTCGACCGGCACGATCTCGTTCAACACGGCAAGCGTGCGCCGCGCGGTTTCGCGCCACGTGAGAGCCTGCACGCGCTTGAGCCCGAGCTCGCGCAGCTGCTGGCGCAGCTCCGCAGATGCGGTGACTTCGGTCAGCGCATTGGCAATATCAGCTTCGCTGAGCGGATTGATCAGCCGCGCCGCGCCGCCCGCAATCTCCGGAGAGGCGCAGGTCGACGGCACGATCGCCGGGCAGCCGCAAGCGAACGCTTCGACGATCGGAATGCCGAAGCTCTCGCACAGCGTCGCGAGCACGAAGCACTCCGCGAGCTGATACGCGAGATGAATGCGCGCGTTCGGCACGAAGCCGAGGAAGTGTACGTCCGCGAGATCTGCATCCGTGAAACCGCGCGCCCGCAGATATTCGTCGATGCGCTTGCCGACGACGACGAGCGGCAGCCGTCCTCCGGCACGGCGATAGCGCTGGTAGCCGCGGATCAAACGCTCGTTGTTGCCGCCGGGGTAGGGCGGCACGTGCTTGTGTCCGATGTGCAGTGCGCGCGCCACAGTCAGGATGAAACGCGGCGGCAGTCGATACTCGGCGCGGAATTGCTCGAGCGCCGCTGCGTCGCGCTCGCCGCTGAAATTCTGACCGACGCCCGCGTAGCTCACGACGGAGTCACGTACCTTGATGCAAGTGTACTTCGCGAGATCGTCGAGCGTCGCCTGCGAGATGGCCAGCGTGCGCGTCGCCTTGAGACTGTAGAGCGGCAGCATCAGGCGGATGTAGACGTTGTCCCACCACGGATAGTTCTGCGGGTTTACGTACCAATCCGAGCCCTGCTGCACGAATACGCACGGCAGCCGCGTGAACAGCGGGATCGAGAACTTCGGGTTGAAGATCAAATCTGCGTTATGGCGGCGCGCGGCGCGCGGCACGACCACCTGGTCCCAGTAAAGTTTGCTGCGCGCCGGCAGCACGTGCGTCTCGGCGTTGCCGAATTCGCGGAACAGGTGCTGCGACTTCGGCGTGTCGAGCAGGATCAGGTAGCGCGTGTGCGGATCGAGCCGCAACAGCTCGCGCAGGAGTTGCAGGCCATAGACGCCGAGCCCGTCGTCCTGATCCAGGAGTCGCCCCATGATGCCGATCGTGCGCTTGCTCATTGGCGGTGCTGTCACGATCAGTGGGCGAGGTGCTGCAGCTTGGCGATGCCCGACAGCTTGCGGCCGACTGCCGTGAGCACGTTCGAGCGCTGCCGGCCCGGCAGGAACTGCAACCAGTCGCACTTCAGCCGGCCGAACACCGGGATCGGCAGACTCGCGCGACGTCGCTCGGCGCCGTAGTCGAGTGCCACGCCGAACGCGGTGCGGATGCCGTGACGCTTCGCGAGCTCCAGCGACAGCGGCGAGCCGAGCATCCACGGATAAGCGAGACAGCTCGGCGGGACGGCGAGATGCTTGCGGAACTGCTCGCGGTTCAGCTCGAACTCCGAGGCGACGAGCGCGCGGAACGCGTCGTCATCCATGTATCGACCTTGCAGTCGCTCGCTCAGCTGGCGATGCAGTTCACCGAGCTCCTGACGCCATTGCGGCTGCGCGAAGAATTGCTCGCCGCCGTTGCGCACGACGTGTTCGCGGCATGCTTGCGTGATTTCGTCGTTCTCGACATAGCGCCGTGTCGCCGACAGGAGCGGAGCCGAGCGGTAGATTGGCGTGCCGGGCGCAGGACGCCCTAGCTCCTCGTCGCCAGCCACTTCGCGCATCGGCCAGTCGTAGATGTCAAAACGCGTGAGCGCTTGCGGGTGTGCGAAGTCGACGAGCTGCGGCTCGGTCGCGACGAGCGCGTGCCGATGCGCATGCGATTGCACGTCGACCAGGCCGGACTCGACGCACGCGCGCACTTCCCGCCAGGACATGAACTGGTCATCCGACGTCATCCAGTACGAGGGGACGAACAAGACAGCGCGAGCGTCGAAGGTTCGTAGCAGCGGCACTGCCACCGTCCAGAAACTCTTGCGCGCATCGTCGAAGGTGAGCAGCACCGCGCGCTGCACGCGCCGACCGCTGCTGCGTGCCGCCAGATATTCCTCGAGCGACAGAGTGCGGTAGTTGTTACTGCGGAGGAATTCCAGGTCGCGCGCGAAGACCTGCGTCTGCACGTCGTGATACGTGAACACCGGGATCTCATCGCGCGCGAGCGGCAAGCCGAAGATGAAGCCGGGATACCGGGTGCGCGAGATACGTGCGGCGGTGCGCAGCAGACGACCGATATCGTTCATGAGCCGGGAGGTTCGATGTGGCAGCGCAAAGGCAGGAAGATGCGTGCATGAAACTCGCACAGGCGCCCAAAGTTCCCTGTACGTAATTTGCCGAAATCCCTGGGATCGCAGGAGCGATGTGCCGGCGGGGCGTAACAAAAACACGCGCAATACGCGCTGCGAAGGGCGCGGGCCGGGGGGAACTAACGAGCCCCTGTCGCTTTACTAGGGTGCACCTTCTCTTTCAGTGAGGATCCGCTCATGCGTGCATTGATTACGCTCATTGCCGCCGCGTTGCTGTTCGCAGCCGGCTGCTCGAAGACCAATGATGCTGCCCACCAGGACAACCCGACTCCGCCTGCGGACCAGTCGGCAGCTCCGGCGACACCGCCTCCGGATCAACCGCCGCCCAGCGACAGCACCACGCCGCCGCCAGGCGACCAGACGACGCCTCCGGATCAGCAAACTCCGCCGCAGCCCCAGCAGCAGTAGGGCACCGGCTACACTACGGCGATGCAACCGCTCGCCGTAGTGTTCGATGTGCGCTGATCGCAGCGAAGATCGGCCGCTCGAAACACTCTTCCTGCCGCTCAGCGAAGGCCACCTTGCGTGGCCTGCGAGCGGCGCGCTTTTTCTGCGCGCGCGGGCTGGGGTTCCGCTCCAGGCGGGCTCCTGGCCTGGTCTGGTCTGTCATCAGACCTTCGCCCCGGACGCCGCGGCTCTCGAACGTCTGCGGCTCCGGATGCTGACCGACGATCTCGACACTGCCACGCAGAAGTTTCCGCTCGTACTGATTCTGCCGCCGCGGCAACGTGACGAGGCACGAGCACTGCTCGCCCGTGCGCTGCGTTTGACCGAGCGCGGCGGGCGCATCGTCGCCTGCATGAGCAACGACGAAGGCGCGCGTTCGGGCGAGGCGGACCTCGAACGCATCGTCGGCCCGCTCACGACGCTGACGAAGAACAAATGTCGCGTGTTCTGGAGCGCGCCGCTCGACCAGCCGCACGACGACGCACTGGTCGAAGAATGGCTGCGCCTCGACGCGGTTCGACCGATCGATGACGGTCGCTTCGTCAGCAGGCCCGGTGTGTTTGCGTGGGATCGCATCGACGTTGCCTCACAGCTCCTCGCCGAACATCTGCCGTCCGATCTTGCCGGGCGGGCCGCCGATCTCGGCGCGGGCTTCGGCTATTTGTCGGTGGAGCTGCTGCAACGCTGCGCCCGGATCGCAGCGTTGGACCTGTACGAAGCCGAGCGCCGCGCGCTCGACCTCGCGCGCCGCAATCTGGCCGCACTCGAGTCGCGCGCCGCGATTCGTTACTGCTGGCACGACGTCACGGCGGGATTGACCGACCGCTACGACGTGATCGTCTGCAATCCGCCGTTTCACACGCACGCGCGTGCCGATCGCCCGGACATCGGTCGTCGCTTCATTGCCATTGCTGCCCAGTCGCTGCTGCCGGGCGGCCGGTTGTGGCTGGTCGCGAATCGCCATCTGCCGTACGAGCAAGCGCTGGGCGCCGGCTTCGAGCGGGTCCGCATCGTGACTCAGCAGCATGGCTTCAAGATCGTCGAAGCGTTGCGGGCGAAGCGCGCGTGAAGCTGCTCAAGCTGATCGCCAACATCGGTTATGGCAGTCGCAAAGAAGTGACTGCGATGTTCCGCGACGGTCGCATCACCGACGTCGACGGGCGCGAGCTTGCCATCGACGATGTCGTCGAGCCGGCGCGTGTACTCGTCGATGGCGCTGCGCTCGACCCGCCGCCCGGCCTGATCCTGATGCTGCACAAGCCGACCGGCTACACCTGCTCGACGAACGACGCAGGCTCGCTCGTCTACGATCTTCTACCGTCGCGTTTTCGCCGCCGCTCACCGACGCTCGCGACGGTCGGTCGTCTCGATCGCGATACCACCGGCCTGTTGTTGATGACCGACGACGGCCCACTGTTGCATCGGATCGTCTCGCCCCGCTCGCAGCTCGAAAAGATCTACGAAGCAACGCTGGCTCGCGACTTGCGAGGCGACGAAGCCAGGATTTTTGCGAGCGGCAAGCTGCTGCTCGAATCCGAACGCGCACCGCTTGCGCCCGCCGTCCTTGAAGTGCTCGAACCGCGTCGTGCGCGCTTGACGCTTACCGAAGGGCGCTATCATCAGGCGCGCCGCATGTTCGCCGCTGTCGGCAATCACGTCGAAGCCTTGCATCGCAGCCGGGTCGGCGGACTGACATTGGGTGACCTCGAGCTGGGCAAGTGGCGGCCGCTCGAAAGCGCAGACCTTGCGAAGTTGTTTGCGGGAAAGCACTGACCCGTGGCCGCAACGGCAAAAACCTGGTGGCTTTACTTGCTGGCTTGTGCGGACGGGCGGACCTATGCCGGCATCGCGGTCGACGTCGCTGCACGTTTCCGCTTACACACGGCCGGCAAGGCTGCGAAGTTCACGCGAGCGAACAAGCCCTTGCGCGTTCTCGGTGCACAACCGTTCGCCAACCGGTCGCAGGCTTCGAAGGCCGAGTACGCGCTCAAGCAGCTGAAAAAGCCTGCCAAACTGCGCTGGGCGCGGCGCTGGCCCCCCGCTGGCGATTGACCTATAGTTCGCGCCTCCCCGTTCGAGATTCGATTCCATGAGCATGTCGTTGCGCGAGCAGCTGCTGGCCGCGGGACTCGGCAAGAAGAAGGCCGAGCAGGATGAGCGCAGGGCGAAAGAGCAGGCCGAGCGCAGAGCGAAGGAACAGGCTGAGCGCAAGGCGCGGGAACAGCAGCGCGTCGCGCAGGTTCAGGCCGCGGAAGCAGCGAAGGCTGCCCGTGCCCAGGCTTTGCAGCAGCGGCGCCAGGAAGAAGCGGATCGCAAGGAACGCTGGACGCAGATCAAACAGCTGATCGAACAGCATCGCCTGCCGAAGCTCGAGACCGACGAGTATTTCAATTTCGTGAGCCGCGGCAAGGTGCGGCGCCTGTCCGTCGACGCGTCGCTGCGCGAGCGCATCGTCAGCGGCGAACTGGCGATCGTTCGTTGCGAAGGCAAGCACGATGTCGTGCCGCGCGATATTGGAGAACGTATTCGCGGCTACGATGCGCGCGCGGTCGTCTCCTTACAGGAATCCGCGAGCGCTGCGCCGGCGGAAGACGATCCGTACAAGGACTACGTGGTACCCGACGACTTGAAGTGGTGAGAACTGCCGTCGGCCTCGTCGCGCTCTTCGCCCTGATCTTCGTCCTCCTGCCACCACTGCGTGGGTGCAGAGCACAACACCAGGTCCATCGCATCCCATTCGTCGAGATCGAATTCGTCGATGTCGCCGTAGCGGTCGCGGACGTCGATGAGGCCGTCCGACTCGTCGATCGCAATGACGAGGAAGAATTCGTGGTTGGCGCGGTCGGCATACCACTGGCCTTCGCGCGCCTTGATGTCGCTCATAAGCCTCCTCCCGCCGGAAGAGCTCCCGCTTTGCGTCAGCAACTCAACAACCCAACGCGCGGCCCGCTAGCCGGGTTTCACACCAGGATCGCGTACAGCAGCGCGGCGATCAGCAGCCACTTGAGCAGGTAGTACACCGGCCGGTTCCACGCCTTGATGCGCGTGCCGAGGATGCGGATCTTGTAGACGTACTCGAAGACGTGGTTCAGCACGCCGACGTGCTCGCCGGGCACGTTCTGCGTCGCGGCAGCCTTGATCATGCTGCGCCCGATGGTGCGATTGAGCGCGCGCACGATCGGGTTGGACAGCGGCCGCTCGACGTCGCAGAACAGGATCACGCGGGTCACGTCGGTGCGGTTCTCTGCCGTATGAATATACGTCTCGTCGAACATGACGGCTTCGCCGTCCTTCCAGTAGTACTTCTCGCCGTCGACGACTATGAAGCACTCCGGTGAATTTGGTGTGACGAGGCCGAGGTGATAGCGCAGCGAGCCGGCGAACGGGTCGCGATGCGCGCCGAGCCGGCTGCCGGGCGGCAGCAAGGTGAACATCGCAGCGTTCACCGAAGGAATGCCGGCGAGCAACTCAGTCGTTCGCGGGCAGAGCGCCGCACCAGAGGGCAGGAAGTCGCCGTACCACTTCAGATAGAAGCGCTTCCAGCCGGTGCGGAAGAAGGTGTTGAAGCCGATGTCGTTGTGACTCGCGGCCGCGCGGATGTAACCCTCGTCGAACAGCTTCAGCGCCTCGTCGCGGATCATCTCCCATTGCGCGCTGATCTTCTGCAGCTCGGGGAAGTTCGACACGTCAGCGTACGGTCGCGCACGCACCGCCGAGAATAGATACATCAGAGTGTTGTAAGGCGCGAGCACGTTCGCATGATCGGCCGCGAGCCGCTTCAGCTTGTGCCTCACATGACCGCGCAGCTGCACGTACAGAATGGTCGAGAGCCAGAGTGCGAGGACGAGGTACTTGACCGAGTGCGCGGGAAACATGAATCGACCTATGGATAACTCAACCACCACGCGCGCCGTTGCGCGCTACATATATATGTAGCACATATGTAAAGCGCGGTGCGGGGAGTCGGGGCTGGAGCCCTACAGCGAGCTATTCCGGCGAGTTGCTCTTATTCAGACCGGCCGCTCGGAGCCGGTGCCGGGCTGCCGACGAAGGTATACGCGCGGGTGAGTTGCGGCAGCTCCTGGTCGTCAGGCGCTGGCGCCTTCGCCACTGCGGGAGCGATCGGCATCGCGATGCTCAGCGACTCACGCGCACGCTCCTGGTACTGCAATGCTGCTTCGCGCAGATTGTTGTTCTCGTCGACCCGGAACGGTGTCTGCGCGACGTACGCGAGCGTACGCGGCACGCCGAACTCATCGATCAGCGGCTTGATCAGCATGATGCCGCCATAGCGCTGTACGTCCTGATATTCCTGGTCGGTGCGCCAGACACGCTTGCGGAATACCGCGAAGTCCTCCGGCCAGATCTGATCGACGCGATTCTCGTTGAACAACGGACCGCGCAATGCCTTGACGTTTTCCGCGATGCCCTTGACGAGCATCTCGCACGGCAGCCGTCGACCGACGTCGACCGCGCTGCATTCCTTGGGTGGCCATTGGCCGCCGCGCGCCGCAGCTGCTTCCTGCAGGAAGGCGTTCCACAGCACGTTGTCGATCACCTCGACCACGGGGAATTGCAGTCGATACTGCTCGTTCTGATAGAACGGCCAATAGTAGGCGGCCCAGCGCAGCGGGTTCGGAGTTTTCGAGCCGAGCACGCGGCGCGGAAAGATCATCGTGCGCTTCTTGAGGTCGTAGCCTTCGCGACCGCCGAACAGGATGTATTCCGGATCCTTGGTGGTGACGAACTTGATCTGGATCTCCGTGGGCAGCGCGCCGAACAGGTCGCCGAAGGCGGTATCGATGGCTTGCGCGCGGTAGGAGACCAACTCGCGGAACTGCTTCTTGCACTCGCGGCGATCGGTGCCTTCGCAAGCAAGGCCGACGAGGGGAAAGAGCAGGGCCGCTAATGCAATCCAACGTCTCATCGCCGCGCTCCGGAGCAGCATGTGTACTGCTCATACTCCGCCTGTGTAGGGTAAGCAACTAACGGAAGATACAGGGCGAAGTTCCTCTCGCTGCCGCTCCGTCGTTGTCGCGGCAACGCGTGGCCGCAGCGAGATTGTCGCGATTGAGTTGCAATGCATTCGGTTGCCGACGCGTGCAGCAACATCATGCGTCGAGCAATTCTCCTTGCGCCAAGGGTAGATGCGCGGGACAACGGCGGGACATCGCTGTAGTCGTCAACGCTGCAGCGTCGACGCAACGTGCACGAACGACCTGGCGGGCGGCAGCAGGCAACGCGCTTGGATTACAAGCTCGAAACAGTCGATGCGACCCAGCACTTCGAACTCGCTGCACGGCGCTCTTATGTCGTCCGATGCGCAAACGTTGCAGCCCGCGGTTTGGAATCTCGACAGCCATCCTCGCAGGCGCTGGACTAATCCGTAAACATTCCCGACACTGCAGTGCGGTGTCGCCGCGGAGGGACACGTCCCTCAGTGCAGATTGAAAGCGGCGGCGAGCTTAGAGATAGTCACCGGCAAACTAATAACGAGGACTCTCACGACGCGTGGATGAGTTCTGGCAACGACCCGATCCCGCACTGGCGGCCGCCGGCGTAGAAGGCGAATGGCTGGTCGCTCGCGTGCGCCTGTTCGCAGTGACGCTGCTGCTGATCACGCCGACGTTCAAGCTGATCCAGTATCCGCAGATCCCGGTATTCGTCTGGGGTTTCTGGGTCACGTTTGGCGCCGCGCTCGCGGCGCTCGGTATCTGGCTGGCACTGCGGCGCAAGTTCTGGCGACCGTGGCTCGGCTTTGCCTCCAGCACGCTCGACGTGTCGCTGGTGACGTTCGCGCTCGTCACGTTCGTGTTCGTCGGCTCGCCGCTGGTGGCGCTGAATTCGAAGGTGACGTTCGAGATCTACTTCCTCGCCATCATCGCCACGAGCCTGCGCTACGACGAACGCATTTGCATCGGCGTCGGCATGCTGGCAGTCATCGAATATGCAAGCTTGTGGGCCTTCGCGGCCTTGAGCTACGACCTCAACGATCCCGTATACGCGCAGGGTCTCGGCGAGTACTCGTGGATCGATCAGACCACGCGACTGATCCTGTTGACTGCTTCGGTGATGCTCTCGTATGCAATCGTGCGGCGTGCACAGCGGCTGCTGCACCTGGCCGCGCGCGACCGGCTGACGGGCGTATACAACCGCGGCCAGTTCGACGTCGCACTCGAGTTCGAAGTCTCGCGCGCGCTGCAGCTGGGACACGAGCTGAGCGTCGCGGTGCTGGATCTCGACCGCTTCAAGACCATCAACGACACCTTCGGTCACGCAGCCGGCGATCGTGTGCTGGTCGAAGTGGCAGCGCGGCTGGCGCGCGGCATGCGGACGACCGACATGATCGCGCGCTACGGCGGCGAAGAATTCGCGGTGCTGTTTCCGCAGACGAGTAGCGCGGCTGCCGCGGTCCGAGTCGAGACGTTACGCGCGCAGATTGCAGCGTTCCCGATCTTTACTGCGGACGGCGAAGAGCTGACGATCACCTGCAGCGCGGGGATCGCGCAGTTGCCGATTGACGGGCTCGATGCCGGCACGCTGCTGGCGCGAGCAGATCAGCGACTGCTGGCTGCGAAGCGTGCGGGGCGGAACCGCTTGCATTCGGACGACAGTGAAGTGGTCTGGCAGTCCCTAGCCTGACTCTCGCTTCGCACCGACCGGCAGCG
>Ga0070673_100000174_pt1 | contig 31279 bp, 20 predicted proteins | sample KBSM23metaG_FD_65342 | JGI IMG/M metagenome (GOLD analysis project Ga0070673, IMG submission 65342) | Miscanthus rhizosphere microbial communities from Kellogg Biological Station, Michigan, USA - KBS M2-3 metaG | ecosystem: Host-associated > Plants > Roots > Rhizosphere > Soil ... | reverse complement strand
TGCGTACTACGCTTGTCCCTGTGCGACGACTGCTTGCTCTGCCTTGCGTATATCGATCGGGTCGCCGAGGTAGTAGTGCGTGATCGGTCTGAGATTCGCGTCAAGCTCGTAGACCAACGGCACGCCGGTCGGAATGTTCAGTTCCACGATGTCGTCGTCAGAGATGTTGTCCAGGAACTTGACCAGCGCCCGCAGGCTGTTGCCGTGAGCCGCAATGATCACCCGCTGGTCTGACCTGATCGCCGGAGCGATGGCATCGTGCCAGCAGGGTAGGAAGCGGACCACCGTATCCTTCAAGCACTCGGTCAGCGGGATATCGTGTGGCTCCAGGTCGCGGTATCGCGCGTCGCGACCAGGCCAGCGCGCGTCATCACCGGTCAACGCCGGAGGCCTCACGTCGTAGCTGCGGCGCCACATCTTCACCTGATCGTCCCCGTACTTCGCCGCGGTCTCGGCTTTGTTGAGCCCTTGCAGCGCCCCATAGTGGCGCTCGTTCAGGCGCCACGAGTAGTGAATCGGTATCCACATCAGATCCATTTCGTCGAGCGCAATCCACAAGGTGCGGACAGCGCGCTTGAGCACGGATGTGAAGGCCGCGTCAAAGACGTAGCCTTCTGCCTTCAGGAGATACCCGGCACGATGCGCCTCGGCAAAGCCTCGCTGCGACAGATCCACGTCGGTCCAGCCGGTGAAGCGGTTCTCCATGTTCCACGTGCTCTCGCCGTGGCGGAGCAGCACGACTTTGTACATGGTCCTGTCCTGTCAACTATTGCTTGTCATTGAGTGCCGCCACACCTGGCAGCACCCGGCCTTCCAAAAACTCCAGCGAGGCTCCCCCGCCGGTCGAGACATGAGTCATCTTCTTCGCCACACCGGCCTTCTTAACCGCGCTCGCGCTGTCGCCGCCGCCGATGACCGTGGTGGCACCAGTCGTTGCCAACAGCCTGGCAAGGGCGAACGTACCCTCTGCGAAGGCCGGGAACTCGAACACGCCCATCGGGCCGTTCCACACCACCAGCTTTGCGCGCTTGAGCGCCTCGCCGAACTGCGCGATGCTCTTGGGCCCGATGTCCAGCACACGCCAGCCGGCCGGAACCTTGTCCAGATCCACCACCTGGCTCGCCGCCGCCGCGTCGAACTTGTCGGCCGCGACGGCATCGACCGGCAGCATCAGCCGATCGCCGGCCTTCGCCATGATCGCCTTGGCCGTCGCCACAGAGCTGGCTTCCACGAGGCTGTCCCGCATGTTGTAGCCCTTGGCAGCCAGGAAGGTGTTGGCCATGCCACCACCGATGATCAACGTGTCGCATTGCGTCAGCAGATTCTCGATCACGGCGATCTTGTCAGTGACCTTGGCTCCTCCGAGGATGGCGATATAGGGATGCGCCGGGTTGTCTGTGGCGCGGCCCAGGTACTCCAATTCCTGCTCCATGAGGAAGCCGGAAACGGCCGGCAGGAAACGCGCGACGCCTTCCGTCGAGGCGTGCGCGCGGTGCGCCGAGCCAAACGCGTCGTTGACGAACACGTCGCCCAGGGCGGCCATCTGCCTGGCGAGGTCGAGGTCGTTCTTCTCTTCGCCCTTGTGGAAGCGTGTGTTTTCGAGCATGAGGACATCGCCGGGCTTGAGGGCCTTGGCAATCGCCTCAACGTCGGGGCCGACGCAATCGGGGGCCATCTGCACCGGCTTGCCCAGTAACTTGGCCAGCGCCTCAGACGCCGCTTTCAGACTGAAGGCCGGTTCGAATCCCGTTCCCTTTGGGCGGCCCAGGTGGCTCATCAGGACGAGCGAACCACCCTGGTCGATTACGTACTCGATCGTCGGCAGCGCAGCCTTGATGCGCTTGTCGTCGGTCACGACGCCGTCGGCCATTGGCACGTTGAAGTCCACGCGCATGAGAACGTGCTTGCTCTCGAGGCTGATGTCGCGCACGGTCATTTTGTTCACGAGGTGACTCCCGCTACTTCGACGGCCAATGGATAGGCGGTCAAGCCCTTGAAGACTGCATTGGCTCCCAGTTCCGCCTCGATCTTCATCAGGCGGTTGTATTTTGCGGTGCGCTCACTGCGAGTTGGCGCACCCGTCTTGATTTGCCCGGTGCCCATAGCGACGACCAAATCGGCGATGGTCGTGTCTTCCGTCTCGCCGGAGCGGTGCGACACGATCGCCGTCCACGACGCGCGATGGGCTTCCTGGACCGCCTGGATCGTCTCGGTGAGCGTGCCGATCTGGTTCAACTTGATCAAGATGCTGTTACAACTGCGCTCGCGAATCGCCCGCCGCAAGAACGTGACGTTGGTCACGAGCAGATCGTCGCCGACCAACTGCACTCGATCACCAAGTCGCTCGGTGAGTAGACGCCAGCCGTTCCAGTCATCCTCTGCCAGCCCGTCTTCGATGCTGACGATGGGGTACTTGTTGACCCAGTCCTCCCAGAAATCGACCATCTGAGCGCTGGTCAGGCTTCGTCCTTCGCGTTCGAGGTGGTAGAGGCCGTCACGATAGAACGAACTCGCTGCCGGGTCGAACGCGAGGAAGCAGTCCCGGCCCGCCTTGTATCCGGCCTTTCCGATAGCCGCGAGGATCACTTCGACGGCTGCTGCGTTCGACGGCAATGACGGCGCGAAACCACCTTCGTCGCCGACGTTGGTAGAGGCGCCCCGGTCGTGAAGCACGGACTTGAGTGCGGCGTAGACCTCGGCTCCGCAGCGCACGGCCTCGCGAAACGTCCGCATGCCGGCAGGAACGAGCATGAATTCCTGGATATCGGTTGAATCCTGCGCGTGTTTGCCGCCATTCAGGATGTTGAACATCGGCACCGGCAGAACGTGAGCGTCCACGCCGCCAAGGTAGCGGTACAGAGGCACGCCAAGTGCCGTCGCCGCCGCGCGGGCGCACGCGAGCGAGACGCCGAGAATCGCATTCGCGCCGAGCGTGCTCTTGTTCGGCGTGCCGTCCAGTGCAATCAGCGCGAGGTCGATACCGCGCTGGTCGCTGGCGTCGACGCCCTTCAACGCGAGCGCAATCTCCGTATTCACGTGCTCAACGGCCTTGAGCACACCTTTGCCACCAAAGCGCCTTTTGTCCCCGTCACGTAACTCGATTGCCTCGTTGACCCCGGTGGAGGCACCCGAAGGAACCATCGCATCGCCGGTGGCACCGTCAGCAAGAGTGACTTCCACGGCAACCGTCGGACTCCCACGCGAGTCCAGGACCTCGCGGCCTTCAATGCCGGCAATTCGCAAATCCATTTCACATCTCCGTCGAATCGGACCGAGCGCGACGTCTTCCAGATTGATCAGGCGATGCGCGCTGCCGCTTCCGCGAGGCGAGTGGAGTAGCCCATCTCGTTGTCATACCAAGCCGCGACTGACAGCAAATCGCCTTGGATCGCGGTCAACGGCAGATCGACGATCGACGAATGCGGATCGCCGACGATGCGCGACGATGCCCATTCGTCTTCGAGGACCGTCATGACGCCTTTCAGAGGTGCAACGCCAGCCGCCTTGCGGAACGCGTCGTTCACCTGTTCCACCGTCACAGGACGCTCGGTGAGCAGGTTCAGCTCGGCGATGCTGCCGGTGCGTGTGGGGACGCGGTAGGCCTTGCCGGAGATGTTGAGGCCCTCCCAGATGAAGGCGAGCGCGCGTGCAGCGCCTGATGACGAGGGGATGACGTTCTCGGTCGCGGCCCACGAGTCGCGACGATCCTTCATCGGCTGGTCGGTCAGCGCCTGCGAGTTTGTGTAGGCATGCACGGTCGAGAACAGGCCGTACTTGATGCCGAAGTTCTCGATCACCACCTTGACGACCGGGGCCAGGGCGTTGGTCGTGCAGCTCGCCAGGCTGATGATCTTGTGCTTGTCCGGGTCGAACGTGTCGAGGTTGATGCCCGGCAGCAACACAGCATCGCAGTCTTCGCGCTTCTTGCTCGGCGCGCTGATCAGTACGCGCTTGGCGCCGGCGTCGAGATGGGCCTGGGCGCCGGGACGCGTGGACGCCCGCCCTGTGCAGTCGATCACCAGGTCGACACCGAGGGCCTTCCAGTTCGGCAGCGCCTTCATCGAGTCGAAGTACGGGATCTCGCGACCGCCGACGACGAAGCAGCTGCCTTTCGCCGTGACCTCCTCGGGCCAGCGGCCATAGTTGGAATCGACTTCGAAAAGCGCTGCCAGCGTCCGGACGTCCTTGATGTCAGAGATGGACACGGGAACGAACAGGTCGTCCTTGAGTGCCACCCTCATCAACGACCGGCCGATTCGCCCGAAACCATGAATTGCGATCCTAGGCATGCCATTTCCCTTTCATGTTCCGCCTACGGGCGATCTCTTCAACCCGCGTTCCAGGTGACGCGCCGCGTGATGCCCGGTTATCCACGGGCGGCGCCGTCGCCGCGGTGTGCACGAACACGCACGGTGCGCAATACCGAGCACCTTCAGCCCCAGCGGACCCCGTGCGCGCGTCACTCGCTCTGTTACACCGGCACGCACGACAATCCGACCACGCGGGGATGGGATGCGGACCTGCCCTCGCCGCGGCGCCGCTGCAGGACGTGCTCAACCTGGGGAACGATGCGCGGATGAACCAGCCGGCACCGCGCAGCACGTGTCGCCAGATCCTGAATGCGTCTGTGTGCACCCAGCGCGTGATCTTGCGCACCACTGGAATGGCCAGGAAACGGAGCGCGCCTGCGAGACTCTGGAAACACGCCGTACACGAGTTGATTCGAGCGGCGCGGGTCTTGCCCGCGTAGATGGCGGGGCACCCAGGAAGAGGACGAATTCACTCCGTCCGGGTGCGCGGCACTTGAAAGGAGTTTGCCGTGCAGATTGGAATGATCGGACTCGGGCGCATGGGCGCCAACATGACCCGCCGCCTTCTCGCGAGCGGCCATCAGTGCGTCGTTTTCGACCGGTCGCCGCAGGCCGTGAAGGAGACCACGACGGAAGGCGCGGTCGGAGCGTCGTCATTGGCGGATCTGGCAGCGAAGCTCGAACCGCCGCGGGCCGTCTGGCTGATGGTGCCGGCGGCTGTCGTGGACGCCACGATCGCCGACCTGCTCCCGCACGTAGCAGCCGGTGACATCGTCATCGATGGCGGCAATTCGTACTACGTGGACGACATCCGGCGCGCCCGGGAGCTCGCCGCTGCCGGCATCCATTACGTGGATGTCGGGACCAGCGGAGGCATCTGGGGACGCGAACGCGGCTACTGCCTGATGATCGGCGGCGAGCCGGACGTTGTCGAGCGCCTCGGTCCGGTCTTCTCGGCGCTGGCGCCCGGCATCGGCGACATTCCGAGCACGCCTGGGCGGGACCGCATCAACAGCACGGCCGAACAAGGGTATCTGCACTGCGGGCCGAACGGCGCTGGCCATTTCGTCAAGATGGTGCACAACGGCATCGAATACGGCCTGATGGCCGCCTACGCCGAAGGGCTGGGCGTCCTGCGCGCGGCCAATGTTGGAACGCGATCGCACGTCATGGATGCCGAGACGGCGCCGCTGCGGCAGCCCGAGCACTACCAGTACGACTTCGACCTGGGCGACATCACGGAGCTGTGGCGCCGCGGCAGTGTGATCGCTTCCTGGCTGCTCGATCTCACGGCGGCTGCCTTCGTCAAGGATCCCGGCCTATCCGATTTCTCCGGTCGTGTGTCCGATTCGGGCGAAGGGCGTTGGACCATCAGCGCCGCCATCGATGAATCCGTTCCCGTGCCGGTCCTGTCAGCCGCCCTGTATCAGCGCTTTAGTTCGCGGGGCGAGTCGCAGTTCGCGGACCGGGTGTTGTCGGCGATGCGATACGAGTTCGGCAGACATCGCGAACCGGCCGGCAGCGTCGAGGCGACAGCGCGATGAGCCGCAACTCCGCAGCTCCCACCTTAGCGAGAGATTGGTCGTGGCTTGCGCATTGGGAAAACACCATGGAAACGAACATGTCGAGGGCCTCCACGCAGAGCTCGCTCGTGCCATCGAGACCAGCGCTCGAGATGGCCGCGGCTGTGCCCTGCTCCCGCCTCCGGTCGGTTAGCCAGGCTGGCTCATGCCCGCCGCTGGTATCGCGGAGATACTGATAGTTGTTCTGCAGACCCGGGCCGGATAGGACTCGCTCGTAACTCACCCGCTTGAATCGACCGAGCAGACGGCGAAGGAGATCATGTCGGCGCTGGACTCTTCGCGCACGACGAACTTGTCATTGGGCGAGCGTCCCGGCTCTGTAACGTGCAAGCTGCAAGCGCAGCGCGTCCGGCTGTCTCTGCAAATCACCGATGAGAGGATCCTGAGCGGCGGCCTGGGCCAGCGCCCTCCCGGCGCCCATCACGACGACGATGGCCAGAACGGCTGCACGATTCCTGCGTCTCATGCATGCCTTGCTTATTGACGAACTCGACAAGGGCCTCCACTTGGCTCCGCCCGCGATATCGGCGCAGACCCCCGCAGCCAAGTCATTCCTCGGTCGAGGCCTGCGCATCCCATCGGATCAGCTTCAGATCCAATACAAAGATCGAATACAGCACCGGGACGAGGAGCAGCGTGATGAACGTTGCGAGCGTGAGTCCGCCGATCTGCGCGTAGCACAGAGGCTCCCAGAGCGGGCCGCCGTGCATCGCGAGCGGCACCAGGCCCAGCACGGTCGCGCCGACTGTGATCATTACCGGGCGCAGACGCACGATACCGGCATCCAGCAGCGCTTCACGCAGCGGCTCGCCGCGCTCGTGCGCCTCTTCGATGAAGTCGAACAGCACGATCACGTGGCTGACGATCACGCCGACCAGGCTGGCCACCCCGAGAAACGCCATGAACCCGAACGGCTGGCCCATGACAGCGAGCGCCGCGATCGCGCCCGACATGCCGTAGGGAATGGCCGCGAACACGAGCAACGGCTTGATGGCGTTGCGGAACTGGAGCACGAGGGCTAGGTAGATGAGGGCGACGGAGACGGCCATCACCACCGTGAGCTGGTTGAAGCCCTTTACCTGCTCCTCGTACTCACCCCCGAATTCGAGAAAGTAACCGGCGGGCAGGTTGGCCTCGAACTCCTTGATCTTCGGCATCAGCGGCGTGAGCACCTGGGACGGCAGCAAGCCAGGAATCGGGAATGCCGACACGGTCGCCGTGCGGAACTGGTTGCGGCGTTTGATCTTCGGGATCGCGATGTCGGTGACGACGCTCGACACCTGACTGAGCGGCACTCGCTGATTGCTGCTGCTCGAGTACACGTACGTGTTCTGAATCTCCGACACGGCGGCGCGATCCTCCATCCGCAGGCGAACCACCATTGGAATCTGCTTGTCGAGCTCCCGGTAGGTCGCGACTGGCAGCCCGGTCAAGGCGGCCGTAGACGACACGGCGACGTCGTAGTTCGTCACGCCCGAGAGGTTCGCGCGATCGGGATCCACCTGCAGCCGGACGGTCATTGCCGGCTCACCCCAATCGTCGCGGACCCTGGTGGCGGTGGGCTGAGCCCGGAAGATCGCCTGCAGCTCGCTCGAGAGCTGGTGCAGGACTCTTTCGTCCTCGCCCGAGACGCGAATCGAAATGGGGATGCCCACAGGCTTGCCGGTCTCGAGTTGCCGGACATCGATACGCGCGCCTGGCACTTCTCGGCTCAAGGCCGTCTGCAGCGGCCCGACCAGCTCGTTCGTCAAGTGCTTGTCGGTCACTTCGACGATGATCTGCGCGTAGTTGCGCTGGCGCCGCTCGGGATCCACCGAGAACCAGAACCGCGGGCCACCGCCGCCAACGAAGGTGGTGAGCGTCTTCAAGACCTTGTCGACGTGATGTTCCTTCCCGAAACGTTCCGTTTCATCCTGGATGACGCTCTCTGCTTTCGCCGCGGCTGCGTTCGTCGCCCCGAGCGGTGCATCCGGAGGGAGCCAGACGTCCACGTAGGACAGGTACGACAGATCCTTGGGGAAGAACTGCGGATTGAGCCTCGACATGAACATCCAGCCGGCCACCAGTATGCCGAGCGAGCTGACGAGGACGGCCCAGCGGTGGCGCAGCGCGAAATCGCCAACCCGGTAGTAGAACCCTGCGAAGCCGTGCGTGCGGCGCTCGGCCATGGGCGGGTCGGCGTGCGCCGGCGGTTTGATCAAGTAGTAGGCAATCAGCGGCATGAACGTGAACGAGACGATCACCGACGCAAGCAGCGTCGTCGTCATGACCACCGGCAGGCTGTACAGGAAGAAGTATGTGTCGCCTGTCAGCAGGAGAAACGGCAGGTAGGCAACGATGTTCGTGATGGTCGCGAACACGATCGCTTTGGCGAGCTTGCTCGGGCCGATCCAGGCGGCGAGATGGCGCGGCGAGCCGTGACCCAGCTCGCGTTTGATCGCATCGCCCGCCACGACCGGCATGTCGACGAGCAGGCCGAGGGAGATGATCAGCGTGGCGATCGAGACCTGCTGAATGTCGATGCCAAGGATGAGGGCGACCCCGAACGTCAACGCAAGCGTGAGCGGGATCGACGCGGCCATCAGCATGGCGGCGCGCCAGTCCCAGAAGCCGATCAACGCCACGATGACCACCAGCGCGATCGCCTCCCACAGGCTGCCGGTGAGCAGATCGACGAGCTCCTTGACCTGCTTCGGCTGATCCGACGTGCGTTCGATTATGAGGTCGGGCGGGAGCTGCGAGCGGACGCCGGCGAGCGCCTTGTCGACAGCGTCGCCAAAGCTGTAGATCTGTTCTCCCGAGCGCATCTGCACGGCGAGCGTGATCGCGCGGTTGCGGCGCCACTGGCCCGTGGCGTCGCGATACGTCAGGAGATTCAGGTACTGCGTCGGACTCTGGTACCCGCGCCAAATCTGCACGAGATCTCGCAGGTGCACCGGTACTCCGGTCGACGAGGCGCCAACCAGCACGTCGCCAATCTCCTGCGTGCTCCGGAATTCGGCGGTCGCATCGATGCGGACGTTCCTGCTCTGGGTCTCCACGATGCCGCCGGGGGCGGTCACGTTGCGGGCGCTCAGCACGTCCTTGATCTTGGATGCCTGCAAGTCGAACGCGGCGAGCCGATCGTGCGAGTACTCGAGGTAGATCTGTTCGGGGAGGATCCCCGCGCGGTCCACCTTGGCAACGATGGGGACCCGCTGCAGCGTCCGCTTGAGAAGGTCCGTGAAGTCGTCGAGCTGCCGGTACGAGTAGCGGTTGCCGGCAATCTCCGCCATCCGGTCCTTGGTGGCGGCCGGATCGCGCACGATGATCGGCCCCCAGCTATCCGGGTGGAAGTCATACGCCTGCAGTTGGGTGGCGACGAATTTTTCCCCGTACGCACGCAGCTCGGCGTCGGACCTCGCGGTCGCGAAATCGACTCCCGAGCAACTCCCGGCCGACAGCGGGCGCACGTCGTTCGCGACACCGTCGCGCTGCGCCTGCTCGGCGAACATGGCCAGCGGTCGCTCGACGAGCGCCGGGGTCACGACCCCGGGGTAGCAGTAGAGGAGGGTGGCGCGTTCGGACCTGCTGCTGCCGCGTGCGGCTGCGATGGCTTCCCGCACGCCGCGCGCTCGCAGCTCGATCTCCAGCGCGGGGACCGGTGGGCTGGCCACGGTCAGCATCAGCGACGCCGTGTCGCCAAAGTCGCTGATCCACGTAATCGGACCGGCGCCGTCAGGCAGGTCCGTGATCTGCGACAACCGCTGCCCGATATCCTGGAACTCCTGGTCCGTGTTCTCGATGCTATCGAGCAGCCGCACCTGGACGACAGACATGTTGTCCTGGGTGGTGGATTCCACCCGGTCCACCTTGTCGTTGCCGGTCACCGCCTGCTCGATCTTCCGGGTGACGAGCTGCTCGACCTTGTCCGACGCGATCCCCGGCCACGGGGCGATCGCCAGCCCGATGCGAACGGGGATATCGGGGTCCTTGCGCTTCGGCATGTTCATGTACCCGAACACACCCCACACAAGGGTCGCCGCCAGGGCGACCCAGCCGATTTGCCGGTTGTGCGTGAAAAATCGCGCGATGTTGCCGTTGCCTCGTTCGTCCGGTTTCACTTCAGGACCTCCACGCGCTGCCCGTCTTTGAGGAGCGTCGCCCCGGTGGTGATCACCTCGTCGCCTTTAGTGAGCCCGCTCACCACCCTGATCGCGGTTCCGGCGACGCGGCCGACCTCTACGCTGCGCAACCGGGCGATGGGTCCGCTCTCCGAAGCGGCCACCACGAAGACGCCGTACTTGGCGTCATTCGCCTGCACTATGGCGGACAGCGGGACGTCAAGCGCGCCGTCGTCAACGTCAGCCGCGCCGATCGCCAGGTGCACCGAGCCGATCATGCCCACTTTGAGCGCGCGGTCGCGGTTCGGGATTGCGACCTCGACTTCGAAGTTCCGTGTCTTCGGGTCCGCGGCGGATGCTATGCGGGTGATGCGCGCGCGGAACGAGCGGTTGGCATACGCATCGACGGTGACGTCCACAGACTGCCCGACCCTGATCGAGCGCACCGTCGTGTCCGGCACGCCGACGACGATCTTGACGGTCTCCGTATTCGCCAGCGTGAAGACCAGCAGTCCCGGGCCGACGAACGATCCCGGCTCGACGCTCTTCTTCACGATGTCGCCGCTGAACGGAGCGGCAAGCGAGGTGTCCCGCAGCGCGATCTCCGCTTCGCTCGTCTGCGCGCGCGCGGCGCGCAACTCGCTCTCGCTCGCGTCGTATTGCGCACGGGCGGCATCGAGGTCCGGCTTGGTGACGCTCTGGCTGCCGTAGAGGCGTGTGGCGCGCTCGAAGTCGAGCCGGGCCTTGAGCGCCACCGCTTCGGCGGCGGCAGCCCGCGATGTGGTCTGGTGTACTCTGTCTTCATATTCGGCGGCGCGGATGCGGACGAGCACGTCGCCCTTGCCGACACGGTCGCCTTCGTCAAGGTCGCGCAGCCTGCCGTTCTCGCCGGACACCTGCTTGAGCGCGACCACATAGCCCGGAATTCTGAACGACAGGGGGACGTCGGCCTCGGCTTCGACCACCGCCGAGTAGCGAAGGCCGCCACCAGTGTCGGCAACTGATCCGACCGGCTGTGTCTGCACGGCCTGTGGCGACTGCGGGATTGCCTCCGTCACGGCGCAGGCACCCGCGGCGACCGACAGCAACAGCATCGATAACGTCGGTAGCGGTTTCACGTCATTCATCTCCTATGGCGCGCCGGAGTTCGGCGAGGGCATTCCAGTACGTCGAGAGCGCGTGCTGGTACTGGAACCCAGCGTCGCTGCTTCGCGACTGTCCTTGCAGCAGATCTCGTATCAACACTGCTTGTTCCGCATATCTGTTCGTGGTGACGCGCAACTGCTCGACGGCCGCGGCATGTCCGGTGCGCGTCGCTTTCAGCAGCAACGAGGCCTCTTGCCACTGGCGATATTTCATGCCCACTTCGACGGCGATCTGGGCCTCGGTTTCGGTGGCTCCGTTCCGTGCCTGGATGACGGTCCTCGCCTTCTCGGCGATGTTGTCGCTGCGTCGTCCCCAGTCGAACGGCTCCCACGTCAGGAACACGCCGGCCGTCGTGACACTTGTCGGCAGCACTTCGAAGTTGTGGAAACCGAGATAGCGCAGCGAGAGGCTGACGTCCGGGATGTACTCGGCCTTGGCGATGCGGCGGTCGTATTCCGCCTGCTGTTCCTTCAGGCGCGCCTGCCGAATCTCCGGTCGGTTCTGCAATGCCTGCTGCCTGGCGGCCGCGAGCGTCAGCTCTCCGGCCCCCTCCTCGAGCATCGGGTTGACCCGGAACGCCATGGTCAGATCGCGGCCAAGCAACTCGTTGAAGTGCTCGCGCTGTGTGCTGACGCCGTTGTCGGCGACCGACAGGTCGTAGAGACTCTTCGCCAGGCGGGCATCGACTTCCAGCGCTTCGGCTCGGAGGACCGTCTCCTCCGCCACGTAGCGGGCCGTTACGCGCTGCGCCTCTTCGAGCGTTCTCACCGCCTCCCGCGCTGCGTCGACGGCCACCTGGCTGGCGACGAGGTTGAAGTAGGCCATGCGAACATCGGCCGCGATCTTCTGCCGTTCTGCCCTGACATCCTCGCGGGCGATGTCTCGTCCCAATTCGGTCGTGTGGATGCCGAGACCGATCTTGTATTGGTTCACCAGCGGGAAGTCGATGTTGCCGGTCATGAACGTCGTGAACTGGGACGGCGTGTTGACCTTCGCCTCGGTGGACGGGATCGGGCCGGTTTCCGCGTACGTACCGAACGCGCCCGCCGGGAATGTGAAGTCGAAGGCATGCAGCAACTGGCCGCCGAGGACGCCAATCTGAACCGACGGAAGACGCCTGGTGCGGGCGGCATTCACGCGGAAGTTCTGCTTCTCAGCCTCGAGGACAGCGTTCTTCACCAACCGGTTCGACTGCAGCGCGAGCGATATCGCTTCGTCCAAGGTCAGTACGGGCGCGTCTGCGTCCTGAGAGGATGCCGGCCGCTCCTGTGCCAGCGCCATCGGCGGGACCGTGAAGAGGACTAACAGGAAAGCCGAAACGTAAGTGCTCACGTCGGTCGTCACAGAGCAACGTCGCTGCCGCCGCTCGATTCGCGAAAACCGGCCCAATGTTGCCAATGTCGTGACCCACCGTCTGCTGGCGCCCTGTGTGAATCTACGCAATGTGCACTTCCGCGATTACGAGACGCCGAGGACGCGCACGACCGAGCGCGCGATCATCAGTTCTTCGTTGGTGGGAATGACACGGACCGCGACCGGGCCGTTCGCCGGTGAGACCAGTGTGGCGTGCGTCCGGTTGCGCTCCTCGTCCACTTCGATGCCAAGGAATGCGAGCCCCTCGCAGATGCGGGCCCGGATGACGGCGCTCCGTTCGCCGATGCCCCCGGAGAACACGAGCGTCTCCACGCCGCCCAGCACGGTCGCGAGCGCGCCGATCCACTTCCTGGCCTGATAACAGAACAGCGCCACCGCCGCGGCGGCACGCTCATCGCACTGCTCGCGCGCCAGCAGTTCGCGCATATCCGAGCTGATTCCCGAGACGCCGAGGAGTCCCGATTCGTGGTTCACCATGCGGTCGAACTGGTCGGCCGTCAGGTGCTCGGTGCGCGCCAAATGAAGTACCACGCCAGGATCGAGATCACCGGTCCGCGTCCCCATCACGAGGCCTGCCGCCGGTGTGAACCCCATGCTGGTATCGAGGCTTCTGCCGTTCTTCACGGCGGTGATGCTGGCGCCGTTCCCCAGATGTGCGAGCAACACTCGTCCATGCGCCGCGTCCGCGCCGGCGAGGCGACTCAGCTCGTCAAGGAGGTATTCGCACGACAGGCCGTGGAACCCGTAGCGCCTCGCACCGTTTCTCTGGTAGCGCCGCGGAATCGGCAGCAGCCTGGCGACCTCCGGCATGGTGTGGTGGAACGCGGTATCGAAACACGCGACTTGCGGCAGGCCCGGGGCACGCGCGGTAAGCGCTTCGATCAGGCGAAGGGCAGCGGGCAGATGCTCGGGTGCGTACGGCTTCGCAGCGTGAAGTTGCGAGAGCAGCGGCGGCGAGATCGGTACCGGCCCCGTGTGGTCGAACCCATGGACGACGCGATGCCCGACTCCGTCGATCGAGTCGAGGACGCCCAGCTCCTCGAGCCACGCGAGCACGAGCGTCTCGGCCGCGTCAGGGGCCGCGGCGTCAACGATGCGCTCGCCACTCTCGGCACCATGAATCCAGGAGAACCGCGCGGTGCCGGTGCCGATCCCACTGAGGTGGCCCTTCAACGCAGATGTCAGATCGGCGGCGCCGGCGTACACGGCCACCTTCACGCTCGATGAGCCGGCGTTAATCGTCAGGACCTGACGGTGCGTCGTCATGCGGCCGATTAACGCAAGCGAAGCGCCAGCGCCCGCGGGACGCCGTTCCTATTGTCGTCGCGCGTTCGGTGGCGATGCGCAGAAACGCCCACGGTGCTCGCCGATGTGCACCCGCCGTCTTGCGTCACCGCAAAATGACGTGGAATCCGCGGCGTGGGCGCTTCGGAACGAATGGTGCTGACCCGTCAAGGTCATGGACGTTCGAGACGACAGCCATGACTCCTCCACGCCAACCGCGCAACGTGACGAGCGCTCCGTTCGAACGGGTCTCAGCGACGAGGCCATCGCCGCCGCCATCGCCGACAAGCTGCACTACGAGCAAGCGGTTCCGTTCGCCGATGCGAGCCGGCACGACTGGTACATGGCGCTGGCGCTGGCGGTTCGCGATCGCCTGCTCGATCGCTACCTGACGACGCTCGGTGCCGTGCTGGAGTCGCGGGCGAAGGTGGTCGCGTATCTCTCGGCGGAGTTTCTGACCGGCCCCCACCTTGGCAGCAACCTGATCAACCTCGGGATTCGAGACGCCGCCGCGAAGGCGCTCGCCCGGTTCGGGCAGAACCTCGACGACGTGCTGCAGGAAGAAGAGGAGCCAGGCCTCGGCAACGGCGGTCTCGGCCGTCTCGCGGCCTGTTACATGGATTCGCTGGCGACACTGGGCGTTCCCGCGATCGGCTACGGCCTTCGTTACGAGTTCGGCATCTTCGATCAGTCGATCCGTGATGGGCACCAGGTCGAGATGACTGACAAGTGGCTGCAGCTTGGGAATCCGTGGGAGATCGCCCGCCCTGAACATCACGCGTACGAGGTCAGGTTCGGCGGACGCACCGAGCACGGCGTCGACGACCACGGGAGGGACCGTGTGCGCTGGATTCCGGAAAAGTGCGTGAAGGGTGTCGCCTATGACACGCCGGTGTCCGGGTTCCACATGCCGACCGCGAACCTCCTGCGGCTCTGGAAGGCAGAGGCGACCGAGTCGTTCGACTTCGACGCCTTCAACACCGGGGACTACTACCGCGCTGTCGACCAGAAGGTCCTCTCCGAAACTATCACCAAGGTGCTCTATCCCAACGACGAGCCGGAGGCCGGCAAGATGCTGCGCCTCGCGCAGCAGTTCTTCTTCGTCTCGTGCTCGCTGCAGGACATGATCCGGCTACACCTGGAGGGCGGGCGGCGGCTGGAGGAGTTCTCATCGTGCTGGGCCGTCCAGTTGAACGACACGCACCCCTCGATCGCGGTCGCCGAGCTGATGCGGCTGCTGGTCGATGAGCGCGGCATGGAGTGGGACGCCGCATGGGCGATCACCGAGCGCACCTGCGCATACACGAACCACACGCTGATGGCCGAAGCGCTGGAGCGGTGGCCGGTGCCCTTGTTCGGCAAGGTCCTGCCACGCCATCTCGAAATCGTGTATGACATCAACCGCCGATTCCTCGACAGGGTGCGGCAGCAGGTACCGGGCGACGACGACCTGGTTCGCCGGCTGTCGCTCGTCGACGAAAGCGGAGGTGGCGCCATCCGGATGGCGCACCTCGCCAGCGCCGGCAGCCACGCCATCAACGGCGTCGCGGCGTTGCACAGCGAGCTCCTGAAGGAGACGGTGCTCCGCGACTTCTACAGGGTGTCTCCGGAAAAGTTCTGCAACGTCACCAACGGCGTCACTCCGCGACGATGGATCGCGCTGAGCAATCCCGGCCTGGCAGCGCTCCTCACGCGTACGATCGGGGAGCGCTGGATGTCGGATCTGGAGTCGGAGCTCGTTCGCATCGAGCCGTTCGCGGCCGATGCCGGCTTCCAGGCGGACTGGCGCGCGGTGAAGGGCGCCAACAAGAGCCGGCTCGCCGCCCTGATCCGCCAGCGCACGGGCATCGTCGTGGATCCGCAGTCGCTCTTCGACGTGCAGGTGAAACGGCTGCACGAGTACAAGCGGCAACACCTGAACGTCCTCTACCTGATCACCGCTTACAACCGCATCGCACGTGGCGGGAGCGATCACGGTCCCTCGCGGACCATGATCTTCGGTGGCAAGGCCGCGCCCGGCTACCGGATGGCCAAACTGATCATCCGGCTGATCAACGGTGTCGCCGACGTCATCAACCGCGACCCGCGCGTGTCACCGCAGCTGAAGGTCGTCTTCTTTCCAGACTTCAACGTGAAGAACGGCCAGCATATCTACCCGGCCGCGGATCTCTCCGAGCAGATCTCGACGGCCGGCAAGGAGGCGTCAGGGACCGGCAACATGAAGTTCGCGATGAACGGCGCGCTGACCATCGGAACGTTGGACGGCGCCAATATCGAAATCCGCGAGGCCGTCGGCGCGGAGAACTTCTTCCTGTTCGGTCTGACCGCTGCCGAGGTCGCGGCGGCAAAAGCCGCCGGCCATCGGCCGCGCGCCATCTACGAGAACAACCCGGAGCTGCACGAGGCGATCGACCTCATCGACGCCGGAGAGTTTTCGAACGGCGACCGCGAGCTGTTCCGGCCCCTCGTGGAGTCGCTCCTCGTCCAGGACGAGTATCTGCTGTTCGCCGACTATCAGCCATACATAGATTGTCAGCAACGGGTCGGCGAGGCCTATCGCGACGAGCAGAACTGGACGCGAATGTCGATCCTCAACTGCGCGCGCGTCGGCCGCTTCTCGTCGGACCGGTCGATTCGTGAGTACTGTCGCGACATCTGGGACATCGAACCGGCGACGCCCTTCGAGCCAGCACGATGAAGACGTGGAACCAGACAGCTGGAAGCAGCGCGCCGCTTGGCGCTGCCGCAAGGCCGGACGGCGTGAACTTCAGTGTGTTTTCGAGGAGTGCCACGGCCATCGAGCTGCTGCTCTTCGATGATGCGCAGGCAGGGGAACCGTCACGCATCGTCGCGCTCGACCCGCGCAGCCACCGGACCTATCACTACTGGCACGCATTCGTACCCGACCTGCAGCCGGGCCAGGTATACGGCTACCGCGCCCACGGGCCGTTCGCGCCTGAACGGGGCTTGCGGTTCGATCCCCGGAAGGTGCTCGTGGATCCGTATGGACTCGCCGTCGCGGTGCCGGCCTCGTACGACCGCGGCGCTGCCGTTCGACCCGGCGACAACTGCGCCGCGGCGATGAAGAGCGTCGTCGCCGCGCCCGACGCGTACGACTGGGAGGGAGATCGGCCGCTGCGGCGGCCCTTTGCCCGCACGATCGTTTACGAGATGCACGTGCGCGGCTTCACCCAGCACCCAAGCTCCGAAGTGTCGAGCGCCAGGCGTGGAACCTTCGTGGGTGTCATCGAGAAGATTCCGTACCTGCGCGACCTTGGCGTCACGGCGGTGGAGCTGTTGCCCGTTTTCCAGTTCGATAGCCAGGATGCACCGGCCGAACGCCGCAACTACTGGGGATACCAGCCGGTGTCGTTCTTCGCGCCTCACCACGGGTACAGCTCGCGGCCCGACGCGCTCGGCGTGCTCGACGAGTTCCGCGACATGGTCAAGGCGCTGCACCGCGCTGGCATCGAGGTCATCCTCGACGTGGTGTTCAATCACACAACCGAAGGAGACCATCGCGGGCCGACCCTTTGCTACCGTGGTCTCGCCAACGAGTTCTACTACACCCTCCAGCAGGATAAGTCGTACTACGCCGATTTTACCGGCTGCGGCAACACGCTGAACGCCAATCAGCCGATCGTCCGCCGCCTGATCCAGGACAGCCTCCGCTACTGGGTCACCCAGATGCACGTCGATGGGTTCCGCTTCGACCTCGCCTCGATACTGTCGCGCGACGAGACCGGCCAGCCGGTGCGGAACCCGCCGGTGATCTGGGACATCGAGTCCGATCCGATGCTGGCGGGCACCAAGCTGATCGCCGAGGCCTGGGACGCCGCCGGGCTTTATCAGGTGGGCAGCTTCGTCGGCGACACGTGGCAGGAATGGAACGGCCGCTTCCGCGATGACGTACGACGGTTCTGGAAGGCCGACAGGGGCACTGTGTCCGCGTTCGCCACGCGGCTGCTGGGCAGCCCGGACCTGTATGCGCACGAAGAGCGCGAACCCGAGCAGAGCGTCAACTTCGTCACCTGCCACGATGGCTTCACGCTAAATGACCTGGTCTCTTACAACCAGAAGCACAACGAGGCGAACGGCGAGGACAACCGTGACGGTACCGCCGACGACTCGAGCTGGAACTGCGGTGTCGAGGGGCCCACGGAGGATCCGGAAGTCGAGGCGCGGCGCAGCCGACAGATCAAGAACTTCCTGACGGTGCAGCTGATGGCTGTGGGAACGCCAATGCTGCTCATGGGCGACGAGATGCGCCGCAGCCAGGGCGGCAACAACAACGCCTATTGCATTGACGACGAGACGACCTGGCTCGACTGGCGGCTGCTCGAGCGGCACGCAGATCTGCACGCTTTCGTCAAGCGGCTCGCACGAGCCCGCCTGGCGCCAGGCGTTGTGGACGAGAGCACGCCGTATTCCTTGAATCAGCTGCTGCAGCGGTCGCATCTCGACTGGCACGGCGTGGCACTCGGCCAGCCCGATTGGAGCGACCATTCGCACTCCTTGGCGTTCACGGCGCACTCACCGCACTGGCCGTATGTGCTCCAAGGCATGTTCAACGCGTACTGGGAGCCGCTCGCGTTCGAGCTGCCGCGCGGCGGCGACCAACCGCTCCGATGGCACCGACTGGTGGACACGGCGCTGTCGTCTCCCGACGACTTCTGCGCGCCGGGGGACGGGCCGCCGGTAACTGGCGACAGCTATCACGTGCAGCCATGGTCGTGCGTCCTGCTGCTCGCGCCGCTGGCCGAGGCAGAAGACGGGAGCCATTGATGGTCGCCCATCCTTCTGCGGGGGCTTCGCCATCGATTGACCGACGCATCGGTGTCGGCGATCTGGTGGATCGCTATTTCAACGAGCGCCCCGATACGGCAAATCCCGAGGAGCGCGTCAGCTTCGGCACGAGCGGCCACCGCGGGTCGTCGCTCACGCGCACGTTTAACGAGGCGCACGTGCTCGCGATCACTCAGGCGATCTGCGCATACAGGACGCAGCATGGCATCAACGGCCCGTTGTACCTCGGGAAGGACACACACGCGCTCTCCGGTGCCGCCTTCATCTCGGCACTCGAAGTGCTGGCGGCCAACGGCGTCGAGACCATGATCGACTGCAACGGGGGCTACACGCCGACCCCTGTGATCTCGCACGCCATCCTCTCGTGGAATCGCGGCCGCACCTCGGGTCTTGCCGATGGCATCGTCATGACGCCGTCGCACAATCCGCCGGAAGACGGAGGCGTCAAATACAACCCGCCGACGGGCGGTCCCGCCGATACGGCCACCACCCGCTGGATCCAGGACCACGCCAACGCGCTGCTCGCGCAGGGCGCCGACAGCGTGCCTCGCCTCCTTTACGGACGCGCCAGGCTGGCCTCGACGATCCATAGACACGACTACATCGGGGCGTATGTCCCCGATCTCGTTTCGGTCATTGACATGGACGCCATTCGCAGCGCTGGGCTCAATGTCGGCGTCGATCCGCTGGGCGGCGCGAGCATCGCGTTCTGGCATGCCATTGGGGAGCGGCATGCCGTAGACATCAGGGTCGTCAACGATCAAGTGGACGCCGAGTTCAGCTTCATGCCGCTCGACTGGGACGGCCGGATCCGCATGGACTGCTCGTCACCGCACGCGATGGCCAGGCTGATTGCCCTCGCGGATTGCTACGACCTCGCCGTCGGTAACGACCCGGATGCCGACCGCCACGGCGTGGTGACGCCGGCGGGGCTGATGAATCCGAACCACTACCTGTCAGCGGCGATCGCGTACCTCTTTGCGCACCGGTCCGGGTGGAGTGGCGACGCGGCCGTCGGCAAGACCGTCGTGAGCAGCAGCATGATCGACCGCGTTGCCGCGCGCGCGGGACGCACGCTTGTCGAGGTGCCGGTCGGGTTCAAGTGGTTCGTTACGGGACTGCTCGAGAAATCGCTCGGGTTCGGCGGTGAGGAAAGCGCGGGAGCGTCGTTCCTGCGCCGCGATGGCACGGTGTGGTCCACCGACAAGGACGGGATCATCATGAACTTGCTCGCGGTGGAACTCACCGCGCGCACTGGCCGCGATCCCGCCGAGTTGTACGGTGATCTGACACGTGAGCTCGGGACGCCGGCCTACGAACGCATCGACGCGCCGGCAACTCCCGAGGAGAAGGTCGCGCTCCTGGCACTCGGGCCGGACGCTGTCCACGCGACGGAGCTCGCCGGCGATCCCATCGAGGTGCTGCTGACCACCGCGCCGGGCAACGGCGCTCCGATCGGCGGGCTCAAGGTGATCACGCGCCACGGGTGGTTCGCGGCGCGCCCGTCAGGCACCGAAGCGGTCTACAAGCTATACGCGGAGAGCTTCCGCGGTCTCGAACATCTCCGGCACATCCAACAGGAAGGCCGCGCGATTGTTGCAGCGGCGCTGGCAGGACTCCTGTGATGACGACCAAGTCCGTAGCGACCTTGCCAGCGCTCCGCAATCTGGCGGCACTTGTCACCGCCGATGCCGAGGAGGCACGTACCGCTGCGGCGGGCCGTGCTCATCCGGCACGGCGAGACCGAGTGGACCCTGAACGGCCGGCATACGGGGAGCACGGACATTCCGCTCACCGACAGTGGCCGCGCGCCGCTGGTGTTCTACCCGTGAAAGGCCGAGGCAATTGGCATCTCGGAATGTGGGATTCGGGACTGTGGAGAAGGAAACGTCATGAGCACGACTGATTTGGCACTCATCGCGCACTCGATTGTCGCGAACGGCAAAGGCATTCTGGCGGCAGACGAGACGCCGGGCACGTTGACCAGGCGCTTCAGCGTTCATGGCATCCCGTCCACACCAGACAGCCGGCGCGCCTATCGCGAGCTCTTCTTCATGACGAGCGGCATCGCCGAGTTCATCGGCGGCGTGATCCTGCAGGACGAGACGATTCGTCAGCGCAGCTCCGCGGGCATCCCGCTGCCCGCCCTGTTGGCGGAGCAGGGGATCATCCCCGGCATCAAAGTGGACGATGGCACCAAGCCGCTCGCCGGCTCCCCAGGCGAGCGCATCACCGAGGGGCTGCACACCCTGCCGCAGCGGCTCAGGGAGTACTACGCGATGGGCGCCCGTTTCGCAAAGTGGCGTGCCGTTATCGCCATGGGCGATGGGCAGCCGAGCACGGCGTGCGTGCGGGCCAACGCGCATGCACTCGCGCGCTATGCAGCGCTCTGTCAGGAGCAGGGCCTGGTCCCGATCGTCGAACCCGAAGTCTTGATGGACGGCACGCATTCGCAGGAGCGCTGCGCGGATGTCACCGCGCGCGTATTGCAAACCGTGTTCGACGAGCTCTTCGAGCAGCGCGTGCGTCTCGAGGGGATGCTGCTGAGACCGAACATGGTCATCGCGGGTGCATCGTGCCCGACGCCTGCGCCGGCCGGTGCGGTGGCAGCGGCGACCGTGCGATGCCTGCGTCGGCATGCCCCCGCCGCAGTGCCGGGGATCGTGTTTCTGTCGGGAGGACAGGATTACCTCGCGGCAACGCTGCACCTGAGCCTCATCAACCAGCAGCCAGAGCCCAAGCCGTGGACGCTCACGTTTTCCTATGGCCGTGCCCTGCAGGATGAGGCGCTCACGGCGTGGGGAGGGCTCGACGCCAACCTGGCGGCGGCGCAGCGTGCGTTCTACAACCGTGCTCGGTACAACGTCGCGGCGGCGTACGGACGCTACACCGCCGCCATGGAAGCGGTGCCCTTGGCCGCGTAGCCGCGGAGAGATTCGACATTCCGGCGCCGTTGCGCCGAAGAGGAGCAAGACCGTGAAGACACAGATGCTGAAGGAAGGACCGCCGGCGCCGCAGCCGACCGTCACGAGCTCGATCTCACAGGAACTGCAGCTGATGGACGCGTACTGGCGCGCGTGCAATTACCTGTCAGTAGGGATGATTTATCTGCGGGACAACCCGCTGCTGAAGGAGCCGCTGCGGCCCGAGCACGTCAAGCATCGGCTGCTCGGACATTGGGGCGCCAGCCCCGCACTGTCGTTCGTGTGGGTGCACCTGAACCGTCTGATTCGCAAGGACGATCTCGACGTCATCTTCGTGGCCGGGCCGGGCCACGGAGCGCCCGGCGTCCTCGGCCCCGCGTACCTCGAAGGCACTTACTCCGAGATTTATCCGGACAAGAGCCAAGACGAGGAAGGCATGGGCAAGTTCTTCAAGCAGTTCTCCTTCCCCGGCCATATCGGCAGCCACGTTACACCGGAGACGCCGGGCTCCATTCACGAAGGCGGCGAGCTCGGGTACAGCCTTTCGCACGCGTATGGGATGGCGTTCGACAACCCGGATGTGATCGTCGCGTGCGTTGTTGGCGACGGCGAGGCGGAAACGGGTCCGCTCGCGACGGCGTGGCATTCCAACAAGTTCGTGAACCCGGTCCGCGACGGCGCGGTCCTGCCAATCCTGAACCTGAACGGCTACAAGATCGCGAACCCCACGCTGCTCTCGCGCATCAGCCACGATGAGCTCGAGGCGCTGTTCGTCGGCTATGGCTACACCCCGTACTTCGTCGAGGGCAGTGACCCGGCCGAGATGCACCAGAAGATGGCGGCGACGCTGGAGGAAGCGATCGCCGACATCCGCGCGGCTCAGAAAGCCGCGCGCGAATCCAAGACGCCGTTTCGGCCGCGCTGGCCAATGATCGTGCTCCGTTCACCGAAAGGGTGGACCGGCCCTGCGGAGATCAACGGGCACAAGGTGGAAGGCTCGTGGCGATCGCATCAGGTCCCGTTCTCCGACGTGCGTGGGAACCCGGCCAACCTGAAGCTGCTCGAAGACTGGCTGCGCAGCTACAAGCCGGAGGAACTGTTCGACGCCGGCGGCTCGTTCAGGCCTGAACTGCGAGCGCTGGCGCCGCAAGGCACGCGCCGGATGAGCGCTAATCCGCACGCCAACGGTGGATTGCTGCGCAAGGACCTGACCCTGCCCGACTTCCGCAAGTATGCGGTCAACGTTCCGGCCGCTGGTGCGGTGCAGTTCGAAAACACCAAACCGCTCGGCGAGTTCCTGCGGGATGTGCTCAGGTACAACCCGACAACCTTCCGCGTGTTCGGGCCCGACGAGACCGCATCCAACCGGCTGCAGGCGGTGTACCAGGCTACGAAGAAGGCGTGGATGGCCGACATGCTGCCGGAGGACGGCGACGGCGGCGAACTGTCGCCCGACGGCCGCGTCATGGAGATGCTGTCGGAGCACACGCTGCTCGGGTGGCTCGAAGGGTACCTGCTCACCGGGCGCCACGGCTTCTTCCACACCTACGAAGCGTTCGCCCACGTCGTCGACTCGATGGTCAACCAGCACGCGAAATGGCTGGACATCTGCAACCGGCACGTGCCCTGGCGCGCATCTGTGGCATCCGAGAACATCCTGCTGACGTCGACGGTCTGGCGCCAGGATCACAACGGCTTCTCGCACCAGGACCCCGGGTTCATCGATCTGGTGACCAACAAGGGCCCGGCGGTCGTCCGCATCTACCTGCCGCCCGATGCGAACACGTTGCTCTCGGTTGCAGACCACTGCCTGCGCAGCAAGGACCACGTCAACGTGATCGTGGCCGACAAACAGAAGCACTTGCAGTTCACCACCATCGACGAAGCGATCGTGCACTGCACCAAGGGCATGGGCATCTGGGCCCGCGCGAGCACCGACGCCGGCGTTGAGCCCGACGTGGTGTTGGCCTCCTGCGGCGACGTCGCCACGATGGAGGCGCTGGCCGCGGCCGCAATCCTGCGCGACCGGCAACCCGACCTGAAGCTGCGGTTCGTCAACGTCGTGGACCTGTTCAAGCTGCAGCCGATGGCCGAGCATCCGCACGGATCGACCGACCGCGAGTTCGACACCCTGTTCACGACGGACAAGCCGATCATCTTCAACTTTCACGGCTATCCGTGGCTGATCCATCGCCTCGCGTACCGCTTCAAGGGGCATGACAACTTGCACGTCCGCGGCTACAAGGAGCGCGGCAACATCAACACACCGCTCGAGCTGGCGATGCTGAACGAGACGTCTCGCTTCAATCTCGTCATCGACATCATCGACCGCGTGCCGAGGTTGCGCGCTACGGCCGCGCACCTGAAGCAGGAGATGAGAGACGCGATCGTTGAAAACATGGCGTACGCCCACGAGCACGGCACGGATCGTCCGGAGCTGGCCGAGTGGGTGTGGCCTTACTAAGTTTGGACGTTGGACGATCGCACGCGAAGGAAGGTGAAGAGATGACCGCGTCAAGCGTTGCCGCTGCCGCAATCACTCGTGTCCACAGCGGAAACGAGATCGACCAGTTGTGCATCAATACCATCAGGACGCTGTCGATGGACGCAGTCCAGCAGGCGAACTCCGGGCATCCGGGTACCCCGATGGCGTTGGCGCCAGTCGCGTACTGCCTCTGGCAGCGGTTCCTACGGTTCGACCCGGCGCATCCGATCTGGCCGAACCGCGATCGGTTCGTGCTGTCGGTGGGGCACGCCTCGATGCTCCTCTATTCGCTGCAGCACCTGACGGGCGTCAGGGCCGTCAACCCGAAATACGAGACGCTCGGCGAGCCGGCGGTGACGCTCGACGACATCCGCCGGTTCCGGCAGCTTGGCGGCCGGTGCCCGGGGCACCCGGAGTATCGCTGGACGTCCGGCGTAGAGACGACCACGGGACCACTGGGGCAGGGGCTGGCGACGAGCGTCGGCATGGCGATCGCGGCCAAGTGGCTCGCGCGTAGTTTCAACCGGCCCGAGTTCGAGCTCTTCGACTACAACGTCTACGCGCTATGCGGCGACGGGTGCCTGATGGAGGGGCTCTCCGGTGAGGCGGCCTCGCTGGCGGGCCACCTGGCGCTCGACAACCTGTGTTGGATCTACGACAACAACCACATCACCATCGAGGGGAATACCGCGCTTGCCTGCAGCGATGACGTCGCGACGCGGTTCATCGGCTACGGCTGGAACGTGACCCGCGTGGGTGACGCGAACGACCTCGACATGCTCGAGCGCGCGTTCCGGACGTTCGAGCGCACTGCCGATCGCCCGACGCTGGTGATCGTCGACAGCCACATTGCCTACGGCGCGCCGCACAAGCAGGACACGAGCGCGGCGCACGGAGAACCGCTGGGCGCCGAGGAGATCCGTCTGACCAAGCGCCGCTACGGCTGGCCGGAGGAGGCACGGTTCCTGGTGCCCGACGGCGTGCGCGAGCACTTCGCGGGCGGCATAGGCGCACGCGGGGCCGCGCTCCACCGCGACTGGTGGGCACGCTTCGAGCAGTACCGCGCGCGCTACCCGGAGCTCGCCGATCAGGGCTACCGGATGCTGCGTCGCGAGCTTCCCGAGGGCTGGGATCGCGGCGTGCCGGTGTTTTCCGCCGATGCCAAAGGGATCGCGACGCGCGAGGCGTCGGGGCAGGTGCTCAACGCCCTGGGGCGCAACATTCCGTGGCTGCTCGGCGGATCGGCTGATCTCGGGCCCTCGTGCAAGACCCGGCTGACATTCGATGGCGCGGGCGACTTCAGCGCGGCCGACCGGGGTGGACGCAATCTGCACTTCGGGATTCGCGAACACGCCATGGGCGCGATTCTCAACGGCTTGTCGCTGTCGAAGATCCGCCCGTATGGTTCCGGATTCCTGATCTTCAGCGACTACGGCCGGCCTGCCATCCGCCTGAGCGCGCTGATGGAGCTGCCGGTGATCCACATCTTTACGCACGACTCCATCGCCGTCGGAGAGGACGGTCCAACCCACCAGCCGATCGAACAGCTCGTGTCGCTGCGGGCGATTCCCGGGCTCATCACGCTGCGGCCGGCCGATGCGAACGAAGTGGTCGAAGCCTGGCGCGTGATCATGCAGCTCCGCCACGACCCGGTGGTGCTCGTCCTCACCCGCCAGGCGGTGCCGACCTTGGACCGGAGCCGTTGCGCGCCCGCTGACGGACTGCAGCGCGGCGCCTACATCCTGCTCGATGCACCGGACGGAGACCCCGAGGTGCTGCTGCTAGCGACCGGCAGCGAGGTGAGTCTGTGCGTCGACGCGCATCAGCGGCTGGAGGCGGAGGGCATCAAGACGCGCGTGGTGAGCATGCCCTCCTGGGAGCTGTTCGAGCGGTACTGCCGCGAGCACCCCGATTACCGCGAGCACGTGCTGCCTTCGTCGGTGGCCGCACGCGTGTCCGTGGAGCAAGGGTCGACGCTTGGGTGGGCACGCTATGTCGGTGACGCCGGTGTGGCGATCGGTATGGAAACGTTCGGCGCGTCGGCCCCGCTCGGCGAACTGCAGAAGAAGTTTGGGTTCACGCTGGACAACGTCGTGGCGAAGGCCAGGCGATTGCTCGGCCGGGAGAGTTGAAAATGGATATGCGAGTAGCAATCGGATCGGATCACGCCGGGTTCGCGCTGAAAGAAGCCATCAAGGCGTTCGTAGCCCACGACTACGGCGAGGTACTGGATGTCGGCACGTACGGAACCGACAGCGTGGATTACCCGGACTACGCCGCGGCGGTGGGCGCCGCGCTGCGAGAGCATCGCGCCGATCGCGGCATCATCCTCTGCGGCAGCGGCGTCGGCGCCTCGATGGCGGCCAACCGCATTCCCGGAATACGCGCCGGCCTCTGCCACGATACCTACTCTGCCCATCAGGGAGTCGAACACGATGACATGAACGTGCTCGTGCTCGGCGGCCGCGTGGTGGGCAGTGAGCTCGCACGTGAGGTGGTGGAGGCGTTCCTGAGCGCCAGGTTTTCCGGCGAGGGCCGCCACCTGCAGCGGCTGGCGAAGGTGGCCGCGCTCGAGAATCCGCTTCGTGCGCTGCAGCTGTTCGGACAATCCGTCTGGCTCGACTCCATCCGGCGTAGCCTACTCACGAGCGGCGAACTGCAGCGCCTGGTGGACGAGGATGGTGTGCGCGGCGTGACCTCGAACCCCGCGATCTTCGAGAAGGCCGTGACCGGCAGCTCTGATTACGCCGACATCCTCGAGGCCCCCGGGGCCGCGTCGAGCGCAGCTGCGGTGCTCTACGAGACGCTTGCCGTACGCGACATCCAACAGGCTGCCGATGTGCTTCGCCCGGTGTACGACACGACGGCGCGGCGAGACGGCTATGTGAGCCTGGAAGTGTCGCCGCTGCTTGCATCCGACACGGAGGGCACGATTGCGGACGCGCGGCGTCTGTGGACCGCCGTCGGGCGTCCCAACCTGATGATCAAGGTCCCGGGCACGCCGCAGGGCATCTTCGCCGTACGCCAACTGATCGCGGAGGGCATCAACGTCAACGTCACGCTGCTGTTCGCGCAGGACGCCTACAACCGGGCCGCCGAGGCGTACATCGATGGTGTGGAAGCGCTCGTCGCGCGCGGCGGCGATCCCTCGGGCGTCGCCAGCGTGGCGAGCTTCTTCGTCAGCCGCATCGACACCGCTATAGACGCCGCGCTCGACGCCCGGCTCGCGAAAACCGCCGACGCGCGGGAACGGCAAGTGCTGCAGGCGCTTCGCGGCAAGGTGGCGATCGCCAACGCGAAGCTCGCGTTCGAGCGGTCCAGGGAGCTGTTCAGCGGGCAGCGCTGGCGCACGCTGGCCGAGCGCGGCGCGCAGACGCAACGGCTGCTGTGGGCCAGCACCGGAACGAAGGACGCCAGCTACCGCGACGTTGTCTACGTCGAAGAGCTGATCGGGCCCGACACGGTCAACACGATGCCGCCGCCGACGCTCGCGGCGTTCCGAGATCACGGACGTCCGCGCGCAAGCCTGGCCCAGGATTTCGAGGGCGCCTGCGACACGATGCGCACGCTGGCCGACTCAGGCATCTCGCTGCAAGAGACGACGGACGCACTCCTGACCGACGGGATCCGCATCTTCAGTGACGCGTTCTGTAAACTGCTCGACGCCGTCGAGCGGCAGAGCCGCGGAACCGGCGCCACACGCATCCAGCGGCGCTGCTCGCACGCGCTGCCGCCAGCATTCGACGCGGAGGTGAAAGAGGCACTGGCCGACTGGCAGACACAGGGGTCCGTCCGAAAGCTCTGGGGGCGCGACTCGACGCTGTGGACCGGACGCGACGAGGGTCAATGGCTCGGGTGGCTGACCATCACCAACGGCCAACTGGCACACCTGCAGCGGTTCGTGCAAATCCGCGAGGCGGCCAGGAGCGAGGGGGTGTCCGACGTGCTGCTCCTCGGCATGGGCGGCTCGACCCTCTGCCCCGAGGTGCTGAAGATGACGTTCGGGCGGCAGGCGGGCTTCCCTGAGCTGCACGTGCTCGACTCCACGGATCCCGCCCAGATCAAGACGTTGGAGGACCGCGTTGATCCCGCGACGACACTGTACGTGGTGTCCAGCAAGTCGGGCTCGACACTCGAGCCGAACATTTTCAAACAGTATTTCTTCGAGCGTGCAGCCGCGAAGCTTGGACGGACGCAGGCGGCGCGCCGGTTCATCGCCATCACCGACCCTGGATCGAAGCTGCAGCAGGCGGCGGAAATGGACGGGTTCAGACGCGTGTTCGCCGGCTGGCCGGACATCGGCGGGCGCTATTCCGCGCTCTCGGATTTCGGCCTCGTGCCCGCCGCCCTGATGGGCGTCGACGTGGCGCGGTTCCTCGATCGCACCGACGAGATGGTCTCGGCCTGCATGCCCTGGGTCGCTGCCGATGAGAACCCGGGCGTCGTCCTGGGAACGATCCTCGGCGTCGGTGCGAGCCGGTTCGGCCGCGACAAGATGACGATCGTTGCGTCTCCCAAGATCTCCGACCTCGGCGCCTGGCTCGAGCAACTGGTGTGCGAGTCCACGGGAAAGAACGGCAAGGGAATCATCCCCATCGATCGCGAGCCGCTTGGGGCGCCGGAGATCTACGGCAGCGATCGACTGTTCGTCTATGCGCGCCTGCGGTCCGCACCCGACCCGCAGCAGGACGAAGCGGTCGGCGCGCTCGCACGCGCCGGTCATCCGGTGGTCCGCCTCGAGCTCGACGACGAGTATGACCTGGGGCAGGAATTCTTCCGCTGGGAAGTCGCCACGGCCGTCGCCGGGGCGATCCTGCGGATTCACCCGTTCGATCAGCCCGACGTCGAAGCGAGCAAGATCGCCACGCGAAAACTGACGGCCGAATACGAGCGCACCGGGACGCTGCCCACGGAAACCCCGATCTTTTCCGGCGGGCAGATTACGCTGTTCGCCGACGAGAAGAACGCGGCCGCTCTCGAACGTCGCGTGGGCAACAGCCGCAGCCTCGCCGCCTACCTGGCCGCACATCTCGGCCGCCTAACGGACGGGGATTATTTCGCACTGCTCGCGTACATCGAGATGAACGAGGGGAACGAGCGCGCGCTGCAGGCCATTCGCGGCAACGTACGCGATGCCCGCCGGGTTGCCACCTGCGTGCAGTTCGGGCCGCGCTTCCTCCACTCAACGGGCCAGGGGTACAAAGGCGGCCCGAACACAGGCGTCTTCCTGCAGATCACGTGCGACGACCCGCTCGATCTTGCCGTTCCCGGCCAGTCCTACACGTTCGGGATCGTCAAGGCCGCCCAGGCTCGTGGCGATTTCCAGGTTCTGGCGGAGCGGGACCGGCGCGCGCTCCGCGTGCATCTTGGACGTGAGCTGCCGGCGGCGCTCGCCACGTTGCACGACGCGATGCGGACGGCACTGAGGTCCTTGACTCGCTGAAGAACGGCGGCCGAGAGCTCGTTATCGGGCGGCGAGGCTGCCGATCTGACTCTCAATTGCAGTAGGGCAATGCGTCCGGCCCGCGTGCGACGACGCCATTCGAAGCTGCGCGCAGCGAGCGCGCCGCGGCTTCCGGTCCGGTGCGCCGAAGATCGCGTTGCCGGCCATCACGATCGTCGCGCAGGCGGCGACGATGCTGGACACGTTGCTCTCATCGACGTCGCCATTAACTTCGATCTGTGCCGAAGAGCGGGTCGCGGTCAGCAACTCGCGCACACGCCGCAGCTTCTCCAGGCTGTGCGGAATGAATTCCTGACCGCCGAAACCCCGGATTGACCGACATCACGAGGACGAAATCGAGATCGCGTGCGATCTCTTCCAGCGCCCCGACCGGCATGGATGGGTTGACTACCGCGTTGCCGTGACGCCGCGTGCCGTGATGTAGTTGATCGTGCGGTGCACGTGCGGCACCGTTTCTCCATGAACGGAGAGCATGTTCGCGCCGGCCGCCGCGAAGTCGTCGATGTAGCGGTCCGGATCCTCGATCATGAGGTGCACGTCGAGCGGACGCGTGGCGACCCGCTTGATGGCACGCACGACTGTCGACCGATGGTGGTGTTCGGGACGAAGTGCCTGTCCCTCACATCGACGTGGATCAGGTCGATGCCGTCACGTTCCACCACAGCGATGTCGCGGCCGAGCGCCCCGAAAAATGGACGGCGCAATCTGCACGGTCGACCCGCGTCCGGTTACGGGCGCTGCCTGATCGCCCAGGGCGTCTGTGCGTTGCTCCGGCGGACGGCTTACTCGAGGTCATGAACTCAGTCGCCAGAAGTGTGGTTGGATTCCGTATGGACGAGCACGAACCGCCCGTTGATGTCCCGTGTGAAGATCTGTCGCTCGACAGTGGTGCCGTTTCCACTCTGGCGCACGGTGGTCACGGTTCGTCGGACCACCCGCAGCGGCTCGCTTGGCGAGACACGACTGCTTCGCTCGACTTCTTCGACAGTCTGACTGCCATCGCTCGTCACCGTCGTCACACGGCGCACTCGCCGGCTCAGCGCCAGCCGCCCCTCGATTGACCGCGTGTAGACTTCGGTGACCACCTCGTCCCCGTCGCTGGTGCGTGAGCAGTGCGTTACCACCCGCTCGCTCACGTTGAGCGTCTGGTCGAAATCTGGATCACGAAGAGTCGCCTCAGTCTCGCCTAGCGTTCCGCAAGTTTGCGACGCTGCTGCAGTCGTGCCTGTCAGCACGACGCAGACTACAGCCACGACACCGCATCCGATCTTCATCGTGTGCCTCCTGTTGGCGATCCCGTCGCGTGTGATACAGCAACCTCGATACCACCGTTCGCCGGCAGCCGACGCCAACGATGGCACGCACGATTTCACGTGCGGCCATGGCGGCAATCGCACAGTGTGCACAGCGCTACGCAGCGCGTGCACACGTGAACGAGCGGCGGCCGCGTACTACGCGAATATGAGGGCGCGCGCATCGGGCACGGGATTTGATGAGCCAACCAGGCGTCGGATCGCCATGGCAAACGTACTGCTCGAACGCGTCTCTAAGCATTTCGGAACGGTCAGTGTGATCGAGAACCTCGATCTACATGTTGAGGATCGGGAGTTCCTCGTGTTGGTGGGTCCGTCCGGCTGCGGCAAATGCACCGTCCTCCGCTTGATCGGCGGACTCGTCGCGCAGCGAGGCGAGCGCCGGCCGCCGTCGCCTTGAGACGAGAAACCTGCTGCCGACAGGCGAGAGGGTAGAAGGCACCATGCGGCGCCTCGAAACCGCATTCCTCTTCGATCTCGACGGCAC
>Ga0070673_100000170_pt1 | contig 31473 bp, 33 predicted proteins | sample KBSM23metaG_FD_65342 | JGI IMG/M metagenome (GOLD analysis project Ga0070673, IMG submission 65342) | Miscanthus rhizosphere microbial communities from Kellogg Biological Station, Michigan, USA - KBS M2-3 metaG | ecosystem: Host-associated > Plants > Roots > Rhizosphere > Soil ... | reverse complement strand
GCACGCCGTCGCTCCGCTTTTGGAAATCAGCGAGCAGCTCGCCGCTGTTCGTGACAGCGGCGCTGTTGTTGTACGCGGCATCGAGCGCTACGCGGTCCATGCCGCGATAAAAGTCATTCTCGCCCCCGCGCAAGGCGACAGAACAACGCCCGGGTTTCGCTCATCTGCTTTGGTCCTCAAAGTTGAATCAATCCCGCATGCATCCGCACGCGGCACACGCATTGCATTATTGCACTCATTCGTGCGATAAGTGCGAGCCATGCCGATACCATACTCGTTGAATCTATCTGAGCTGCGGCAGGGTCTGCGCAGCGCTGCGCTTACACCGACGCAAATCGCGCGCGATGCACTTGACGCAGCAAGTGAAGGCGATCGCCACAATGCGTGGATACATCGAATCGCGCCGGAAGTGGTGATGGCGCACGCGTCGGGTCTCGAGCACAACGCCAACGCGCTTACGTTGCCGTTGTACGGTGTGCCGTTCGCAATCAAAGACAACATCGATGTCGCGGCTCATCCCACTACCGCAGCGTGTCCCGCATTTAGCTACACGCCGGACCAGTCTGCGACCGTTGTGCAAAAGCTCATCGCCGCCGGCGCCATGCTGATCGGCAAAACGAACCTCGATCAGTTTGCGACCGGGCTCGTCGGCACGCGTTCGCCTTATGGGCCGTGTTCGAACCCCTTTGATGACCGGTATATTGCGGGCGGATCGAGCTCAGGCTCGGCCCTCGCCGTCGCGCTCAATCTAGTGAGCTTTGCACTGGGTACGGATACCGCCGGCTCCGGGCGCGTCCCTGCGGGGTTCAACAACATCGTTGGACTAAAGCCGACTCGCGGTGTAATGAGCACAGCCGGTGTCGTGCCGGCGTGCCGCACGCTCGACTGCGTATCGATTTTTGCGAATACCTGCAGCGACGCCTGGGACGTCTTTAATGTCGCTCGCGGCCATGATCGCTCGGATCCATATTCACGTCACTGGCATCCGTCGATTCATCTGCCGCCAACAGGATTGAGTTGCGGGGTGCCCCGTTCGTCGCAGCTTGATTTCTGCGGTGATGCAAATGCCGCAGCAATGTTTGAACGCGGCGTCAGGCTCCTGGAACACAGCGGCGCCAACATTGTCGAGATCGATTTCTCGGCGTTCAGTGACACCGCGGCGCTGCTCTACCAGGGACCATGGGTGGCCGAGCGACTTGCGGCCATTGAGCCATTCTTCGGCACCCATCAGACGGATATCTTCCCAGTAACGCGGGAGATCACAACGGGGGGCAGCCGTTATTCGGCAGTCGAGGCCTTCGAAGCCGCGTATCGGTTACAAGGGCTCAAGCAACAGGCATTGGACGAATTTGCGAACATCGACCTGATGGCGGTCCCCACCGCGCCGACCATATACACGGTCGAGCAAATACAAGCCGACCCGATTACGCTCAATTCGAAGCTGGGTCTATATACGAACTTCGTGAACCTGCTCGATCTTGCTGCGATCGCGGTGCCGGTCGGCATGCGCAAGGATGGTTTGCCATCCGGGCTCACGCTCATAGGCCCAGCGTTCAGCGAACCGATGCTGTGTTCGCTTGGCGCCAAACTGCATCGCTCGAGCGGCGTCAAACTCGGCGCTACTGAGTTTGCGTTGCCGGCAGCGACCACGGAATTTCAGGACAGCAGCGGAAACGCGCACATCACAATCGCTGTCGTCGGCGCGCACCTCACGGGCATGCCGCTCAATCACCAACTGACATCACGCGGTGCACGCCTGATCGGACCTGCACGCACGGCGGCTCGATATCGCCTATATGTCCTGGAGAATACAACACCGGCGAAGCCCGGCCTCGTGCGCAGCAGTGAGCTGAGCGGTCACGCCATTGACGTTGAGTTGTGGCGCATGCCGGTCGAAGGTATGGGACTGTTCATGGCGGATATCCCGCCGCCGCTCGCCATCGGCTCCATCGAGCTCGAAGACGGCCGTAAGGTGCATGGCTTCGTTTGCGAGAGTTATGCGATCGCGGGTGCGCGCGACATCTCCGCGTTCGGCGGCTGGCGCAAGTTCATGAGCGCGTAGCGACTCACTCCGGGACTTGTAGTCCCAACAGCGGCGCATATTGCTGGGCCCCGAATATGTCGCCGTCCCCGGCGCTGCCGCTGGGACGCAGCCGATACATGGTGAACTTGATGGCATAGCCCGGATCGTATTCGACGAAATCCGAGATACGCTCAGGTGCGATGCCATACAGTTTTGCCATCGATTCGCGTGTGAGCACGCGCGTGCGCTTGACGCGCTCGTAGTTCGCGCTATCCCGGAATATGACGTCGAACGTGATCTTGTCGACGCCCGCGTTCTTGCTGCGGATTGTTTTGGCGAGCTCGCTGAGGCGGGTGGCAGCCATCTGAATGCTCCTTGTCATTAAGCGATCATGCGGGCGATCGTTCATCCGCGCACCGTTGCTTACAATCATCCTCCCGTTGGGCACCCCCGCCGGAAGGACATATTTCTTGTAATGCGTAATGACGAATATAAAAATGTTTTGGTGTTACTTAAACGCGAACGTCCACGAGGTGCGTCTTGAATAATTCCATGCCGTTACTGACGGCAACCGTGTGGTTGAGCGTCCACCGATACGCCGGACTTGCACGCAACACTTCGTCGAGCGGAAACGCAACCGAGCCGGCGGTCCCCTTGACATCCGGCAACCTCGCATAAAACATCTGGCGCAAGCCGATCATCGCGACTTCTTCCGCCATGTGGGCGGTCGGTGCGACACCCTGCACGAACACGCACAGCTCGTGTCCCGGCTTGTCTCGCAGCGGCTCCAGGTCGCCCATGACGCCATCGCGGCCGTACACGTTGTAGTGGAGCTCGTAGCCCGACTTCCCAAATCGCTCGCTGACTTTGTCTCTCGCCCAGGCAATGACGCGGTCGACGTTAGCGATGGTGTACGGGTCGCGGATGCCGCAGAGGCCGACATAGCGCTCGCCCACCTTGCCCGAGCCTTCGAGCTTCACGCGCATGACGTCGGCGGGAATGAAGCGCGGACCGGTGATTCGCGTCGTTCGGTCGTCGAACTGCTCATAGCGGCAATGCGTCATATCGAGCATGCCGCCGGCGACAAATTCCTGGTAAGGGTTCGAGCGCTCGTACATCGCATGGCCGGATACCGAGGCGACCGTGCAGCGCTGCTCCGGATACATCGCGGTAACCTTGACGTCCTGCTGCGTGATTTCGCCGAGCACGGTTTCTTTGCCGCCATACGGCTCGGCACAGAATGACGCGCATTCGAGAACTTTGCCGAGGTAATACGAGAGATTCTCAGGGAACCCGTGGTGTATGGCAGGAGCCGCGAAAACCGCCGCATCGGAACTGCGGCCGCCGATGATCACATCCGCCCCTCGTTTCAAGAGGTCGATAAACGGATGCACGCCGGCCATAGCGACGATGCGTTCGGTGGCATCGAGCTCCCGCTCGCTCAGCTCCGCGCGGCCGTCGAGTCCCATCACCGTGTCGCCTGATTTGATTTTTTTGCGGATGTACTCGCGATCGACTTCGGAGTAGAAGTAGCCAAGCTTGAATTTTTTGAGCTTATGTTTGGCGGCGAGCTCGCGAATAATGCGCACGAAAAGGTCGACCCGGCTGTTCGAGCCCGTATCGCCGGACGAACCGATGATCATCGGAGCACCGGTCTTGCGAGACGCGAGCAGCATATGTTCGAGGTCGTGGCTCTGCCACGCTTCAGGACTTGTGCAAATGTCGGCGCCGAGCGGCACCGGGCCCACGTCGTCACTTCCGGAATCGGCCGCAATGTAATCGGGTTTGGCTGCAACGCCAATCTCGAAGCTGCCGGTGCGTATGGGCGCGAATCCGAGATGACCGTTGGGGCTGATGATCTTGAGCGATTGCATATGAAGTCCGCTGAGTGGTTTACGGTTTCGTGTACAGGTGACAGGCGACGGCATGCGATGCGCCGCCGTCGACAATCACAGTCTGTGGCACCTGGGTCTTGCAAACCGGCATCACGTGCGGACAGCGCGTGTGGAACCGGCAGCCGGGCGGTGGTCGCAACGGCGACGCCGGCTCGCCGTGCGGGCGCTCGCGTGCTTCTCCGGCGACCCGCCGCGCGGCATCGAGCCGCGGCACCGCCGCGAGCAGACTTTTTGTGTAGGGATGCGCCGGCTGGTTGAGGATTTCCCTTGCTGTGCCCGTCTCGACAATCTCACCGAGATACATGACCGCCATGCGATCGCTCACATAGCCAACGACCGAAAGGTTGTGTCCAATGAAGAGAAATGTGAGGCCGAAGTCGCGCCGCAGTTCCTGCAGCAGATGCAGTATCTGCGCCTGGATGGACACATCAAGTGCCGACACCGGCTCATCGCAAACAACAAATTCCGGCTTGACGATCAAAGCCCGCGCAACGCCAATGCGCTGGCGCTGCCCGCCCGAGAACTGATGTGGAAAGCGGTTGAGGTGCGCGCTTCTCAAGCCAACGCGCTCGAGCATGGCAGCGACCTCGTCGCGGGCCTGGCGGCGCGAAGCGCGCATGTGTATGCGCAGAGGCAGACCGACAATCTGCTCGACCGTCTGTCGCGGGTTGAGCGACGCATACGGATCCTGAAAAATAATTTGCATGCGCCGCCGCATACGCTTCAGTTGCTGGCCGGCGGCCGAGGTAACGTCCTCGCCATTGAATACGATCCGACCGTCGTCCGCCGCCTGCAGTTGAAGCAGCACGCGGGCCAAAGTGCTTTTACCGCAGCCGCTCTCGCCGATGAGGCCGAGCGTCTCGCCGCGCGCGATGCTGAAGCTCACTGCATTGAGTGCCTGCACCCGGAAGTCGCTGCGCACCATCCAGCGCGCGAACAGACCTTTGCGCGTGTCGAACGTTTTGGATAGGCCGCGTGCTTCGATCAGCGGTCCGGTCGTGTGTACGCTCATTGTTTTTCGTCCGCGCGCACGCAGCGTGCCTGCCGGCCGGCACCGAGATCATGCATTTCTATCCTTGCATGGCAACGTGCCTCCGCCAACTGACAGCGGCTCGCGAAACGGCACTCATCTCCAAGACCAACGAGCTCAGGTACTTGTCCTTCAATGGGCGTTATACGATGGTCGCGATCGGAAAGCCGGGGTATTGAGCCGATCAAGCCGCGCGTATAAGGATGGCGCGGATTGGCGATGACGTCGCGCGTCGGACCGGTCTCGGCAACCTGACCCGCATACATGACGACAACGCGATCGCAGTACTCGGCGACGACGCCGAGATCATGCGTGATGAGGACCACCGTCATGCCCAATTTGCTGCGCAGGTCGGCCAGCAAATCGAGCACCTGAGCCTGAATCGTCACGTCGAGCGCGCTGGTCGGCTCATCCGCGATCAGGAGTCGCGGCCGGCATGCGAGAGCGATTGCAAGCATGATGCGCTGGCGCATGCCGCCGGAAAACTCATGCGGATACTGCTTCAAGCGCGCTGCCGGCTCGGGAATGCCCACCAGCGACATAATCTCGAGCGCCTGACCGTGGTGATCGCCGCGCTCCGCATGCTCTTTCAGTGTCTCGAGAATTTGAGCGCCGACTGTCAGCGCAGGGTTAAGACACGTCAGTGCATCCTGCAGCGTAATCGCAATCTCTTTACCGCGGATGCGGCGCATCGCGTCACGCGGAAGGCCGACCAGATCGCGTCCCTCAAAACGAATCGACCCGCCGGCGATTTTGCCGGGCGCGCGCACGAGACCCAGCACGCTCGCGAACGTAACACTCTTGCCGGAACCCGATTCGCCGACGATGCCGAGACATTCGCCGGCTTGAACATCGATGTCGACGCCATCGACGGCTTTGACGAGCCCGACCTGCGTTGGAAAGTGCGTCTGCAGCCCGCGTATGCTCAGCAGCGGTTCACGTACAGATCTATCGCTTCCGATCATTGGCGCAATCTCGGATCGAATGCATCGCGCAAACCCTGACTCGCGATGTTGATCGCGAGCACCAGAACGAAGATCGCAACGCCCGGCAACGTGCTAACCCACCATGCTTCGAGAAGATGAGCGCGCCCGTCAGCGACCATCGACCCCCATGATGCGAGCGGCGACTGAACGCCAAGCCCCAGGAACGATAGGCTTGCTTCGAGAATAATGATGGTCGCCATGCGCGTTGTCGCCACGACGATCAACGGGGACAAAATGTTCGGCAGGATTTCCCGCAGCATGATGTGACTGCGGGAAGCACCGACCGCCCGCGCCGCTTCGACGTATTCGAGCTCCCGCGCTGCCAGCGTCTCACCGCGGATGACGCGGCACGAAATCGTCCATTCCTTATAGGCGAGCGCGAGAATAATGTTCTGCAGTCCGGGGCCCATCATGCCCATGAGGCCGATCGCAAATATCAAGTAGGGAAATCCGAGCAGCACGTCGACCACGCGCGAAATCACCGCATCGACGACGCCGCCGAAATAACCTGCCGCCAGTCCGGCCAGCATGCCGACGAACGTGGCGATGAGCACGACAGCAACACCGATCAGGATTGAGATGCGTGCGCCGTAAATCATTCTCGACAGGATGTCACGGCCAAGCGTGTCGCAGCCGAGCATGTACGACCAGTCGCCGCCTTCCATCCAGGCAGGTGGCTGCAGCCTGCGCAGCAGATCTGTGTCGTATGGATCGTACGGCGCCACCCATGGCGCAAAAATAGCGACCAGCACAAAAAGCACGACCGCGACGGCAGCGGCGAGCGCCAGATGATCGCGCCGGAATTTGCGCAGGTTTATGCGCAGGATCGAGTCGCTTGCGGGCACCGGCGGCGCAAACGTTGCGACAGTCATAACTTGATCCGCGGATTCAGTATCGTATAGAGGACGTCGGCCGCGAAGTTGACCATGACGTAAATCACTGCAATCACCAGCACGCCGGCCTGCACGAGCGGATAGTCGCGCGAGAACACTCCCTCAACGATCACGCGCGCCAGTCCCGGCCAGCCAAACACCGTTTCAACGATGGTGTTGCCGCCAAGCAGGTAACCGGTCTCGAGCGCCGCGACGGTGACAGTCGGAATCAAAGCGTTCTTCAATGCATGACGCAGAAGCACGCGCGAACGGCTCAATCCCTTCGCCTCCGCGAACACGATGTAGTCCTGCTGCAGCACCTCTATCATTGAAGTTCGCGTCACGCGCATCAGCAGCGCCGCCATTGCAAGCCCGAGGGTAATCGCCGGCATAACGATGTGACGCAGCGCGTTGAGAAAGGCATCAAGCCTGCCGCTTAGTACGCTATCGATCAAATACATTCCCGTGATCCGGGGCACCTCGAACTCGAGATCGATACGTCCCGACACCGGCATCCAGCCGAGATACACGGCAAAAAATAGAATCAGCATGATGCCGAACCAGAAGCCGGGCATCGAAGTTCCGATGAGCGAAATCACCGTGGCGGCTTTATCGATCAATGAGCCGCGGCGGACGGCAGCGAGCACTCCCAGCGGAATGCCAACCGCCAGCGCGATCAACATAGCCACGATCGTCAACTCGAGTGTTGCAGGCAGCCGCTCGGCAATGACATCCGCGACGGGACGGCGGTGAAAGAAACTGCGGCCAAAGTCGCCTTTGACCGCGTTGGCTACGAAGTGTACGAAGCGCTCAGTCGCTGGTAAATCGAGACCCATGTCGTGGCGCAGGCTTTCCTTCTGCTCCGGCGTCACGCGCTGGTCGCCCAGCATGATTTCGACCGGATCGCCCGGCGTCAGCGTCATCATCAGAAACACGACGAGACTGACGCCCAGCAGCACGGGAACAAGCTGCAGCAATCGCTCGACGATGAAGCCGAAACGCACTAGCGACTCATCTTCGCAGGTTCGCCCGAATCATTTCACAAGATACGCACGATGCATGTTGATGCGGCTGTCCGTGCCCGGCTCCCAGCCCCTCAGGCGTGTACTTATCGCATAGATATCCTGCGGCACCCACAGGAAGATCCACGGCGCTTCCTCGGTGACAATGCGCTCGGCCTCGTGATACATGTCCGCGCGTTTCGTCGTATTCATCTCGCTTTCCGCAGCGTCGAGCAATTTGTCTACCTTGGGATTTGAATAGCCGGATGAATTGCCGCGGTCTTTGGTCTTCAGCGTCGGCACGAATATGCCTGTCGGGTCGAGCGCACCGCTGCCCCACGAGCTGAAATACATGTCGCGCTCTTTCTTATCCGCTCGCCAGATCGGTGTCAGCACCGCACCTTCCCACACCTGCACTTTGGTGCGGATTCCGACTTTGGTCAGCATCGATGCAATAGCTTCAGCCTGGTCTTTGAACGCACCCTCGGTATCGAGCGTTACGTCGATTCCTTTGGCGAAACCGGCGTCAGCGAGCAGCTTTTTCGCCTTGTTGGGATCGAACTCGTACTCGCGCAATCCCTTTTTGTAGCCGAACGACTCGGGGCTCAGCACTCCCGCCACAGGTGTCGCCGCGTTGCCGAGCAGGCGATCGATCAACAGTTTCTTGTCGACCGCATGATTCGCGGCCTGGCGCACACGGACATCGCTGAATGGCGGCTTGGTTACATTCAGTGCGATAAAAAAAGTGCGCGTGCCGTTCGCCTTGACGACCTTCGCCTTGCCGCTGCGCTCGATCGTGTTGATCGCGAACACCGGTACTTCATTGACGACATCGACTTCTCCCGCCATCAATGCGGCCATGCGTGACGCATTCTCCGGAATAATCTTGAAGATGAGCCGGTCCGCTTTCGCCGCTCCTACCGGGGGAATCGCAGGGGCACCGCCATAATAATCGGCAAACCTTTCCATGATGATACTGTCGCCCCGCCGCCATTCGACGAGCTTGAACGGGCCGGTGCCGTTGGCTTGCGTCGCCATGCCGTCGTTGCCGACTTTTTCGACAAATTTTCTGCTGACCACCTGTTGCGCCGGCAGCATGCGCTCAAACACGGGCCATGGCTCTTTCAGCTTGAATCGCACGGTGTAACGGTCGACAACGTCGGTCGAGACCAACGGTCCGACCAGGCTCTGGCGCGGACTCGTTTGTCCGCCCATCGCTTTGTCTTTAGTCAGCCGGTCATATGTGAATTTGACGTCGTCAGCGGTCATTTCGTCGCCGCTGTGAAACTTAACGCCCTTGCGCAGTTTCACTTCGTACGTAACGGGGTCTATCTGCCGCACGGATTCGGCGATCTCAGGCACTGTCTGGCTCTTGCTCGTTTGCGTCATTACGGCGTCATACAGATTGCGTATGACTGTTTCAGTCTCCCGTTTGCGATGGTTCGCCGGATCGAGCGTCAGCGCGTCCTGCGTAAAGCCGACCCGGACATCGGCGCACAGCGCGCCGGAGGCTACGACGGCAAGCAAACCGGCAAAAAACAGCCGCGATGCGACGGCGCGATCAATAAGAAAGAGACTGCGGATGTTCATCATCGATACTCCTGCGTGTTCGATTCGTAGAACCTTTTGACTCACGCTATCTTACCGCGCAAATGCGGGTTCGCTCCGGTGCAGCCTTAACGAAGCGCGACACATTTTGAATCGTGGTGCCAAAGCGAAGCGCGAGTCACTTTATTCGGTGTGCGGCGGCTTGACGGTGTTTATTTCATAACATAGTATAACGAAATAATTATTTCACAACAGCATCACACAAATCACGATGGAACATGGCGGCGCCCTCTTCTCTCAGTTAAAAGACGGGCATCGTGATTTGTCCAGAAATCACCGCCTGCTCGCCAGATACGTCGTTGACCATTACCAGGCGGTTGCATTCTCAACGATCAAAGAACTATCGCAGCAATCCGGCGTAAGCGAAGCAACCATCGTGCGCTTCGCGAAGGCAATGAAGTTCCGCGGATATCCTGAGCTTCAGCGCGAGGTACGCCGTATGGTCCGCGCGGACTTGAGGGGCACCGACCGGTTCAAGCTGACTTACACCGGGGGAATGCCGCACAAGAAAGGTCCGCTCTCCGCCATCATCGCCAGGGAAATGGATAACCTCGCCTCACTGCAACAGACTTTCGATGCCAAAGCGTTCCGTCAGGCGGTTGCAACGCTGCGCAGTGCGAGCGAGATCGTCGTCGCCGGCATGCGCAGCACCGCATCGCTCGCGCAGCACCTCTGGTTCGGACTCGACAAAATAGAGCTGCGGGTCACTCGCGTCACTGCGATCACGACTGAGACCTACGATCACATTGCGCGCCTGGGCGCTAAAGCATGCGTGGTGGTTATTGGTTTTCCGCGTTACCTGCGCGAGCTTGTCGAGCTGCTTGATTACGCCAAACGCCGCGGGCTGAAGACCGTCGCTATAACCGATAGCGCGTTCTCCGCTTTGCGCGCCGACATCATGCTTTGCGCGCCGGCTGAATCGGCCTCGTTTGTTGCCGCACATGGCGCCGTGCTGATCCTGATCAATGCGCTGCTCCAGGACATAAGCGCACTCGATAAAACGCACACGCTCCGAGCTCTGAATCGCTTCGAAGCAGTGGCGGACGATAGATCGTATTTTCATACCGCATAAAAAGGGCTTACTCAAATGGCGACCAAGCAAAATCTGCGCATCCTGATTTCGACCGGACACCTGGGAACCGCTCCCTCCGCCCCTGAAAGCTTTCATCGCGGCATGGACACCAATCCGGATTACGTGGTCGCCGATGCCGGCAGTTCCGACCCCGGTCCTGTTTATCTCGGCGAAGACATCCGCATGGGTCATTTCGACCGCGAGGAATTGGAGCTGCTGCTGACGGCGTCGCGTAAGAAGGGCATACCCCTTATTGTCGGCTCGGCCCGCGACGCAGGCACTAATGCAGGCGTTGATGAATTCGTTGGCATCATCAAGGATGTCGCCCTTCAGCACCGGATTCCCAAATTCAAGGTGGGATACTTTTATTCCGAGGTGCCTCGGGAATTTGTGAAGCGCAAGTTAAAAGAGAATGGCGCGATTGCGGGGCTCGGGGGCTTCGGCGCCCTGACCGAAGAAGAATTGGAAAAGACTACGCGGGTCGTTGCCGTCGCGGGAGTACACCCGTTCATGAAGCTTCTGGATATGGGCGCGGACGTCATCATCGCCGGCCGCTGCGGTGACATTACCTTCACGGCGGCGCCGTGTATCAGGGCGGGTTTTCCCGAGGCGCTCGCCTATCACATGGGAAAAATGATCGAGTGTGCGTCGTTGGTTGCCGAACCCTTCATGGGCAAGGAAACAGTGATCGGGACGATCTCGCAGGAAGACATCAAGATCACGCCATACCACCCCGACCAGCGCTGCACCATCGCGTCGGTGGCTGGACATTCGATGTACGAGCGTGACAATCCGTTCTACGAGTACACGCTCGGCGGGATGATCGACATGAGCAACTGCAGCTACGCGCAGCACGACGAGCGGACCTGCCGCATCTCGGGGGCGACGTGGGCTCCAGCGAAGGAACTTCGGGTGAAGATCGAGGGCGCCAAGAAAGTGGGGGAACGCTACATGGGCTTTGCCGGTATTCGCGACCCTCATCTTGTGCGTAACGTCGACAAGGTAGTCGAATGGAGCAGGGCCAGCACCGCGCGAATTTTCGGCAAGGACCGCTACGAGCTGTTCTTCCACGTGTTCGGGAAAAACGGTGTTCTCAAAGAACTCGAACCCGTCAAGGACTCAAAAGCGCATGAGCTGGGGGTCGTGGTGGAAGTGGTTGCTGACGACGACGCGCTTGCGCAAAAAATTACCGACTTCGCATTGCGGATGTTTTTCTTCGCGCGCATTCCCGGCGTGAAAGGTACGGCCGGCGCGGCGGCGACGACCCGCTTGCCGATGCGAGCGACGCCCGGCTATCAGTGGACGGTAAACCATACGATGCGGATCGATGATCCAATGCAACTCTTCCCCGTTCACATGACGGATGCAGGCATTTGATCGGTCGCAAGCGCCTGACCGGTTTGAGTCGACGCTCACCTCTGCGTGCCCGACAGAGTAGCGAGTGAGCGATGAAGCTATGCCATTCAGTACCAGTCACTCGACAGGAGAACACAGCATGACAGCGATAAAGCTAGGAGAACTGGCCACCACTGTTCGCAGCAAAAACGCGGGCGTTAACCAGGTTACTTTCGATATTATTTTTCGCACTCCAGAAGACTACGAGCGAGCGCGGAAGAGCGGCGTGCTCAGTCGTGATGCGATTGCCCGTCTATTCGGTATGCCTGACGAGCGTATTTCCGACTTCGTGGAGTTCGACGTCGCGAACGCAATTAAATTCACTCTGTTTCGAACACGGCCGGGCGGCAGCCCGGGCGATTGGGACATGCTGGGATGCCAGCAGTATGGCCCGCTGCTCGAGGTGGTAATACCTTAACCGGGCGTCTTGCTTGTTGGCACGCGCAAAACCGTTTACATTCGTGCGCTTTGTCAAACATGTAAGGTAAAACGTACTCATGCCCTTCGTCGAGCGGCCTAACGCACCGAGCCTGCACTATGTCGTCGACGATTACACCGACCCGTGGAAGAACGCGCCCTACCTAGTGCTGCAGCATGGCAACGGACGCTCGTCCCGGTTCTGGTACAGCTGGGTCCCCTACTTAAGCCGCTTCTACAAGATCGTGCGGCCCGACGTCCGCGGTCTCGGACTTTCCGCCGCCGATTTCGATCTGGAACGCGACTTCACGCTCGAAACGTGTGCCGCTGACTTGCTGGCGATTATCGACGACATCGGCGCGGAATCCATGCATATCTGCGGCGAATCAATGGGCGGCATGATCGGAATGGCGGTTGCGGCGTTGCACCCGTCGCGTGTGCGCACGCTAACGCTCTTGTCAACGCCCATCAGAATCAACGAACGCGGTAAGGTAGATTTTTCTAAAGCCGGTGCGACGCCGGACGCGGGCGTCGATGCATGGTTGGAGCAAAGCAATCGCAACATGCGTTTCCCGCCCGAAGCCGATCCGGGCCTGGTCGCCTGGTACAACGCGGAATTCAAGCGCAACCGGCGCGAAGTTCAGGCTGCGATGGGCGAGCTCGTGAATCGCGCCGACGTTTGTTCATATCTTGCAAAAGTGAAAGTTCCGGTGCTCGGTCTGTACCCTACGGCAGGCCCGCTAACGACGCCCGACCAGGAACAGACGCTGATCGATAGCATCGAAAATTTCCGCATCGTGCATATGCCTTCGTCGTTCCACAAGATTCAGCTCATTTTTCCGGCTGCCTGCGCAAATCATCTGCTTCATTTCATCGCGCAGCACGACGGTATCGCCTGCCGCGAAAGCTGAGCGTCACGCCGCTTTTATGGCGGCCTCGTTCTCGAACGCAAAAGCAGGGTCAAGCTCGCGCAATGCATCCCGCTCGCGACTGCTCGCTTCCTGTGTTGGCCCGGCACCATTCGCATCGAACTTGAACCCGGTGCGTTTGACGACTTCTTCCAGGCTCGATTGCGGGTGCCATGACTCGAGCGCGAGCCGCCCGTTGCGCCGCTGAAAGACGGCAATCGGCGTAATCAGCGCGGCCAGATTGCCGGCTGCCGTTACAAAGTCGAGCTTATCGACGAGTGTGCGCGGACTGTGCTCCGTGCGCCACGTTACGATACGCTTCGCGGTCGGCAACATCACCGCAGCCCCTCCTCCGCCCGGCAAGCGTACTTTTGGCTCATGCCATGAACCGATGGCGGACACGTTCGTGCGGCCTTCAGCGTCGATCTGGGCGCACCCGAGATAGGCGAGATCCATGCCGCCACGCGCGCACAGATCATAAAAGTCTTCATTCGCAAAGATCGCTGCCGAGCCGGCTACGATCGCCGGATCGCTGCTCGAATGCGGAATCTTCCGCGGTTGCGGCTCGACGCCGCCGGCGACGTTGATGTACGTAAAATGGAAATCGTAAGCGCGCTTCGCGAGCAGGCAGGCGAGCATCGGCAGCGTGGAATTGACGCCGCTGAACGTAATCTCGTGCGGACGTATCTGGCGCGCGAGATTGATCACAATGTACGAGAATGGACTCATTGTTGGGAGTGCGCGCGCGTAGTTACGCCGATACCAATGACGCCTCCGGCGCTACTTCGAGGTGCGCTTCCAAACCGCTAGGTTCATCGCGCATGTAACGTTCGACGGCGAGATAATCGATTTCATACAGCGGATGCATCGAACCCGGCCACGCGCCATTGGGTGCGATCGCTACAGCTTCGACCATAAAAGCCGGTACGAGCGTGAGCTCGGGTTGCAGGCGCAGCACGTCCGTCGGTACAAGCCGTTCGGCGGTAATCAGCACGCGTTTCGCGGCACGCGTAACCGGGTGATCCCAGAATGGTGTGCCATAGACGCGCGCATTACCCAGCTCGTCAACTTCATTCACATGGATCACCGCAACGTCGGGACGGATCGCCGGAATCACATACACTTCCTTACCCGTGTAAGGATCGGCGACCGTTTTCCAGTCGTTGATCTGTGCGAGATCACTGCCGAAGACACCCCCCACCGGCTGGAAGGGAATCCCATAGGAGGCTGCACGCAGCCCCGCGACGAGCGTCATTCAAGCGTGCTCTTCGAAGCGCGCCTCCTTGCGCTCGATTGCCTTTCTGAACCAGCGTGCAAGACCGAAGTTGCCTTCCATGGCGACAATGCCGGCACGTACTTTCGCCGCGGCACCTGCGCGGCACAACAGATCGACGTCGTATCCCGGCGATGGTTTGATAATCTCGAGTCCGCGTTTTTTCATGCGCACGAGTTCACGCACTAATGCAAACGGGCCGCGATGAAGAAAGCTGCCGCCGATAGCGACGGACGTGTTATCGGCGATGCGGCCGGCCAGTTCGCGCAGGCTCACGACTTTAATGGGTGCCGTAGCTGTCATGGATGTTTCCTCCTATAGCTTGCCGCAGTCATCATAGCATCGGCTCAATCGAGGGCACATCTGAGCCCCCTCCATCGATGTCATAATTCAGCAACAGAGAATCACTAAAAACGCCGCTCGCTTTGCTGATCCCGAATGGTCCTATCCCGTACTCGATGGCGATGCTGGTCGCCATCAACACCGCGTCTGCGCATGCAGCGATGCCTTACCCCACCAAGCCGATTCGCTTCATCGTTGCCGTGCCGCCGGGCGGCCCCGCTGATACCTTATCGCGACTCCTCGGGCCGCGCCTCACCGCTGCTTTAGGACAACCGGTGATAATCGACAATCGATCGGGTGCAAATGGCAACATTGCTTATGAGATGACGGCGCGCGCAGCGCCCGACGGACACACGATCACGTCGGTAGCGGCAGGCATTGCGATCAACCCCAGTCTCTATAGCGACGTCAAGTTCGATCCGGTGAAGGACTATGCACCGATTACGCAGGCCATATCGGTGCCGAACATCCTGCTCGTGCATCCATCGGTCGCTGCCGCTTCCATACAGGAACTGATATCGGTCGCGAAATCGCGACCGGGACAATTCGTGTTTGCTTCTGCCGGCAGCGGCACGTCGGGACATCTCGCGCTCGAACAGTTCCGCCTGTTGTCTGGTATACACGTTGTCCATGTACCGTATAAAGGCGGAGGTCCGGCGCTGACAGAACTTGTTGCAGGTCATGTGCAAGCTTTGTTCAGCATCGCGCTGGTTGCCGTTCCGCAGGTGAAAGCCGGCCGGGTGAGAGCGCTTGCCATCACGAGTCTCCAACGGTCGGCGCTCGTGCCCGAGTTGCCGACGGTCGCTGAATCCGGATTCCCGGGCTTCGAGTGCATCGGCTGGTTCGGGGTTGTCGCCCCCGCCGGAACACCGCAGCCGATTGTTGCACTGTTGCATCGTGAGATCACGCGTGCACTGCGCGAGCCTGATATCGAGCAACGACTGCGGGAGCAAGGCGCGGATGTTGTCGCAAGCTCGCGCGATGAGTTCGCACGGTACATTTCAGCTGAGCAGCTAAAATGGTCGGCCGTCATCAAACAGGCCGGAATCAAAATTGATTAACCGTCGCTTAATCGCGCACAGGAACGTCGAGTTAACGCTGGCCGCACTTTTCCTGCTCGTGTTGAGCCTTACGAGCGCATCTGGGTTCGCAGCGTCAGACTACCCGACCAGGCCGATCAGATTGATTGTGCCGTTCGCACCGGGCGGGGGCGCCGATATCAGTGGACGTACGATCGCCAGTAAACTCACTGATCGACTGCAGCAGCAGGTTGTGGTCGATAACCGTCCGGGTGCCGGCGGTAACATCGGAACCGAGCTGGTCGCGAAGGCGAATGCCGATGGCTATACGCTCTTACTCGCGTCGAGCAGTTACGGCGCAAATCCAAGTCTCTACAAACTCTCGTACGATCCGGTCAGCGGCTTCGAAGCAATCACACTGGTGAGCCAGCAGCCGTTTATCTTCGTCATTAATCCGGCAGTGCCGGCGAAGTCGGTGAAGGAGTTGATCGCGTACGCGAAGTCAAATCCCGGCAAGCTCAACTACATTTCGTCGGGAGCGGGCGGCATACAGCATCTCGCCGTCGAGTTGTTCAAGAGCATGGCGGCCATCGATATTGTGCATATACCGTATCGCGGCGGCTCCTCGGGACAGACAGACCTCATCGCAAACCACGTGCAAATCGAATTCGGTACTATGCTCTCGACCCTGCCGCTCGTGAAAAGCGGCCAGTTGCGCGCACTCGCCGTGACAACTGCAGTGCGCTCTCCCGCATTGCCCGATATACCTGCGCTAACAGAGGCAGTGCCCGGTTATGCAGTCAGCGGCTGGTACGCGGTGTTTGCGCCTGCTGGAACGCCACGCGACGTCGTAACGATTTTAAACCGTGAGATCGTAGGGCTGCTGCAGGCGCCCGACGTGCGGCAGCGCCTTGCGAATGAGGGCAGCATGGTCGTCGGGAGCACACCACAGGGATTGAGAGAGCATGTCAGGCAGGAAGTCGGCAAGTGGAAAAAGCTTGTAGCGGAAACCAACATCAAGCTCGAGGCGAGCCGGTAACAAGGGGAGTGCAATGAGTCAGGCGAAAGGCATCAGACAGGTCGGGTTCTTCGATTGCCCGGGCGGCGGACAGGTGGTGGTCGAAGGCAATACCGCGTTCATCGGACACATGCGAAATCCACATGGAACATCAATCGTGGATGTTGCAGATCCGAAAAGCCCAAAGCTACTCGCGAAAATCGCGATGCCGCCCGGCACGCACTCACACAAAGCACGGGTCGGCAACGGCATCATGCTCACCAACCGTGAAGTTCTCGGCACAAAGGCGGCTCGCGGCGAAGTGGCGCCCGGCGACTTCCGTGGCGGGCTCGGCGTGTACGATATCGAAAATCCGGCGAAGCCGAAGCTGATCATGAACTGGGAAGTCAGCGGCGATGCGGCGCGAGGCACCGGCGTTCATCGCTTCGATTTCGATGGCCGCTACGCGTACATTTCGCCGACCTGCGAAGGATACGTCGGCAACATCGTCATGATTCTCGATTTCAAGAACCCTGCAAAACCCGAAGAGGTCGGCCGCTGGTGGATGCCGGGTCAATGGAAGGCCGGCGGTGAAAAAGCGCCGTGGGAAGGCAACGCACATCGCTGCCATCATCCGCTGCGCGTCGGCAATCGACTTTACACAAGCTATTGGTGGGGCGGTTTCGTGATTCTGAATATCGAGGACATGAGTAAACCGAAGTTCGTGTCCGGACATGACTGGAGTCCGCCATTTCCGTGGCCTACGCACACCGCGCTCAAAGTTCCGTTCAAAATAGATGGCCGCGACCTCATGGTCGTGTCCGATGAGGATGTCACGCGGCTACCCGGCTGCCCGCCGTATTCATCAGCGTTCCTGTGGATCGTCGATGTGACGGATGAGAAATATCCGACGCAGTTTGCGAGTTATCAGATTGACGGCATACCGCCCGAGGAACAACCGTACATGACCGGCTGCCATCAGCCGGTGGAAAAGATAACGAGCACCGAAATTCCAGTCGCATGGTTCGCACATGGTCTGCGGATCGTTGATATTGTCCGGCCACACGCGCCGAAAGAGATCGCGTATTATTTGCCAGACGTGCCGCAAGGTTCCGACCGCGTGCAAAGCAACGATGTGTTCGTCGATGGTCGCGGCCTCATTTACCTGCTTGATCGCGTGCGTGGACTGAACATTCTCGAACGAACCTGAAGCTCACCGCCCTGCTCCGTCGGTCTCTGAGAGACGGCGGGCGCACAGCCGCATTTAACGTACTCCAGGAGTCTTCATGAAACGTAAAGTGAAAATGGCGATCCAGCCACCGAGCTTCCGGCCGACGGTGGTCGGTACGCACTATGCGGCGGCCACGGGCCACTATCTGGGCACCGCGGCTGCAATGCGCATACTCGATGGCGGCGGTAATGCGGTCGACGCAGGCGTCTGCGCAGCCATGGCACTCGCGATCTTGCAGCCCGATATGGTCAGCTTCGCCGGCGTTGCACCGACGCTTATATATCTCAAGAAAGAAGATCGCGTCATCAGCCTGGCCGGACTCGGCTACTGGCCAAAAGCGACGGACATTAATCGCCTCATCTCCGAGGGGAACGGCGAACACGTGCCGGAAGGACTGCTGCGCACAGTGATGCCCGCCGCGCCGGCAACGCATATCGAAGCGCTGCGCCGCTATGGCACCATTTCCTTCGAGCAGGCCGCGACCGCAGCAATGGAAATCGCGCGCGATGGTTTTGCCGTGTATCCGCTGCTTGCAAGCAACATCGAATACACCGCCGAGCAATTCGCACGCTGGCCGGACAACGCGAAAGTGTTTCTGCCGGGCGGAAAACCGCTGAAAGTGGGCGAGGTTTTGAAACAGGAAGATCTCGCGCGCACGATTCTCAAAATGATCGAAGCCGAGCGCAATAAGCGCGGGGACCGCGATAGCAAACTGCGGGCCGTCCACGACTACTTCTATCGCGGTCCGATCGCCGATGCAGTGCACGACTACCATCAGCGCCACAACGGTTTTGTCACTAAAGATGATCTCGCCGGATTCGAAGTACCAGTCGAGAACAGCATCACCGTCAACTACCGTGGTTATGAAGTGCACAGTTGTGACGTGTGGTGTCAGGGCATCGTCCTGCTCGAAACACTCAAGATTCTTGAAGGCTATGACCTCAAAAGCCTCGGCCACAATTCGCTCGCGTATGTTCATCTCGTCAATCAGGCGCTCAATCTCGCGTTCGCCGATCGCGAGGCTTATTCCGGCGATCCGAAATTCGTGAAGATGCCGCGCGAAGGTTTGCTCGCGGACGCTTATGCAGTGCGTCAGCGCACGCGGATCAATCCGCAGCGCGCCTTCCCGACGCTGCCGGATCCCGGTTATCCGGAAGGCGCTCCGAAACCTTTCCTGTTGCACGAACGCGCAAAAGAAGCGGGCCGCGGCGTTGGCAACAAGGCGCTGCAGCCTGGCACCATCTACGGGTGCGTGATTGATCAGGAGGGCAACGGTTATTCGGCGACGCTCTCTGATCCGCAGTACGACACGCCCATAATTTCGGGCACCGGGCTGGCGATTTCGTCGCGCGGCTGCCAGTCCCGACTGACGCCGGGACATCCGAGCGTCGTTGCGCCCGGTAAACGGCCGAGGCTCACTCCTAATCCGTCGCTCGCATTTCGCGACGGCAAACTGTTCATGGCGTTCGGCACACCTGGCGGTGACGTGCAGTCGCAGGCGATGCTGCAGGTATTTCTCAACGTGGTGGAATTCGGCATGCCGGTGCAACAGGCGGTCGAATCTTCGCGCATCTCGAGCTGGAACTTCCCGAACTCGTTTGCGCCGCACCGCTATCATCCGGCGCGTATCAACGTCGAGAACACATTGCCCGCGCCGACTGTCGAGTCGCTGAAAGAGCTTGGCCATGATGTCGACGTGTGGCCGCAGTTTCCAGCCGAGAACGCCGGCGTCTGTGCCGTCATGGTTCATCCCGAGACAGGACAAAAACACGCGGGCGCTGATCCGCGACGGGAAGGCTACGCCGGAGCGTGGTAAGAATAGTCGCAGTACGCTGCGCGCTAGCAGCGTGCGCGGCGGCGGTCGTCCTTAGCGCGCTGCCGGCACTTGGCGCGGATGCGTATCCGACTCGTCCAATTCGCATCATCGTACCGTTTACGCCCGGCACGCTGGACGTGCTCGCCCGCAGCATCGGTCAAAAGCTTACTGAAAAATACGGCCAGACCATCGTCGTGGAGAACCGGCCGGGCGCGGGAACCATCGTCGGCACTGACATCCTCGCCAAATCGACGCCCGACGGCTATACGCTCGAGATGATCACCACGACGTTCGTGATCAATCCGAGCCTGTATAAAAAATTGCCGTACGATCCGCTGCGCGATTTCGCGCCGATCACTCAACTCGACACGGTCGCAAATATTCTCGTCGTCAATCCCTCGATGCCCGCCAACTCGTTGAAGGAATTAATCGCTCTCGCCAAGTCCAAGCCGGGGCAGCTTACGTACGCTTCCCCGGGCAGCGGCTCTGCTCCGCATATAGCGACGGAACTCCTGAAAAGCATGGCGGGCATAGATATGGTGCACGTACCTTACAAAGGCATCCCGGAAGCAGCCACCGATGTCATCGCAAACCGCGTGACGATGCTGATGACCACGACAGCATCCGCTGCCACGTTCATCAAAGCGGGACGTCTGCGCGCTCTTGCGGTGAGCAGCCGCAAGCGCGTAGCTGCAATGCCCGATATTCCAACAGTCGGCGAAACGCTGCCGGGCTACGTCGCGGACGCTTTTCGCGGTGTGATCGCACCGGCAGGCGTATCGAAGCCGGTCATCAATCAACTCGCCGCCGATATCGCCGCTGCGCTGAAACAGCCGGATGTGCATGATCGTCTGATCAATGACGGTTCAGATCCGGTTGGCAGCACGCCCGAAGCGTTCGCGGCGTTCCTGCGCAGTGAAATGCTAAAATGGGGCAAGGTCGTGAAAGAGTCGGGCGCGCGTCCCGACTGATGTCTTAAGCGCCACTGCGCGAGCCGGTGGCGTCCTCAGAGTGCAGTACATGTGCCGGTAGAACCCCGACGCGTACGTTTTCAAATTCCAGGAGTAAAAAAGATGGCATCCGGCGTATTTGACGACGCGCTGATCAAGCACCTGTGGTCGAGCGACGAGTTCAGGGACATATTCAGTGACGCGAATCGCATTCAGAAATGGTATGACTTCGAAGCTGCGCTCGCTCTCGAGCAGGCTGATCTCGGCATCATTCCGCACGCAGCTGCGAACGAAATTGCGGCGAAAGCAAAGATTGCAAACGTCGACATCGAAACCATCGCCGCGGAAATCCGGCGCATCAAGCACCCGCTCGTGCCGGCCCTGAAGGCGGTGCAGACCTTGTGCACGCCCGAGCACGGCGAATTTATCCACTTCGGACCCACGACGCAGGATGTGCTCGATACCGGGACAGTGCTGCAGATGAAGGAGGGCCATGCGGCATATCTGCGCGACATGAAGGCGATTGGGCGCGAGTTGTACCGCCTCTCGGAAAAGTACCGCGCAACGCCAATGGTGGGACGCACGCACGGCGTGCAAGCGCTGCCCATTACGTTCGGGCACAAATCTGCCGTTTGGCTCTCGGAAATGGGACGTCATTATGAACGCTTGCGCCAGCTTGAGCCGCGCGTTTTCGTGGGCGGCATGGTCGGCGCGGTCGGTACTCAAGCGTCGTATGGACCCAAAGCGCGGGAACTCGAACGCGGCTTGATGAAGCGCCTTGGGCTCGGAGTCGCCGATATCAACTGGCAGCCTGCGCGCGATCGCTTCGCTGAGTATGTGTGCGTGCTCGGCATGATCGGCGCAACGCTCGGCAAGATCGCGAATCAGATTTATATGCTTGAGCACAACGAGATCGACGAGCTGCTGGAGCCGTTCAGCGAAGGCAAGGTCGGCTCGTCAACAATGCCGCACAAACGCAATCCCAGTACCTGCGAAGCCGTGATGGGCGTATCGCGGGCAATCAAGTACAACGTCGCGCTCATGCTTGAATCGATGGTTATCGACCACGAACGCGATGGCGCTGCATGGCGTTCGGAATGGCGGGCGCTACCCGAAGCATGTCTCATGGCGGGCGGCATGCTTGCAACGATGAAGTATGTAATAAGCGGGCTTGTCGTTAACGTCGACAAGATGCGCAGCAATCTCGATCTGCTCGGCGGCTTCCTGCTGTCAGAGCGCGTGATGTTTGCGTTGGCGGACAAGGTCGGCAAACAAAGTGCGCACGAGCTTGTCTACGAGATATCGATGCATGGCATAGAGCACGGCATCAGCTTCGAGCAAGCGTTGATGGCAGACAAGCGGGTGCGTGATGCGATGAGCGAAACGGAGCTGCGCGCAACACTCGATCCCACCACTTACGTCGGATTAGCGCCCGAGATCGTCGATGAAGTGCTGGCCCAGACGCAAAAAAACGGCTGGCTCAATTAACGACACGCCAACTGCATTAGTATTAATTAGTATCGCGCGGTCCGGACTCGCCGAATCCCGATCTCACATCCTGAACCTCGCATCCGGAATCCGAATCCGAATATGAACGTCTCAATCCTCGACGATTATCAGAATGTCGTCTCAACGCTCGCATGCTTCAGAAAGCTCGCGGGCCATAAGGTCACCGTGTGGAACGATCACACCAAAGACATCGATGTCCTCGCCGAACGCCTGAAAGACACTGAGGCACTGGTGTTGATACGCGAGCGCACGCCGATTCGTGCGGCGCTGATCGAGCGGCTGCCCGAACTCAAACTGATCAGCCAGCGCAGCGTCTATCCTCATATCGATCTTGCCGCATGCACCAGTCATGGCATCGTATTGTCGTCGAGCATGCACCCCGGACGGCCTTCATACGCGACCGCCGAATTGACGTGGGGCCTGATCATCGCGGCGATGCGCAGGATCCCGCAAGAAGTTACCGCGCTCAAGAGCGGCAAGTGGCAATCATCCGTCGGCATCGGACTGCGCGGCCGCACGCTTGGAATCTTTGGCTACGGCCGCATCGGCGCTGTCGTCGCCGGTTATGGCAAAGCGTTCGGCATGAAAGTTCTCGTATGGGGACGTGAAACGACGCTCGTCAAGGCGCGCGCCGATGGTTATAAAGGCGCAGCGAGCAAGCAGGTGTTCTTCGCGGAGTGTGATGTCATATCATTGCATATGCGCCTCGTAGACGGCACGCGCGGCATCGTCAGCGCGGATGACCTCGGTCGCATGAAGCGTACTGCGCTTATAGCGAACACGAGTCGTGCGGGCTTGATCGCGCCGGGCGCGCTGGAGGCGGCGCTGCGGGCGGGGCGGCCCGGTATGGCAGCCGTTGACGTCTACGAAGAAGAACCGGTGTTCGGCGCAAACCATCCGCTGATCGGAATGGACAACGTCGTGTGCACGCCGCACCTTGGCTACGTTGAACGCGATGGCTATGAGGCACAGTTTTCGGAGACCTTCGATCAGGTAGTCGCGTTCGCCAAAGGAAAGCCGATCAACGTCATCAATCCGGAAGCACTCGCGCGCTAAGCGCGATGGAGGACGCATGAACATTCTCAAGGCAGTAACGATAGGCGTCTTAACAATTTCTGCGGCGACGAACGAGACACATGCGCAGGCGCCCCAGGTCGCGGGCGGCAGCTATCCCGACAAGGCAGTGCGCTGGGTCGTACCATTCACGCCCGGCGCATCCAATGACATCATCGCCCGTCTGATTGCCACCAAGCTTCTTGATGCCTGGGGTCAGCAGTTCATCATCGATAACCGGCCGGGCGCCGGTGGGCTCATCGGCGCGGACACGGTGGCGAAGGCGGCGCCTGACGGCTATACGTTGCTATTGTCCAATCCGGGTCCTAGTGTAAATAGTCCGCTACTCACCAGAAAGTCACCGTACAAGGTAGACGATTTCACGCCGATCATATTTTTCGGTTACGCGCCGCTGCTGATACTCGCAAATCCCGCGCTGCCCGTGCGCAATCCGAAAGAGTTGTTGGACTACGTAAAAGCGAATTCCGGCAAGATCAACTGGGGATCGTCCGGCACCGGCAGCAGCCTGCACATCGGTCTTGCCGTGTTTCAAGCGGCGACTGGCGTGAAGGTCACTCACGTACCGTACAAAGGTTCCTCGCCGGCGATTACCGATCTAATCGGCGGCCAGATCCAGTTCATGCACACGACAACCGTCTCCGCCGAAGCGCAGATCAAGTCGGGACGCGTGCGGGTCGTGGCATTGGCAAGTCCAAAACGGCAGGCGCTGCTGCCCGACGTGCCAACGCTCGCCGAAGGCGGCATCAAGGATGCGGAAGCAATTGTATGGTTCGGCATGTCGGGTCCGCCTAAACTGCCACGGGCGATCGTCGACAAGCTCAACGCTGAATGCAACCGCATCCTGCAGATGCCTGACGTCAAACGGCGTCTCGACGAGCTCGGACTTGAAGTGGAAGGCGGCACGCCGGAGAAATTCTCCGCATTCATCAGGAAGGAAGCCGACCGGCTGACGGCGCTCATCAAAGCGGGCGCGCTCACCGTCGAGTGATCGGGCGAGAAAACTTTCGATACGCCGCGCACGTTATCGGATGGTCAATCAGGCACGCCGATTGCTCAGCCGCACAACGACCGACGACTAAGAACACAAGGAATTTCATGACGCGCCTCGCGCTCAACCTGGCGCTGCTCGCAGCCGCCAGCGCATATGTGAACGCCGCACACGCACAGCAGCAGGCTTATCCAGCCAAACCCGTACGGATTATTGTGCCATTTGCGCCGAGCGGCCCTAACGACATCCTGGCGCGCATCATCGGTCAGAAATGGACCGAAGCATGGGCGCATCCGACGGTCGTCGAGAACCGCGGTGGCGCCGGCGGCACGATAGGTATCGAATACGGCGCAAAAACTCCGCCCGATGGCTACACGGTGATGATGGGCGGCGCGAGCAATCTCGCGGTCGCAGTCGGCATGTATTCGAAGCTCGGTTACGATCCGCGCGAGCTGACGCCGATCACCAACGTGGCGTTCGTGCCATACGTGCTGGTGATCAACCCTAACGTGCCGGCGAAGAATGTGCGTGAACTCATTGCAATCGCGAAATCAAAAAAGGCTGCGCTGAGTTTCGGCACATCGGGTACTGGTGCCATCTCGCACCTCGCCGGCGAATTATTCAAATCGCTGACGAGCACCGACATCGTGCACGTTCCATACAAAGGCACCGCGCCTTCCGTGACGGACGTCGTCGCCGGTCAGATCGATATGATGTTTGCCGACTATGCAGCGGTGGCCTCTTTCGTCAACGCCAATAAATTGCGCCTGGTGGCAGCCGCAGGGAGCAAGCGTGCGGCCGCGTTGCCGCAACTACCGACGATCGCAGAAGCCGGTGTCAACGGTTACGCGGTGGATGCATGGTTCGGGCTCGTTGCCCCGCCCGGCGTCCAGAAAGATATCGTCACCAAGATCAACGCCGCGACAGTGGCGGGTTTGAAATCGCCGGACGTCAGGCAGCGGCTCGCCGATCTTGGTTACGAACCGGTCGGTGACAGCCCCGAGCAATTCGGCGTAACGATACGCAGCGACATCGAAAAATACGTCCGGCTCATCAAAAACGCCGGCATCAAGCCGGAGATGTAAACGTCCGTTATGTGGACGTAGTCGATACCGCTCACGCCTTGTGCGCGCCGGGACGCCCGCTTTCCACAACGAACGCGGCCGCAGTCGAGATTGCGCTGTCCTGACGTCTCACATTCTCGAGCGCGCGCACCGTCACAGTGCACGCACCACGTTGCAAGTCGACGGTGGTGTATCCGCGCTGCTCGCCGTTGCCATAGCGGAGATGAGGGTTCTCGTCGAGAAACACTTGCACCTGTTTGGCGCTCGGCCCCTGCGATGTGATCGACGTGCCGCAGAATTCGATGGCGACAACCGCTGATTTCGCATTGTCGAACTCCGGTTTTAGATCGGACACCCACGCTGAGTGCACGTCGCCGCTGATAACAAGCGGGTTCGGCGGCTTGACGTCCGCAATGTCGGTCAGCAAGCGGGTTCGCGCGGCAGGATAGCCATCCCAACCATCCGTCCAGAACGCCTGCTCGCTGCCCTGCTTCACATCGCGTTGGGCCATCAGTGTCTGTTGAGCGATGATGTTCCATCTCGAGCGGGTGTGAGCAAGGCCATCTTTAAGCCATGCTTCCTGCTGCACGCCCAACATCGAGCGTTCAGGCGCTATTCGTTCGACGCAGTCTGCCACCACGTTGCTGCCGCCGCGTCCGGCCTTCGGGCAAGCGTGATACGCGCGATACTGCCGGTCATCCAACATATAGAAAGTGGCAAGATCGCCGAACGCGAAACGGTCGTACAAGAGTGAGCTCGAGCCGTCCGGTAATGCGCGAGGGGCGAGCGGCATGTGCTCGTAGTACGCCTGATATGCCGCTGCGCGCCGCGCGATAAACTCGGGATCGAGGTCTTGCGAGCGATCGTTCGCATAATCGTTATTGACCTCGTGATCGTCCCAGGTGACGAGCCACGGCGCAAGCGCATGCATGCGCTGCAAATCCGGATCGCTTTTATACAGGGCGTAGCGGTCACGATAGGCGTCGAGCGTGTACGGCTCGCCCGCGTCATGTTTGCGTACATGAGCGCGGCCCCATGACGACTCATAAATATAGTCGCCGAGGAATACGACGAGATCGAGATTCTCGCGCGCCATGTGGCGATAGGCCGAGTAGTAGCCCTGCTCGTACTGCTGGCACGACGCAAATGCGAAGCGCAGCCGTTCGTTGTTGCTGCCATCCGCGGGCGACGTACGTGTGCGCCCGGTCCTGCTCACCGCATCGCCCGCCATAAAGCGATACCAATACCAGGTTGCGGCATTCAGGTTATTTACTTCCACGTGCGCACTGTGGCCAAGCTCCGGCGCAACGTTCGCAACACCATGCTGCACGATGGAACGAAAGCTCTCGTCGACGGCCACCTCCCAGCGCAGATCCACGATCTGGTCTTGCATAGTGTCCAGCGGTGCGAGACGCGTCCATAGAATGACACTGTTGGCGCGAGGGCTGCCCGAGGCAACGCCGAGCGTGAACGGATCTGACGCGAATCGCGGCTGAGCGCGTGCAAGCCTGATTTGCGGCGCGCAGATTGCGCTGGCAGCAAGCGCAGCAGCGGCGCGTAGTAGGGCGCGCCGACGTGTCGATGGAGGTGCATTCGCCGGCAGCGTCCGCCGCAATACATCCGCAAGATAAGCCGCGTTCGGGCACTGCTTTTCGCGCTTGCGCTTCACGCTTGCGGTTCGCCGGCTACCTACGCAGGTTCATGCGGGCGATTTCACGTTCGGTGATTTCGTCTGGTCCAACGATGGCCATTGCGATTCACCCGCCGGCAGTACCGTCTGCTTGCCTGTCATGCGATCCACTGCGACCGCGTACACAGTCACCGCGTCAAGCCTTGGATAAAAACTCTTGGGACGATCGCTCGTGTGAGCGTAATACTTAGTCATCAGCGCATCGAAGAATGCCGCCTTGAGATTGCGCTCGGCGATGATACGTATCTGACCAAACACGACTACGCTTCTATATTCAATCGAAGTGTCGCATTCGAAGCGGCCGTACGGAAACACCTTTCCAGGCACGTCCACTTCAAAGCAGACTTTTCGCTGATGTGAAATGTTCGTACGCAGGTGACCGCTGGCGCTCGTGTTATGCAGCCAGATCTCATTTTGCATAACAACGTAGAGCAATGGGCAGATGTACGGCGATCCATCCGTTCCGACGGTGGCAAGCCGGCCGCAGTAGCTAGTCTCGAGTAAAGCACGGACACTCGCCGGTGACATGAGCTTGTCGGCGCGCCGGACTTCCGGTGAATCGCTCATTGCAAGCTCATTGGACGACCTTGAGAGTTTTCATACACAGACACTTACATCTTATTCTTGACAGCTCGTACTGCACGATGAATCAGCGCAGAACACGACATCCATGCGATGACCCCGTATTCAGCAGCAGTCTACCAGCGACAGACTTGCTGTCTAACACGCTTCGCGCGGCGGCTCTTTTATTGCAGGATGCTCTTTGTCCGGAGGTAATTCATCGGGGCGATCGCGATGCGGATCGTCAACCGGATCGGGCTCATCTTCCGGCGGCGGCTTAACGGGTGTGTCGTCTTCGTCGGGATCATCGACGGCGGGTTCAGGTCTGCCGGGTCGTTCGCTCACGTCTACATCCTTGATCTCTGATTATGAAATTCAGCACGCATCACATGCGACGTGCCGCTTACTCGAGCTTCAGGCCGGCGCTCTTGATGACGCGCGTCCACTTTGCGATCTCAGTTTTAATATAGGCAGCGAACTCATCCGCTGTATCACCGGCGGGTTCGTACCCTTGTTCGGCAAGCTGCTTACGGACTTCCGTCTGGTTGATCACACGCACGAGCGCCGCGTTTAACTTTACGACGATTTCGCGTGGCGTTGCAGCGGGCGCAAGTACCCCTTGCCACGCGGTTGCCTCGTAACCCGCCAGTCCACTTTCAGCAACGGTCGGAATTTCTGGCGCTGCGGATGAACGCTTGAGACGTGTCACTGCGAGCGCCCGCAGCTTTCCTGCGTGCACCAGCGGCATCGCGGGCGCAAGGGTCGAGCACATGAGCATGACCCGGCCGCCAAGCACATCGATCAGCGCCGGCGGGCTGCCTTTATACGCAATATGAACGATGTCGATGCCGGCGAGTGATTTGAGCAGTTCGCCGGCGAGATGCTGTGAAGAGCCGGTACCTGACGATGCATAGTTGATTTCGCCGGGGCGGGTCTTTGCAAGGGCGATGAGGTCGCGCATGTTTCTCGCAGGGAGCGATGGATGAACGATCCACAGGTTCGGTGATTGCGACAATAACGTGATTGGGGCGAAATCGCGGATCGGATCGAATGACATCCTGGCCTGCACCGCAGGATTCGTCGCATGCGATGTCGCGACCTGCAGTACGGTATAGCCATCCGGTGCCGCACGGACGGCTATTTCGGCACCGATGTTTCCGGTCGCGCCCGGTCGATTATCGACGACAACCTGCTGGCCGAGATTTTCCGCGAGCTTCTGTGTAACGAGCCGCGCGACGGTGTCTGATGAGCCGCCAGCGGCCTGCGGAACGATATAACGTATCGAGCGCGCTGGATATTCGGCTGCCAACGTAGTACACCAGCCCGTCGTATATAACGCTGCTGCGAGCAGGACACGATTCACTTTAGACACTCAAAGAATGCGTCCAGCGAACTCAGCGAGATCGCACGCGACAGTACTGCGCCATCAGCCATCATCGGCCAATGGTCTCATTGTCTGCCAGGTTTGGAAACCTGCGTCTGCCGTTGCCGGCTGCGTCGCTGACGGAACGCGTGCTTACCGGCGGACACCCGGACGAAAAGTCACGTCACCACGGGGCGGGCGCAGGTACGGCACATGGACCCCCGACGTCGACGGTTGTGAAATTCGCCGGCCCGACGACCTCGAGATACTCCATGTCGGGCGAGTAATCGAACAGGTAGTGCGTGATCCCGGGACGTTGATGGACGCAGTAGCCTGCTTCGACTAGCGTTTCGCGATCCTCATACATGAATTTCGCCCATCCTTTCAGCATCAGCACGATATGAAATTCGGCTCCATGCTGGTGCCAACCGGTGCCCTTCCCTGGTGCGGCATTCGCTCGCACGAATTGTGCGATGACCTTGCCGCCAGTCGCCTCTGCGATGCCGAGATCGCGGTACTCAAAGAAATTACGCAATCCATCACTGCGAAACTGCGTATCCGCCGGCTTAACATGCGAAAACAGCATCTTCGTCCGTTCGAGCATGAGATGCTCCGTCGACTGGTTCATGACATGCATGCGTGTCAAGCATTATCTATTCCAAGACCATATGTTCATTCATGCGAGTAAATGAAGTCCCGTACGCGCGGACAGATTTGCGTATCCCAGCGGCGGCCGGCAAAGACACCATAGTGGCCGACACCCGCCTGCATATGGTGTTCCTTCATGTACGGCTTGAGTCCGGTACAGAGGTCGTGTGCTGCAACCGTCTGGCCTACTGCGCAGATATCATCCTTCTCACCCGCCACCGTCAGCAGCGCAGTGCGATGAATCGCGTGCGGTTCGACCGGCCTGTCCCGGCCAGGTAAGCTTACCCAAGGGCAGCAAGTGCTCTTGGAAGACCGCGCGTATCGTTTGCAAAAAAAATTCCGCCGGCAGATCCATCATCGCGAAGTACTCCTGATAGAACGTCAGTATCGGCTCGGCCTTCGCGATTTCGCCCTCCGCGAGATACTTGTAGAGATCGGCGAACGCTTTGGCGTGACGACCGAGATTCATGTTCATGAAAGCCGCGAGCTGCAGAAAACCGGGATAAACCCGGCGCAGTGCGCCCGGGTACCGCATCGGCACTCGATCTATCAGATTGCGTTCCTACGATGTGCCCTTGGAGCCGGGCATCGCCGCTTACTGCGAGCGCATCATGGCGCTGGAGGAGATGCAGGAATGGGTCGCCGCTGCGCGTCTTGAACCTGATGAGATCGACGAACTCGAAGTCGAATTCTGAAAATCAGACCGTGACCACCGCACCAGCGGCCGTAGTAACGCCGCGGCTATTGCTCAGGTTTCGCGCCTGACGCCTTGATGATCCGGCCCATTTTCGCGACTTCGGCGCGCACAAACTTCGTGAACTCTTCGGGAGTTGCGATGAGCACTTCGAGACCCTGCTTGAACAATTGATCCTTCGCCTCAGGACGGGATAGCGCCTTGACTATTTCAGCGTTCAGTTTATTGATGATCTCTCTCGGCACCTTGGCGGGTGCATGCAGACCGTACCACGTATCGAACTGATAACCCGGCACGCCTGACTCGCTCAAAGTCGGCAGCTCCGGCAGAAACGCCGAACGTTTCTCTCCGGTCGTTGCAAGCGCGATAACGCGTTTGGAATTGATGAAAGGCACGCTGCCGGGCAGCGCCGAAATCATTACCTGAACTTGATTAGCAACGACGTCCGTCAATCCCGGGGCGGTGCCCTTGTAGGGTATGTGAGTCAGGTTCGTACCTGTTTCGAGGCGAAAGTATTCCATTGCAAGATGCGCAGTGCCGCCCGCCCCCGTACTCGCGTAGTTCAGACTGCCGGGCTTTGCTTTCGCAAGCGAGATTAATTCTTTGGTGGACCGCGCCGGCACACCGGGATTCACTACCAGCGTATTGGTCGTCGCGCCGATCATCGCTACTTGCGCAAAGTCACGCACGGTGTCGTACGGAAGTTTCGGATATAGCGTCTGATTGATCGCTATCGCGTTGTGTACGACCAGCAGCGTATACCCGTCGGGCACACTCTTGGCGACGATGTCCGTGCCGATTGTGCTGCCTGCGCCTGCGCGGTTGTCGACCACTGCAGATTCGCCGAAGCTTTCGGTAAGGCGCTGTGCCACGAAGCGCGCCGCAATGTCATTGCCGCCGCCGGGCGCGAATGGCACTACGAGTCGCACCGGCTTCGATGGATAGTTGTCTGCGCTGATCGCATTGACGCTAGCGGCGGCGACCGCAAGCGCCGCGCCGAAAGTTCGAATCTGCATGGGGGCCAATCGTGTACGGAATACGTTAGTA
>Ga0070673_100000167_pt1 | contig 31804 bp, 28 predicted proteins | sample KBSM23metaG_FD_65342 | JGI IMG/M metagenome (GOLD analysis project Ga0070673, IMG submission 65342) | Miscanthus rhizosphere microbial communities from Kellogg Biological Station, Michigan, USA - KBS M2-3 metaG | ecosystem: Host-associated > Plants > Roots > Rhizosphere > Soil ... | reverse complement strand
GCGCGGAAAATGGCCTCCTTGATCTGCTCCGACGGCTCGGGGGCGTCGCGCGAATAGTCGATTCGGACGTAGACCGGGCAGTAGCCCTCGGGACGAAGCCGCGGCACGATCCCCGCGCGCAGGATCGACGTCTTGCCGAGGCCCGATTGACCGAACAGGATCGTCAGCAGCTTGCGCTGCACGCGCCGCGAAAGCTCGGCGATCTCCTCCTCGCGGCCATAGAAATAGGCGCGCGTCTCCTCGGTGAACGAGGCCAGGCCGAGCCATGGATGCTCGTGGTCGACGGCCGCCTGCGAGAGCGCGTTGTCCGTCGCCGGAGACGCGTCGTTACTCATCGAATAAAGGGTTTCGGGCCAATCGCATGGCGATCAATACCTGATGCGGACGCGAGCTGTGCACGCGACCGTTCAGTGCCGGGTGGAAAGCAGATCCTGCAGGCGGCGGGCGAACTCGGGGGTCACTTCGCCGCCGGGCAGCCGCGTGAAATGCACCGCCTTGAATTTCTCGGGCACATGGGCATCGCCGCCATTCGTATCGTCGATCGTCACCGGCAGGATGAACAGCGCGCCTTCGGCGATATTGCGCGCTCGATCGATCGCGTAGCTCCATTCGCGGCGGAAGTAGCCTTCCAGACGCCGCTGCGTGGTTGCCGAGACGACCGGAATGAAATACGAGCAACGCCCGATATTGCGCTGGATCTTGCGGTCGTAGTCGTCGCCCCCCTCGAGGCGCTCCAGGTCGAACCAGGTCTTGATCCCCGCCGCATCGAGTCCCGCCTTGAGCTTCTGCACCGCCGCGAGGTCCTCGCGCGCATAGCTCACGAAGACCGCGTTGTCGGGCATTTCGCGCTCCGGTGGCAGGAAGCGTTGCGGCGAAGCGCCGAACGCCAGCACGTCGGCGGGCCTGTGACGCGTCGTCCAGCGGCGGTGCAGCTCGTCGACGAACTTCTCCGCCCCGCTGTAGATCCGCGTCCGCACGCTGACCTGCTGCAGAAAGGCCATCAGCCGGCCGTCGCTGCCCGAATGGTTGTCGGCCAGTACTTCGCCGACGTCGCGCGGATCGGACAGCCGGTGCCGCTTGGCCATGCGAAGAAACAGTCGCGCCAGCCAGTTGGTGAAATTGCTGCCGATGAACAGCAGGTGGTTGTGCTCGAGTTCATGAAAGAGTTTCTCCGGCGTCAGGTGCTCGCTTTGCAGCGCGCAGACGAATTCCAGGGTGTCCTCGTCGGAGATGACGTAGGTTGGCGAAGCCGACAGCCGCCCGAGCAGATGATAAATAACCGGGCGCTGCAGCTTCTCGCGCTCCGAGGGAAGGTCGGTCACGCGGTTGGGCGTGTAGGCGATGACCTCGGTCGACTGCGCGCCCTGGAATCGCTCGCCGTTGATCGCCTGCTCGAGCAGCGGATCGAACGTCGTGGTGACGAAAAGATCGAAATCGGTGATTTGCGCCAGCTGGCGCAGCGCCAGCGGCGGCGTGAAATTCGCGTCGCGGAGGATGCTGCGCACGCGCGTATAGGCCTCCTCGCGCCGCCCGTGGGACGACAGGAACCAGCAGACAACGTCGTTGAGCGTGTAGGGTTGCGGCAGTCGCGTCGTATCGACGTTCAGCTTGCCGGCGAGCTTTTCGGCGATCCAGTCGTATAGCAGGCGCGGACCGGTTTCGGTCTCGACTTTCAACAGCTCCGGCCCGATGATCGGAATGACGCGCCGCTCCTCGATGAAGTTGAGCAGATCGTCCCACGCATCGTCATCGAGCGTGGCCAGAGGCGGGTGCAGCGGAAGCAGATTGCTCATCCGGGAGTCGAGGGCCAAGGATAGCGGGCCGGCAGAGTGTCCACGATTCCGAAAGCAGGGTCAAACGATCATCGCGACCGGGCGGTCCGCCGGGCCTGGCCTGCGCACCGCAAGCGAACTGTCAGGCGCGCAGCCGCGCCAATCCGCCGGCAAGGTCGTCGATCAGATCGTCCGGATCCTCGAGGCCGACATGCAGTCGGATGTACGGACCTTCTGGCGCCCAGCGCGTCGCGCTGCGCACGGCGTCGTTGATCGGGAGGATCAGACTCTCGAAGCCGCCCCAGCTGACTCCCAGCTTGAACCAGGAGAGCCCATCCAGCATCGCGTCGACCCGCGCCTTCGGCGCGGGCTTCAGGATCACGCCGAACAGTCCGCAGGCGCCGGTGAAATCACGCTTCCACAGCTCGTGCCCTCGCGCGCCCGGCAGGGCCGGGTAGACGACTTCGGCGACCTCGTCCCGGTCGCGCAGCCACTGCGCTATGCGCAGCGCGCTGGCCTGGTGGCGCTCCAGCCGCACCGCCAGCGTCCGCAGTCCCCGCAGCGCCAGAAAGCAGTCGTCGCTGCTCGCGGTGACGCCGGTGTCGGTCCACAGCCGGTGCAGGCGCGGAAAGCTCGCCTTGTTGCCGACGATCAGGCCGATCAGCAGGTCGGAATGTCCGCCCAGGTACTTGGTGCCCGCATGCAGCGAAACGTCGACGCCATGGTCGAAGGCGCGAAAATTGAGCGGCGTCGCCCAGGTATTGTCCAGCAGCACCAGCGCGCCGTGCGCGTGCGCCACGGCGGCGATCGCCGAAACATCCTGGACCTCGAAGCTCAGCGAGCCGGGGGATTCGAGGAACACAGCGCGCGTGTTGGGTCGCATCTCGCGCTCGATGCCGCTACCGATCAGCGGATCGTAGTAGCTGACCTCGATGCCCAATCGCGTCAGATGGTTGTTGCAGAAGCGTCGCGTCGGGCCGTAGACCGAATCGGTGACCAGCACGTGATCACCGGCGCTGGTCAGCGCGAGCAAAGGCAAGGTCGTCGCGGCCAGACCCGAAGGCACGGCGAGCGCGGCATGGCCGCCTTCGAGCGTCGCAACCGCCGCCTGCAGGTCGGTGACTGTCGGCAGGCCGCGAAGGCCGTAGTTCAGGCTCTTCGACTGCCCGCGCTGCGACGCTTCGTAGTCGGCGACCGACTCGAACAGAATCGTCGATGCGCGATAGACCGGCGTGTTGATCGCGCCCAGATGCCGTGCGGGCTCGCGCCCGAGATGCACGACTTCGGTCGCCGCTCCGGGCTTGCGGCCGGGCTTGCGCTGATCAGTCATGCGGCTGAATCGGACGTCGATTGCAGCGCGGCGGCAATTTGCCGCACCTGTTCGTCGGTCGGTTGCCGGATGTCGACGACGATCGCATCCCCGGGTTCTTCGAGCGCAGCGAACTGGCTGTCCAGCAGCGACGCCGGCATGTAGTGGTCGCTGCGCGACGCGAGCCGCGGCGCGATCGTCGCGGTGTCGCCCTTGAGATAGACGATGCGCACCTCGTCGACTGCGTCCATGCCGCGGCACAACCGGTCGCGATACGCTTCCTTCAGCGCGGAGCAGGCGATCACCGCCCGGGCTCCCCGTGCGGCACGCTCGTGCATCGCTGCGACGATCGCATCGAGCCATGGCCAGCGATCGTCATCGGTCAATGCGACGCCCTTAGCCATCTTGGCGACGTTCGCTTCCGGATGGAAATCGTCGGCATCGAGAAATTCGCAGCCCAGCTCGCGGGCCAGCAGGCGGCCGACGGTTGTCTTGCCGCAACCGGAGACTCCCATCACGATCGCCATCATCGAGCGCTTGCCTCGCCGTCAATCGCCGGACGTGATCTTGTGGCCGCCGAAGCCCTTGCGCATCATCGCCAGCAGCTTGTCGCCATAATCCCCCTTGCCCTGGCTCGATAGCCGCATCATCAGCGCGAGCGACAGCACTGGCGCCGGAACACCCTGCTCGATCGCCTCGACCGCGGTCCAGCGCCCTTCGCCCGAATCGGACACGACCGGCGCTACCGCATCGAGCGCTGCGTCGTCCTGCAGGAACTCCGCGGTCAGATCGAGCAACCACGAACGCACGACGCTGCCATGCCGCCACATTTCGGCGATCGCCGCCACGTCGAGCTGGAAATCCGGTTTGCCTTTAAGCAGCGAGAATCCCTCGGCAAACGCCTGCATCATGCCGTACTCGACGCCGTTATGAATCATTTTGACGAAATGGCCGGAGCCGCTGGGACCGCAATGCAGCCAGCCGCGATCGGGCGCCGGTGCGAGGATCTTCACCAGCGGCTCGATTTCGCGCGCGGCCGCCGGCGAGCCGCCGAACATTAGCGCGTAGCCGTTCTCGAGCCCCCAGATGCCGCCAGAGACGCCGCAGTCGATGAAGCGTATGCCATAGCTGGCGAGCTCGACGGCGCGCCGCACCGAGTCCTTGTAAAACGCATTGCCGCCGTCGACGATGATGTCTTCTGAGTGAAGCCGCGGCGCGAGCTCGGCGATCACTGCCTCGGTGCCTTTGCCCGCCGGGACCATCAACCAGACGATTCGCGGCGAAGGCAGCGCGTGCACCAGCGCCTCGAGATTGTCGGCCGCGTTGCAGGAGTCGATCGCCGCGAAGGCCGCGCGCGCATCCGGGGCCGGATCGAACCCCGTCACCGCGACGCCGCCCGCGGCGAGCCGCCGCCCCATGTTGGCGCCCATGCGCCCCAGCCCTACCATTCCGATATGCAAAGACATGTCGCGGTTCCTCAGGCGGCCGAGTCGCCTAAGTTCGCACAATACCGAAGCGCGTCGTCGCGCGCTATGTCGGCGGCGTCCGCGCAGCCCTCGCGCTGGCCGCCAGCACGGCGCCGACGATAAGGACTGCGCCGAGCATCGTCCGTGCGTCCGGCACCTCGCCGAGCAGCACGACGGCCAGCGCGATGCCGTAGACGGGTTCCAGCGCCGCGACCACGCTGGCCGTATGCGCGCTCAGCACGCGCATGCTGCGGATGAACAATGTATGCGCAAGCGCCGTGCAGACGACGCCCAGCACCAGCAGAAGCGCGAGTTCGCGCGCGTCGGGCCGCGTCGGGGCCAGCGCGAGCGCCGGCGCCAGACACGCGGCAGCGCAGATATTTTGCCAGAAGGCGATCACCGTGGGTGCGCGACGCGCCGCCAGCGCGCGATTGCTCACCGCGAGCAGGGCAAACGAAAACCCCGAAAGCACGCCCCACGCCAGGCCTTGCACGATAGGATTATCGGCACTGGGCTCGGGCACCAGGACCAGCAATCCAACGACGACCAGGCAGGCGATCGCCCAATCGACGGCGCGAGCACGCGCGCGCAATAGCGCGAGCTCCAGAAGCAGAACGAACAGCGGAAAGCTCGCAAAGCCCAGTAGCCCGGTCGCGACATTGGCGATCTGTATCGCCTTGAAAAACGCGAACCAATGCACGGCCAGCACCGCGCCATTGACCGCCATACGCCAGTCGAATGCACGGCGCTCTGCAGGCCCCAGCCGAAGCAGCATCCCGAGAACGGCGGCGGCAACGGCGGCCCGACTGAAGACGATCGTCGCCGCCGGGAGGTCGATCCATTTGCCGAACAGGCCGGCGAGGCCGAACAGCAGCACGGCAACGTGCAGCGACGCCAGCGCAGAAAAGCGCCCGGCGCCGGCATGGACTTTGACGGACTCCTCGGTCATCGTAAGCGATTCGGTCGGTGACGGATGCCACTGTAGCAGCCGCCGCTCCCGACGCACGGATCGCATCATCGCCTCGCATAGGCTTCCTGAGGCGCGCCGGGTTACAATCGACCCCGCTCTCGCGTGCCTTGCGTGGCGCGACTCAAGCGACCAGTACGCGACCATACGCGAGCGATAGCAAGCCCTACCCGAGGAACACGATGCCGCAGAACATCGCTCCGAGCCAGGTCCTGGACGCCGTGCGCGCAAGCCCCGGCAATCGCGTCAAGGTCGCGGTGTCCGACATCGACGGCGTGCTGCGCGGAAAATATCTGCACAAGGACAAGTTCTTTTCCGCTGCCGAGGGCGGCTTCGGATTCTGCGACGTCGTCTTCGGCTGGGATATGACCGACCAGTGCTACGACAACACGACGTTGACCGGTTGGCACAAGGGTTTCCCTGATGCGCTGGCCCGGATCGATCTGGGCACGCTGCGCCACGTGCCATGGGACGACGACGTGCCGTTCTTCCTCGGGGACTTCGTCGCACAAAAGAACGGCAAGGAGGTCCCGCATCCGGTTTGTCCGCGGCAACTGCTGAAGCGCGTTCTCAAGCGCGCCGAGAAGCTCGGCGTCATTCCGATGTGCGGCATGGAGTTCGAATGGTTCAACTTCGCCGAGACTCCGCAATCGTGGGCCGACAAGGGCTATGTACGGCCGCAGACGATCACGCCGGGGATGTTCGGCTACTCGCTGTTGCGCGCTAACCAGAACCGCGATTTCTTCAAGGCGCTAATGGTCGAGATGGGCGCTTTCGACATCCCGATCGAAGGCCTGCACACAGAGACCGGTCCCGGCGTCTACGAAGTGGCGATCCTGTTCTCCGAGGCGCTCGAAGCCGCCGACCGAGCAATATTGTTCAAGACCGGCGCGAAGGAGATCGGCTCGCGCTTCGGCATCATGCCCAGCTTCATGGCCAAATGGAGTGCCCAGTATCCGGGGTGTTCCGGGCATATCCATCAGAGCCTGTCGGACGGCCGGAAGAACCTGTTTTACGACCCCAAAGGCCGGAACAGCATGAGCAAGCTGTTCGAGAGCTATCTAGCCGGTCAGGTGTCCGGGCTGATGGAATTCGCGCCGATGTACTGGCCGACGATCAACAGTTACAAGCGGCTGGTCGACGGGTTCTGGGCGCCGGTCAAGCCGACCTGGGGTCTCGACAACCGCACGGCGAGTTTTCGCGTGATCGCCGGCGCACCGAAGTCGACGCGGCTGGAAACACGCTGCCCCGGCGCCGACATGAACCCTTATCTCGCCGCAGCGGCCGTGCTGGCCGCCGGGTTGTCAGGCATCGAAAGAAAGTTGAAGCTGACGGCGAAACCGATCCACGGCACCAACCAGGGGGCGGAGAACGTTCCGCGCGCACCGCGCACGCTGATCGAGACGACGCGCGTATTTCGCGACTCCGCTCTGGCGCGAGACTGGTTCGGCGACGATTTCGTCGAGCATTTCGCGGCCACCCGCGAATGGGAATGGCGGCAATGGCTCGACGCGGTCACCGACTGGGAAATGAAGCGCTACTTCGAGATCATATGAGGCGGCAACGTACCGGAGGGGCAGCTTCAGGCGGTAGCGGCCGCTCGGGCGCGATGGCGCTCGCCGTCGTACTGCTGATGGCTTGCCTGGCCGCCGGACCGCTCGCGGCGAGGACACTGCGCTTCGCCAGCGCGTTCGATCCGCAATCGCTCGATCCGCACGCGCTGGCCCTGTTGTACCAGACCCGCGTGGTGAGCCAGATCTACGAGTCGCTGGTGGCTCGCGATCGCAACTTCGCTATCGAGCCAGCGTTGGCCGTGTCGTGGCAGCCAGTCGACGCCAAGCGGTGGCGCTTCAAGCTACGGCCCAACGTCAAATTCCACGACGGGACGCCGTTTACCGCGGACGACGTCGTGTTCTCGATCCAGCGCGCCCTGGCCAAGAATTCGCAACGCGCTTTCCAATTGCGGGGCGTGCTTGAAGCGCGCAGGGTCGATGCCCTGACGGTCGACATCATCCTCGAGTCGCCCGATGCTGTCCTGCCGGAAAAATTGATCTACGTCGGAATCATGAGCAAGGCGTGGTCTGCCGCGCACGATGTCGTCGCACCGCAGAACTACAACGCCAAGCAGGAGACCTACGCGGTTCGCAACACCAACGGCACCGGACCATATGTCCTCAAGAGCTACGAGTCCGATGTGCGTTGCGTCCTGGTCGCCAATCCGCACTGGTGGGGCCGGCGCGGCAACGTCGATGAGGCGACCTACGTGGTCATCCAATCCGACGCCACGCGCTTGGCCGCGCTCGTTTCCGGTGAGGTCGATTTCGTAATCGATCCGCCGTTTCAGGACGTTCCCCGCCTGCAAAAGGAAGGCCGCTTCAAGCTCGCCCAGGTCAGTGACATCGGCACGCAGTATCTTGGCTTCGACCAGAGTCGCGACGAGCTGCAGTTCAGCGATGTGAAGGGACGCAACCCGTTCAAGGACCTTAAAGTGAGGCGCGCGGTCTACGCCGCGATCGATATCGACGCCATCGTGGCCAAGGTGTTGCGCGGTCAGGCTACGGCGAGCGGCTCGTATGTCTCGCGGCTGCTCGACGGTTATGTGCCGGATCTCGAAAGCCGGCCGAAGTACGATCCTGCCGCGGCCCGGGCGCTGCTGAAGGAAGCCGGCTACCCGGACGGATTTCAGGTGACGCTCGACTGCGTCAACGTCGCCTACCGCGCGGCCGTGTGCCAGGCGATCACCGGCATGCTAGCGCAAATCGGCATCCGGACGACGTTCCAGCCTTGGCCGACGGCGACGTTCTTTCCCAAGCTGACGCAGGCGACGACCAGCTTTTTTGAGTTCGGCTGGTCGCCGCAGACCGACCCCTGGCCGATGCTGAATGCGATCGTGCACAGCTACGGCGTCGACGGCCCCGGCACGTTCAACGGCGGGAGGTATTCGAATCCCCGTCTCGACCAACTGATCGATTCGATTCGCGTCGAACCCGATATCGCGCGCCGGCGCCAGCTTGTCGGCGACGCGTTGCGGCTGATGCGTGCCGACTTGCCGCTCCTCCCGCTTTATCGCCGCACGCTGACCTGGGTGATGCGCCCCGAGGTCAGCGTCGCGCAATGGCCAAGCGATATCCTCGAGCTGCGCTTCGTGCGAATCAGCGACGCACAGGAAGTGGGCTCGACCGCCCGATGAGCATCGAGCGATTTGCCTTCCCGACGGCTATTTACTTCGGCGCGGGTGCGCGCAAGCTCGTTGCCGAGCACCTGGCCGCGCAGGGTCTGGAGCGCCCGCTGATCGTCACCGACCGCGGCATCGCTCCGTTGCCGCTGCTTGCGAAGTTCATCGCCGACCTGCATCGCCTCGACGTCGCCGTGTATTCCGACATCTGGGGCAATCCGGTCAAAAGCCAGGTCGCTGATGGCGTCACCGCCTTCCGCAAGCATCGCGCTGATTCGATCATCGGACTGGGCGGAGGCGCTGCGCTCGATGTCGCCAAGGCGATCGCGCTGATGGCGGTCCACCAGGGCGACGTGCTCCACTACGCATGGGACCACCCGCAAGTCCGGCCGATCGAGCACGAGCTGCCCTATTTCGTCGCGCTGCCGACGACCGCAGGCACCGGATCCGAAGTCGGCCGCTCGAGCGTCATATCTGACGATGCGACGCACATCAAGAAGATCATCTTTTCGCCGCGGCTGCTCGCCAAGGCGGTATTCGCCGACCCCGAACTGACGCTCGATCTGCCGCCGGCGATCACCGCGGCGACCGGCATGGACGCGCTGACCCACAACGTCGAGTCGTACCTGTCTCCGGCATACCACCCTTTGTGCGACGGCATCGCGCTCGAAGGGGCTCGCATCGCGGCCCGGTCGCTGCGCACCGCGGTGCGCGAGCCGCATAACCTGCAGGCGCGCTCCGACATGCTGATGAGCTCGATGATGGGTGCGATCGCGTTTCAGAAGGACCTGGGCGCCGTTCATTCCTGCGCGCATGCGCTGTCGACCGTCGCCGATCTGCACCATGGGCTCGCCAACGGCATCATGATCGACCACGTGATGCGCTTCAATCTTCAGAGCGCGACGGCGAAAATGGCCGAGCTGGCCCACGTCGTCGGCGCCGGCGCGACCGGCGCTCGGCTGGAAGCGAATGCCGAAGCCTTCATCGACTGGCTGGCGACGCTCAAGCGCGACCTCGGGATTCCGGCGACGCTGTCCGGGCACGCGGCCAAGCGGCCGGTGACCAAAGCCGACATCCCGGCGCTGGTCGACGTCGCGATCAACGACACCTGCCACCAGACCAATCCCCGCAAGTGCACGCGCGCGGACTTCGAGCGGATTTTCGCCGAGGCGATGTGAGCGTCGGCTCGCAACGATGCGCGTCTCTCGGCGCGCGCCACGCATGCTGAAAATCGGCATTTCCGCCTGTTTTTTCCATGCCGACCCGAAGCGCGCGCTGTTCAAGGGCATGACCTTGCAGTACATCGAGCAGAACATGGCGCATTGGGTGATGCAGCGGGATGCGCTCGCGCTAATGATTCCTTCGCCGGACGGTACGACGCGGCGTCCCGGCAGTGCGGTGACCATCGATGACTACGCGCGCGAGCTCGACGGCCTGCTGCTGATGGGCGGCGCCGACGTGTGTCCCGAATCCTACGGCGAGGCCGCGCTGCGTCCCGAGTGGGACGGCGACCGGGTGCGCGACGACTACGAGATCGCGCTGCTCAAGGCGTTCGTCGCACAAGCCAAGCCTGTGCTCGGCGTCTGCCGCGGTGCGCAGATCATCAACGTCGCGCATGGCGGCACGCTGTACCAGGACATCGCGACTCAGCGACCGGGCGCGCTCGAGCACCGCAACTGGGACGTCTACGCCGCCAACTTCCATCGGACGGCGATCGTGCCCGGCAGCGGACTCGCGGCGCTGTATCCGGGGCGCGCGATCGCGAAAACCAATTCGGTCCACCATCAGGCGGCCAAGGACCTCGGCCAGGACCTGGTCGTCGAAGCGTGGTCCGAGCCCGACCGCCTGGTCGAGGCGCTGCGCTGGTCGGGACCTTCATACGTGTTCGGCGTGCAATGGCATCCGGAGTTCCACGACCCGGGTGACGCGAGCCTGCTCGACGACACGCCTATCCTCGATGACTTCCTCGCGCGCGCCAGGCATTGATCGAAAGGGCTCGATGAAAATCATCAATCCGGCGACCGGCGAGACGATCGCCGAAATCGAGGAAGACCGCAGCACCTCGGTGCGCAAGAAATACGAGCGCGCACGCGCTGCGCAGGGCGACTGGGCGGCGCTGCCGCTCAAAAAACGGCTCGACGCCATCCGCGCCTTCCGAGAGCAGGTCGTCGCGATGCAGGACACGCTGGCACGCACGCTGACCCTCGAGGTCGGCAAGCCGATACGCCAATCGAGAAACGAGCTCAACGGCTTGTTGCCGCGCCTCGACTTCTTCCTGGCCGAGGCTGCAGGGGTGCTGCGCGAAGAAAAGGTGTTCGCCGACGTCAAGCAGAACCTCGAGGAACGCATCTCGCACGAGCCGCTCGGCGTCGTCGCCAACATCTCGGCGTGGAATTATCCGTATTTCGTCGGCGCCAACGTGTTCGTGCCGGCGCTGCTTGCCGGCAACGCCGTGCTTTATAAGCCTTCGGAATTCGCCACGCTGACGGGCAGGCATATCGCCGACCTGATGCACGAATCCGGCGTGCCGGAGGATGTCTTCGTTCCCGTATTCGGCGGCGGCGCCACCGGTGCGGCGCTGCTGCGGCAGCCGGTCGACGGCGTCTTTTTCACCGGCTCGTACGCGACCGGCACCAAGATCGGCGCGGCGGCCGGCCGCCGGATGATCAAGGTGCAGCTCGAGCTCGGCGGCAAGGACCCCGTTTATGTCTGCGACGACGTCGACGCGAAGAGCGCCGCGGCCGGCATTGCCGACGGCGCTTTCTACAACACCGGACAGTCGTGCTGTTCGGTCGAACGTATCTATGTGCACGAAAGCATCCACGACGCTTTCGTCGAAGCCTTTGTCGCCGAGGTCGAGGGCTACCGGGTGGGCGATCCGCTCGACGACAAGACCTACATCGGACCGATCACGCGGCGGGCGCAACTCGATGTCTTGCAAAAACAAGTGACCGACGCCAAACGGCGCGGCGCGAGCTTGCTGACCGGCGGCAAGGTCATCAAGCGCAACGGCAACTGGTTCGAGCCGACGGTCCTGACCGAGGTCGACCACCGGATGAGCCTGATGCGGGAGGAGAGTTTTGGTCCGGTCATCGGCATCCAGAAGGTCAAGGACGACTCCGAGGCGGTGTTGATGATGAACGACAGCGAATATGGTCTCACCGCAGCCATCTACACGCCGGATGAAAAGCGGGCGCGCCGGATCCTGTCGAAAATAAGATCGGGCTCGGTGTACTGGAATTGCTGCGATCGCGTGAGTCCGCGGCTGCCCTGGTCGGGCGTCGGTCATTCCGGCATCGGGCTGACGTTGTCGACCTACGGCATCCAGACGTTCACCCGGCCCAAGGCTTGGCACCTGCGCGGCGCCTGACGCGTGCGGCAGAGATCCGGCCTCGGCGCTTGCGCTAAAATCCGCTCGTCCCTGCGATTACCTGAGGAAATGCGATGACCTGTCTTACTCGCCCAACCGTCGCTTTCGCCGTTCTGTCCGCGTTCGCGTGCGCGGTGCACGCGGCGGATGCTCCAAAGTCGCAGGCGGCCGCGAGCAAGGACGTCGATCGCGGCAAATACATTGTGCAGATCGGCGGCTGCAACGACTGCCACACGCCCGGCTACGCGGCAACCGGCGGCAAGGTTCCGGAAAAGGACTGGCTGGTCGGCGGTGACCTCGGCTGGCGCGGTCCCTGGGGAACGACCTATCCGGTCAATCTGCGGCTGTACATGCAGAGGGTGAGCGAACCGGAGTGGTTGTACGTCGTGAAATCCGAGGAAATGCGGCCGCCGATGCCGTGGTTCACGCTCCGCGCGATGACCGATGCGGACTTACGCGCCGTCTATCGCTACATCCGTTCTCTCGGCCCCGCAGGGACTGAAGCACCGGCCTTTCTGCCGCCGGACCAGGAGCCCAAGCCGCCGTACGTGCAGTTCCCTGCGCCGCCGAAATAACGGCAAGCGCGAAAGCCCGAAGGTTCAGCCGCGGTCCTGCAGCTCGGCGGCCTTCAGAGTGTTCGCCAGCAGCATTGCAATGGTCAGCGGGCCTACGCCGCCGGGCACCGGCGTGATCCACGCTGCCCGCTCGGCGGCCGCGATGTCGACGTCGCCGCAGAGCCGGCCTTCCGCATTCCGGTTCATGCCGACATCGATGACGATCGCGCCCGGCTTGATCCAGTCGGCGGCGACGAAATAGGGTTTGCCCACCGCGGCGACCAGCACGTCGGCCTGGCGAACGATGCCCGGCAGATCGCGCGTCGCCGAATGGCAGACCGTCACCGTGCAACGAGCCATCAAGAGCTCGAGCGCCATCGGCCGGCCGACGATGTTCGATTGCCCGATGATCACCGCGTGTTTTCCCACCAGATCTTCGCCGGTTTCGGCCAGAAGGCGCATGCAGCCGTACGGCGTGCACGGACGCAACACCGGGCGTTTCAGCACCAGCCTGCCGATGTTGTACGGATGAAAACCGTCGACGTCCTTGGAGGGGTCGATGCGCTCGGTGACTCTCTCCGGATCGATTTGCTTCGGCAGCGGCAACTGAACCAGGATTCCGTGCACGGCCGGGTCCGCATTCAGCTGGTCGATCAGCGCCAGCAGCGTGGCTTCCGATGTGTCGGCCGGGAGGTCGTGCGAATAGGACAGCATGTTCGCCGCTTCGGTGAACTTTCGCTTGTTGCGAACGTAGATCTGCGAGGCCGCGTTTTCGCCGACCAGGACGACAGCGAGCCCGGGACGCGGCAAGCCCGACGCGACACGCGCTGCGACGCGCTCGCTCAAGGCGGCGTTCAGCCCCGCGGCCAGCGTCTTGCCATCGAGGATGCGTGCGCTCATCGCAGTGTCGGGCAACAGTGCAAAGCCGCGAATCTTACCGGATTTCGATCACCGGCCACGCCCTGGCCCGGGCCAGCGCCGCCAGCGTCGGATCCGGATTGACTGCCACCGGATGGGTGATTCGCTCGAGCAGCGGAACATCGTTGCGCGAGTCGCTGTAAAACCAGCTCTCCCGGAAATCGTCCAGCCGCTGCTGGCGCTGCGCCAGCCACGCCTCGAGGCGCACGACCTTGCCTTCGCGCATGTTCGGCGTGCCCGACACCTTGCCGGTGTAGCGGCCGGCGATCATCTCGGGCTCGGTCGCGATCAGGTGCTCGAAGCCCAGCTCGTCCGCGATCGGCGCGGTCAGGAAGCGGCTGGTCGCCGTCGTCAGCACCAGCAGGTCGCCGGCGCGGCGATGCCGGTCGACCAGCGCACGCGCCGCCGCCGGGATCGCGGGTCGTATCGCACGCGCCAGATACTCGGCGCGCCAGGCGTTCAATTGCGGCGGATCGCGACCTTTGAGCGTCGCCAGGTAGAACTCGGTGAACTCCAGCACGCCGACTTCGCCGCGTCGGTAGCGATCGACGATCGCGCGGTTGCCCTGCTCGAACACGGTGCGGTCCAGCGCGCCCTCGCCGATCAGGAACTCGACCCAGGCTTCGTCGCTGTCGAGCGCAAGCAGCGTGTGATCGAGATCGAACAGTGCGAGTACGTCGGAAGGCACGAACGAGGACGAAGGATACAATCGCCGAATGAGGGCCGACGGCATTGTACCTGCGATCCACGCGCGGCTCGCGCAGGCGCTCGCCGCACCGCAAGGCCAGTACGCCGCGTTTAGCATCGACGGCCACACCGTCGGCTGGATCGACCCCGCGCGCACCGAGCGCCTGTCCGCCTTCGCTTCGGTATTTGTACGTGCTGAAGGCGAGATCCGGCTTGCCGCGACGCTCGCCGGCCGCAACGCGCGAACCGCTGCCGTCGACGCGGTGACGCGCGCGCTTGCCGGCGAGGGTCTGCTCTCCGCGTGGCGCGACGAGCGCTATGCGGTCGCCGTCGAGTTCGGCGCCGCGCCGCTCGTCGACATCGAGCGCGCGGCGGCGCGCTATTTCGGCATTCGCACCTACGCCGTGCACGTCAACGGGTTGGTGCGCAACGGCGACGACCTGGCGATGTGGCTCGCGCGGCGCAGTCCGACCAAGGCGATCGATCCTGGCCTTCTGGACAATCTGGTCGGCGGCGGCATCGCCACCGGCTACGGCGTGCTCGACACCCTGCGCAAGGAGGCGTGGGAGGAGGCCGGCATCCCGGCCAGCGTCGCCGCGCGGGCGCGCCCGGAGGGCAGCATCGACATCTGCCGGGCGCAGCCGCAGGGCCTGCAGCGCGAAACCGTATTCGTCTATGACCTCGAGCTCGATGCTGATTTCAGGCCGGCGAATCAGGATGGCGAGGCGGTCGAGCACCGGCAGCTGACGATGTCCGACGCGGCGAAACTGATCGCCGCCGACGGGGGCGATGACGCAGTCACGGCCGACGCCAGCCTGGTCATCCTCGACTGCCTGCTTCGCCACGGCGCGCTGGGACCGGATCGCTCCGACATTCGCGCACTGTCGGCATTCCGGCACGCGGTGCTCGAGCCCGCGGCTCAGAAAAACGGCCGCGGTGCCTGGCCGCCTGGCGCGCAGTCCCGGCCTACGCGGCCTTGACGGTGGCCGGCGCGATCTGGCGGATGCCCAGATCCGCCAGGGCGTCGCGCACCGCATTGACGGCGTGACGCATCTCGTAGGGCCCTATCGCGCCGATGCACCCGACCCGGAAGGTTTCGAGCTGCGTCAGCTTGCCGGGATAGAGAATGAAGCCCTTGTCGCGCACCTTGTCGTAGAACGCCTTGAACGCATAGCGCGGGTCCGCCGGCGCGTGGAAGGTCACGATAATCGGCGCCTGGATGCGCGCATCGAGAAACGGCCGGAAGCCCATTTCCTTCATCCCTGCGATCAGGGTCTCGCAGTTGGCCGTATAGCGCGCGAGCCGCGCCGGCTGGCCTCCTGCGGCCAGATATTGCTCGAGCGCGGCATCGAGGGCGACGACGACATGCGTCGGCGGCGTGTAGCGCCACTGTGTCGTCTTTTCCATGTACGCCCATTGGTCGTACAGATCGAGCGACAGCGAGGACGAGTTGCCGGCGCATTGCTCGAGCACGCTTTTCCGCGCGAAGACGAAGCCCATGCCCGGCGGACCTTCGATGCACTTTCCCGACGCGGCGATCAGCGCGTCGAAGGGAACCGCCTTCGCGTCGATAGGAATCGCGCCGAACGAGCTCATCGCGTCGATGATCAGGCGCCGGCCGCGTTGCGCTACCGCTTCGGCGATCTCCGGCAGCGGGTTGAGGATTCCCGTCGAGGTCTCGCAGTGGATCAGAGCGACGTGCGTGATCGATGGATCGGCGTCGAGCTTCCTGGCGACGTCGGCGGCAGTGGTCGGCACATCCTCGGCGGTTTCGAATACCGATAGCTTGCGCCCCATCATCTCGGTCAGGCGGGCGAGCCGTTTGCCATAGGCACCGTTGATCAGCACCAGCAGGTGGCCGCCGGCGCGCGGCACCAGCGTGTTGACCGCCGCTTCGACCGAGAACGTGCCGCTGCCTTGCATCGGCACGCAGACATGCGTGCCCTCGCCGTTGACGACCGCGGTCAGCCGTGCGCGCACGCGTGCGGTGACCGCGTTGAAGCTTGCGTCCCATGAGCCCCAGTCGCGGAGCATTGCCGCCTTGGTGGCGAGCGAGGTGGTCAACGGCCCCGGCGTCAGGAGAATGGGGTCACGCCCGCTGTAGGTCATGAAAAGCTCCTCTCAAGGATTTCGCATCACGTGGCGACCGGCGTCCGCCAGGCCTGCGTGCGGGTCACCAGGAAACGCGTCAACAGCGCATAAACGAGACATATTACGATCGAGGTCGCGACGATGAGCGTCGCCATCGCGGCGGCGGGTCCGATCTCGCCGGCTTCGTCGAGATTCACGATTGCCACCGAAGCGAGCTTGGTGTCGGGCGAATAGAGAAAGATCACCGCCGACAGCGTGACCATCGCATTGATGAAAAGATAGCGCGCGATGTCGAGGATCGCGGGCAGGCAGACCGGCACGGTAACCCGGAAGAATGTCTTGTAGAACGGCACCTTCAGCGACGCCGAGACAGCCTCGAATTCGTTGTCCAGCGCCTTCAACGCCGTCACCGCGGTCAGGTGACTTGACGTGTAGTAGTGGATGACCGTCGACAACACAAGGATCGTCATCGTCCCGTAGAGGATATTAAGCGGGTTGGATGGCGCGTTGAAGAAAAAGATGTAGCCCAGGCCCAGGACCATGCCCGGAACCGCCATCGGAATCGAGGCGAGAAAGCGCATCGCCGTGCGAACTGGCGCCAGCCCGCGAGTCTTCTCCAGCAGGTAGGCGCCACCGAAGACAAGCACGGTGCCGGCGAGCGCAGTCAGCAGCGCCATGCGCAGGCTGTTGAAATACGAGTCGATCACCCCGCCGTCGATCAGGCCGAACCCGTAGTGTCGCAGGCTGAATGATTTGTCGTACGGCCACAGCTTGATGAACGATGTGTAGATCGCCATGCCGAGCACGGCGAGCATGACGACGCACACGGTCGCGCAAAAAGCGAGCATCGCCAGGTCGAAGCCTCGCGAAGGTCGTGGCACGTATGCCACCGCGCGCGACGAGAATTGCGATTGCTGGCGGCTTTGCATCCACCAGTCGATGGCGAAGGCGATGACCACGGGCAGTAACAGTATCAATCCGACGATAGCGCCGCGGTTGAAGTTCTGCTGTCCGATAACCTGCTGATAGATGTCTATGGCGAGCACGTGGTAGTTTCCGCCGATGACCTTCGGGATGCCGAAATCGCTGACCGTGTATGAGAAGACCACCATCGCGGCGCTTACTAGGCCGTAGCGCGCCGAAGGCAGAGTGATGGTGAAGAACTGTCTTCGCCTCGTCGTACCCAGCGATTCTGCCGCCTCATAGAGGCGACGGTCGGTCAGCAGCAGCGAAGTCAGGACGATCATCAACGCATGCGGAAAGATCGCGTAGATCGAGCTGATCACGATCCCGATCGGTCCGTAGACCGAGTGGCCGAAGAGCAAACCCTTAAGCGCGCCCTGATTGCCGAACCACTGGATGAACGAAATTGCCGCAAGCAGCGACGGCGCCAGAATCGGCGTCAGCGCGATCAGGCGAAACACGCTCTTAGCCGGCATGCAGCTCCTTGTGAGCCCGTAAGCAAACGTGAAGGCCAGCGGAATGGTAACGATCGTTACGATGATCGCGACGAAAAGCGTATTGGTCAGCGATTCGACCAATCCCGGCGACTGCACATAATCGAGGATTTGGCCGAATCCCACGAATGTGCCGTCCTTGTCCTGGACGCTCTTGACCAGGATCGCGCCGAGCGGCGCGAGCAGGAACAGGACCAGCGCCGTACAGGCGAGCAGCAGCAGCGCCTGGGCCGCGCGCTGGGGCCAGTCGATGCTGCCCGTCGGCGCAGATGGCTCGGAGACCGGTGTTGCGAGTGTCGCCACAGGTGTCAAGCGAGCAAACGCATGCACTCAGGCGGGAATCCAACCGACACCGGCGCTCCCTCGCCCAGTGCCATGCGGTCCAAACTCTGTCGCGACAGGGTCACCAGCAGCGGCTGATCCTGCTGGTCACCGACCCGGACTGTCACGAGGCAGAAAGCGCCAAGAAACTCGATCTTCTGCACCTGTGCGTTGGCGCGGCTTGCCTCCGGCCCCACCGCGCCGTTCACCTGCACGTCTTCCGGCCGCAGGTAGAGCTTCACACGTGTTCCAGGCGCAACGTCGGGCGCGCCCGGCACCGCGCCGATGCTCATGCCGCAAACGCGAAAGCGGCCGGCGTCTTCGGCAACCGCGCTCAGCACGTTCACCTTGCCGACAAAGTCGGCGACAAACGCCGAGGCCGGTTCGCGGTAGATCTGTCGCGGCGTACCGACCTGCTCGATGCGGCCTTGGTTCATCACCACGACCGTGTCGGCCATCGACAGCGCTTCCTCCTGATCGTGCGTCACCATGATGGTCGTCACGCCCAGGCGCTGCTGCAAAGCGCGAATCTCGCCCCTCAGGCGTACGCGCTCCAGCGCATCAAGTGCCGACAGCGGCTCGTCGAGCAGAAGCAGCCCGGGCGACGTCGCCAGCGCGCGAGCGAGCGCGATCCGCTGTTGCTGTCCACCCGAAAGCTGGCCCGGATACTTGGTCCCCGCGTCGGGCAATCCGACAAGCGCCAACAGCTCCGCGACACGCGTGCGAATCCGCGCACGTCCTGCGCGCCGGTTGACCAGCCCGTAGCCGACGTTGTCGCTGATCGTAAGATTAGGAAACAACGCATACGACTGGAACACAATGCCATAGTCGCGCTTGACCGCCGGCAGACGCGAAATGTCGCGACCGTTCTGTACGATCCGGCCGCGATCCTGCGTCTCGAGGCCCGCGATGATGCGCAACAGCGTAGTCTTGCCGCACCCGGAAGGCCCCAGGAACGTGACGAGATCGCCGCGCGCGACCTCGAGCGACACGCCGGATAACGCCGTAAAACGGCCGAACTGCTTGGCGACATCCGCGAGCGACAGGAACGCGTCCTGGCGCGGGGGTTGAGCTTGCATCTCAGGCACTAGGGACACGGCGCGCGAGACGAGGGACGCATCATGCCCCTCTCCACGCGCTCCGGCCCCCGGTTGACGCCGCTACTTCGGCAGCGACTTGCTGTTGTAGCGCTTGGTCCATTCGGCCAGGATCCGGTCGCGATTCTTGGCCGACCATTCGAAATCGTTCTTGATCAGGTGCTTCTCGTAATCCACCGGGATGAATTCGAGCTGCTTGCTCATTCCCGGCATGGCGACGACGGCGAAGTTGTCGGCAAACAGCTTCATCGCGTCCGGCGTAGCAAGCCAGTCCATCAGCTTTTCCGCTGCCGCCATCTTCTTGGTTGTCTTCATGATGCCGCTGGCCTCGAGGTCCCAGCCCAGCCCCTCGGACGGAAACACGATGTCGACCGGCGCACCGGACTTCTTGGTCGCCATGGCACGGTATTCGAACGAGATGCCGATCGGAAATTCGCCCGCCCCGGCCTGCTTGCACGGCTGCGAGCCGGAGTGCGTGTAGACGCCGACGTTCTCGTGCAGCGCGTCCATGAACTTCCAGGCATCCTGCTCGCCCCACATCTGCAGCCAGCCCGATACATCCAGGAATCCGGTGCCGGACGACGCCGGATTGGGCATCACGATCTTGCCTTTGTAGACAGGCTTGGTGAGATCCTTCCACGACGCGGGCTTGGGCAGATTCTGCTTCTGCGCCTCGACCGTGTTGAAGCAGATTGCGGCGCCGTAGACATCCATGCCTACCCAGCGCGGCGGGTTCTGCGAGTCGCGATACCGCGCGGGAATCTTGTCGAGTCCCTTGGGCGCGTACGGCTGCAGCATGCCTTCGTTGGCGAACACCGCCATGCTCGACGCCGACGTGCCGATGACAAGATCGGCCTGCGGATTTGCCTTCTCGGCGAGAACCTTCGCGGTGATTACGCCGGTGGAATCGCGCACCCACTTAAGCGCGATGTCCGGATAAGCCTTGTTGAACGCTGTCTCGTACGCTTTGATCTGATCGGTTTCGAGCGCCGTGTAGACCAGCAATTCGGTCTTTTGCGCCAGCGCTGTGCCCGACCAGCCAATCGCGCCGGCCAGCACGAACAGTGCGACGCGATGCCACCTGGACTTGCATGTCGCGACTTGCATTGCTTCCTCCCCAAGAATTGAGACGACGACCCAGAAAATCCTACGCGCCCCGCGCGCGGCGCGCAAACGACGATTGTCGCATGCTGTGGCAGCACCCTGGACTGCAGCCCGCGAGTTCAGCCATACTATGCAATTATTGCAGATTGTTGACAATCTACAGTAACAGGCATGTAATGCAAGCGTGCTGAAATTGCTCAAACCTAACGGCGCGCGGGCCGCGGGCGCATCGAAGTCTCGTGGGCGGTCCGCGACCGACGGGCGTGCGAGCCACGGCGGGCTTCCGCCTGGCACCGGCGTCGGTGCGTCGATCATCCTGCTCCAATCGAACTCGTTGCCGGGACTGGTCCAGCGGGAGCTCGAACGGATGATTCTGGCCGGAGACCTGGTACCGGGCTCCAAGCTCAACGAAGCGTTGCTCGCCAAGGCCTTGGGCGTTTCGCGCGGACCCGTGCGCGAGGCATTCCGCGCCCTCGAGGAATCCGGCCTGGTGCGGCTGGAGAAAAATCGCGGCGTCTACGTGCGCCAGATCCCGATCGAGGAAGCAGACGATATCTACGAGCTCCGCGCCGTGCTCGATGATTTTGTCGGCCGCAGGGTCGCCGCGACGGCGAGTCCGGAAGCGGTGCGCGCGCTTCGCGGCGATGTCGCCCGAATGGAAAAGGCCGCGGCGCGAAATGACGTCGACACCTATCTGACCGCCAACTTGGACTTTCACGACCGGCTGGTCACGTTGGCGGGCAACGCCAAGCTGTTGCTTACCTATCGCCGGCTGGCCAACGAGCTCAGGCTTTTCCGGCGGGCGACCTTGGCGCAGGGTGACACGCTGTCGGTATCCACGCGCGAGCATCGCGAGATCGTCGACCAGATTGCTGCCGGTAAGGTGGCTGGCGCCGGGCGCGCTCTCTACGATCATGTGATGGCAAGCCGTGAACGCATGCATCGTCTATATGCCGCTAGCGACAAGCCGCCGGCGCTCCGGTCGACGCGTCCGGCAATCGACAAATGAGCGCCGATACCGCAACACGTTGAACCCGAACTCGAATTCGCCGTGCCGCGCGAACCGACCACAACGCCTTTGATCAGCGGCAGATCCCTAAGGAGGAAGCAAATGCACCCATTCGATCATCCCCGCGCCACTCAACCAGCGCGCCCTGCCCGACGCATGCTGGCCGTAGCCGCCTTGGCTACATTCGTCTTCACCGTCGGCGCTCAAGCACCGGCTGCCGCGCAGGCCTGCGAAGACCCGAAGGTGCTCAAGTTCTCGATCATTCCGACGCAGGAGTCGGTGCGCGAGCTCACGCTGTACAAGCCGGTGATGGATCTTCTGTCGAAGAATACCGGCAAGAAGATCGAGTTCTACATGCCAACCTCGTATTCGTCGGTCGTCGAGGCCCTGATGGGCAAGTGGGTCGACGTCGCCGTCCTCGGACCGGAATCGTACGTGATCGCCCACAACAAGGACGCGACGATCGAGGTCTTCGCCACCTATTACAAAACCAAGGTCGGCGTCCAGGAGGCGGGGCCCGGCTACAAGTCGCTGTTGATCACCAAGAAAGGGTCGAAATTCACGACGGTCGATTCGTTGAAGGGCTCGGTAATGCTGCTGGTCGATCCCGCCAGCACGTCGGGGGCACTGATTCCCGAGGCGGTATTCGCCAAGAAGGTCATCAACATGCCGCTGAACCAGTATTTCAGCAAGGTCGCCTTTTCCGGAGGCCACGACCTGTCGACCCTCGCGGTGGCCGATGGCCGCGCCGACGCTGCCTTTGTCGCCAGTCACCGCTTCATGAACACCGTCGCTACCGGCAAGGTGAAGGTCGAGGACTTCAATTATCTGTGGTCGTCACCGCTGATCCCTCAGGATCCGTTCGTCTACCGCGGCACGCTGTGCGCCCCGCTGAAGGAGCAGATCGCCAAGACCTTCCTGACGCTGGAAACGACGCCTGAAGGCAAGAAGTATCTGGAAAACGTCGAGTCGGAGAAATTCGTGAAAATGACCGACGCCGACTACAACATCATTCGCGACGCCGGCATCAAGTAGGTGTCCGAGGCCGAGAGGCGGCCCGGACGTTTCGACGTCCGGGTTTCACTCCGGCATTTGCTCATGCTCGTTCGTCAAGCCAATCCGCGATGACCGTCGCGCTCGAAGTCAGGAACCTCCGCGCCGGCTACGCCGGGCGTGAAATCCTCAAGGGCGTCAGCTTCCAGGTTGACGCCGACGATTTTTTCGCGATCATCGGCCCCAGCGGCGCGGGGAAATCGACTTTGATCCGATGCGTGAACCGCCTGGTCGAACCGACCGGCGGCCAGGTGCTGTTCCACGGCGTCGACCTTCTCCAGCTCGACCAGGCGCGCCTGCGCGAGGCGCGGCGCAATATCGGCATGATCTTCCAGGAATTCAACCTGATCGAGCGGCTGTCGGTGATGGATAACGTTCTTACCGGCAGGCTCGGCTATACCGGGACGCTGCGCAGCCTGATGCGCATGTTCACCGCCGAGGACATCCGGCAGGCGCTTGCGCTGCTCGATCGCGTCGGCCTGGGCGAATACGTCGACAAGCGTGCGGATCGCCTCTCCGGGGGGCAACGGCAGCGCGTCGGCATCGCCAGAGCGCTGATCCAGAATCCGCGCATGCTGCTGGTCGACGAGCCGACGTCGAGCCTCGATCCGAAGATCTCGCGAGAAGTCATGGGATTGATCCGCGAGATCGCGCGGGAATTCCATATCCCCGTCCTGTGTAACATCCACGACGTCGAGCTCGCGACCGAATTCTGCACGCACGTGATCGGCCTGCAGGACGGCGTCAAGAAATTCGAGGGCCGTCCGGCCGAATTGAATGCGCAGGCGCTGCACGAGATCTACGCGATGGAGGTCCTGTGAACGGGCCGGCGGTCGACGTGCGCGCCGCCGCGATCGCCGCAGGCCGCCGGCGTGGCCGGGCGCTGCGTTCACTGACCTATCTCGCGATATTCGGCGCGGTGCTGTGGAGCATCCAGGTCATCATGATCGCTGACACCGATTGGGCACGGCTCGCCGCAAGCTCCGCCGGCAAGACGCTCGCGAGTTTCCTCGAGTTCGACTACCGCTTGCTGCCGGAGCTCGTCGACCCGACGATCGACACCGCGTTGATGGCGACGCTCGCGACATTGGCCGGGCTGTTGCTCGCGATTCCCGTCGCCTGGCTCGGCGCGGCGAACATCAGTCCGCTCGGCCGCGCTTCGTATGTCGTCGGCCGGTTCCTGATGACCGTATCGCGTTCGGTGCATGAAATCGTGTGGGGGCTGATTTTCGTTTCCGCGGTCGGGCTGGGAGCGCTCGCCGGCATCCTCGCGATGGGCGTGCGGTCGGTCGGCTTCATCTCCAAGATCATCGCCGAGGCGATCGAAGACGTTCAACCCGGGCCGATCGAGGCGATGCGCGCCGTCGGCGGCAACCGGTTCCAGGTACTGTGGTATGGCATCTTGCCGCAGATCGTGCCGGTGGTGCTCGGCACGATGATCTTCGAGTGGGACATCAACATCCGCCGCTCGACGATCATGGGGCTGGTAGGCGCCGGCGGTCTCGGGCTCGTGCTCTTTCGCCAGATGGCGATGCTCAACTACGGCGGCGTCGCGACGGTGATCCTCGCCGTGCTGTGCTTGATCATTCTCGGCGAGATCGTGTCCTACTATGCCCGCAAAGCCGTCATTTGATCCCGCGCTGATCGCGCGAGGCCCCGCGGGCCAGCCGGCGGCGTTCGCGCGCGGAACGACGGCGGAACGCGACGCCGCAGCCGGCATTCCCTCCGGCTGGCAGCGCTTTCGCTTTCCGCAAAGTCTTTATCGATATGCCGCACTGCTGGCCACACTCGCGTTCATCGCCTATGCCGTCGACCGCCTGAACATCGACCTGGAGCGGCTGCCCGGCATCCTCGGGCGCATCGCCGCGACGCTCGGACAGCGCTATTTCCCGCCCAACATAGAACACATCACGCGCGCCGATTACCTGCATTCGGTGCTCGAGACGATGCAGATGTCGTATCTCGCAACGGTGCTCGGCATCGTGCTGGCGATACCGCTCGCCTGGCTTGCGTCGTTCAATCAGACGCCGAGCCGGCGCGTCGGGTATGGACTAGCGCGGCTGATCATCATGGGTTGCCGTTCGGTGCACGAAATGATCTGGACGATCCTGCTCGTCGCAGTGCTCGGGTTTGGCATGCTTCCCGGCACGCTGGCGCTGACACTCTTCTGCATCGGCTTCGCCGGCAAGCTTTTCACCGAGGCGATCGAGGCGATCAGGTCCGGCCCGGTCGAGGCGATACGCGCGACCGGCGGCAACCGCCTGCAGGTTTTCATCTTCGCGGTGCTGCCGCAGGTGCGCGTCGCCTGGACCGGCATTTCGATCTACACTTGGGACGTCGTCTTCCGGGCGGCCACCGTCGTCGGTTTTTTCGGGGCCGGCGGAATGGGATGGTACTTGCGCGAAAGCGTGCAGCGGATCGCCTCGCACGACGTCGCCGCGATCCTGCTTTCGATCATCATCGTCGTCGTCGCTGCGGAGCTTTTCTCGGCGTGGCTGCGCCGCCGCGTTTCCATTGCCATCGCCTGACCAACCTACTTCAACGAAGCTCCAAAAATGCACAATAACAAAGGAACCATCGATGGCTGATGCCGGCTTGTCCTCGATTGCCGTCAACGGACGCAGCTACCGCGCGCCGGAGCAGCCGCTGGTCGTCCTGTGCATTGACGGCTGCGAACCCGACTACATCACGCAGGCGATCGAAGCCGGGTCGGCACCGTTCTTGCGCCGCATGTGCGAACGCGGAACCTCGCTGCTGGGCGACTGCGTCGTGCCGAGCTTCACCAACCCGAACAATCTTTCGATCGTCACCGGCGCCCCGCCCTCGGTACACGGGATCTGCGGCAATTTCTTCTTCGACCGCGATACCGGCCAGGAAGTGATGATGAACGACGCGCGCTATCTGCGTGCCGAAACGATACTCGCCCGGTTTTCTCAGGCTGGAGCCAAGGTGGTAGTCGTGACGGCCAAGGACAAGCTGCGCACCCTGCTCGGCAGCGGCATGCGCGGAGTCTGTTTTTCTGCAGAGAAAGCGGACAGGGCCAATGCCGCCGAGCACGGCATAAGCGATGTGCTCGCGCTGGTCGGCAAGCCGCTTCCTTCGGTATACAGCGCCGAATTGTCAGAATTCGTTTTTGCGGCAGGCGTCGAACTGTTGAAGCGCGACCGTCCCGCTATCATGTATCTCTCGACCACTGACTATGTACAGCACAAGCACGCGCCGGGCACGCCGGCAGCCAATGCTTTCTACGAGATGATGAACGGCTACCTGGCTCAGCTTGATTCATTGGGCGCGACGATCGCGCTGACCGCCGATCACGGCATGAACGCCAAGACCGATGCCGGCGGCAAGCCGCAGATCATATTCCTTCAGGACTGGTTCGATCGCACGCTCGCCCCGGGCGCAGCGCGGGTGATTCTGCCGATCACCGATCCATATGTCGCGCACCACGGATCGCTGGGATCGTTCGCCACCTGCTATCTGCCCGCCGGCGCGAACGTGGCCGACGTCTGCTCTCGGTTGTCGGCCGTATCGGGCATCGAGACCGTGCTCTCGCGCGCCGCCGCCGCGGCCCGCTTCGAGCTGCCGCCCGACCGCCTCGGGGACATCGTGATCACTTCGGAGCGACTTTGCGTGCTCGGCACGACGCCGGCGCGGCACGATCTCTCCGGCCTCGACGCGCCGCTGCGCTCACACGGCGGCATTTCCGAGCAGCGCGTTCCGCTGCTGTTCAACCGCGTGTTGCGCAACATCGATCCCGCGCGCCGGCTGCGCAATTTCGACGTGTTCGATCTCGCGCTCAACCATTTGAATTGATCGAACGGTGCCGCCGAACATGACGTCCTGGCAATATCACAATCCGGTCGCAGTGCATTTCGGTGCCGGCTGCGTCGATGGGCTGCCGCGCATCCTTGCCGGACGCAAGGCCACGCTGGTGACCTTTCCCGAAGCCGCCGGCTTGGGTTTGACCGCGCGCCTGGAGCGGCTACTCGGCGCATCGCTGGTCGCCATCATCGATCGCACCCAGGCCAATCCCGACGTCGATGGACTCGCCGACCTTTACTGCGACTTCTGGAAGCGGCCCGACCAGGGAGACATCCTCGTCGCGGTCGGCGGCGGCAGCGTGCTCGATACCGCCAAGGCGCTGATGGTGGGCACCGCCGACGGAAGCTTCGAAGCGCTGATCGCGCTGCTGGCCACCGGCAAGCCGTTCGCGCCGCACCGGATCAAGCCGCTGATCGCCATTCCGACCACCGCCGGCACCGGCAGCGAGGTCACGCCCTGGGCGACGATCTGGGACCGCGGCGCCGGCAAGAAGTATTCGCTGCACCTCAGGGAGACCTGGGCCGAAGCGGCGCTGGTCGATCCCGCCCTGACCGTGTCGCTGCCGGCGGGCGCCACTCTTGCCGCGGGCCTCGATGCTCTTTCGCACTCGCTCGAATCGATCTGGAATGTCAACGCCAATCCGGTCTCGGATACGCACGCGGTGACGGCGGCGCGCGCGGTGCTCGCGACGCTGCCCGCGCTGGTCGGCGATCTCGACAATCTCGAGCTGCGTCGTCGCATGTCGCTTGCCGCGCTGCAGGCCGGACTCGCTTTTTCCAACACCAAGACCGCGCTCGCGCATTCGATTTCCTATGACATGACCCTGCGGCACGGGCTGCCGCATGGCATCGCCTGCTCGTTCACCTTGCCGCTCGTGCTGGCCCGCGCCGTCGGCGCCGACGCCGGGCGCGATGCCGTGCTCGCACGTATATTCGATGGCGCGCTGGCTGATGCTCCCGCCCGGCTCACCGCGTTTCTCGAAGCCCTGGGCGTCAGCACGCGCTTCGAAACTTATGGCGTGTCCGAGGCGCAAGCCGCCGGCATGATCGAAGCCGCGCTGGACGGCGTTCGCGGCAGGAATTTCATCGGCGCGGGACGCGCCGCCTCGCTGCGACCTTCGATGGAGCACGCCGCATCATGAACGCACGTGACATCCGCCACGAATCGATGCGCATCGCCGGCGATCTGGTCGGTGGCGACCGGGTCATCGAGGTGCGCAATCCGTACACCGGCGCGGTTGTCGGCACCGTGCCCAAGGCCAGCGTCGAGGACATACGCCGGGCCTTCGCGATCGCGCGTGCCTACCGACCGACGCTGACGCGATTCGAGCGCTCGCGGATCCTGCATCGCGCCGCCGAGATCATCCGCGGCCGGACCGACGAGTTGTCTGACCTGATCACCGCCGAGTGCGGCATCTGCAAGAAGGACTCGCTCTACGAGGTCGGCCGCGCCTGCGACGTATTCGTGTTCGCCGGTAATGCGGCGCTGTCCGACGACGGCCAGATCTTTTCCTGCGATCTGACGCCGCACGGCAAGCGGCGCAAGGTCTACACGCTGCGCGAGCCGCTGCTGGGCGTCATCTCCGCAATCACCCCGTTCAACCATCCGCTGAACCAGGTCGCGCACAAAGTCGCTCCGGCAATCGCGACCAATAACCGCATGGTGCTGAAACCAACCGAAAAGACGCCGCTTTCCGCCCTGGTGCTGGCCGATATCCTGTACGAAGCCGGTTTGCCGCCGCCGATGTTTTCGGTCGTGACCGGCGACCCGAAGGAGATCGCCGACGAGATGCTGACCAACGCCGATGTCGATCTGGTGACTTTCACCGGCGGCATCGCGGTCGGCAAGTACATCGCGGCCAAGGCCGTTTACAAGCGCCAGGTGCTGGAGCTCGGCGGCAACGACCCGCTGATCGTCATGGAAGACGCCGACATCGACGAAGCCGCGACGCTGGCTGCTGCAGGCTCGTACAAGAACTCGGGCCAGCGCTGCACGGCGATCAAGCGCATGCTGGTCCAGCAATCGATTGCCGACCGGTTCGTCGAGCTTCTGCTGGAGAAGACCCGGGCCGTCAAGTACGGCGACCCGATGGATCCGGCGACCGACATGGGCACGGTGATCGACGAGGAGGCGGCGAAGTCCTTCGAGGGCAAGGTCGACGACGCGGTCGCGCGCGGCGCGCGATTGCTCTACGGCAACGTGCGCCGCGGCGCGCTCTATTCGCCGACGGTGCTAGACCGGGTAGCGCCCGACATGCCGGTGGTGAAATACGAGACCTTCGGGCCGGTTTCGCCGGTGATTCGCTTCGACACGATCGACCAGGCGATCGCGATCGCCAATTCGACCGACTACGGACTGTCGTCGGCGGTGTGCACGAACCGGCTCGACTACATCACGCGCCTGGTGTCCGAGCTCAATGTCGGCAGCGTCAACGTGCGCGAGGTGCCCGGCTACCGTCTCGAACTTACCCCTTTCGGAGGCATCAAAGATTCCGGGCTCGGATACAAGGAAGGCGTGCAGGAAGCGATGAAAAGCTTTACCAATGTGAAGACGTATTCGCTGCCATGGTAAGGCGGCGCGCATCGCGACGGACCGGATCGTGGCGCTGACGCTGCCAGGCATCCGCTCGCTGTTCGATCGCCGCGGCGGACGCATGTACGCGGGCGAGCCGGTGACCCAGCTCGAGCACGCGTTGCAGACCGCCCATTCGGCCGAGCTGGCAGGCGCCGACGCGGCGCTGGTCACGGCGGCCCTGCTGCACGACCTCGGCCATTTGCTCAACGACCAGGGAGAGACACCGACCGCGCGCGGCATAGACGACGTCCATCAGTACGCGGCGCTGCCGTTTCTGCGCCCGCTGTTCGACGACGAGGTCCTCGAGGCGATCAGGCTGCACGTTGACGCCAAGCGCTATCTCTGCGCCACCGAGCCCGGCTACGGCGATGCGCTGTCGGCCGATTCCAAGCGCAGCCTGGTGCTGCAAGGCGGCCCCTACGACCAAGAGGCGGCCGCCGCGTTCGCGGCGCAACCCGGGGCGCTGCGCGCGATCGCTTTGCGGCGCTGGGACGATGCGGCAAAGATCGCCGGGGTGGTGACGCCGCCGCTCGAGCATTTCGCAGGCATCATGGAGGCGGCGCTGCGCCGCGGCTGATGCAGGTACTGCTCAATCTGCTGGCCGGTGTCGCCCTGCTCGTCTGGGGGACGCATATCGTCCGCGCCAGCATCCTGCGACTCTACGGCGGCGACCTGCGCCGGGTGCTTCGGCAAAGCGTGTCCAGCCGCTTCGCCGCGTTCGCCGCCGGGCTCAGCGTCACCGCGCTGATCCAGAGCAGCACCGCGACCGCGCTGATCGTCGCCGCATTCGTCGGCCAGGGCCTGATCGCGACTGCGCCGGCGCTGGCGGTGATGCTGGGCGCCGACGTCGGCACCAGCCTGATGGTCCTGGTGTTCTCGTTCGATCTTTCCTGGTTGTCGCCGCTGCTGATCTTCGCCGGCGTACTGCTCTACCTGACGCGCGAAAATGCCAAGGCCGGGCGCTTCGGCCACATCCTGATCGGGCTGGGCCTGATCATCATGGCGCTGCAACTGATCGTGCTGGCGGCAAAGCCCTTGACCCAGGCCGCCGGCGTCCAGGTCATCTTCGGTTCGCTGACAGGCGATGTGCTGCTGGACATGCTGGTCGGAGCGACGTTCTCGATCCTCGCGTACTCGAGCCTTGCGGTTGTGCTGTTGACCGCGGCCCTGGCCGCGTCGAAGGTCATCGGCATCCATGTGGCGATGGCGCTGGTCCTCGGCGCCAATCTGGGCAGCGGCGTGCTGGCGATGCTCAACACGCTGCGCTCGGCGCCCGAGGCGCGGCGGGTCACTCTGGGCAACTTTCTGTTCAAGCTGATCGGTTGCCTGGCGATCGCGCCTTTGCTGCGCTATATCGAACCGCTGCTGGCTTCGCTCGATCCGGTCGAGAGCCGGATGGTCGTGCATTTCCATCTGCTGTTCAACGTGACGATCGCCATCGCCTTCCTGTTCTTCACGGAGCAGATCGCGCTGCTCGCCGAGCGGCTGATGCCGGCGAAACCCGATGCCGACGATCCGGCGAAGCCGCGCTATCTCGATCCATCGGCGCTCACGACTCCGGCGCTCGCGATCGGTTGCGCCGCCCGCGAGGCGCTGCGCATCGGCGATGTCATCGAGCAGATGCTGACCGGCATGTTGACCGTGCTCAAGACCAACGATCGGGTTCTCGCCGAGCGGCTGCGGAAAATGGACGACATCGTCGACGAGTTGTACACGGCGATCAAGCTCTACCTGACGCAGATCAGCCGCGAAGCGCTGGAGGACAAGGAGGGCCGCCGCTGGACCGACATCGTGTCGTTTACCATCAACATGGAGCAGGTCGGTGACATCATCGAGCGGGTCATCACCGACGTCGAGGAAAAGAAGATCGAGAAAGGTCGCAGCTTCTCGGCGGCGGGAATGGAGGAGATCTGCGACCTGCATGGGCGGCTGGTCGCCAACCTGCGGCTGGGCATGAGCGTGTTCCTGCACGGCGACCTCTCCAGCGCGCAGCAGCTGCTCGCCGAAAAGGTGATGTTCCGCGACCTCGAGCGTGCCTATGCCGGCTCGCACATCGAGCGACTGACCAGCAATACCGCACAGAGCATCGAGACATCGTCGCTGCACCTCGACCTGATCAGCGATCTGAAGCGTATTAACTCGCACATCTGCTCGATCGCCTACCCGATCCTCGAGCAGGCCGGCGTACTGGCCAAGACGCGATTGAAGGAGCCGTTGCCGGCGTCGCCCCCCGATGTCTCGGCGTCGGATCCCAGCGACAAGCCGGGCTGGCAGAAGCGCAAGCCGCACGCCGTCTAGGGCCTGGCGAAAATGCGTGCCCGCGTGACCACCCGGCCCTGATGGATCTCACGCTGGGCGTCACTTTGGCGGTGCTCGCCGCCGGCTTGCTGCACGCCGGCTGGAATGCGCTGCTCAAATCGTCGACCGGCGGCGACGTGCTGCTGGACACCGCGGCGGTGGTCGCTGGTTCGTCGCTGTGCGCGCTCGCGCTGCTGGTCTTCGTCCCCCTGCCCGACCCCGCTGCGTGGCCGTTCATCGCGGCATCGACGGCGATCCATTTCGGCTACTACCTCACGCTCGTGCAGGCGTACCGGACCGGCGATCTCTCGTTTGCCTATCCGCTGATGCGCGGCAGCGCGCCGCTGATCGTCACGGTTCTGGGCAGCATATTCCTGCGCGAGCTGCCGACCGTGCAAATGACCGCCGGCATCCTGCTGATCTCGCTGGGCATCGTCAGCATCGCGTTCGTGCAGCGAGGCGGTGCACACCGTCGGCACCCCGCTGCCGCCGCGTACTGGGCTTTCGCGAACGCTGCGATCATTGCTGCTTATACGCTCGTCGACGGCGCCGGCGCCCGGGCATCCGGCAATGCGCTGGCGTACGTCTGCTGGCTGATCTCCGTCGAAGGCATCCCTTTCCTCGTCTGGGTGGTGGCGCGCCGTCGTGCAACAGCTTTTTCATATTTGCGCGGCTGCTGGCGCGCCGGACTGGGCGGAGGCGCGTGCAGCTTGCTCGCGTACGGCATCGTGCTCTGGGCGATGACGCGCGCGCCGAT